>Ga0209517_10001306_pt1 | contig 38167 bp, 35 predicted proteins | sample PeaSoiMetSII2010_FD_187695 | JGI IMG/M metagenome (GOLD analysis project Ga0209517, IMG submission 187695) | Peat soil microbial communities from Weissenstadt, Germany - SII-2010 (SPAdes) (version 2) | ecosystem: Environmental > Terrestrial > Soil > Wetlands > Peat | place: Germany...
GTGCGGAGAAGGCCTTGTATAGCATCGGCAGAACGGGCGCCACGGCCGGCCTCAACTTGCCCGCGGCAGGCCTGCAAGCCGACGAGCGGGGCCGCCTCAAGGTGAACGCCGACTATCAGACGGAGGTGCCCCACATCTTCGCCGCCGGAGATGTCATCGGCTTCCCCAGCCTTGCTTCTACTTCCATGGAGCAGGGCCGCCTGGCGGCCTGCCACGCCTTTGGCGTTGAAAGCCAAAGCGCCCCGTCGCTGTTTCCCTACGGCATCTACACCGTTCCGGAGATCTCTTACGTGGGCCGCAATGAAGAGGAACTCACGCAGCAGAATGTTCCTTATGAAGTTGGCAAAGCCGCCTACGGCGAAATCGCACGCGGGCAGATCATCGGCGACGACAGCGGGATGCTGAAGCTGCTCTTCAATCGCGACTCGCATGAGCTTCTGGGAGTGCACATCATCGGAGAGAGCGCCAGCGAGCTCGCGCATATCGGTCAAGCCGTGCTGACCTATGGCGGGAAAATCGACTACTTCATTCATAACGTTTTTAATTACCCCACGCTAGCCGAAGGCTATAAAAATGCTGCCTTCGACGGCATTAATCGACTGGCGGATTGACCGCGTTCGGAGGGCTTGATGAGCGGTACGCATGCAGGCGGGTCAGAGCGGCTCCTGCTGAGTACTCGGTTTGCTCTGGGGGCAGGCTTTGGCGGCCTCCTGGCCGTCATGGCTCTGGCGGGAGCATACGGCATCCGGGTCCTCCAGCAGATTCGCCGCAATGAGAACCGGATTCGCCGGGAATTCCTTCTGCAAAACCATGCGCTGAATGAGATACGATCCCAACTTTACCTTTCCGGAACATACGTCCGCGACTATCTGCTGGAGCCCGAGGCCGGCCGGGCAGAGGCGAACCGGCAAAGCTTGGCGGAAGAGCGCATGGAGATGGAGTCCGCCCTGGCATTGTTCGGCAGCCAACTCGAGCCGGACCAGGCAAAGTACTACTCTGAGCTTTCAGCAGAACTCTCGAACTATTGGAAAATCCTCGCCCCGGTCATCAACTGGGACGCCGGCCAGCGCAGGAGCGAGGGACGCGATTTCCTGCGGGACGAGTTCCTTCCTCGCCGCGCGGCATTCCTGGCCATCGCAGGACGAATTGCGAACATCGATGAGCAGCAGCTAAACGCCGGAAACCGCCGGGTGGATATCCTGTTATCGGAATTCCAAAACCGTATGGCGATGATTCTCACGACAGCGCTGTTGCTGGGGCTGGGAATGGCAGCCTTCAGCACCTGGAAGATTCTGGGGCTGGAACGTCGCGCCCACACTCAGTATCGGGAGGTGGCGGACGCACGCAGGCAACTCGAGCAGCTCTCGGCGCGACTGGTTCAGGCGCAAGAGGACGAGCGGCGAGCGCTCTCCCGCGAGCTCCACGACGAAGTGGGCCAGACGTTGTCGGCGGTTCTGGTGGAACTGCGTAACCTGTCGGCGGAATCCGCTATTCGAAGCGATAAACAGTCAGTCGGCCACGTTGAAACCGTCAAGAGCCTGGTGGAGAATTCGGTGCGCGTGGTTCGCAATATGGCCCTGCTCCTTCGCCCCTCGATGCTCGACGATCTGGGTCTAGTTCCGGCCCTGCGCTGGCAGGCCCGCGAAGTGTCCAAGCGCACTTCCATGGAGGTGAGCGTGGCGGCGGAGCTTGCCTCGGATGATCTTCCCGATGAGTTCAAAACCTGCATCTACCGCGTGGTTCAGGAAGCGCTGCACAACTGCTCCGGGCACGCTCGCGCCACTCGGGTTCAGATCAGAGTGCAACAGCAGCCCGGCCGGCTGGCGCTCTCCATCCAAGACGATGGTCAGGGTTTCGACGTCCGGCAGGCCAAAGGGCTAGGGTTACTTGGAATCGAGGAGCGCGTGGCCAGGGTGGGAGGCAAGTGTGAGATTCACTCGGAACCGGGAAGCGGTACGATCGTGGCGATAGAACTTCCGTTCGGGAGTAACGGCAAAGGGGGCGCAGACGCTCGTGGAAAAGAAAGCGATTCGGATTCTCTTGGCGGATGACCACAACATCATGCGCCGCGGCCTGCGCCTCCTCCTGGAGAGGCAAGCCGGATTCGAGGTGGTCGCGGAAGCCGCAGATGGCCGCGAGGCGGCGGAGCGAGCGGAGGCAACCCGCCCTGATATCGTGGTACTCGATATTGCCATGCCGAATATGAGCGGCATCGAGGCCGCCCAGCGCATCCGAGCTTTACTTCCGCAGGCGGCGATCGTGATCCTGAGTATGCACGCGGACGAGGGTTACGTCTTGCGAGCCCTTAAGGTTGGAGCCAAAGGCTATCTCCTGAAGGACTCTGCGGAGAACGACCTCATTGACGCCATCAAGGCGGTGAGCGAAGGCAAGGCGTTCCTCAGTCCTGAAATCAGCAAGATTCTGGTGGAAGATTATGTGCGGGAGATGCGAAAACGCGGGGCCGAGGACAGCTACGAACTGCTCACCTCACGGGAGCGCGAGATCCTGCACCTGATAGCGGAAGGCAAATCCAATAAGGATATTGCGACCCTCTTTGACCTCAGCCTTTACACGGTGGAGACGCACCGCCGGAACCTCCAGGACAAACTCAACCTGCATAGCCTCGCCGAGCTGATCCTGTACGCCGTGCGCAAAGGTGTCATTTCGTAGGCATCGGGAGATCCGAACATCGGATGAGCAAAGAACCAGGAGCCGCACCTGCGAAGGCCTGATTTTCTGTTCACCCGATTACCGGATCACCCGGTCGTCCGATTTCCCGATCTCCCGTTTTCTGCCTGCCTGAAGATTTCCCATCCGAACTCGCGATCTCTTGGTCGCCGGACGGTTTTGCGGCCCTGTTCCAATAGGACCACGCCAGCCTAACCGCACGCGCCACGTCGTCCTCGCGAAACGGTTTGGACAAAACGTCAAACCCGCCGGTACGCACGACCTCATTCCACAAGTAACTGTCCGCAACTGCCGAAACCAAAATGATGCACGCACGATGAGGCGACGAGGCCAATCCTTCCACCGTCGACCGCCACCCGTTGCCGGGTAAATCGCGGTCGCATAAGACGACCGGGGCCCTGACCTTCTCCAGCGCAGTCCGGGCTTCTTCAAGCGTGCCCACGAAAAGCAGATTCCATCCCTTTCGGCTGCAGATGCCCGTCAATTCACGACGGTCTGCATCTCCGGATATCAACGCTATGACGTTAAGCCGGCCCAGTGGTCGGGAATCCACGGGCAGCGACCACTGCCAAGCCGGACCGGCCTTCTTCCGGCGCAAATAATCAGCCGCACGTGCGAACGGTGATCGCATGGTTTGCCAAACGACTCGTAAGCGGTGGCCACTGACGGCCCGATCAGAGGCTCTGTCCGCCCGAACCGTTCCGCCCTGCGACGGAAGACCCGGCGGACGCCCTGCCAACACCTGAAGTCGCTCCTTCTACAGACTGACTGTATCGACGTAGTTGCAGAATCGGAATTCCTTAAGCGTCGACTTTCTTAGCTTAAGGGTAAAACCCCTGGGAAACATATACCGGCCCGATAGTACGGCGAGAGCAAAAGGACGGTAGTCGCCGCCCCAGCGCCGGGAGTACCGGTGGTACGGCACGCAAACCCCTGGAAACACAAGCGGTGGAATTAGCCGAAAAGCCGCAGAATATTCGAACGAACCGGGAATCCGGCCACCCTGAGCGAAGCGGTATATCTCTGCAGTTGCTTTGAATTCAACAACTACCGCTATGGATGGTAGTCCTCAGCTTTGTTCCCGCCTCCAGCCCTCAAACCACCTGCTGTCGGCGTGACTACTGAGATTGGCTTACCCCAACTACCAGGGTTCGTGTCTGAAAGTAGCATTCCGGCGGTATGGCGCGAACTTCTCACCTGACTTAATGTCAGATTGCAGGTTCGTTCCAGGCGCTCTGCGATTACGGATCGTTCAGCCGGCTGGATGAACGGTTGTCATCAGGGTAACTGGGGGAACTTCACACACCTAAAGGAGGCTGGCAATGCCCATGAAGAAACAGGACATTGAGGGCTGCAGGCGGGCGCTGGAGGCGAAGAAAGGGGAACTCCTCTCAGGTCGACACAAGGCCGCGGGCATCACTGTGGAGAGAGTCCCCGATTCGATCGAGGAATTGACGATGGAGATGGAGCGCAGCCTGGCGGTGGATGCACTTAACCGAAACGCGGCCCTCCTTGGCCAGCTCACTGAGGCGCTGGATCGGATCGGGGCGGGGAATTATGGAGTATGCATGACGTGCGAAAATGCCATCTCCCTGAAACGGCTGGCTGCGTTGCCGTGGGCGGCGCTGTGCCTGGACTGCCAACAGATTGCGGAGAGCAGACCGTCCGCGCACGCGATGGCGGGGACGGATGCGCGCATGCAGTTAACACTATGAAACCGGATGAATGGCTTGCCCATGAGCACACCAACCATGGATTTCGATCGGGCCTACCGCATGTACAGCCGGCGTGTCTATAGCAAGTGCCTGCACATGGTGGGCAACGAGGCGGAGGCGGAAGACCTCACCCAGGAGGTATTTCTGCAGTTGTTTCGCAAAATGGACTCCTTCCGCGGCGAGTCCGCTTTTACCACGTGGTTGTATCGGGTTGCGGTCAACGTCGTCCTCATGCGCCTGCGAAGGAAATCGCTCAGCACATCGTCTCTCGAGGACGTCATCGAGGTCCGCGGGGGAGTTCTTAGCCTGACACAGATCTTGGGGGCGCCCGACCAGGCATTGACAACCGCCCTCGACCGTCTCAATTTGGAGCGCGCCGTCTCACAAATGCCGGCCGGTTACAAGCAAGTATTCCTGATGCACTATGTTGAAGGCTACGGGCATCGCGAGATCGCACGGATGCTGGGCTTATCCATCGGCACCTCTAAGTCGCAACTCTATAAAGCTCGAGTTCGGTTGCGCCAACTGCTACGCGCCGGAGAAGCCGGTCCGAGGCGTACTGGGGTGGGCGCCGCGCCTCGAAGCCTTTTCCGTACCAGCCTGATATCGAGGCCGCCCGTCCGATTGCGCCCTCCCCGGCCATGCGCCTGATTCCAAGAAAGAGGAGATCGACTATGGAAAGGCAAAGCGTTGATGGCAGAAAAGCCGACCAGTTGCTGGGTCGAATGAGAAAGAGGTTGCTGGTGGTCGATGAGAATTTGGAGGATCTGCTGTACTATTCAGCAGTTCTTCAACGCCAAGGGTATGACGTTCATCCCATTCCTTCTTATAAGGACGGTGAGGCGTCGGTTGGACGCGAGGATTTCGATCTGATTCTGCTTAGCCAGGGAAGCCCGAGTTTTGAGGGACGATCCGTTTTGTCGCGTGCCATCGAAAGGGACCGCCACGCCCCGGTTGTGGTCCTTGCGCGGTCGATTGATATGCCCTGCTACATCGAGGCCATGCAATGCGGGGCGCTTGATTATATGCAGAAGCCGTGGCTTCCTTCGGAAATCGGCCTGCTGGTCAGAAGGTATCTTGGCTCGACCACTGCATCAGCCTAGGGCACACGGAAGCGTAACAGTATCCTCTTCGGCTGATTCTCGACAGGAGGGAATGAGTATGGGCCCCGTAACACGACGCTTGAACGCTCTTTGGCTGCGGCAGACTCATCTGCCAGCTACTCTTCCTGCAAGACCGGATCAACTTGCAGCTAGGATGTTTGTGAAGGTGACGGAACCACTGAGAATCGGTCGAAGCGCCTTGCCGCCCGGCACCTACGTATTGCGACTGTCTGACGCTGGTGAGAACAGCAACAGCGCCCAGATATTTAATGAGGATCAAACGGAACTGATTGCAACGATCAGCACGGCTTTGGAACACTAAGCAAGCCTCTGATCGAGGACCCCCGCGCGACGTTGCCCTGCGCGAAGACATATTACGGAACCAACCCTGCCTGAGTCTCATCAAATCTTTCATGGTCGTTCTGGCAAAAAAAAGGGAGGATTTCCACATCGCATGGAGATGAAGAACCTGTTTTTGGCACAGCTCGAAGCAGAAGCCAGACGGACACGCCGCGCCCTGGAGCGCGTTCCGGAGGGGCGCGAGGATTGGAAGCCACACCCGAAGTCGATGCCCCTTGGCCGCCTGGCCAGGCTTGTGGCTCAAATGCCCTCGTGGCTAGCCATGATCGTTCATCGGGACGACTTGGAGCTGAGTCCGGAAGGCGGCTCGAGTGGGGCTCAGCGCCCGTCGGAGACCGTCGCAGAATTGGTTCAGACTCTTGAACAGGGCGCGGCCGACGCACGCGAAGCGCTGACCAGTACAAGCGATGAACATTTGATGAAACCCTGGCGACTGTTGGTCCGAGGCAGCGTGGTTAGCGAGGAACCGAGACACGTGGTGATCCGCGATACATTTGCGCATCTGGCCCATCACCGCGGGCAGTTGTCCGTCTATTTGCGCCTCAACAATGTGCCCGTGCCGGCCATTTACGGTCCTTCGGCGGACGACGCGAGTTTCGCCTAAGGCTCCTTTCACAATCCAACCGAGGCGAGAAATCTCCCTCTTGCGTATCGCGTCGCGCGAACCCGATGCAAGAATTCTCGCTCCGCTCGGATCGGCAGCCAAATCAATGCGAGGTTCATTTACCAAATCATGAGCACACCTGTCAACCCGGGTCTTCCTACCGCAAGCCAAACTTCCGACATCCTGAACGAGGTGGCTCTCAACCTGCGTTGGTCCTGGAATCATGCCGCCGACCAACTCTGGGAACGGCTCGATCCTGAGCTGTGGGACCTGACCCATAACCCCTGGCTCGTCTTGCAAACGGTCTCGCAGGAAAAGCGACGCGACGTGACCAGCGACCCCGGTTTTCAAAGGCTCGCCCAGGAGATCGTGCAGAAGAACCGCGCGATGGGGCAGCCGGCCGGATGGTTCCAGGAAGCGCATCCGGACGCCAAACTCGAGAGTATTGCCTACTTCAGCATGGAGTTTATGTTGAGTGAAGCGCTGCCGATCTATTCCGGCGGCCTCGGCAATGTGGCGGGCGATCAGCTCAAGGCGGCAAGCAACCTGGGCGTTCCGGTTATTGGTATTGGTTTGCTTTATCAGCAGGGGTATTTCCGGCAAGAGATTGATGCCGAAGGTAACCAGCAAGCGCTTTACCCGTTCAACGATCCCGGGCAGTTGCCCATAGCGCCGGTGCGTGATCCAAGTGGCGAGTGGGTGCGTTTCCCGCTTGCCTTTCCGGGCTTCCAACTCTGGCTCCGCGCCTGGGAAGTGAAAGTTGGCGGAGTCGTACTGTATCTGTTGGATACCAACGATCCGGCCAATATTCCTTCGCATCGCGGTATTGCCAGCGAACTGTACGGAGGCGGCCAGGAGTTGCGGCTGAAGCAGGAGATCGTACTAGGGATCGGAGGATGGAGATTGCTCCGCATCCTGGGCCTCGATCCGCAAGTCTGCCATCTGAATGAAGGGCATGCCGCCTTCGCCGTGCTCGAGCGGGCTTGGTCCTATATGCAAGCCACGCACCAGCCGTTCGATGTTGCGTTGGCGGTTACGCGCGCGGGGAATCTCTTTACTACACACACGCCGGTCGACGCTGGCTTCGACCGCTTTGCGCCCGAGTTGATGGAGAAGTATTTGAAGAAGTACGCGGAAGAACGGCTTTCGATTCCGCTTCAAGATATGCTTGCTTTAGGGCGGCGGAACAGGAATGACTCGGGCGAGCCGTTCAACATGGCGTATCTGGCGATGCGAGGCAGCGGCGCAGTGAACGGCGTGAGCAGACTGCATGGAGAAGTAAGCCGCCGGATCTTTCAAGTTTTGTTTCCTCGCTGGCCGGAGCGCGAGGTGCCGGTCAGCCACGTCACGAACGGCGTCCACACGCCGACTTGGGATTCCGCCGAAGCCGATCGCCTCTGGCACGCTGCCTGCGGGAAAGAGCGGTGGATGGGGAGCGCGGCGGACTTCGAAAGCGATTTTGCCCAAGTCAGCGACTCCCAGCTTTGGCAGTTGCGCGCCGACGCGCGGCGCTCGCTTATTGCGTACGTCCGCAAGTGGCTCCACCGGCAACTGATCAGCCAGGGCGTGGATTCCGATCAGGTGGCGCGCGCCGAGCAGATTCTCGATCCCAACACTCTGACCATTGGCTTTGCCCGGCGCTTCGCCACCTACAAGCGCCCCAATTTGCTCCTCCACAACCCCGAGCGGCTGGCTCGAATCCTCACCAATTCGGCTCGGCCTGTGCAGCTTATCCTTGCCGGCAAGGCTCATCCGCAGGATTTAGCGGGACAAGCGATGGTGCAACAGTGGGTCCGCTTTGTCCGCCGTCCGGACATTCGCCCGCACGCAGTGTTTCTGGGTGACTACGATATGCTTATGGCTGAGCGCTTGGTGCAAGGGATGGATGTGTGGATCAACACACCCCGGCGCCCCTGGGAAGCCAGCGGCACCAGCGGCATGAAGGTGCTGGTGAATGGCGGGCTCAACCTATCCGAGCTCGACGGCTGGTGGGCGGAAGCGTATTCACCGGAGGTGGGCTGGGCCTTGGGCGATGGGAAGGAGCATGACAACGATGCCTCCTGGGATGAGGCCGAGGCGGAAAGCCTCTACGATTTGCTCGAGCGCGAGGTCATTCCGGCGTTCTACTCGCGCGATGAGAGAGGAATCCCTGCCGGCTGGGTGGCCCGCATGCGAAAGAGTATGGCCCACCTTACGCCGCGCTTTTCGGCCAATCGCGTGGTGCGAGAGTATACCGAGCAGCATTACTTGCCGGCTGCGGCGGCTTACGAACAGCGCTCCGCCAACGGCGGCCAACTGGGAGTTGAACTGCTCCAGTGGCAGGGAGAATTGGCGCGCCACTGGTCAAGAGTGCGATTCGGCTCTCTCGCCAGCGAAGCACAAGGCGACCATTATACGTTTCGCATCCAGGTCTATCTTGACGACCTCGACCCGCAGGCGGTGAACGTGGAACTCTACGCCGAGGGCCACAACGGTGCCGACCCGGTTCGGCAGCCCATGCAGCGCGGCGAGAAACTGGTGGGTTCGGCCAACGCTTTCCTGTACGTCGCTAACGTCCCCGCGACTCGGCCGGCAAGCGACTACACGCCTCGCGTGGTCCCCAACAAAGCGGGAGCCTCCGTACCGCTGGAGGCCCCGTTCATCTGCTGGCGTGACGCCCCATAAGGATTGCCGATTTTCGATTGAAGATTGCCGATTGAAAGGACATCGCCACAGGTCTTTTTCAATCGGCAATCGACATTCATCAATCGTCAATCGCGGCGCCTACCGCGCAAAGCGCCCTAAGGTTGGAGCCGAGCCCGGCAACGTGTAGCGCAGGTCGATGAACACCATGTTCATAGTCGCATTTAAGGGCTGGCCGGTGGCAACGGACCAGGGATCGCGCGTGAGGTACGAGTACTGGCCGATAAGGTTCAATGCGCCGTACTTGGGATGCTTCCAGATGGCCTGGTTGAAGCCAAAAGTGGCCTCCTGGATGGTACGATTCTGGCTGGCCGATGAGCCTTTGTAGCCATAGCCAACAAGTTTGCCGGTGGTGTCGATCACGGCGTCGCGGCCGATCATAATGCCGCCGTAATAGGCGAAGATCAACGTATTCTTGTTGGTATACTCGAAACCTGTAACCGTGGAGCTGCTGTGGAGTGGGGTAATGCTTCCGTCGGCGTTGGCAACCAAGTCCGGGGCTTGGCCAAAGATGTAGCGGCCACCGCCATCACTCCAGAAGTTGTTAGTCATCAAGCGAAATCCCTTGAAGATTTCCACATGCAGATTCGCGAAACCGCCCCCGCCCTCAGTCGTGAAAGTGGCAGAAGGAATGGCTGCGACGGCAGGCGTGGTGGCGGTGGCGGCGACGGCAGCGACGCCGGGATAATAGGCTTTAAAGGTCCGCTCCACGCCCCCGATTTCGAAGTGAACCCGTTTGCTGGGATCCAATGCCAGTTTCGCAATGATATCGGGAGCAAGGTTAGGAGTGGCTATGCCACCGGAGCTTGCACCAAAGTCCAATTCGCCCGCATAGGGCGTAGCGAGACCCGTGGGAAGGACGATGGCGGCGCCTCCCGACGAGCCTCCGGCATATTGGTCAGGACTGTCGATCGCCACAGCGAAGGCCGCTTTGCCCGAAGGGTGATGATAAACGAAGCGCAATTCGGGTATGCGTCCCCAAAACAAGCCGACTTGGTAGTTTACGTCCATATCTTGCGTGTAGAAGACGTCAGACGGCAAGGGCGAAATGCCCTTGCGGCCCGGCGTGAGCAAGCTCCAGGTTTGGCCACCCAGAATTTCCCAATCGCCCTTCATAAGATCGACCCAGTACAGCCGGGCGCGGAGAAGTTGGCTGTTGCTCGTCACCGCAATGTTGGTGCTGGCCGGCGTCCCCAGAAAGTCGGCTTCCATGTATCCGATGACGTGAGCGCCCATCACGTCCGCATCGGTCCGGAAGCCAATGCGGGAGTTCTGTATGCTGGTGCGGAACTCGCTCAGATTAGTCTGGTAGGGGAGTACGCCGCCCGTGTTGGTGGCGTAGGGAATGCTCCCGAAGCTGGTACCGATGTTACCGCCAGCGACATGGCTGTGAACTACCCCCGTGAAATCCATAAATCCTACAGGGGTCAAGGTAGCGGTGCCGATGTGGAACGTGAGCGGTGACTCTTGATTGCCCTCCTTCGCTGCTTCCTGCCCTGCGGAGTGGATCCCCGCGGACGGGGTCAGCGTGGGACCCATCATGCCGCCGCTGCTGTCCGCGGAGGTGTCCGTGGCTTTCGGAACCATGGGGCTGGTCGAGGCCACCTCACCAAGGTTCGGCTTGGAGACCACCGCAGCTTGCGCCGGTGCCGCCGGCGTCGTGGGCGCGGGTGCTGCCGCGGCCGGCGCCGGGGTTTGATCCAGCTTCTGCTTCATCTGGTTCACAATTGTACGCAACTGTTCGATTTCCTTCTGTTGATCTGCTACCTGCTGCTTCAGCGTCGAGACATCGTCCTTCTTGCCGGGATCTTTCGACGAGTTGTCCGACGCGGTTTGCGAAAATACCGGTGCAGCGAGCGCAATCATCATCGCTGCCACCACAAGGCACCTGCAGAAAGTTACTCTGGTCTGCATTCTTCACCCCTCCGATTCGAGTGTGTTTGTTTCATTGGGATTATCAGTACTCAACTTAAATGAATCGAGCTAATCATGGCGGGAGCGTATTCATCGTGCGTTACGTTATTGTTACATTTCTGTGAAGGGCAAAAAGGTGTTGCACGATGAGGGACTTGTCAGGCTTGAAACTGTTTTGGCTTTCGGTTCTGCTGACGGCGTCCGCGACTGGAAGCAGCTAAGCGACGGATGGCTCGGGTCGTGGGCACAACACAGGCCGGAGCAAGAAGTCGGGGCGAGATTCTTCGCTCCGCTCAGAATGACAGTTCCGACATCCTGCGCCGCCCGCCCCGAGTCATTCTGAGCGGAGCGAAGAATCTCGCTATGTCCTTCGCTGCCCACTCGGCCCCACCCAGTGTCATTCTGAGCGGAGCGAAGAATCTCGCCCTGCCCGCCCTGAAAACCTGACCTCTGAAACCTGTCCTTTGCCGCCCACTCTACGCGTCCTTTCGGGAGATCACGGAGCTGCGCCCGTAATATGCAGATTTTTGCATATATGTGTCAAAATGCCACACTGGGGAGTGGTTTTTTCACAATGTGAAAGAACTTGCGCCGCCGATCTCCTTTATCCTTAAGCAGATAAAAAATATATTCTCATTATTCTCACCATTTCCCATTTTCTCATTCCGGACATGCTAGCCTGAATACAGTGACCGAAAGAGCGGGTCCAATGGCAGAAGCTGCGGAAGTCGACAAGACGGCGAGACGGGAACGAGGCGCTGAGCCGAAGAGCGCAGTGGCTTTGCTGCTGTTTCTCGCGCTCATCACTTGCTACTCGCCACTGCTTTTCGGGCAGCGGTTCAGCCATGTCCAGGGCGCGATGGTCCAGGTCACAAGCGCTTGGACGAACAGCCCGCTGACCCTGGCGGGCAACCCGGCGCAAGGGCGCCTGGTGGTGGCGGCTTTCTCGAGCCTCGGCTGCACGAACGGCGGGCCGTCTCCGGTCACGATCAAGGATGCGAACGGCAACAGCTACGCGGTTATTTCCATCCCCGCCACGTTGTCAGGTATTCGTGCGCGGGCATTAATAAAAGAGGAATTATTCATTATAAAAACCGCAGAGTTTGAAAGGGACAAACTCTGCGCTAGTGACTTAGTTGCTGGAGAAAAGGGGAATCACTGCCGAGGCACTCTTGAAAACTTCTTACGACCAAGCCTCTCTCGAACAGGAAACTCGAGAGATGAGGTAGCGTTCGCCCTGCCGCTAGCCGACCCGCTCGCCCTTCGGGCGTTGGCCGGGCAGAAGGAAAGTCTTTATGAATTCGCCTTCTCCGCACACTGTCATGCCCGAGAATCGTTTGAACCACTCGCCCTCGGGAACTTCCGGCTCTGTGTCGAGCCACCGGGCGAGCAGCTCAAGCCGAGAAGCGGGAATTCTGCGCTGCTCGATGCGATCGAGCAAGTGACGGAAGAGGCCGGGCGGGAGATGGTGACGCCGAATTCGCGGCATGGAACAGCGCCTCAGAGTCTTTCAAACCCCACGCTTTCGACTGTCATCCTGAGGAGCCGAAGGCGGTCCTGAGCGAAGCGAAGGAAGGATCACCGCAGTTCGTCGAAGCCACAACTGCGGAGATTCTTCGCTTCGCTCAGAATGACAAGGTGGATGGATATCTCCGCAGCCTGCTAAATCCCATAAAAGCCGCGCGCGATGCGCTGACGTAGGCGCGCTGCTTCCTTCGGGTCTTTAGCGGCGGCCAGCTTCTTGGCCAGCAAGCCGAGTTCTTCGGGACTCAGGCGATGGCCTTTTGACTCGAGCGCGGCGAGTTCGGGTGTCGCGAGTTCCGTCTCCTCGCCGGTGGGTTCGCGGGCCACGATCCGCGCCCCGGTCACCGACTGGCGCACGAACCAATGGTAAACCGCTAGCGCGTTCTTGATGACTTCGGTCCGTTTGGTGTGCGTAAGCCCCGCCACCTGGTCCACAAGTTCCCACTCGCCTTGGCTTAGTACGGGTTGGATTCTGGATGTACTCATTTCTCCTCTTGTTAAACTCAAATATGCATCACAAATACACCGGCGTCAAGGACGTTTGACGCCTATCACGAGAAGCTAGGTAGCGAACACTTCGTGGTCTTCGAAGAATGCGGCTTTTCTTGTCTGCCGCGCTCGCGGCGCGGAAGAGGGACGGAGTCACTCTGCGAGCCGGGCTTCCAACGCCTCCAGTAACTCGTGGAAGTTCGACCCCTGGGGCCGCTCGGCTGTTAACGCGTTCATGTCCGTCAGAACGCCGACGATGCCCGCAATAGTGTTGCGGATCTTCACGAACAAGTCGATTTCCTCACGGAGGCCCTGGAGGTTTTCGCTGCCCATGCGTCCCCGCCCGGTGTCATTCTGAGCGCGGCGAAGAATCTCGCTCTGAACCTTCGCTGCACACTCGTCCCCGCCCGCTGTCATTCTGAGCGCAGCGAAGAATCTCGCTCTGCCTGCCCTGAAACCCGACACCTGAAACCTGTTCTTCGCTGTCCACTCTAACCTGTCCCTTCGGGACATCGCAGATCCCAAAAGGCAGGGGTCTGCGCCAGCCAGCCGGAACTTTAAACAGATCGTCGCCCATTGTCGCACCGTCATTCATCGGCCACTTGGGGATGGCCGCACCAATCTCCGACATTAGGCCAATGGTCTAGCCTGCGGCTTTGGCAAACGTGGCAGTCCGCCCGCGCGTTCAGTCGTCGTCAAACAGGCTCGGCTGAGAGGGTTTGGGTGGCTTTCGCATCCAGTCGGGAATCGGGGGCAGCTCGCGCTCAAGGTCGCGCTCGGTGAGGCAAGGCGAGCCTTCGGATGGTTCGTCCTCCTCTGTGCCTACAGGCGTATCTTCCGGCCCTTTGCCACGCGGGTCAGCATTCTCGCTTGGCGGGGGTACTCGGCGATCGTCGCTTCCAGAATCCACAGCAGCTCCAATAGCCCCTCTGTGAAGTCGCGGGTCCATCTCTCCGGGTAAATATCGTCTAGCGGGGAAGATTTCTTCCCTTTCGGTTCTCGCATCCGGTAGTCCAGCCAGTGCTGCACCACCTTTAGTCCCGACACTTCAAAAGTGTACACTTCCGGCTCCACAGGCGCAAATGCGCCTGCCCCGACGCGGAGAGCCGGTAGCGCAGTGTTGGGACTCTGCGGTCCCGCGAGCAAGGTATTCGTGCGCGGGCATTAAGAACGGAGGAATTATTCAATATAAAAGCTCCCGAGCGTAGCAGAGTCGAATTTAGAACGCAAGTGTGTCCCCCTACATTTTTCCCTACATTTTTCACTTGACAAACTCAAAAGAGCGGAGTCAAGATGCGCCGATTACCACCTATCTAAATCGCAAGAATGTTAAACGGGGGTGATTCCTTGAGGTCGATCCCCAAAGCAAAAGGAGGCGTGAAAACCAATGGCAAATCGACGGACCTTCGTTCAGAGGCTAGCAGGCCTGCCCTTTCTGGCGCTCGGCACTGCCAAAACCCAATCGATGGCTCAAGAGAGTGGTGTGACTGCAGTGGATCAAGAAATATTCGAGCGCAAATATCTGGCCGTGCGCGCGTTGAGGCTGGTAAACACGGCAGAGCTCTGGCAAAAGAACTGGTCTGCGGCATATGCAAGCATCTCCGATCTCGGGGATTCAAAAGTCGTGGAGCAAATTCGTCAAAACGCTCGGATGGAGACGGCGGGCATGGGCAGATCCTTGCTGTCGATGGTGCGCTTTGAGGACTTCAAGCACTTCTTACCTGGTTGGGAACTAAGTTTCACGCTTGCAGACGACAGCCTTCATTACATCAGCATGCTAACTAGTTCGGACAAGAATCTCCCTGTTGCATTTTCCACCGACGAGGGCGGGCGAATCTACCAGGGTAAGCCCATCGAAGGCGAGCCAAGTCCGTCTGCAAATGAACGGGCTGCTGGCGCGGTCGCGGCTTCCACACCGATAAAGAGCGCTGGTTGGATGCCCGCGCGCAGCAGGCTTCGGTCATTTATCAGGAATGTGGCGTTTGTCCAGGCGTCGCCTGACACACCATGCGGCAACTGCGGCTCTGGTTGCCGTTATTGTTGTCAAAGCTACCCGTGCTGCTGTGGCTTGTGTTGCTCGTGCCAGAGCGGGGGGTGCGAAGGAATGAACGGAATAAACTGCGGGTGCAGTTGCATCTGGTGTTGCTGCATCTACTGAGACCAACAGGCCCCGTGAAAACGAAGAAGTGGCTCAGTTCTCCGAGCGGCCGCGATCAGAAGGGGGACGCGGTACGGGTATGCCGCCTGAGAGACAGCGATCAAAACATATTGGGACGAATCACGGAGGCCACAAAGGCGGTTGCGGGGGAAGCGGGTCGCTCCCGTGCCCGGCCTCCTAGACTAAGGGGTTCGGTCCAAGGGAATTGTCAACCTCTCGCAGCTGGGAGGACGCTAGTGTTCGGCGGCGGGTAGTCTGCATGGGGCGATGCTCAGCTACGGTAAGAGGTGAGACGGGTAGCCTTTGAAGAGGGTCAAGATGATTCATATAGAGGGCCTCGCGGGCCTAGCCGTAGGGTGTATACTGCTCTTCTCCTCAGTGTCCAAGCTAATTGAGTTCAGTTGGTTTGTTGAAGTCCTGGCAGCATACCGGCTGACACCCCCTAAGTGGGCTCGTGGCGTGGCGTCCTTGATAGTGGCCTCTGAGATGGCAGTAGGAGCGGGGCTAGTGAGTAGGTTTTTTGCTCCGTGGCCTGCGTACGCGGCGACCGTCCTCCTTGCTGCCCTGTCGGTTGCGGTCCTGGTCAACTTGGTTCGAGGACGGTTAGATTTGGCTTGTGGATGTTCAGGTTTGTGGAAGGGCACAACGATCGGCTGGCAGATACTGCTGCGAAATTCAGGGTTTATGGCTCTGGCGTTGCTCTCTATCGGACGCAGCCCGAGGCCGTTCTCGTGGGCCCACGAGACCCTTGCCATCAGCGCTGTAGCCTTGGTAATTGCGTCGGTACTTCTAAGAAAGAGGGCTGCCTCTCACAATGAGGAGTTGGAAGCACGGCAGGGATGATAGGCCGCAGGTTCGCCAAATATGGGCTGGGCCTGCGATTAGGCGGCACTTGCCACGCCTCTATTTCGACCACTAACGAGGAGGGTGGTCGGCACCAGTCACTTGAATGAAGAGGTCTGGTCCAGAACGGCAGAGCGAAATGCTCCGCCCCTATCCTCGAACAAGGGCTTGTGACACCTGGGCACATCGAGATGGAATGATTCCACCGGGCGCCGACCGCAGGTTCCTGGGGTAAGACAATCGAGGCCTCCCCAGCGTTTCCCGTTTAGGTTGGTGCCAGCCCGTCATACGTACGCGGACAGAGAGCGATAATTACTGTGCCTCCAAGCCGCGAAGGAATTGTCGCGCATCTTGGTCGTCCCAGTTGAGCCCGCCCATGCCTCTAAAGACTTGCCTGCCAGTTCGACTAAGAATAAATGTCCTCGGGACCAGTTGAGGTCCAAAATCCTCGGGCGTGTCGTCGCCTGCCAAGTAGATAGGGAGACGAAAGGGAACCTTCTGGAGGAAGGCGCGCACGCTGTGCTCGTCGTCCCGCGTAACCGCCAGGAACGCCACCGGTTCGTTTCGCAGGGAGTCTTGAAGCCTCTCGATACCGGGCATCTCTACGATGCATGGCCCGCACGAGGTACTCCAAAAATTCAGGAACACCACTTTGCCCCTGAAATCGCCGAGTGCGACGGCCTTGCCCCCGAGCGAATGGATTGTCCACTGATCGTGAGCCGCGCCAGTGGCGGTTGGCAACACGGGCCGCGGGAGCATATCTGATGATTTGGGCATTTTGGGCAGCGAACCTCGCTGCAAGGGCTGGATGAGCCAAGGATTCGCGTTGAGTACAACCGCCCTGTCGAGATATTTCCCCCACATTTGGAGAACCACGAGAGCCAGTGCGACCCCGGCGCTCAGTCCGATGAAGAAGGGCTTACCCCTTGACATGTCTGCCTCCTTTCTGGGCGTACGCATGGATTAGGAAAAACTATACAACACGCAGCAGCATAGTCCCGATACCCAGATCGTTTCGAGCAAGAAAGACAGAGAGCGAAAGGCCCGAACAGTTTGGCTTGGTGGTTGAGAGCGGGCAAGTTCTTGCCCAGACTTTCCCCTAAATCCCGACCACCGGCAGTCGGTACCCGTTAGTCATATCGCCCTCTTCCTCGCGAAGTCACCCATTCGCTTTTGCCCGCGCCGCACGCGGTTGGTACAGTTTCGCAGGAAGCGGTCCAGCTGGTCCTGTGTAGTCGACCCCGCACGTACGCCCTGAAACCAAACCGTTCGAGGGTCGCTGGGCTTCCATACCACAGAACTAAACCTCTCCGCTGTGCAGTAATAGACTTACGCCATTCCTGCGTTGAGTATAGGGAAACTTTCGGCTTCTGTCCAACTTATTCTATCCCCCTTTTTGTCAACTCCCCAAGCTCAGGGGCCGCCACGCCGGTGCCGCCTGAGTGCGGGTCGGGTCTCCGGCCGCCAACAACACTTGCAGTTGATGCCCCGCCAGACTCCGTGCACCCTCGCCCGGACCCCGACCTTCCGGCCACCAGCGAAAACGTCCCTTGGATAACCGCTTCTGCGCGAGCCAAAAACCCTGGCCATCGTACACCAAAATGCGAATCGCCGTCCCGCGCCGGCTGCGGAAAACGAACAGCAGCGCAGAGTCCCTGCTGTTGGGACTCTGCGGTCCTTCTGGTGAGGTATTCGTGCGGGGGCATTAAGAATAGAGGAATTATTCAATATAAAAGCCGCAGAGTTTGAAGGGCGCAAACTCTGCGCTACCGGCTGATGGAGGGGCAGAAGTTCGCGCTGCCTGCTCACGGCGTTTTCACGCGGCGCGCGATCTCGGGGTTTATCCGCTGGAAGTGTTTCACGTTCCAGGTGTAGATGGTTTCGGCGCGAGTCTTTAGAGCGCATTGCGCGAGGAGTGCGTCATAGATCGCACCCCCAACGATTCCCGCCGCGGCGGCTTCCTGCACGGCTGCGGAGTATTCCTCGGGGTCGAGGGTCACCAACGTGAGTCGTTCCCGGATGTTTTCGAGAAACAGCAGAACCTGCTCTCCGCTGAGGCGGTGCCGGCCAGGCAGACGGGTCAGGGTGGCGTAGACCTCGGCCAGACTGTGTGCGGCGCAACCGGACGACTGTCGATCGGCCTCAAGAAACGCGCTTAGGCTGGCTTCGTGGTGCTCGTGGTCCTCGAGGAACGTGGGGATGAGTACGGAAGTGTCAAAGAACCATTTCATTTCCCCAGGTTCTCCTCATCGCGCTCGCGCCGCGCTTGGCGAAGCGTTTCCTGAACAACGGCGTCCGAAAGGGGTTCTCCGGCGCGGTAGACCCAGACGCCGTGCTTCTTATGCAGTCCCGCCGTGCCACGCAACGGGCTCAGGGTGATCTGCTCGCCCGAAGTCTCAGCCTCGAGAATATCCCCAGGCTCGAGCTGCAACTCCTGGCGCAGAGGCTTCGGGAGAACTATGCGGCCCGCCTTGTCGAGAGTGACTTTGACGGTCATGCTGGGATAATACCATGGCATTTACCATTTGGAAATGGTATTCACGGTTTGCGGCACCGCACGTATCGCAGACTTTCTGAAGGACGAGAGTCTGCGCTGCTTTGAAAATCGTGGCGCGGGCATCCTGCCCGCTGTCGCGCGGGCATCCTGCCCGCGCGCGGGAGCGGGACGCTCCCGCGACCGCGGGCGAGACGCCCGCGCCACATCCGTCCATTTTCATGGTTTCCGGGTGCCCGTCGGCCAACGGGCATGACCGACTGCTCCTGATTCTCTCCTGGGGAGCATGTGGTTCACTTTGCAACCAGAACGGAGCAGGGCGCGGTCTTAACCAGATTCTGCGATGTGCCACCCCAGATTCGCCCGAAGGCGCGGCTGTGCCCCATGAAGCCGACCACTAACAAATCGAAGCCTCCCTCGCGGGCAAAGCGAATGATGGTCTCCACTTCATGGCCTGGCAGGACGGTACACTTCAAATCCAATCCATCCTGTGTGGCCATTGCCTTGGCCTCGGCGTTGACCCGGGCGAAGAACCTGTCAGCCTCTTCCTGGTCCTCCATCACCTCACCAACGGTCTCGGCGTAATGGCTGGGTCTCTCTTTGATGGAGATGGATTGAATCTCCGCGCCGAACGTCTTCGCCAAGGCGATGGCGGTGCCAAGGGCTTTCTTTGCACCCTCCGACCCATCATTGGCGATCAGAATTTTCTTGAACATGCTTCATGCCTCGCTTTCCGATCCTGGTAGTGTCTCAGTTTGAAGTAGAGGCGGCTTTACGCCGCCATTTGGCGAGGTAAACTCGCCGCTACGAATTCAAACCTGAGGCACTACCCCGATCCCGCAGCGCTTGAGACGACGGAGGGTTGACCCTTTGCGGCTTCAGACTCGAGCTCGGGCCGGAAGAATCGCTCCGCGATCAGCGTGGGCGCCACCGCACTGAGTATAATCACAGTTACAAGGATGGTGTATTGAGATTGGTTGATGTACCCGTGCGTGAGACCGAAGAGCGCCGAGATTGATCCGAAGGTCAGGCCGGTAGCCATCAGCAGTGTAGTGTACATACCGCGCCGCCTTCCGAACCCGAACGTCAGCGTGAAGGGCAGAACACCACAGATTTTGGTGATCATCTTCACAGCGAAAAAGGCTGCGATCAAGCCCAGGCCGGCAACAAGGGCCTTGAATGATACGTAGGAACCCGCCTTAATAAAATAAAACGGGGTAAGGAGGGAGAATGCAATGGCTCTCATCCTGTGCATCAAAACACGGTTTTGCAGGAATTGGTGAGCCATGACCAACCCAATGAGGTAGGCGGGGAGCACCGCTTCGCTCCTCGCTGCGGTCGCGAGGCCCCCAAGCAAGAAGAGCAGCAACAATATGAACTTCACCTCCGGTTCGCTGACCCGGTTGCCCACTTTTCGAAAGTACCAGGCAGTAAACCGGCGGAGATTCCAGAGGGCCACCGCGGTTGCCACTGCAAAGATCAAAAGCCAGCGGTTGTAGTTGGCAAAGAACAGGCCAAGAGCCACCACCGTGCCAAGGTCAGTCACGAAGCAGGAAGCCAGAATGGCTTTGCCCAGCTCCGTTTCGTTCAGGCCCGATTCGATCATCACCGCATAGACGACAGCCACGGAGGTGGTTGAAAGGGCAATCCCCGCGATCTCGGCCCCATGCAGGCCCCATTTGAATATCCAGAAGGCAACGGCGAAGGCTCCCAGCGCAGGCGCGAGAAACGAAAAGAATCCGATCACCAGGCTTTCTTTCAGATTTGCCCGAAGCGCCTCCGGATCAATTTCCGCGCCCGCCAGAAACGTCAACAATACACTGCCAACGCCTGCCAGGAAATTCACCCAGTCATTGGGAGTGAGATGAAGGAAATTGCCGGCCAGAACGCCAACACCGATCTCGACCAAGGCGACGGAAATGCCAAGCCGAATCGAGATCATGGCTGCGATCAGCGCCAAACCAACCCACAGAGAAGCAGTCAGCCAGATATTCACTCGCACCTCATAATTTTGGGGTCGGGAGGAGTTGGAAACCCCTACCACGACCGGAGTCATGATAGGGGTCATCAGTCCCAAAATTATGAGACGGTTAGGTGGGCGAACCCCATCGCCAAAGGCTTCACCTTGAAAGATGCATGATCTTGTCCATCCGTTTCATAGAAACTGCTCTGAAGATCGTGGCGCGGGCGTCCCGCCCGCTGTCGCGCGGGCATTCCTTCGCTCCGCTCAGGACAGGCTCTGCCCGCGCGCGGGAGCGAGACGCTCCCGCGACCGCGGGCGAGACGCCCGCGCCACCTCCGTCCACTGGCGGCCATTTTCACGGTTTCTGGGTGCCCGTCAGCCAACAGGCATGAGCGACTGCTCTGTGCCTCTGGACGTTCTCACTTCCACGCGTGTGCCCGCGCCCGCCGCATCGTGCCCGCCATTTTGTCCTTCTCTTGCGCAGTTTTCTCTTGACAGCGCGGCCAACCTATGGTAGCCTAGAATTATGAGAGTCAGGAAACAGCGCGCGGCGGCGGGCGGGGCGGGAAGACAACCAGGGGTGACTCCGGCGCGGGCGGAGGGAAAGAAGCGAACAACCTCATTTTTTATGACGAACGAAGCCAGTATATCTATGAAAACACAGCACCGATTTTTGAAACGAACTCAAAACGAACCCAAAAATGAAGCCCGTTTCGAGCGCAAAATGTGCAGTGCGAGGCAAAAAACCAGCCCTCAGTGGACAAGGCTAGGAGAAGTTCTCCCAACAACCGCCAGAAGGGATGGCGGACCCCTCCGGAAGGTCCACTCGGTCTTTTTGTCACCTGAACCCCCAGCCCTGAATTCTGCCTCACCACCGTTCCACCCGGCAGAGCAGCGCCGTCTGCGGCCAACTGCCGATCACACCAAACGGCTGTAGCACCTCTAAGCGGGTTCCAGCGAAATGGAGTAGAATAAGCATTCGAAACCCGCCGGCTTTCGCGGAGTCAGTGATCCGTTGCGTCGAAGGTTTCTGCAATGAAATGGTAATTGATGGTCACAGCCGATTGCGACGACGTGAACGGTGCTCCCGATTGGTCTTGTGGATAGCAGCAGGCGGGGCAGTCTTGCTTACCCCCGGCTTCTTGCGGGCGTCGTGGGATGGCCTGCCCAACTCCTCGACAGCGAGCGCGAACTTTCTTTCGGGGCGAGTCTTTTCACCAGCCCAGGGCTCTGTTGCCGGCGGCGATTTCGACTTGCCCATCGGCCTCGGCCTGCCTGGGGCAACTGGGGCTTCAGACGAGGTTGATGCGCAGGCGCCAGGTGCGGACCAGTCCTCGCACGCGTGCGTTTCGGCATCGCCTCCTGCTAAAGACCAGACGCAGCGGACGGACGTAAACGCTCTCACCGGAATGGCTGTGGCCCCGCTATCAAACTACACTCCGCTGACCCTGAAGGAGCGCTGGAAGCTTTACTTGAAGATGACATATGCCTCCGCGGGCCCTTACTTCAGCCCGCTCGTGAACGCCTTGGCGCTTGACCAAGCCAATGGTACTCCCCGCCAATGGGGCGGCGGGTTTGCCGGCTTTGGCCGGCGAATGGCTTCGCGCGCCGGCAACGCAGTTCTTCAGGGCACTTTTCAAGCACCCTTGGCAGCCCTTCTTCATGAGGATGTCCGCTACATTCCGACCAGTCAGCACAGCTTCCAGCGTCGCGCCCTGCACGCCGTTCTCTACAGTTTCCTTACCTATAACGACAAGGGTCATCCAACTCTCAACATTGCCAACCTCGCCGCCTTCTACGCGTCTACGGCTGTGACAACCACCTGGCTTCCCGGAATTGGCAATTCGGCCAGGTACACATTCACGAATGCCTCCCAACAGATTGCGCTTAGCTTTCCACTTAACGTGGTCCAGGAATTCTGGCCGGAGATTCAGCGCCATCTCTTCCGGAGGCATTAGCCGGCAGTCTGCCATCCAAAATGGAGTAATATAGTGATTCCAAACCAGATCTTGGGTGCGCGGCCTGAAGGGAACCGGTTTGCCGGTGATTTCATCAATTAAGTAGCGGTTCGTTGCGAGATCGTACGTCCGGGAGATTGTCGGGCTAATGATTAATCGAAGATCCTGGCCAAGCTGCTTGCGGGTGGCTCTCCTCATCATCCTCCCGCTCGGGCCATCCCACACACTGCTGGCCTACCAGACGGGAGAGCCCCCGTCTTCGGGCTCTTTTGAAACACCGGCCACACTCGGGAACGATGCGGTGCTTAACCAAACTCAAGCGGCTCCGGCCCAAGCCCCAACTCCTTCGCAAACCCAACCTGCCGCTCCCCAAAGCCCAGCCAAACCCGCGAACGATCCGGCAGCCGACCCGATCCAACCGGCTACCAGCCCCAAACATAAGGAAAATGACAGGATTTTCTTTGCCCTGCCCAATTACTTGACTGTGGAGAATTCCGCCTCTTTACCGCCGCTTACGACGGGGGAAAAGTTCAAGACGGTAGCCGAAGGTTGCTTTGACCCTGTTGAGGTCGTGTTCATGGGCATCGAAGCCGGCATTGGCCAAGCCGACAACACAAACCCCACCTATGGGCAAGGGTTTGTCGGTTACTCAAAGCGCTTCGGGACGGCTTATGCCGACGCCATCGTCGGGAACTTCGGGACGGTCGCCATATTCCCTGCGTTGCTGCGGCAGGACCCGCGTTACTACCAGTTGGGAAAAGGAAATATCCTGCACCGTTTCGTGTACGCCGCCGGGCGCGTTCTTGTCACGCGTTCAGACACGTCGGGGAGAGCTCAGTTCAACTTCTCGGAGCTACTCGGCAATAGCATGGCCGCAGGCGTTGCCAATGCCTACCACCCTGGCCCTCATACCCTTGCCAGCAACTCTGGTGTACTAGGCACACAAGTCCTGCTGGATGCCCTCGGCTACGAGTTGAAGGAGTTTTGGCCGGACATTCACCACCTGCTGCTGCGCCTCCACCACCAGCCCTGATTCCCCTCGAGTAGCACAGGCACTCGGGCCAAAGCCCGAGGCCGGCTCAACGCGCCGCGGGCACCGGCAAGACGGACTATGCTACATGTAAAGGCTACAACATCAGCTTGAGTCCGATCTCAAAATGTAGATAGGGATGGAGTCTCGGTTGGTCAAGACAGCAAGTGGCAGGAGCTTGCTTTGATCAGCAGATAGACTTTGGTCCCTGGCTGGAGGTCAAGGGCATCAAGCGCTTGGGCGGTTATACGAACTTTCAGATCCACACCGCAGGCCGTCAGCAGATCCACCTCCTGCCCGTCCCGCACAACTTGCTTGATAGTAGCCTGTAAGAGGTTTCTTGCGCTCGTCTGTCCGATCCGCTCTCGCGAGACAATAATGTCGTCCGAGCGAATTCCAATTATGACCGGGGTGGTTTTTGGCAGCACGACATACGGGATTACAAGCTGGCATCCCGCGAGGTTTATTACGCTGATTCCTTCGCGTTTGTTGTGATCGTGAACCGTTCCGGCCAAAACATTCTCGCTCCCGACAGCTCGGGAGACCGCTGAACTTCGGGGTGCGTTGAAGACCTCCGACGGCTTGCCTTCCTGAATAATCCGGCCCGAATCGAGAATCAGAGCCGAATCTCCGGCACGAACGGCGTCTGCCGGGCTATGGGTCACGTAAACGAAAGGAATCGCCGATTTGCGCTGAACGTCTACGATCTCTTCCAGCAATCGGAGGCGCGTCGATATGTCGAGGGCAGACAACGGCTCATCCAGCAATACGACGGCGGGGTCTGATGCCAGCGCACGGGCTAGCGCTACCCGCTGTTGTTCACCCCCGGAAAGCTGCCGCGGGTATCGGTCCCCCACGCCAGCGATTCCGAGCATCTTCAATATCTGGCCCGCACGATAACGCCTTTCAGTGCCATTGGACGACTTTATGCCGTATCCAACGTTTTCAAGCGCGGTCAAGTGCGGGAACAACAGGTAATCCTGAAAGACGAACCCGATTCTTCGCTTCTGCATTGGCAGGTTGATGCCGGCCGCTGAATCGAAATAGACCTGATTGCTCAATTCGATACGGCCCTCGTCGGGAACCTCAATGCCCGCAATGGATCGCAGGATCGTCGTTTTGCCTGAGCCGGACGGACCGAACAATACGGCAATACCCTGCTGTACGGAGAAGTTCACGTCTAGCGTGAACGTAACCCGCCCGTTGGTCTTGAACTGCTTCTTGAGATCGACACGGAGCATGGGGTCAGGCGCTCCTCTGAGAGCGGGTCAGGATATTGGTCAGATATATGGTCGCGACCGAGGCAAACGTGAGGATCAAAGCGAGTACCTGCGCCTGCCGGTCTTCTCCAGAGATGAACGCTTCGAAAATGGCTAAAGGCATTGTCTGGGTTTTCCCTGGAATGTTCCCTGCTAGCATCAGGGTGGCGCCAAATTCTCCCAGGGCCCGTGCAAAGCTCAAAACGATGCCGGCCACGAGGCCGCGCATAGCGAGCGGAAGCGTCACACGGAAAAAAGTCTCAAGCTCGCTCTTCCCAAGACTGAAGGAGACCATCTCGTAACGCGCATCCACCGATTCCAAAGCGGCTCTTGCCGACTTGACCATGATAGGGAGCGCCATCGCGCCCGCGGCGACCACCGCTCCTTGCCAAGTGAAGGCCAGCGACCAGCCCGTCAGACTGTAGATGTATCGACCGATCCAGCCACGCCTGCCGAAAAGCAGAATCAGATAGTAGCCAGTCACGGTCGGGGGAAGCACCATCGGCAGCGTCAAGATGGCGTCACAGAGTTCCTTGGCTCGGAACTGGCGTTTGGCAAGGACATAACCTAAGCCTGTCCCGACTACTCCGATAAGGACGGTAGCGACGGTGACTACCAGCAGCGAGAGTTTGAATGCGGGCCAAATCATTGGCTACTTTGGAGCCAGAAAGCCGTATTTCGCCAAGATCCGCACGCCGTCCGGGCTTCGCACGAGATTTACAAAGCCTCTGGCAGCTTGAGCACCGCTGCTGTCCTTCACGACGGCAATCGGATACAAGATGGGGCCATAATCCTGGTCAGGAGCTGAGGCAACGACAGTAGCTTTGCCCTTGGCGATATTGACATCAGTCGCGTAAACGATCCCAGCCTCGACTTCTTCGCGCACGACATAGTCCAACACCTGACGTACGTTTAAGGCAAGAACAAGCCGCGGCTCGACCTTGGGCCAAAGCTGCATGTTGCGAAGAAGCTGTTCGGCGTACTGTCCGGCTGGGACTGTCTTGGGATCGCCAATCGCGATGCGTTGCACACTCGGCCCTTGCAGCTCAGTAAATGAGTGTGGTGCCGCCTTGGAGCCAGTTGGTACCACAAGCACCAGAGTATTACGAGCGAAGTCAGCGCGTGTCGATTGGTCAATGAGTTGCTTCGCCTGGAGTTGGTCCATCTCCTTTTGGCCCGCGCTGGCAAACACATCCACTGGCGCCCCGGCTTCGATCTGTTTCTCGAGCTCACCTGACGAAGCGAAACTGAAAGTGACGCTGTCGCCCGTTCGCTGATGGTAAAGGCGTCCGATTTCGTTGAAAGCCTCGCTGAGGCTGATAGCCGCCGCGACCACAATTTCGCGAGCCTGCGCGCTCGTCGGGTGTGCCGGTTTGCCATCCAGCAACAAAGGGATTAGCAAGGAAAGCAAAAGCGCCGCGCTACGCTGTCCCGGATGCTTTTTCAATCTCGTATCCTTCTAAAGCTCATTTGACCTAGGCCAACGACTGAATTCGCCCGATTCGGGTGCGACCGGAGGCTCGGGAGCTATTGGACCTGCACCACCTTGAGGGTAATTACCTGGCGGACCCATCTCGCCATTCGCTTTTCGCCCGGGACCACAATCCTAAAAGGGCCCGTCTTGTTGTCCAGAGGCTGACCGTCAGCGCGATCCGCCAGGAGAATGACTCGATCAGTAAAGGCCGGGTCCAACTCCGCCAACGCGAAGACCACCCGATATGCGAGGGTGTCCACGCACGATCAGAAAACGATCAGAAGGTGAAACGACCACCGACTGTCGGGGCAAGGTTGTTGTTGTACTTATAGGGGACGCCGGGGCCATGAGGAATAGCGATGGCCAGACCGCCGCTCACGTAGGAATACGCAATTCCGGCAAAAGCGTCGAAACGCTTGGTGAGGTGACGATCCGCATAGAGCGACACCTCGTTGAGGGTGCCCGCGCAGGAACTGCGGAAACCGGCTTCGGGCGAGCAGGTCGACGGAACACGGAAGTCGTTCTGCCGCTGTTGGTACCAGGACAAAGTGATGTCGGTTTTGCTGCGGTAGGTGTACTTCCCGCCCGTCCACCAGATCTGCACGAGCTTGGTAGAATCAAGATTGTTGTCTTCGACGCCGCTCATATAAGCAGAGCCCTGGTCCAAGGCGCCAACGCCCAACGGGTGCGACGGGTTATTCTGCCAGATGTATTCGTAGCCGCCAAAAAACTTGAACGGGTCCCACGTATACTTGGCAGCGCCCATAATGGCGCTGTTGTCGGTCACGATGCCATATACGGTGTTGGTCGTTGCGATCAGATTGGCCCCGGTGATGGGGTTTGTGTTGATGCTGTCCGTGGTCGACTGATATGGCGCCGTCGGACTCTGAGGCCCCAGCAGGGGGTTCAATACGCTGATCGCCTGGTTGTAATGTTGGTACACGACGTCCGCAGAGAACTTACGGGAGCCTCCGCCGAGGTTGAATCCATAAGCGGTGTTATGCGGCGCTTCCGGCGTGCAGTTGGCGGCAGTCCAGGTTGCGGAGGCCGAGTAGCAACCGCCAGAACCATCGGCGAATTTATACATCGCGCCAAAATGGACCGGGCCATAGGTCAGGCGATACTTCAGAGCGTCATCCCAACGGGCGTCTTCGGTATCGCCGCCGCCGGCCATCGTGCCGTTATACCCGATGTACGAAAAGGCATAGCCGCCGCCGGCCGGATCGTAAAGGAGCATCGTATCGGTACCGAGAGCGCGCTGACGACCGAAGGTCAGTGTGCCGAGATACGCGGACGCTACGCCGGCATAGATTTCGTCATTGAAGGGTTGGCCCGCGCGTGGGCCGTCGATGGCTTCCGAATAGCTGCTCCTGGGAAGGCCGTTGTTGACGGTGTCGGTGGCTGACGCGTTGGCGAGCTGGCCGGACTGCGGATTGATGCCACTTGAAGCGTTGAACACAAGGGACCAGCCAGGCCAAAGCTCTTCCTTGCCCCTGATGCCCAGACCCGTCTGCTGCAGGTTGTTCGGTTCGACGAGGAATCGATGTTGATAGCCGTTTCGGTTCACCAGGGACTCGCCTTCATAGTTCGTGGCGCTTTGCGGTAAGCCGTGGCTGACCCAGCCGACGCCAACGTCATACGCACCGTACAGCGTGATGCCGTGCCAGGTTAGCGCGCAATCGGTCGAGGCGAACTCGTGGCCGCTCGCGCAGGGGTCGGGAGTGCTCCGCTGCATCTTAATGTCAACTGTGGCGTCCTGTCCAACCGCCAAGGTGATTGCCGTGCGCGTTTCATCGGCGAACCCCTGTTTTGCCGCACGAATCTCGATGCGCCCCGGAGGCAGGCCGGACGCCTGATAGTGCCCCCCGCCGTCGGTTGCGATCGTGCGCGTTGCACCAGTGTGGACGTTCTTGATTGTCACCGCGATATCGGGAAGGGCTGCGCCGGTTTGGTCCGTCACCACGCCGGAAAGGCTCGCTCCCGTTTGCGCCCACGCCGGGTACGCCCCAATCGCAAGCCACACTAAGAGCGTCAGCAACACCGCTGACCCGAGAATCCAATTGCGAATTGACGTCATCCCCTTTTTCGAGGGATTCATGTATTTGCGCTCCTCCCCGTCAAGAAACGGCACGCTGCCGCGGCGACTTGGCATCGTCTTGGCTAAATGGCTACCGCCGGGGTTGTGGCGAGTAAAGTTGCCGCTGCACCGTGTCTCTATGTGCGAATAAATATTGTATATCAGAGTCTCTGGTTAAGGTCAATCCTTCTAAATAACTATATACGATATTATACGAGTATTCATATCGCTGTCGAAGCTTGCAAGGCCTCGACCGCCGGCTGCAGATCGCTAGTGCTCGTCGTCAGTTCGCATTGCGAACGGAATTCGGAGCGGTCAGTTGGCTCCTCGCGAAGCTTCAAATCTGGAGAATAAAGAACAGGGTGTGAACCGTGAAGTCAAAGGCATGCGCCAAGCTGATGGCGGGAAGCTGACCAATGCTGACCGCAAGGCCGTTAATCAACAGCAAAACAAGCTCTCCAAACAAATTTACGACAAGAAGCACAATGCCCAAAAGGGCTACTAGGCAAGTGTGCACTCGCGGGGAGAATCTGAACGCACTGTAGGGGCGGCCCTCGTGGCCGCCCTCACGCAACCGCCGGTGCCAGTTTGCTGTCCATCCATTCCAAAATCAGCTTCCTCATCTCCGGGAGTTCGACGTGCGCGCAATCGAAAAGCTCGATGCGGCAGTTGCCGGCATCGCCGTGCGCTCGATACAGCGGCAGCAGATGGTCACGGACGCGCTCCACGCCGGCGGGCGGCGTCAATGCATCTCGGCGGCCGTTCACGCTTAGTCGAGGGCGGGGAACGATTAGCTCATTGATCCCGGAAGTCTGGAAGTGCTTGAGCAAAGAGGGCACGTAATAATAGATGCCGTGACCTTTCAGGCCCTGAGTCCTGATCAACTCGTCAAAATCGGTGAGGCAGCAGATATCCACGCATAATCGGACGCGCGGCTCGAGCGCGGCCAGCCACCAGGCCTTCGTCGAGCCCATGGACATACCCAACGCACCCACTCTCCGGGGATCAACCTCCGGCCGCCTGGCCAGGTAATTAAAGGCTCGGAATTCGTCAAACATCATCATGCCCCAGAGAACCTGGCCCTTCCAGAGCATCAACTTGAACGCGTCTTCTTCGCCCGTTCGGCCCTCGGCCTCGTGTTTGCGTTCCCCGAAGCACCAGCTATCGATGGCCAGCGTCACGAGGCCTTTTTCCGCGCACACCGGCGCATAGGCAGGTTGGGCGTCCACACCGGAGAGCAATTGTTCCTTTCCCAGGTCGTACATTCCACCGTGCCAGTGAATGTAAAGCAGGCCGGGCGCAGGCTGCTGGCGTTTGTCGGGGATGAGCAGAAGGGCGGGGACGGGCTCGATGCCGTTCAGATCCAACACCAGGCGCTCGAGCGTGTACCCGTTATGCCGCTCGCTCTTCAGCAACGAAGCCGGACCGGGCTTGTGAGCCCAAGGTAAATCGCCGAGGAGGCCCCAAAGCTCTTTGCGGCGCCTCGCCTGGAAGGCCGAGAAAGCCTCGCCAGTCTGCGGTTGGGTGGTCGGCTCTCCTTGCCCGCCTGCTGATGCATCTGTTCCCAGCGCCAGCATGGCAGCGGATTGTTTGAGAAAATCGCGCCGGTGGGCGAATGACATTGGGTGTCCTCCAGAACTGAAATCCCAGCGTTATCTTCTTATAACGTCCGGGAAGGAGTGTCAAGTTGTAGGGGTGGGCCGTAGCTCAGAATGACCGACCAAGCTTCAATCGCCAGAATTGAGTGAACTGTCGGCGGGCGTTGTTTGATGAGAACCTAGAATTGACAACGGACGGCTTCTGGGCAGTACGACGGCGAAGGTCGTCCCTTCCTCTTCGGACGACGTGAAAGTCAGGGACCCGCCCAGGTAGCGTTCCGTGATGAGTTTAGCGCTGTAAGTTCCGATTCCGCGGCCCACAGGCGACTTGGTGGAAAAGGATCGCCGAAAGACTTGCATCCGGACCGACTCGGGCATGGCGGCTCGGTTGTGCACACGGAAGACGGCGGAGTCGCTCTTGCATTCGAAACCAAGCTGGACTTCCTCTCCTTCCAGTGAGGCCTCGAGGGCATTCTTCACCAGATTACCCAGCGCTCGCTGCAGAAGCAGTTTATTGCTCGCGACCTCGCAGGAACCGTTTACTTCCTTGACGACGACTTCTCGGCCTCGACTGACCGGATGATGGGAGTAGAGCTCGCAGACGGATCGCAGTATCTGCCGGGCATCCAAAGAGGTCACGTGCACGGCCAATTCTCCCCGCTCCGCAGCGGCCAGGTCCTTCCCGGCTTCGACCTCTTCGATCAGGTACTGGACCAGTTGGGAGGCCAGATGGGAGGTTTCCTGGCGATGTTGCTCGGACAGTGAAGGCAAGACTTCGAGCAGATTCCGGACCCCAGCCGCGGTGTTCAGCACATCGTGGAAAAACATCCGCTCCAGGACGGCTCGGCGTTTTTCATCGGCGATGTCGTTAAAGGCGAAGACGGTATACCTCCCATTCAGATCGAGGTTGGAAGCCGTCACCCTCAAATCGAGCGTGCGCTCGCCCTGGTCCGTCTGCATGGTAATCGTGCACTGTTGAACATCCTGGCTGTCTCGTAGCTGCGTGTTTAAAATGGCCTGAAACGCCCCGCAATCCTCGCAGAACTGCGCGCTCCCGCATCCGCAATCTCCCTCTCGCCAGTGAATGCAGTTGAATGCCTCGCCAGGGCGCAGGCCCAGGAGGTCGTTCTCGGCCCTGCCCAGCAGCCGGCAAAGTCGCGGGTTTGCCGCCACAATCTGGCGGCACTCATTAAGGATGACGGTGGGCGTCGGAAAGGCGCTCAGCAGTTGTTGCAAATGAGGAATTGCCGAAAGGTGTTCGTGTTCGGCCCTGATCTCCTCGATAGTTTCCCGTCTCGCGGGATCTGAAGCGGCTAAAGGGGGGTCTGCCATAGTTGCAATCCTCGTTGGCCGTTCAGGCCTGGTGGGACGGCTTCCAGCGCAAGACTGGCTTGCGAGCCGCGGCGGCCTCATCCAGTCGAGTGACGCGGGTAGTGTAAGGCGCTTGAAGCACAAACTCCGGATCCTCTTCGACTTCCTGCGCAATGGATGCCAGCGCGTGGATGAAGGCGTCCAGTTCCTCCTTGCTGGCGCTTTCCGTGGGCTCGATCATCAGCGCCCCAGGGACAATCAAAGGAAAGGCCGTGGTGTAAGGATGAAAGCCATAATCGATGAGCCGCTTGGCGATGTCGCCGGTGCGGACGCCGCGTGCCGCCTGGCGGCGGTCCGAGAAGACGCATTCATGCATCGAAGGGCAGCAAGAGCCAAGCTCGTAGATGCCCGTCAACGAGCTGTTCAAGTAATTGGCGTTGAGCACGGCATCGCGGGCGGTCTGGCGCAGGCCTTCAAAGCCATTGGCTTGGATGTATGCCAGTGCGCGCACTGCCATGCCGAAGTTGCCGTAAAATGCGCGCACCCGCCCGATGCTCCGGGGCCGGTGATAGTTCAGGCCGAACACGCCGTCCGGTCCCTGCTCGATGATAGGCAGCGGCAGGTAAGGCTCCAGGACTTTCTTCACCGCCACCGGCCCCGAACCTGGACCGCCGCCGCCATGAGGTGTGCTGAAGGTTTTGTGCAAATTCAAATGCATCACGTCCACGCCGAAGTCCGCTGGGCGTGCAACCCCGACCAGCGCATTCATGTTGGCCCCATCCATGTACATGAAGCCGCCTCGCGCGTGCACCAGGTCCGAGATCTGCCTGATATTCGACTCGAAAATGCCCAGGGTGTTGGGGTTAGTGAGCATCAAGGCCGCTACATCCTCAGCCATGGCGCGTTCGAGCTCGGAGAGATCAATGCAGCCGCACTCATCCGATTTGATGTTCCGAACCTCGTAGCCTGCGAGGGTCGCGCTGGCAGGATTCGTACCGTGCGCGGAATCGGGAATCAGGATGTGCCGCCGTGGGTTGCCGCGTTCGGCTAGGCAGGCCCGGATCATTAGGATGCCGGCTAACTCGCCTTGAGCTCCTGCGGCGGGCTGAAGCGTGATCGCGTCCATGCCGGTGATTTCCTTGAGGCAGCGTGCGGTCTCATGCAGCACTCCCAGGCAGCCCTGGACTATTGCCTCGGGTGCGTAGGGGTGGTCGGTCGCCAGCCCTTCCAGGCGCGCCACTTCTTCGTTTATCCGCGGATTGTATTTCATGGTGCAGGAACCCAGCGGATAGAGGCCCGTGTCCACGCCGTAATTCCACGTAGAAAGGCGTGTGAAGTGACGGATGACTTCCAATTCCGAGACTTCCGGAAAACCCTCGATTTCGCTGCGACTTAGTTCCGGACCGAAAACTTCTTCCGGAGATACCGGAGGAACATCGAGCGGCGCGAAGTCCACACCGCACTTCCCGGGCGTGCTCCTCTCAAAGATCAGTTTTTCGTTTCGGTTGACGTGAGGCCGAGCCTCACGAATGCGATTCTCCATAATTTCTCGCTCTGGTAAACGGGGGGGTTGCGTCAGGGCGGCCACAAAGACCGGCCTAACGTCAAACCGCGGTCTTGCACCCCGTAAGTTCAGCGCTCCTTGCAGCGCTTTCGGCCGTGCGCCGATAGGCTTCGACGGTGCAGTCGATCGCTTCACGGCTGACTGTTTCGGTGACACAGACGAGCAGGTGGTTTCTCAGTTCCGGATAGAAGCGCTCCAGGTTGAGGCCGCCGATGATGTTTACTTTCCGCAATTCGGCGAGCAACTCGTCGGGATCGCAGGGGGGCCTGACCACGAACTCGCTAAAGTGCGGGGCACGAAACGGCGCAATCACGCCCGGAATGTCCGCAAGCTGCCGGGCAGCGTAATGGGCTTTGGCAAGGTTCAATTCGGCAAGCCTCTTCAGTCCGTTTTTCCCCAGCAGGCTGAGGTAAATGGTCGCAGCCAGGGCGCACAACGACTGGTTGGTGCAAATGTTGGAGGTGGCCTTCTCGCGCCGGATGTGCTGCTCGCGCGTGGCCAGAGTCAAGACGAAGCCCCGCCGGCCTTCCTTGTCTACCGTCTGGCCGACCAAGCGGCCCGGCATCTGCCTCAGAAACTTCTCCTTGGCGGTCAAAAAGCCAAGGTATGGCCCGCCGAAGGCCACTCTCACACCAAAGGATTGCGCCTCCCCGCAGACGACATCCGCCTCCGTGGGCGGCTTGACCACCGCCAGCGATAAGGGTTCGGCGATGGTCACGATCAGAAGAGCGCCGCTGCGATGCACCTCCTCCGCGATCTGGGCCGTGCGTTCGAGAGCTCCGAAGAAATTGGGCGATTGTACCACCACCGCAGCCGTCGCGGCATTGAGCGCGGTTTCGAGGCTGGAGAGATCAAGCTGGCCCGATTCCTCGTAAGGGAGTTGCACAAGCTCGGTGCCCTGATGGCGGACGAATGTCTTCAGGACCTGGTAGTACTCTGGATGCACGGTGCGGGCCACCAGGACGCGGTTGCGGCGCGTGACGCGCAAGGCCATCAAAACGGCCTCAGTCGTGGCCGTGGAGCCGTCGTAAAGCGAAGCGTTGCCCACCTCCATGCCGGTGAGTTGCGTCATCAGGGTCTGGAATTCAAACATCGCTTGCAGCGTGCCTTGGGCAATTTCCGCTTGATACGGCGTGTAAGCGGTGAAGAATTCGCTTCGCGAAAGTAACGCGTTGACGGCCGCGGGTACGTAGTGCGTGTACGCCCCGGCGCCCAGAAGCGAGACGTACCCGGCGGCGCTCCGTCGCGCGGCTTGGCGAAAGTATTCCAGGATCTCGGGCTCGGAGAGGGGCCCCGGGAGGTTTAGCGGGCCTTGCAACCGTAATTCCTCCGGAATCCGGTCAAAGAACTCCTCCACGCTGCTTCGGCCGGTGGCGTTCAACATGGCGGCGCGGTCGGAGTCAGAGTTCGGTAAATAGCGCATTAGGTGGATTTTTCCTTCTGGATATAGGCTTCGTATTCATCGGACGTCATCAGCTTCTCGATCTCACCTCGATCCGACAGCCTCACTTGGACCAGCCACGCTCCGCCGTGGGGATCGGTGTTCAGCATTTCCGGATTGTTCTGCAGCTTGGCGTTGACGGCCGTCACCTCTCCACTGACCGGAGAGAAGATCTCCGAGACTGCTTTCACCGATTCGACAGTCCCCAGGCTTTCGTTTGCAGCGACGTGCTCGCCGGGCTTTGCAACCTCAACGTAAACGATGTCGCCCAGTTCCTTCTGGGCGAATTCCGTAATGCCGATAGTGCCGATTTCTTCGTCCACCCGGATCCATTCGTGCTCTTTGGTGTAGAGAAATTCTTGGGGATACATGGACGGTTCCTCTCTCATCTTCAATCGGATGATCGGGTGATCGGGAGATCGGGTGAACAAAGACCAATTTCGCGCAGCCGAGTTAGCGTCATTCCCGCGCAAGCGGGAATCCAGGCCCCGCCATCTGCTCGCGCGAGCTGTAGTGTGGCCGTCGCCGTCGCTCGTTGTTCACCCGATCTCCCGATCACCCGATCATCGGATCTTCGGCCTCTTGTAAAAGGGCAGAGGTACGATCCGAGCCCCTGCCCGCCGGCCGCGAATTTCGATCTCGACCTCGCTGCCCGGACTCGCCGGCTGGGAGGAGATGTATGCCATACCAATGTTTGTCTTTAGGAACGGTGCGTATGAACCGCTCGTCACACGCCCCGCCAGTTCGCTTGCCACGTAGAGATCATAGGCATCGCGCGCAATTCCCTGGCCCGTCATTTCAAAACCCACCAACTTCTTGCGCGTGCCTCGCGCCCGCTGCTCGATCAGGGCATCACGGCCGATGAACTCGCCCTTGTCGAGCTTAGTAATCCAGCCAAGGTTGGCTTCGAGTAAGGTCGTATCCTCATCGAGTTCATGACCGTAAAGCGGGTAGCCGGCTTCCAGGCGCAATGTGTTCCTGGCGCCCAGTCCTGCGGGAACCAATCCTTCGGACTTGCCGGCTTCGATCAGCGTGCTCCACACCCTCTCCGAATCCCCGGGCGCGAAATAGAATTCAAATCCATCTTCGCCGGTGTAGCCGGTGCGCGCCAGGAGGCCCCCCACATCGCAGAACCGGGCGCGGAAGAACCAATAATACTTGAGCCCCGAAAGGTTGACGCTGCTTACTTTGGAGACGATTTCGGCAGCGCGCGGTCCTTGCAGGGCAAGTTGTGAGTATTGGCTCGAAACGTTGCGCACCTCCGCCCCCACGGAGTTGTGCTCAACGATCCAGTCGAAATCCTTGTCGGTGTTCGCCGCGTTGACGCAGATGAGATATTGCTCCTGCGTCAAGCGATGCACCACACAGTCATCGACAGCGCTCCCCTTGGGATGCATCAAAGCGCTGTATTGGGCCTGAAAATCCCTCAGGCGGGATGCGTCGTTGCAGGTGATGTGCTGGAGGAGAGACAAGGCGCGGGGTCCGCTGATTTCAATCTCCCCCATGTGGCTGACATCGAAAAGCCCGGCTGTGTTCCGCACGGCCAGGTGCTCCTGAATGATGCCGGAATACTCGACCGGCATCTCCCACCCGCCGAACTCCACCATCTTGGCCCCGAGCGATTTGTGCAGTCCGTTGAGCGCCGTCCGCTTTAGAGCCGCTCGCGCCGGCGCCAAACTCTCTCTCTCAAGCGACATAACCTGTTAAAGTTAAACAACTCAACCTAACACACTCTCAACAACTCGGTCAAGGCAACGAGAGAAGAGTGACTGTTCCACCTTAATTCATTGGGGCCAAGTGCAAGAAACTAAGAGGCGTGCAAGTAAGCGATAAGCGGAGCTTGTACTAACCAGCAGCCATTGCCTTTAAAACCTGGAGTCGGTGGATAACGTAACCCCGTTACCCCGGATCACACCCAAGCTTTGCGCGTAGTTGTAATGGGTGTAACCGAGCTTCAGGGAGAAGCGGCGGTTGAGTTTATACGAGAGAGTTGGGGTTAGATTCAGAGCTTGCGTGAAAGGCTGGTGCGAGTTGATCTGTTGGACGCCCAACCCGCCCGAGAAATCGTAACCGAGCGGGCCGCGGATGGCGCCGTAGAGATGGGCGGTGACTTGGTGCACCTGGTAGAAGGGGGGGTTAAAGAACCCCATGTACTCCTGCGGTTGAGACCCGGAAAAGGCAAACGCCCGGCCGGCGTATCCGATGTCGAACGAGGCGCGTTCGAGGCGCACGATATTTCGCACCAGGGTCGCCGAGCCGCCGCGTGCCGGCTGGCGGATGGTGCCGACTCCGGCCAAGGCCGGGTTTCCGTTCGACAAGCCAAGCTGCTGGAGTCGGATGGAGGAGTACCGGGCTGCATAACCATCCAACCAGAGATCAGTGTGCGAAGCAAATGAGTACCTCAATCCGCCTTCCACGCGGTCTTCCATGACACCCATGCGCACCGAGAGGGGAGTGTAGGGAACTGGGTCGCGAGCCACAGTAACATCAAGATTGAGATTCTTCTTGAGGGCGTAAGTAGCGCTCACGAATCCCAACGGGCGGTAAGTGGCCACCGAGACGGCTTGGGTATCCTCAGGTATGCTTCGTAGGCCGCCCGGTCCGAATCGTATCGCGCCCACGCCGGCGCGCAGAGTGAGGTTCGAGAAGATCGGTGTGGTCTGGCGGTAAGTGACCTGTGAAGGGGCAACCGCTCCGCCGAAGGAGCCGGCGTTGGTCGCAGGCATGGCGTCAAGGACAACGGTGGAGCGTGTGCGCGGCAAGGCTGAGAAGTCGAGTGCGGTTTCGTACACAAACCGGCGCAAGTCCTGACCGGCGAATCCGATCAGGTCAGGAGAGCTATTCCCGGAACTGATTTCACGCGCGTAGGAGGCTGAGGTGCGGAGGGCCACTGCTTTTTCGTGGCGAAGCGTCCGCTCGAGTTGGAGGGTCTCGGGATTGCCGGGGCTCAGTTGATCCGCGCGGGCAAGCAGCTCGAGAGCCTTTTTCGGATGTTGGCGGGCGCGCTCGAGATTGGCCATGAGGAAAACCGCGTCGTAGTCGTTGGGGCGATCTTCGACCAACTTACTCGCCAGCCGATAGGCGTAAGTAATATTCCCGCGAAAATACTGAACGCGCGCGTTGCCGAGCAAGGCGTCAAAGTCCGTCGGGTCGGCCTTCAGCATTCGGGTGAAGTCCGCCAGCGCAGCCGTATACCTGCCTTGATAGAGCTTGACGTAAGCGAGTTGCAACTGCGCATCGCGCTCATGGGGGTGGAAAGTAAGGACCGCCGTCAAGAGCTGGCGAGCGTGATTATAGTTGCCCAAGCGAGCCTCAACCCGCGCCAAGTCGATCTTATACTCAGGATTCCCAGGGTGCTTTGCTGACAGGCGCTCAAAAACAGCACGCGCCTCGAAGGGCTGATCAGAACGGAGAAAAGTGCTCCCCAAGCCCTCCAGCGCGTCGGCGTTATCAGGGGTTTTTGACAGGATCTGCTGGTAGACGCCTTTCGACTCCTCGTTGTGTCCGCCGAGGCTGAGCGCGCGCGCCAGGCCGAGCTTGAGGTCAGAATCATCGGGGTCAAGATTCAAGGCTTGTTTGTAGTCTCGAATCGCAGCCGTGAAGTCGCCGCGCCGCATCGAGTCAAGGGCGGACTGTCTGAGGGAAGGAGAGTCTGCCGGCGGGGGCGCGCCGAGGCGTTCCCCCACCGGACGCGCGGAGGCGGGATGGGCAGCTTGTTTTGACGAATCATCCGAAACCAGGACTTGGCCTCTTAGGCCGATCGAGCTCTGCTGAAGGAGCACCACGAGCAGGAAGAGAAGGGGCCGTGGGAGGGCTCGAAAAGGGCGAACTGACTGTGACTCGAACTGACAAGGGGCCATGTTTCCGCCTCGAGCAAAGGTTGATGTAACGGCGGGCTTCGATGGGCGCGAAGCCGCC
>Ga0209517_10001307_pt1 | contig 38091 bp, 35 predicted proteins | sample PeaSoiMetSII2010_FD_187695 | JGI IMG/M metagenome (GOLD analysis project Ga0209517, IMG submission 187695) | Peat soil microbial communities from Weissenstadt, Germany - SII-2010 (SPAdes) (version 2) | ecosystem: Environmental > Terrestrial > Soil > Wetlands > Peat | place: Germany...
GATCGAACGCGGCGCGCTGAAACTGAAATCCACCGTCGCGCCACTGCGCGCGGAGATTCTGCTCAACCGCGCATCCGTGATGATGCAGCAGGACGATGCGGACTTTAAAGCCGTGGACGATGCGATTTCAGAAGCAGAGCAGCTATGGCGGGGAAATCCGTTATCGACCGCGGTCTGCTATTTGCAGCGCGCCCGCAACCACGCGCTTCATCAGGAGATCGAACATGCGCGCGAGTTCATGGCGAAATGGGACGCCTGTTCCTCTACCATCGAGCACGGCGCCGTGCTCGACCTGGCGGATCGGACGCGCGCGCAACTCAGCGATCTGAATCCGGACTTTTCGGCTTGTCCGGCGGATCTGAAGAATCTCGGCTTGATGAGATTTACAGAAGGCTCCGGCGGTGGGCGCTGTTGCGGCGTTATGAGCTGGAGCCTACAACGTATCGCAAGGAGCAAACCGACAAATACCTGAACATCGGCAAGAAGGCGATCGAGCTTTGGGAAAAAGAGACCGGCTGCTATCCCGGGCCGCGGAAGGGGCGGCGAAGGTAGGAGATCGTTGCCGGCAAGAGAGTCGTTAGCTCGGATCGTAAACCGTGCCGGCGATCTCGAAACGCGACCGGATAGATCTATTCGTCTCTGCTGGTAAGCGCTGGGCCGACCGCTTCCTCCGGTCGCGGCTCGCTGGATCTGCTGATGTTTGGAAGACGCCGACAAATGAGCCGCGACCGCAGAAGGAACCCAACCAACGCATGGAATCGCCGCGACAATTTACTAATTCGCGCGGCGGCCTGGTGACGCTGTGGTTGCCGGGCACACTGGACCTCGACCTCCGCCGCCGCGGCCGGTTTGCGGCGATGGCAGATCCTTACGCGGGAATTTTTCGGGGCGCGTGGCGGCGTCGTACACGAAAGCCGCTTCGATGATCGCCATCTGCTCCATGTCGGTTTGTTGGATGCGGTCGTACACGTCCATGTTGGAGTGATGGGTGCGCGTGTTGTAATCCATCGGGTCCTGGACGAACTGGAATCCTGGAAGACCGACGCCGTCGTAGGATTGATGATCCGTGCCGCCAGTGTCGCGAATGGTGATGACGCCCGGAGTCAGATCTTTCAGCGCGGCGAACCAGGCTTCGAAGATGGGTCGCGCCATTTCGTTGCCTTGCAGATAAATGCCGCGGATCCGACCGGTGCCGTTGTCGATATTGAAATAACTGGAGAAGTTTTGATGTTCCGCCGTGGTTTTCATGGTGGCGGGATCCGCGAAATGTTCCTTCACATACGCACGCGAGCCGAGCAGACCTTCTTCCTCGCCGCCCCACAGCGCCATGCGCACGGTGCGGTCCATTTTCAGGTTGAGACTCTTCAGAATTCGCATCACTTCCATAGCGATGGCGCTGCCGGCGGCGTTATCGGTGGCGCCGGTGCCGTAATGCCAGGAGTCGAAATGGCCGCCGACCATGACTAACTCGTTCGGCTTGGTCGAGCCGGGGATTTCGGCGATCACGTTGAAGGAATCGGTGTTGGACGTATCGAACTGGGTCTTGATATTGAAGGCCAGCTTGACGGAAACGTTATGTTCCAGCAGACGCGCGATGCGGTTGTAGTTTTCGGCGGTGATGGAGACCTGTGGAAGATTGGTAGTGTCCATCCGGCAGGGCGCGCCGCCTCCGAACAGAGTACCGCTTTCGCCGCGAGCCGAGGCCTGGATGGTCAAGAGCGCGCCTTCTTCCTTAAAATAGGTCCGCTGCTTGTTCTGAAACGCCTGCCGCTCTTCCGGACTCATGTTCGCCAATGCCGGATTCCCACCGCGACCACCACCGCGTCCGCCGCCCGGTCCGGGAAGCAGTTCGGTGGCGAGGTCGGCCAACTGGTCGGGGGTGTAGCGCGACGCCAGAGGATTGGTCGGGAAGGGAAGTTCCGGTGGGACGACCGTCAGAACGATCTTCCCTTGCAGCTTTCCGTGCCACTTTTCCATGTCGGCAGGGGTCTGGATTTCGGCGAGGATCGCGTCGCCGCTCATGACGCCGTTGGTTCCGGCGGTCCAGGCAACGGGTACGCCGATCAGCGACATATAAGTTGGCGACAGCATCGCGCCTTCGTATTCGTTGAGCTGCCAGCTGGGAATCGGGTTGTCGGCGGGCGTGGACCATTTTTCAAGGTGCACGTTCGCGAGTCCCCATTCCTTGAGCTGCCCCACGGCCCAATCGCCGGCCGCACGAAATTGTGGGGAGTTGGTAAGGCGAGGGCCGTAATGATCTGTAAGGTTAAACATGGTCTCCATGACGGGGACTTTGCGGGGTGCGCCCCCGCGTCCGCCACCGCCGAATCCCCCACCGCCGTCGCCCACTTCGGCAACTTTGATTTTGTGAATGACATTCAAATCCACGTGTTCCTGGGTTTGGGCGAAGGCCACGCAAGAAATCAGGGGGGCGAAGAGCGTGAGAAATGTGAGTCGTGACATGAGTTTAATCCTTACCAGCAATGTTGAGCATATCAGAAAGCCCGGAGCGCCGAGATAGGACTACGGAGGCCGACGGGGGCTTGACAACATGAGCGCCTTCATTAGAATAGGGAATAATCTGCATCCTATGCCGGGCTGTGAACACAACCGCACCGAATTCCTGATGCGGCGCGACGGGGTCGACTATCTGCGATGCGTGGACTGCGATCAGGTCTTTGAAGCCGAAGACCTGGAACAGGTCCCATTGTACGAGGACGAAGAGCTGCCGCGCCGTAAGCGAGCCAGCTAGATCTCGACCTGCGTCGGCACGGCGGTGTTCCAAAGCACGCGGCGTCCCCACTTCTGCGCGAACGCGATTTCCAGCGCCAGATTGACCAGCGTGATCGCGGGAACCAAGGCCAGCAGCGGGGAGAGGAGAATGGCAGCGCGATGCTCGCGCATCAGGGAGCAGCCGATTTCGGCGATGGCGCGGGTCAGTTTCCAATAGTTCCCGGATGCGCCCGAGGTGATGCATCGGCCTTGCTTCAATCCGGCGAGAAACTCGGCCGAATTGCGGGCGCTGGGGACTTCGGTAAAGGTCCGGCCGAGCGAACCCGTAGTATGCGCGTCGCTGCCGGCAACGGCGATTTTACGGGTGCGGCGGGCAAACGCCGCGGCGTATTGATTCGCCATCGCGATCATCTGGCCGTTTAGAACTTCGACTGCGGGAAAGCGCGCGCTGAATTCTTCGAAGTCGGCATCCGTTCTGGAACCGGTGAGACCGGAGAAGACGTGGTTGACGCTGAACAGCAGGCGTCGCTGATCGAGATAGGCCAGCAGGGACGGCATGTCGTCGCGGCGGCGCTGCATTTCGATATGATCGCGTTCCTCGATTCCGTACACGCCGATATGGAGGCCCGTTCCGCCACTGGTGACGCAGGAGACTTCCTCGCTCAGGAAGAAATCGGGGTGGCTGCGCAGCGGTTCGACGGCATCGATGGAATCGTGATCGGTGACGGTGACCAGATCCATGCCGCGCTGTTTCAGGAGCGCGTAGACCTGATGGGGGTCGTTATAGCTTTCCCGGCAGATCCGGTTGAGCAGCGGGATGGTACACATGCCGGAGTGGATAGTGTGGACGTGCAGATCGCACCGCATGCCCGTTTATATCAATGCATTGTTACAATCCGGGGTCCGGCTGAAGAAACATTCGTTACATATTTTGTTTTAGTAGATGAAACCAATTCGTGCGATGCTCAGAATTGGTGAATCCACCGGCCACAACACGTCCTTTGCGAATTGTTTCGATCGGCGGCGGCACGGGTCTGTCGACGCTGCTGCGGGGGCTGAAGCGATATGTCAAAGCGCAGCCTGGAGCGCTCGAAATCACTGCAATCGTGACGGTGACGGACGACGGCGGCAGCTCCGGAAGGCTGCGCCGGGAGCTGTCGGTGCTGCCTCCGGGCGATATTCGCAACTGCATGGTGGCGCTTTCCGAAGATGAAACCTTGCTTTCAAAATTGTTTCAATATCGTTTCACGGGCGGACGCGGTCTGAAAGGGCACAGCTTCGGCAATCTGTTCCTGACCGCGATGACGGACCTTACGGGCGATTTCGGCCAGGCGGTGAAGCTGTCGTCGGAGGTGCTGGCGGTCCTTGGGCGAATTTATCCGTCGACGGCGGCGAACGTGACGCTCTCGGCCGTTCTGGATGACGGGACCCGGGTTTTGGGAGAGACGAGGATCAGCCGCAGCAAGGCGAGGATCGCGCGAATCGAGATGCATCCGCGTCGGCCCAAGCCGCTGCCCGAAGCGCTGCATGCGATCGCGGAGGCGGACCTGATCACGCTGGGACCCGGGTCTCTGTTCACCAGCCTGATTCCCAACCTGCTGGTAGACGGGATTCCGCGAGCCATCGCGCAATCGCCGGCGGTGAAGGCGTATTTCGTGAACCTGATGTCGCAGCCGGGCGAGACCATCAATTTTCGCGCGTCGGATCACGCAGCGGCGCTGTTGCGGCATTCGGGGAAAGCATATCAACGGTCGCTGATCGATGTGTGCGTGGTGAACACGGGCACGCCGGGCAGCAAAGTGCTGGATCGATACCAGGCGCAGGCGGCGCGGCCGGTGGAAAATGACATTCGCAATCTGGAGCGCATGGGAATCCGGGTGCTGGGAGCGGATCTGCTGCGCATGTCGCGCTATCAGCAGCCTGAAAAAATCCGCCATGACCAGAGCGCGATTGGGGCGGTGACGATGGAACTCGCGCAGCAGGCGCGATGCGCGACACTGAAACTGGGATGAATATCAGCATAGTGATTCTGGCGGCGGGTCTGGGAACTCGCATGCGATCGAAACGGGCGAAGGTGCTGCATCGCGCAGGTGGGATGGCCCTGGTGGAGCACGTGGTTGCGGCGGCGCGGGCGATTGCTCCTGCTGATCGGATTGTCGTGGTGACAGGGCATCAGGCGGAGCAGGTGGAGGGTCTGCTGGCGCCGGCGGGCGTCCGCTTCGCTCGGCAAACGGAGCAGAAAGGAACCGGCCACGCGGTGGAGTGCGCGCGTGCGGCGATCCCGGAAAACAATGGACTGCTGATGGTGCTGTATGGCGATACCCCGCTGCTGTCGTCGGCGACGTTGATGAGGCTGCGGGACGAGCAAGCGAGTGGCGACGCGGGAGCGACGCTGATCACGACTACGCTCGAAGATCCGTCGGGGTATGGCCGCGTGATGGTGGACGCGAGCGGCAACGCGACCGCGATCGTCGAAGAAAAGGCATGCAATGACGAGCAGCGGCGGATCAACATCATCAATTCGGGCATTTATTGTTTTCGCGCGGATCTGCTGTGGAAATATCTGGCCGAGGTGCAGCCGACGAATCCTGCCGGAGAATTTTATCTCACCGACATGGCGGCGATTCTCACGCGCCACGGGCATCGCGTGCGAACCATGCATATAGAGGATGCGCGCGAGCTGTTGGGAATCAACACGCGGATGGAACTGGCGGAAGCGGATCGCCTCCTGCGATGGCGCAAAGTGGAGCAATTGATGCTCTCCGGCGTGACCATCGAGCGCCCGGAAACGGTGACGATCGACACCCAAGTACGCGTCGGGATGGATACGGTGATCGAGTCGTTTGCGCGGATTCTGGGAAACTCGGAGATCGGGCAGGATTGCTCGATTGGCGCGGGCGCGATTATCGATTCTTCGATTCTGGCGGACCGCGCGGCAGTGAAACCATATTGCGTGGTGGGCGATTCGCGGATCGAAAGCGGAGCGCAGGTAGGCCCGTTCTCGCGGCTGCGGCAGAACGCGGAAATCGGGAGGGACGCGCGAGTCGGCAACTTCGTCGAGGTGAAGAAGAGCCGGCTGGGCGTGGGAACCAAGAGCCAGCACCTGGCGTACTTGGGCGATTCGGAGATCGGCGACAAGGTGAACATCGGAGCGGGCACGATCACGTGCAATTTCGACGGCGAAAAGAAACACAAGACCAAGATTGGAGATGGGGTGTTCGTGGGCAGCAATGCGACTCTGGTGGCGCCGCTCGAGCTTGCGGAAGAGAGCTACATCGGCGCGGGCAGCGTCATCACGGACGCGGTTCCTCGTCAGGCGCTGGCGTTGGGACGCTCGCGGCAGGTGGTGAAAGAGGGTTGGGCCGCGAAGCGGAAAAAGAAGTAGCTATTTCGGCTTAAGCAGCGTCCGGACCACGATCAGCGTCGCGCGCTCGCCGTCGTCGTCGGCAACATAACGCACGGTCACGCGGACTTTCACGCGCTGCTTGCCTTCCACCTTGGTTTCAGGCGTGACGCGAAACGTGCGGCTTTCGGTTTTCCCGGAAACGGTGCGGGAGACGGAGATTTTCTCGGCGGTCCACTCGGTGACGGTGCCGGCGAAAAACGTATCCGGCTGCTTTTGTTGCTGCGCATCCTGCTGAGCGCGGATCGCCGGAACCGAGATCAAGAGACACAGAGCGACAAGGCAGCTGAATCGGCCCACTTTCATTAGAATACTTGAACCCGCTTGTGGGTTACCGGTCGCGATGATGAAACTTCCTTCACGCACGTCATAAAACCAGCACGGGATGATAAACGTGCGGCAAGCGCGCCTCGCCGATGGCGATCAAATCGCCCTGCTGGGTGACGGCTTTGACATAGCGGGAGTTTTTGGCAACCTGAAACGGCGAAACGCGAAAATCGCGGCCATTGCGGATCCGGCCGGCGGTGATCGCGTCGACCATTTCGATCGGAAAATCGGGCAGAAGCTGGGCGGATGGGATCAGCGCGTCCTCCAGGCGCCCTGCCTCAGCCAGACCAGCCAGTTCCTCCAGGGTGCGCGCGGCTTCGATTTTGAAATCGCCTGAGGCGACCCGGCGCAGGGATTTGAGAAACGCGCCGCAGCCCAGGATCTGTCCGGCTTCGTGCGCGATGCTGCGGAGATACGTTCCCGCTGAGCAGTGAACGCGCACTTCCGCTTCGCAACCATCGATGCGCAGGATGTCGAGCTCGAAGACATTCACGTCGACGGGCTTCAGATCCACTGGCTGATGGTTGCGGGCCAGCTCATACGCCGGCCGTCCGCCGATTTTCTTTGCCGACACAGGCGGAGGAATCTGCGAAAACTCGCCACGAAAGCGATCCAGGATTGCGTCGAGCTGCGCGCGATCCAGCTTAACCGCGACTTCGGGCGATGCCGGTTCGCCGTCGGCGTCGTAGCTATCGGTGGAGTAGCCGAAGTGAATTACGCCCTCATAAACTTTGTCGTTGCGGCTATAAAACTGTGCGAGGCGCGTGGCGCGATCGATTACCAGCGGGAGAACGCCGGTTGCGCCGGGGTCCAGTGTCCCCAGATGCCCGACCTTTCGCGTTCCCGCGATGCGCCGCATCTTGTTGACCACGTCATGGGAGGTCCACTCGCGCGGCTTATCGACTACGATGACTCCGTCCACCTGTTTAAGTTAACCGAACCGGGGACGCGTCGTCTAACCGTCATGCCGACCTTCCTTCGAGATTTCCGGTACGCCGTTCGAGTGCTGCTCGAAAATCGTGGCGTCACGTTCATCGCCGTGCTGGCGCTGGCACTGGGAATCGGGGCGAATACCGCGATTTTTTCGGTGATCGATACGGTGCTGCTGAGTCCGCTGCCATATCGCGATCCCGGCCGGCTGGTGACGCTGCTGGGCCCGGCGTCGGCGCCGATCTCGCCCGGCGATATGACGGAATTGCGCGATCAGGGCCGGTCGTTTGAGTTGGTGGGCGCGGCGGAAGGATGGTCGGCGAGCCTCACCAGTTTCGAATCGCCGGAGCAAGTGGTCGGGCTGCATGTGACCGAGGATATTTTTCCGATGCTCGGCGTGGCGCCGCCGTATGGGAGAACGTTTTCCAGCTCGGATTTTCAACCCGGCCAGGATCGCGTGCTGGTGATCGGGTATGAGCTGTGGCAGCGAGTGTTCGGCGGATCGCCGGGGATCGTGGGCCAAAAGGTGATGCTCGACCATGAGACTTACATCGTGGCGGGCGTCATGCCGCAAGGATTCCACTTCACACCGTTCTGGATCACGCAGGCGGAGATGTGGGCGCCGCTCGATTTGTCGAAACGGCTGCATCAGCACGGCTTCAATTCTTTGCGCGTGTTCGCCCGATTGAAGCCCGGAGTGACGATGCGGCAGGCGCAGGCCGAAGCAAACCAGATCGCCCACAACCTGGCAGTCGCGTTTCCGGATACCAATGCGCGGATGCAATTGCTGGTGGAGTCGCTGACCGAGAAATCTGTGGGGCGGCTGCGACCCGCGCTGGAGTTGATGCTGGGCGCGGTAGGAATGGTGCTGTTGATCGCGTGCGCGAACGTCGCGAACCTGGCGCTGGCGCGTGCGACCGCGCGGCGCAAGGAGATCGCGATCCGCTTGTCGCTAGGCGCGCAAAGGCTGAGAATCGCGCGGCAGTTCCTGACCGAAAGCGTCGTCCTTTCGCTGACCGGAGGCGCGCTGGGACTGTTGCTGGCGTCCTGGGGAACGCGAGCCCTTCAGGCCATGCTGCGTCCCGACGAAGGAAGCTTCAACGCGCGGCTGCAACGGTGGAACGAGATCGGGATCAACCTGCCCGTGCTGGGATTCACACTGGCTCTGGCTCTGGTCACGGGAATTTTGTTCGGAATCGCGCCCGCGCTGGCAGCTTCGCGCAGCGGCGTGAACGATGCGCTGAAAGAAGGTGGGCGTGGATCGACCGGCGGCGGATCGCGGTTTCGAAAAGCGCTGGCCGGAGCGGAGATCGCCGTGGCGCTGGTGCTGTTGATCGGGGCGGGATTGCTGATGCGCAGTTTCCTGGCGCGGCGATCCATCGACCCCGGATTCGATCCGCGCAATGTCGTGACCATGACGGTTTCGGTCGCCGGGCGGCCCGAGTATATGGGCGCGTCGCGCGAAATTCTGTACCGGTCCGTGACCGAACGCGTTGCGGTCGTGCCCGGCGTCCAGTCGGTGAGCATGACGAACCATTTGCCGATCGCCGGCGATATATGGGGCGTTCGCCTGACGGTGGAGGGCCGGCCGCTTCCGGCTCCCGGCAACGAGATGACCACGGTGTATCGTGTCACGCGGCCGAATTATTTTTCAACCATGCGCGTACCGATTCTTGCGGGGCGCGATTTCACCGATCATGACGATGCCAAGGCGCCGCCGGTCGCGATCATTAATGAGACCGTAGCGCAGCGCGTGTTCCGCGGCGAGGATCCAATCGGAAAGCGGATCACCTTTAGCCATCCTGACGGCCAGCCCGTCTGGATGACGATTGTGGGCGTTATTCGCGATATGAAGCAGCAGAGCTGGTCCGAAGCGCCCGGCTACGAAGTTCATGTTCCGTTCCTGCAAAGCGACCAGTTTCTGTCCGGCAAGAATCCGTGGACCGCTTCGATGACGTTGATTGTCCGCACGGCGATCGACGCTGCTTCTGCCACCAGTTCGATAAAGAGCGCGGTGTGGAGCGTCGATCGCGGTCTGCCGCTGTCCAAAGTCCAGACGCTGGAGCACGCTATCGGCAACGCGACTTGGGAATCGCGATTCTCGCTCACGCTGGTTGGGATTTTTTCGAGTCTCGCGCTGGTGCTGGCAATGATCGGAGTTTACGGAGTGATGGCGTATGAAGTCGCACAGAGAAGCCACGAGATCGGGATCCGAATGGCATTGGGAGCGGGCCGCGGCGGCATTATCCGGCTGATCGCCGGGCAGAGCCTGCCGGTCGCGATGGCCGGAATCGTGTGCGGACTCGCGACGGCTGCGGCGTTGGCGCGGTTGATGCGCAGCATGTTGTATCACGTGGAAGCGATCGATCCGATCACGTTTTCGTCGGTCGCGCTGCTGGTGCTTGCCGTGGCCGTCGCCGCTGCGTTGATTCCCGCGCGGAGGGCGATGAAGGTCGACCCGATGATCGCGCTGCGCGCCGCGTGATTAACCGTAAGTGCGGACTTTTTGGATAAAAACCGCGGCTTCTGAGGCTACACTAGTCAGTAGAAGCCACGGTGGAAGAAGACGTTCTCGGAAAAGCTTACGATGGCCGGCTGATGCGGAGGCTGGTTCGCTACCTGCGTCCGTATCGCGTAGCTGTCGGCATATCGCTGATTTTCCTGGCGATCCAATCGCTGGCGCAGGTGGTGGGCCCGGTGCTGACGCAGCTCGCCATCGATAAATATCTGGCTAAGCCGGACCATCCTGTGACCTCGGTTCTGAATCGCTGGCTTGCTTCCGATACCTGGACCGGCCTGGCGCAAATCTCCGGCTTGTATCTGACGTCCGTGCTGATCGCGTTCGTTTGCGAGTATACGCAGACCTACCTGATGCAGCGCAACGGGCAGTTCGCGATGTTCGATCTGCGCCGGGAGCTGATGGCGCACTTGCAGCGGCTGGACGTTTCGTATTACGACCACAATCCCGTGGGGCGGCTGATCACCCGCGTCACCACGGACGTGGACGCGCTGAACGAAATGTGGTCGTCGGGTCTGGTCGAAATTTTGGGCGACGTGTTGGGCCTGGGGCTGGCCTTGATCGTGATGCTGCGAATGAGTCCGGGTCTGACCGGGCTGATGATGGTGGTGATGCCGCTGGTGTTTCTGGTCACCATGCGTTTTCGCGCCAGCGTGCAGCAAAGTTACCGGCGAATTCGCGTGGCCATCGCGCGCATCAATTCTTACCTGCAGGAACACGTTAACGGCATCGCCGTTTTGCAGCTATTCAATCGCGAAGAGCAGAGCCGCGCCGAATTCGATCGCATCAATCGCGAATACCTGGTGGCGTTCAAAGATGCGATTCAGGCCTATGGCTGGTTCTTTCCGGTGGTTGAATTCCTGAGCATGCTGGCGCTGGCGTCGCTGGTGGCGTATGGCGGATTTCGCATCCGCCATGGCTATCTTTCGCTGGGCGTCTTGGTCGCGTTCTTTCAGTACGGGATGCGATTCTTCCGCCCCATTCAGGATTTGAGCGAAAAATACAACCTCCTGCAATCGGCCACGGCGGCGAGCGAGCGCGTGTTCAAGCTGCTGGATACGCCACAATCCATCACGTCTCCGGCGGCGCCGCGCGCATTTCCGAAGGGACCCGCGCCCATCGAGTTCGACCACGTCTGGTTCGCTTACAAAGAAAACGATTGGGTGCTGCGCGACGTGAGTTTCCGCATCGAACCGGGAGAGACCATCGCGGTGGTGGGTCATACCGGGGCGGGGAAGACCACGCTCGCCAGCCTGCTGCTGCGCTTCTACGACGTGCAGCGCGGATCCGTCAAGATTGGCGGCGTCGATATTCGCGAGTTCGCCATCGACGACTTGCGGAGGCATTTCGGCGTGGTTTTGCAGGATCCGTATCTGTTCACAGGCACAGTCGCGTCGAATATAAGGCTCGGGTCGGAGTGGGTGGAAGATGCCGCGATCGAAAAGGCGGCCGGGCAAGTGAATCTGCTCGAGTTCGTGCGCACTCTGCCGGAAGGCTTCGAGCAACCGGTGCGCGAGCGCGGCAACGGATTCTCCACCGGCCAGAAACAGTTGATCAGTTTCGCGCGCGCGCTGGCCCATGCGCCGCGCATGCTGATTCTGGACGAAGCCACGTCGAGCGTCGACACGGAAACCGAGTTTCGCGTGCGAGAAGCGCTGGCGCGAATGGTGGAGGGCCGCACTTCGCTGGTGATCGCGCATCGTCTGTCGACCATCCAGCGCGCCGACCGGATTTTCGTGATGCACAAAGGACAACTGCGCGAAAGCGGCACGCACCAGGAGTTGCTGGCGCTGCGCGGAGTGTATTGGAAGCTGTACCAACTTCAATATAAGGACCAGGAGGATGGACCCACGTTACCCGATCGGCCGATTCTCGTTCCCGCCTCCGGCAACGGCGGAGCAGCGGAAGCAGTGGATCGCTGAGATCGAAGAAACTCCCTCGAAGCTGCGTGCGGCAGCCGCGGGGCTCACGGATGCTCAGCTCGACACGCCGTATCGTGAGGGCGGATGGACGGTGCGGCAGGTGATCCACCATGTGCCGGAAAGCCACATGCAGTCGTATACACGGTTCAAGCTCGCGCTGACGGAAGATGATCCGGTGGTCAAACCGTACGATGAAGCGGCATGGGCGCGGCTGGGAGATGTGGAATTGACTCCGATTGAAACTTCCCTGACGCTGCTCGATGCGCTGCATGACCGCTGGGTGCGAGTGCTGCGGATGCTCGATGAGGCGGCGTGGTCGCGGACGTTTCGGCATCCGGATTTGGGTTCGGTGCGGCTGGACGGGAATCTTGCGCTATATGCGTGGCACGGGAAGCACCACGTGGCGCACATCACGTCGCTACGGGAGCGCATGGGTTGGGCATAAGACCGGCGCGGCTACGCAACGGCTTCCGTTAACAACGTGAGATTATGGAGTTGGCTGGAATTTTGCGATGACCATCCACCTCAAACCTGAACAGGAACGGATCATCCAGGAGGAGATCGAGAGCGGTCACTTCCGGAATTTGGACGAGGTACTCGATCACGCTCTCGCTGCTTTGCGAGAAAAAAAGCCGCCCCTTCCCAAGAAGCCGCGGAAGAATCTCGTCGAGGTACTTTGCGAGCCGACTTTTGCTGGTTCAGGCCTAGATCTTGAAAGGATAAGAGACTATCCAAGGTCAGTCGATCTGTGAGCGGTTTCCTGGTTGACACCAATGTCCTCTCCGAATTTTCGCGTAGGGGCGAACCGGATCAGAGTGTTAAGAACTGGTTGAAAATAACCCCGTTTGGTTCTCTATACGCGAGTGTTCTCACGCTGGCCGAAATCCGCCGGGGCATTGAACTCCTTGCCCCGAGCCGGAGGCGTGATCAGTTGGAACAATGGCTGGAGGACGAGCTGTTAAACTCGTTCGACGCGGCGAATGTTCTCTCCATAACCAAGGCCATCGGCTATCGTTGGGCGGCTCTCATGGCGCGTGCTCAAGAGAAAGGCATCCAGCCTTCTGTCATCGATGGGCTCGTAGCCGCAAGCGCTCTTGAGTACGAACTTACTCTAGCAACACGGAACGTGAAGGACTTCGCCGGGTTAGGAGTCGAGATCTTCAATCCCTGGGAGACCATACCGCCGAAATGAAAAGGCTCGAATTAGCTTGCCGAGCGGGAGCCAGGTAGAATAGTTGCGAAATGGCTCGGCCGCGGGCTCGAGAACTCGGCATCGTCGTCGGCATACTTCCGACCGGGAAGTTCAACGCGATTACCGACGTCTCAGGCGTGAAGGTCGGGCACACGACGCTTCGGCGCGGCGAAAAGATTCGCACCGGCGTTACCGCGATTCTGCCCCACGATGGCAATTTGTTTCGCGAAAAAGTTCCTGGGGCCGTTTTCATCGGAAATGCGTTCGGGAAACTGGCCGGGTCCACGCAAGTCAACGAACTGGGCGAGATTGAGACGCCGATTTTCCTGACCTCGACGCTGAATACATTTCGCGTCGCCGATTGCCTGATCGATTATATGTTGACGCTCGATGGCAACCACGACGTTCGTTCCATCAATCCTCTGGTGGGCGAAACCAATGACGGCGTGCTGAACGATATTCAAGGCCGCTACTCGGGCCATGACGAAGTTTTCGGCGCGATTCAGGGAGCGAAGTCGGGTGAAGTGGAGGAAGGCTCGGTAGGCGCGGGCACGGGTACCATCGCGTTTGGATGGAAAGGCGGCATCGGAACGTCATCGCGCAAGGTGGGCGACTATACGGTCGGCGTGCTGGTGCAATCGAACTTCGGCGGACGGCTGACCATCTGCGGAGTGCCGATCGAGCGTTCACGCAGCGCTCCTCCGGCCGCAGTGGACGGCTCCATCATGATGATTGTCGCCACCGACGCCCCGGTGGATCATCGCAATTTAGAACGCATGGGTGCTCGCACCATGATGGGGCTGGGAAGAACCGGATCGGCGGGGTCGAATGGCAGCGGCGACTATGCGATCGCGTTCACGACCTCGCGTGAATTGAAGCTGTTGTCGAACGATGCGGTGTCGGCATTATTTCCCGCGGTGATCGAGGCGACTGAAGAGGCGATCTACAACTCGCTATTCCGCGCCGAAACTACAACTGGGAACGGAATCACGATCAACGCGCTACCGATCGAATCGACGGTAGAGACGCTGAAGCGTCACGGTGTGGTTCGCTGAGGCGCGGGACCGGGTGGCGCAGCCGCCGATTCCTGCACGTACTTCTTCCCGAACGTCCCGATGCCGAGCTGATCCACGGCTTGCTTGGTACGTTCGTATTCTTGCGGAGTGCGCAGCGGGCCGATCAGCACGCGGAAGATATGGTCGTTGGGGCCCGGAGCCACGAACGCATCGAAGCCGTGCTTGCGCAGGCCCTCCGCGAAGATCAGGCCGATCCCTTTTTCGACCGCTCCCATTTGCAGATACACCGAGCCAATCTTCGGGTCGGCGAACAGAGGCGCTTCGGGTTTGGGCGGAGCTTCTGTGGTGATATCGGCTTGCAACAGAGGATCGGGTTGGATTGCGGGAGCTGGGGTCGCAACCGGTGTCGGGGCCTGAGCAGCGGCGGCCGGCGCGGCTTTCTTCGGCGACGCCATTTCACCGGCGAGATAAGAGAACGACGAGAAGATCACGACGATGACGATCGCTACAAATGAAACGCTGGCCACCTGCCGACGTCCCAGGACGATCTCGAACTCTTCGGAAGGCTCGTCCGGGGGTTCGGGAGCGCGGGTATCTTCCTCGATCTCCACGGGAACCTGCACCGGCGGCGGGGTTTCCGGCGCCCGCATTTCTATCGGAACCGGCTCCTGAGTCAGAATGCTGATCATCAGGCGATTCCATCGGCGGTTTGGGTGGATCTCCTTAGTACTCGGAGGCCCGGTTTACCAACTTTTTTTGGCGGGACCGCTGCCGGAGGCCGTTGCCGGGGATGCGGAATCCGACGGCTTCGCGTTTGCCATGCTATGCAACATGCGGGCCCGCGCCTCGATCTTGGCCGCGTCGGACCGTTTGCGCATCTTTTTCAGCAGGGCGCTGTACTGATCCAGAGTCTCGGCCAGCAGTGGCGGGGGCATATCGTTGGGCGAAATCACCGGCTTGCGGGCGAATACGAAACCCTTCTTGTCGAGCACGGAAATCGAAATCTTATACAACGATTCGGCTTCCGCGTTGCGCTCACGCGCGGCCAGCAGTGCGGCCAGCGAGTTCATGCTGCCGACCAGATCCACTTCCTTGCCGTTCAGCATGGCGCGATACAGCGGTTCGGCGTCCGCGTGGCGGCCCTGGGCTCCGTACACATTGGCGACTTCCGTCAACGCCGCCTGCGTATCGGGAGCCGTCTCGCCGTGGACTTTCTGACGGATAAACAGCGTCCGCTCATAGCAATAGGCAGCTTCGGGATACCGCTTCTGGTCGTAATAAAACTTGCCTAAGCGCTCCAGCGTGTCCGCTACTTCCGTGGTCGAGGGGCCAAACGCGCTTTCCCGGATCGACAATGCGCGGCGCCAATCGGCTTCTGCATCCTGGCCGCGATGCTGCTCGAAATTCGCGATCGCCAAGCCATCCAGCGCGGGTAACAGGTCGAGAGTGGCTACTCCGGAGCTTTTTTCGAGAATTTTTATGGCGCGTTCGAACTGTTCCTGCGCGCCGCTATACTGTTTCTCCAGGTTCAAGATGTCGCCCACGGCGATCAACTGCGGAGCCAGTTCCGGCGTATCGGGTCCCTTGGCTTTCTCCACCACGGCCACCGCGCGACGCGCATAGTCCTCGGCGGGGCCGTATTTTTCAAGCGTCTGATAAACTTTGGTCAGCCTCTCAAGCGGACCTACGACCGCGATATCCTGCCGGCCCTTGGAAGTTTCCATGATCTGCAAGGCGCGGCCGTAATAGCTTAGCGCCTGCTGATATTTCATCTGGGCAAAGGTCACCCGGCCCAGATCGTACAGATCCGAAGCCAGTTCCGGGCTGTTCAGTCCCAGAGCGTGTTCGCGCTCTTCGAGCAGATTTACATAGAGTTTTTCCGCTTCCGCGTAACGGCTTTGCGCGCAAAGGAGTTCCGCCGCGGTGCGCCATTCCTGGGCCTGCTTCGCGTCGAACGGCCCGACGCCCCGGCTGGGGGTGACATCGACGGTTTTGGGAAGGCTGGCGGGTGTCGAGGCATCGAATCCGGAGCGGGCTTTCTGCCCCGCTGCGGGAATGCTCGCTAAAGCCAATGAAATGATGATGAAAGCGAATGCATGCCTGGCTCTGGACGTAGTTCTGGTCAGCGAGTGGAGGCTCATATTTTTGAGATCGGCGGAACCCGCTGCTGGGGGTAGAGCGGATCGCGAAAAAGGTACTTTGCGGGTGGCAGTCCCGAAAACTTACAGGTTTCGTTTAAGGAAGTTGCAGATGTGATAGCCGTCAATGAATTTGAACGGCGTTTCGCCTAACGTGTAGTGGCCGCACGGCATTACGACGGCTTTGTGATCCAGGCCCAGCTCGCGGGCTTTTTCGATGACTTGCTCGGAAAAGCGCAGCGGGAAGGTGGTGTCGTAGCGGGCGTAGATGAACAGCGACTTCTTTTTCATCGTCGCGTACCGCTCTATATAATTCGGCGGACTGATGACCATCCACGTGTCGCGCAGACGGTCGAGCGTGATCTCGGATTCCAGGCCCTTGCGGATGTGCTGCGAAGACAGGCCCTCCCAAACTACGTCGGCAAAGTAAGTAGAGCAGTGGTTGAATACGTTGACCTCGATCCGCGGGTCATGTGAGCTGGCCAGAAACGCGTAGCAGGAACCGAGGCTGGTGCCTACCAGGCCGATGCGCTGATAGCCTTCGGAAACCAGCCAGTCCACGCAGCTTCGCGTGTCGATGACGGCCTGCCGGGTGGCGTCGATGGTGCGGGCTACGTTTGCGGAAACGGCGTAATCGGCGCGCTCCAGCTCGGCGGGCATGCGGTAATCGTGGTACGGCATGCTAAGGCGCAAGGCGGAGATTCCCAGCTTGGATAATCCAGCGCACAGGGCGTTGTGTTGGGTGGCCGAGGCGTTCCAATGCGGCAGGATCAAAGCCGCGACGCGGCGCGACCCAGGTTTGTGACGGGCCGGGAACCATTGGCCGTGGACCCGATTATTCTCGGGATACGGAGTTTCCACCGCGCTGGTAAAACGCAGGAGGTTCCCGTCGAGCGAGAAATCGGTGGGTGTCCGATAGGCGAAAAAATCGTCGCTCGAGTCGATGGCAGCGCGATTCAGGACCCGCAGGTAGGCTTCGGGATCGTGTCCATTACGGGGAATTTGCTGGGCGACGGGCCAGCGGTGAGCCCAATCCAGTCCCCAGTCGAAGGCTCGGACGACGCGATTAGTCGCGCGCGAGCACAGCCGGTTTTCCCACGCGAGCATCCACTGCCCGTACAAGGACTCCATTCCTTCATTGTAGACAGCGCGGGGCCGGATTCCTCGCGCTTTTCAGCGAAAGCGGTCGAACCGTCGTCTGGCAGGCCGGAATGCCACTTTATCGGGTCCATTTACTGAACCAGCGGACGCGCGGCGGCGCCCGAAGATTGCGTTCGGAACTCGTACTGCTGAATCTCGATGGCGGCGCGGCCCTGTTCGAAGCGGACCACTTTGCCGCGCGCGACCAGCTTCAAAGCGCATTTATTATCGAGCTGCGCCGGCCAACTGATCGACAATTCCAGCTTTCGCCCGGGTACCAGCAGGTGATTGGCGCTGAACAGCACCCCGGAGCTGGAAATATTGATGGTTCTGCCGTCGCCCCCGTCTTCGGCGCTGCGTTTGTTCAGCACGCGGTAGCGGACTTCGCGCTGGATCGGGAACCGGTCCGAATGGCGCCGGTCGGCTTTGGGCGCTGGGTGTGGGTCTGAATGTGGATTCACGCTTTTATCCCCGTCAAGTTCATATGACTCTATGAGTTTGGCGGTGCCGGGCGTTTCACACAAGTGGCCTGGCCCCCTTTTCGGCACAGTACCGGTGTACTTCCGGGACTATCGCGGCTGAGCTATGATGCTCCCATGTCTAAACTTACATCGACCGTCGCGGCGCTGATTCTGGGCGTCGGCTGCCTGCTGAGCGTCGGCTCGGCGGCGAATTCAAAGAAGACCGTGGTCACGCCCACGGGCGCTCGGACCAACCCGAACTTCAGCGCGGGCATGCTGGTGGGCGACACGCTTTACGTCGCCGGAAACACGGGTACCGACCCCAAGACGGGAAAGACTCCCGAAAATTTTGAGGACGAAGTGAAACAGTGCCTGACCAACATCGGAGAAGTTCTGCACGCAGGCAAAATGGATTATTCCGACGTCGTCGCAGTGCAGGTCTACCTGACTGATATGGACCTGTTTCAACGGATGAACGCGGTTTATACAGGAGTGTTCAAGGATCCGCGGCCCACGCGTACCACGGTCGGCGTGACCAAGCTGGCTGCTGCCGGGGCTCACATCGAGATTACGGTTACGGCCCGGAAGTAGCTATTCGGGCTTGCGCCTTTCCCGGATTTCGGCCAGGCGCAGTGCGATTCTCTGCTCCACTCCGCGATCGGAGGGGTGGTAAAACTCAGTGCCGCGAAGGCTCTCCGGCAGGCACTCCATCGTATTCATGGCGTCTTCGAAATTGTGCGCGTGCTGATAGCCGGCGCCATAGCCCCACTGTTTCATGGAGCGGGTCGGCGCGTTTCGAAGCTGCATCGGGACTGGCTCGGCGGTCGTGTTAGCGACCGTTTCCATGGCCTGATTCAGCGCCTTGTAGGCAGCATCCGATTTGGGCGCGACGGCCAGATAGATCGCGGCCTGAGCCAGGGCCTGGTCGCCCTCGGGAACGCCCAGAAAGTGTGTCGCCTGTTGAGCGGCGATGGCTTGTTCCAGTGCGCGAGGATCGGCCAAGCCAATATCTTCAACCGCCATGCGAACCAGCCGTCGCGCAATGTACATGCGGTCCTCGCCGCTTTCGAGCATTCTGGCCAGCCAATACAACGCGGCGTCCGGATCCGAAGAACGGATGCTCTTGTGCAGCGCGGAGATGATGTTGAAATGCTCCTCGCCGGACTTGTCGTAAAGCAGCACCTTGCGCTCGATCACGGATTCGACCGAATCGCGATCGAGTATACCCTCGTGAGCCGTAGCGGATGCGAGTTCCAGAATGTTGTAGGCCGTGCGCGCGTCGCCGTTCGAATAGATCGCGATCTGCTCCAGCAGTTCCTTGGGTGCCGCGAGTTGAAGCACGCCGAGAGCCCGGTCGAGCAGCGTGACGATCTCGTCTGTAGACAGCGCGCGCAGCGCGAACACTTTGGCGCGTGAAAGCAGGGCCGAAACTACTTCAAAAGAAGGATTTTCAGTGGTCGCGCCGATCAGAATAATATCGCCGCGCTCGACATACGGCAGAAACGCGTCCTGCTGCGCTTTGTTGAAGCGATGAATTTCGTCGATGAACAAAACGGTTCTGCGGCCCATACGGCGGGATCGCTCGGCGTCGGCCATCACGGCTTTGATTTCTTTGATCCCGGCGAGCACCGCGCTGAACGGCACAAAATCGGCCTTGGTTAGACGCGCGATCAGGCGCGCCAGGGTCGTTTTTCCCACTCCGGGAGGGCCCCACAGAATCAGCGAGGTCAACTGATCGCGCTCGATCTGCGCGCGCAGTGGCTTGCCCGGGCCCAGGATGTGCTCCTGCCCGACGAAATCCTCGAGTTTTTCGGGACGCATGCGCTCGGCGAGCGGACGCTGGGAATCGTCAGCGTGAGCGAGCGGAGCTGATTCGAATAAACTCATTTCGCGGTTGTTTTCTCTACCAGGATATCGGACACCGCAAAACCCGAATCCTTCGCGATGCCCGGATCGCCCACGGTTTGCGTGCCGGCGACGATGTAGCCCGAGGTTACGTGGTCGATGGGAAACCATTCGCCGGGGGCTTTGGTGAAGGAACATTGGACCAGCGACGCGTTGGGAGTCTCTGAGCAGCGAGTTAATTTTCCGTCGCGCAGAACTTCGACGCGAAATGCGCCCCGATCTACAAGCACCCGGTACGTGTACTGAGACGTTACGTTGAGCCCGTAGATACGGAAGCCGTGCTGAGCGTCGGCGCTTCCATTTTCCTGCCGGATATTCGAGAAATGCTCGCCCTGTGCGGGATCGTTCGTTTTCCGGCACAATCCCGCCGCATCGTTTCCGCAGTTTGCGTATGTTGCCCAGTAGACGAGAATGCTGTCAGTGGCGAGGTCCCGCGAGAATCCGTATTCAACGCCGCCATCCGAGCAGGCCCGATCCGTGAAATATGCCACTTCAATCGCGCCGATCCGAGCCGCCGATCCGCCGAAGGAAGCCGTTACGCCGAATCCGCGGATGCCGGACTGGAGGGCGCTGACGCTGAACTCGGTGGGATTCGGAGTGGCGAACGTTCCAGCGAGATGAGTGCCGTCGGGAGAATACCAGTAGACCCCGGGCCGGTCTTCGATGGGGCAAACCGTGCGCTTCGCAGCGGGAGGTCCGAAGAAACGATACGCATAAGGGGGACGAATATTCGCTTCGATCTTTTCCTCGGTGCCTGTGCCCCCGTATCGGAAGTATTGGTATGAATCGGAAGGCGTGGCGATGGAAACCCAAGCAGGCTGCGCAATGCAAGTTATGGATAGCAGCCAGAAGAGCTTCAAGCCCGCGTCCTCTGCCGGCGCGCTTCGTACAGCAGAATTCCCGCCGCTACCGCCGCGTTTAGCGATTCCACGCGGGTGGTCGGGATTTTCAGGCCGATGGCGCGCTCCTCGAGGGTCGGATTGACGCCGCGCCCCTCGCTTCCAATCACGATGGCGCAGCGGTCCGACAGGTCCACTTCGGCGAGCCCTTTTGCCGCGCGTGGCGATGCGGCATACAGCGTCACTCGCCTCTGATCGAGCGCAGCGAGAAACAGATTTTCGTCGACGGCGGCTGTGACCGGCAAGCGGAACATCGATCCAGCCGATGCGCGCAGAGTTTTCGGATTATAGGGACTCACGGTACCTTTGAGAAACGCCGCACCCGTCGCGCCGAACGCTTCCGCCGCACGCACGATCGCGCCGGCATTGCCGGGATCCTGCACGCCGTCGAGTACTGCGATCAGTGTTTTTCCGCGCAGCAACTGCTCCAGCGTCCAGGCGGGTGGACGCACCAGCGCGATCACTCCTTGCGTCGCCTCGGTGGAGGCCAGCTCCGCGAAAATCGAATCGCGGACGGCCACCACGCGCGTGCGCTTCAGTCCGCGCACGTGTGCCGCTACCGTGCTCTTCACCGATTCCGCGACGATCACCGCGCCGATTTCGCAATCCGACGCCAGCGCTTCTTCGAGCAAATGAAAACTCTCGGCGACCGCGTAGCCATCCTCGGTCAGAGAGCCTCGCGCGACCGCGCGGCGCACTTGTTTCAGCAGCGGATTCTTGTCGCTCGAAAGCGTCTCGGCCATGTTTGTCTACAATGTTGACATAAAGCAGATGCGGCGGCTCCTGTTCAGGATTTTTCTAGGGGTGCTGGTGCTGGCGGCGCTGGCGGCGGGCCTCGCGATTCGCTCCATCGAACGCTCCATCGCGCGTCAGTCAACGGTGGATGAAGCTCGGCCCGCTGACGTGATCCTGGTGCTGGGAGCGGCCGAATATCGAGGCAAACCCTCGCCGGTATTGGAGGCTCGCCTGAATCATGCGCTGTTTTTGTATCGGCTGGCGATGGCGCCGCGCATCCTCACTACCGGCGGCGCCGGAGGCGATCCGACGTTCACCGAGGGCGAAGTCGCGCGCGCGTATTTGAGCAAGCACGGAGTCCCATCCGAGGCGATCATGGTGGAATCGCAAGGCGAATCCACCGTGTACAGCACGGCTGCGGCCGCCGAAATCATGAGCCGCATGAATCTTAAATCCTGCATCGTAGTGAGCGACGGCTATCATATATTCCGCGTCAAGCGAATGCTGCAATCGCAAGGGCTGGCGGTTTACGGCTCGCCTCGACCGGAGGAGCCGAGGAACGACTGGCGCCAGCAATGGCTCTATTTTCGTCAAGCAATCGCGTACGCGTTGTGGCGAATCGGTATTCCGGTGTAAGAAGTGGCAGAAAGATTGCTTCTTCAAAATCGGACATGAAGCTTGCTACCGCGATTTTGCTGGTGCTGGGATTACTCGGAAGCCCGATCGGGTGCCTGACTCGGCCTTGCGACATCGCGGACGGCGCGCATGATTGCTGTTCCCGCACGCCGGTGCTTACCGCTTGCCCGTTCGATATTCTGGCATCTGCGAAAGCCGCGCCGGACCAGCATCCATTGGCTACGCAAGTTCTTATCGATGCAGTTGTTCCGCCGCTGCAATGCGGGCAAGTCCTGGGTATTTGCATTGCGTCGCTAGACGCCGATCAACGCGATTTGCATCTGCGAAATCGAGTTCTCCTGGACTGATTCGATCCCGATAAGCCATCTTGAGGGATCGATAAATTCATTTTTCAGAAAAAGGAGAACTGTCATGACCAGATTATTCACTTGGGTGTTTGCACTCAGCTTGGCTGCCGGCGCTGCGGCATATGCCGCTTGCGCGGATGGATGCTGCGGCGGTGACAAACCGTGCTGTGAAAAGTGCGCCTGCGACAAATCCTGCTGCAAGAAATAAGCGCGATTAAGCGGGGGCCCGGCGAGGCTCCCGCGTCCTAATACTTGCGCAGGACGGCTAGAACTTTTCCCTGAATCGCGACCGATTCGCGCGGGACATAAATCGGCTGCATGGATGCGTTGGCCGGCTGGAGGCGCACGCGATCGCCGGGTTCGAGGTAGAACCGCTTGAGCGTGGTTTCCATGCCGTCCACCAGCGCGACCACGATATCGCCGTCGCGAGCCTCCGCGCTGCGCTGGACCAGGACGAAATCGCCGTCGCAGATGTGGTCTTCGATCATCGATTCGCCGCGCACCTGCAAGGCGTAGGTTCCCGAGTCGCCCGTGAAATCGGCGAAACTGAGGGTGTCATGACCGGCGATGGCCTCCACCGGCGCGCCCGCCGCGATTCGCCCGAGCAGCGGAACTTCCGAGCCGTGCGGATGAAACTGGTTTTGCTCTTCGTAGTATTTGGGAGCCAGTTCGAGCGACCGGCTCTGATTGAACCCGCGCTTAACGTAATGCTTCGCCTCCAGCGCGAGAATATGCTTGTGCACCGTCGCCAGCGAAGCCAGGTTGAGGCCTTCAGCTATCTCTTCATAGCTGGGGCTATACCCACGCTTTTCGAGGAAGCCCGATAGAAAATCGAGGAACTCCTTTTGCCGTTTGGTAAGTGCCATACCGATATTGTAGGCGAAGGAAAGGCGAATTTGCAAGCTTTTCTTTTACTTATGTCAGCCTTGGTATGCTTTGATCTATGGAGCTTCGCCACTCCGTCTGCGCGCTGGATTGTCCGGATTGCTGCTCGCTGCTGATTAACGTCGAGAACGGAAAAGGGTCGCGGCTGCGGGGGAACCCGGAGCATCCGGTTACGCGCGGATTTTTGTGTGGAAAGGTCGCGCAGTATCTGGAACGCGAATATTCGCCGCAGCGGCTGCTGTATCCGCAAATGAGAATCGGCGAAAAGGGCGAAGGACGGTTTGAGCGCATTTCCTGGGATGAAGCGCTGGATACGATCGCCGAAAAACTGAGCGCGATCGCGAGCGAGTTCGGGCCCGAAGCAGTTCTGCCGTACAGCTACGCCGGCACCATGGGATTGCTAAACGGGTCCGGTATGGACCGGCGCTTTTTCCATAGGATGGGCGCGTCGCGCCTGGACCGGACTATCTGCTCCTCCGCTGGAACTGCGGGACTGACGGCATCGCTGGGCCTGCGCTACGGAACCGAGCCCGAGCAGTTCCGGCATTCTAAAATGATCATCGCGTGGGCCGGGAATATTCACGGCACCAACGTGCATTTGTGGCCGTTCGTGGTGGAGGCCAGGCGCAACGGCGCGAAACTCTGGGTGATCGACCCGATTCGCACGCGCACCGCCGCGGTAGCCGATCGCCATCTGCGCATCAACCCCGGCAGCGATATGGCGCTGGCGCTGGGAATGGCGCACATCATCATCGGCGAGAAGCTGTTTGACGCGGATTACGTGGCTCGTTACACGAACGGGTTCGACGCGCTGGCAGAACGCGTTCGCAAGTACGATCCTGAGCGTGTTTCCACGCTAACGGGCATCGCGAAGGAAGATATCGTCGAGTTGGCTCGCGAATATGCGACCACGCGTCCGGCTGCCATTCGTTTGAACTACGGGATTCAGCGCAGCGAGCGGGGAGGGTCTGCCGTGCGCGCCGTTGCGGTCCTACCGGCCCTTACCGGATCCTGGCGTGACGTCGGCGGAGGATTGCAGCTTTCCACCTCGCAGGCTTTTACCTTTGATCGACGCGGGCTCGAAATGCCGGAGTTGCAGGATCGATCGGCGCTGGGGCGCGAGGCGCGAATCGTGAATATGGCCGAGCTCGGCAAGGCGTTGACCGCTCTGGACGAACCTCCTGTCAAGGCGATTGTGGTTTACAATTCCAATCCGGCGGGGATCGCGCCGAATCAGAACCTGGTACTGCGCGGATTGCGGCGTCCCGATTTGTTCACCGTAGTCCTGGAACAGTTTCAGACCGATACCGCGGATCACGCCGACATTCTGCTGCCGTCGACCACGTTCCTGGAGCACACGGATCTGTATCTCGCTTACGGACATTATTATGTGCAGCTCGCGCGCCCGGTATTGGAAGCGCCGGGCGAAACGCGCTCAAACGTCGAGGTTTTCCGCGCGCTAGCCGAACGCATGGGATTCCAAGATGCCTGCTTCCATGAGTCGGAAGACGATATGATCCGCGGGTTGCTCGGGTCGGGTCATCCTTTTCTTGATGGAATTACGCTGGACCGCCTGGATCGCGAACATTCCGTTCGCCTGAGTCTTCCCGAGCCGTTTCTCCCGTTCGCCCAAGGCGGATTCGGCACACCTTCGGGGAAATGCGACTTCGGCGCGGAGCATCTCGATTATCAACCGCCCAAAGAATCGCGTTTCGGCGATTTGGATCTGAAGAAGCGCTATCCACTGGAAATGATTTCGTCGAAAAACGACGACAGCATGAACTCTACGTTCGGCAATCGCCCGAGTGTCGACCGGCAGACCGCGGTGCTGCATCTGCATTCGAGCGATGCCGAGGCTCGCGGGATTCGCGACGGCGATCGCGTGCGCGCTTTCAACGATCGTGGCAGCCTGCTGCTGACGGCCGAAGTGGACGGAGTAGTGGCCGCCGGCGTGGTTCGCGCGCCTTCGGTCCGCTGGAACAAGCTTTCAGAAGACGGCCGCAACGCGAACGCACTGACCTCGGACCGGCTTACCGACCTGGGCGGCGGACCCACGTTCTACAGTTGCCTGGTCGAGGTCGAGCGATGCGGCGACTGATCCCGTTCGCGGCGCTGCTCGCGCTGATCGCGATTGCCCCGGGCTGCCGAGTCAAAAAGAAACCCAAGGCTGCGGAGGACGACGGCCAGCCCCTTAGCGTCGTGAACGTTGCCGATCCTCGCGCGGGAATGCAGCTCACGCGCGGATTCTGGGCGGTGGAAAATCAATCCTGGCGCTGGACCATGAAGAATTTCACGGTCACGCTGCGTGCGCCTGCGGGCGCCGCTCAGAAAGGCGCCAGGCTGCAAATGAAGCTGACCGTTCCCGAGGTGATGTATAACCGCGTCGGCGACATGACGCTGGACGCCCACGTGAACGGGCTCGACCTGGGGCCGGAGAAATATACCAAAGCCGGAGATGCCGGTTACGATCGCGAGATTCCCGCCGCGGCATTCTCCGGCGACGTGGTCAGCATCGATTTTTCCGTCGACAAGGGCCTGCCGCCGAGCGATAAAGACACGCGTGAACTGTCCGTGATCGTCACCACGATCGGTCTGCTTCCGAAATGACGCGCGCCGCGCGTATCGCGTGGTTCGCCGCAGCGCCGCTGGTTTGCCTGATGGTGTACTGGCGCGCGCCGATTTCGTGGTTTCAGAACGACGATTTCGCCTGGCTGGCGCTGCCCCTGCGGGCGAAAACGCCAGGAGGGTTGACGTTTGTCCTGTTCCATCCGGCCGCGCAAGGGACCATTCGCGTGCTCAGCGAGCGCGTCTTTTTTCTAACTTTTTCGTCGCTGTTCGGGCTTCACGCCTTGCCGTATCATTTGTGGACGCTGGCCACCTGGTTCGGCGCGCTGACCCTGGCTGCCATGGTCGGCGCGCGGCTCACCGGATCGCGAGCGGCTGGATTGCTCGCGGCAGTTTTGTGGACCACCAGTCCGGATCTGACGGGTCCGATGTGCTGGGCGTCCAGCTACAACGAACTGCTGTGCGCGTTCCTGGTTCTGCTCGCGTTCTATGCGCGGCTGCGGTGGATCGAATCGGGCCGAGGCGCTTGGATGGCGCTCGAGTGGGTCGCGTATCTTGCCGGTTTCGGCGCGCTCGAAATCATCGTGATGTATCCGGCGCTAGCGGCGCTGCACGCATGGTGCATGGCTCGCAAGAAATTTCTATCCACTCTGCCGCTGTTCGTTCCGGCCGCGATTTTCACCGCGGCGCACTTCTTCCTGATACCGAAGCATCCTGGCGATTTTTATCAGATCATCGTCGACTGGCGAATGCCGGGGACTCTGTTCGAGTACGTGAGATGGGCCCTGGCGCCCAGCGAAGCGGGCAGATGGATCCGGCACGGCCGGCGGTATGGCGAGATTGTAGCGATGTTAGCCGGAATCGCGCTGCTCGCCTTCGCGGTATTGCGATGGAAGCGGCGAGACTTATTCGGGATCTTCTGCATCGGGTGGTTCCTGCTGCTCATCGCGCCGGTGCTACCCCTGCCGAATCACTTCGTCGAATTTTATTTGACGCTTCCCCTGCTGGGCTTGGCGTGGCTAGGCGGATGGGGCATCGTTTGCGGATGGCGCACGGGCGGCGGCATGCGCGTGGCGTCTCTGCTGATCGCAACGCTGTTCGTCGGCATCTCGACGGTCGAAGCGGAGCGCTTTTCGCGCTGGTATCAGGAGCGATCCGCGAATCTGCGCACCGTGGTTCTGGGCATTCGCGATGCCGCGCAGGGCCATCCGGGACGCGCGTTTCTACTCCAGGGCGTGGATGACAATTTGTTTCAAAGCGGATTTCAGGAGAACCCTTTCCGGCTCATCGACGTCGAAAAAGTTTATCTCGTTCCGGGCAGCGAGCAAGGCATCCAGGCTCGCGCCGACCTGGGCGGGCTGGCTCCGTGGCAAATTTCTCCTGCCGCCGCGCTCACCTTGATCGAACGGGGCCAGGCGGTTGTGTTGCATGTGTCCAAGGACCGGCTGACCGACGTTACTCAATCCTACGAATCCGTTTTGCACGCGAACCCCGGAGCCACGCGACACGATTTTGTGGATGCAGGCGACCCGTTTTACGCGCCGCAGCTCGGCCCGACCTGGTATCGCGCGGACAAAGGGTTCCGATGGATGCCGAAGTCCGCGACCGTGAAAATCGCAGGCCCAAAAGCGGCCACTGAACGTTTGTATGTTACGGGCTATGTTCCGACGCCGGTGATGGAGGCCGGTCCGTTGACGATCCGCTACCTGGTGGGCGGCCGCGAAGTCGGCGCATGCACGCTGCAAGGCGAGGGGACTTTCGGATTTAATTACCCGCTTCCACCGGATCTGGTGGGACAGCAGGAAATCGAGCTTACGGTTGAAGTGAGCCGCGTCCTTCATATCCCCACCGATACGCGCGAGTTCGGCGCTGTCTTTGGGACATTTGCCATCCGATGACTTTTTCTTCTCGTCTGAAATGGGATCTTCGGCCGAACTTGTTGTCGGTCCGGCTCGCCGAAAAGCGCCGTGCGGGATCGGTGATCTTCGATCTCACCCAATCGAATCCGACCCACGCAGGATTCGACTACCCGCATTCGATCATTGAGGCGCTGGCGGATCCAGAGTCGCTTCGTTATGATCCGTCGCCGCGCGGGATGCTTCCGGCTCGTGAAGCAGTCGCGCGATACTACGCCGAGCGGGGCAGGAAAGTCGCGCCATCGCAAATCTTGCTGACCGCGAGCACCAGCGAGGCTTACTCGTACCTGTTCAAGCTGCTGACCGATCCCGGAGACGAGATTCTCACGCCTCGGCCGTCGTATCCTTTATTCGAATTTCTGGCCGCGCTCGAATTGGTGGAGGTTCGCCAGTATCCGTTGCGCTACGACGGGTCCTGGCACGTGGATTTTGGCGCGGTCGAAGCTGCGATCACGCCGCGCACTCGCGCGATCGTCGTGGTGAATCCGAATAATCCCACGGGGTCGTTCGTCAAGTCGGATGAAATAACGCGCCTGGAGTCGCTGGGCCTGCCGATCCTGTGCGACGAAGTTTTTTCGGATTACGGATTCGGGCATGTCGCCCGACGCGGTGAGGCGAACCGCACGCTGACATTTTCGATGAGCGGCCTGTCCAAATCCGCCGGATTGCCGCAGATGAAACTGGGCTGGATCGTCGCGAGCGGACCAGGACACGAGTCCGCGCTTCAGCAACTGGAATTGATCGCAGACACGTATCTGTCGGTGGCGACGCCGGTGCAAGTGGCGTTGCCGAGGCTACTGGAGTCATCCGCGCAGGTGCGCGCACAAATTCGGGAGCGCACACGCGCCAATCTCACCGACCTTCAGGACGCGTTCCGCAATTCAGCCGCCCAAGTATTAAACGTCGAGGGCGGCTGGAACGCCGTGCTGCAAGTTCCGCGAACGCGAACTGAAGAAGAGTGGTCTCTGGAATTGCTGACCGCGCACGACGTGCTGGTCCAGCCGGGATTCTTTTTCGATTTCGAGACCGAAGCCTTTCTGGTGGTGAGTTTATTGACCCAACCCGAGATATTCCACGAAGGAGTGCGCCGCATCCTCACGGCGTTATAAGATCACAAGTTATGCCGCATAAAAAGATTGCCGTCGTGGCCGCATGCGCCTTGCTGCTGGGCCAGTGGACGCAGATTCCCGCGCAGAAGAAATTCGCGCTCACTATCGACAACATCATGCGCGGGCCCGGACTGTACGGATATGAACCCACCGCGGTTCGCTGGTCGGGCGACAACCAGAAGATTTATTTTCAATGGAAGCAGGCCAGCGATCCCATCGACCATCCGATGGACACCTATGTCGTGAATCGCGACGGCGCGGATCTTCGAAAACTGACCGATGAGGAATCGAAGCTTGCGCCGCCCGCCAACGGCAGTGAGACGCGCGACCACAAGCGGATGGTCTACGCGTCCGACGGCGATTTGTTCCTGTTCGACTTCACCACCGGCAGGCGTCATCAGCTCACCAAGACCGCGGATGCGGAATCGAATCCCGCGTTCACGCATGATGAGAAGCGCGTGGCGTTCATGCGCGGCGGGAATCTCTACGTCATGTCGCTTGAAACGGGAATGATCGAGCAGATGACGGAGATCGTTGCCCCGGGTTCGACTCCTGCGGCTCCAGCGGCAGGTGGCGGTCGAGGAGGACGGGGTGGCCGCGGCGGCGCGGCTCCTGTGACCACCGAAGCCGAACAGCGCGGGACGGATTCTCAGGAATATTTGAAGAAGCAGGAAAAAGAGCTGCTTGAAATCGTGCGCGAGCGCGCGAAAGTTCGCGAGGAAAATGAAGCCAAGCGGAAGAAGGAGCATCCTCGCAAGCCGTTCCAGTTGCAGGCGCGCCAGACTGCGTTCCGGCTGGAACTGTGTCCGGATGAAACCTGCGTCATCGCGATGATCAATGACGCGGGCGATCGCGCGAAGCCCGATAACGTCCCCAGCTATGTCAATGAATCCGCGTATACCGAAGAAATTCCGGGCCGTACCAACGTCGGCGACTCGCAGACGCGGACGCGCATCGCGATTCTGGACGCGGTCACCGGCGAAGTGAAATGGGTCGACCCGGGCGTGAAGGATCGTGAGGTACAGCTGCAGGCTCCGCTGTGGAATGAGGCCGGCACCAAGGCGGTCCTGGTCGCGCGCGCCACCGACAACAAGGATCGCTGGATTCTCGGGCTCGATCCCGCCACCGGAAAAACGCGCGTGTTGTTCACCGAGCATGACGATGCGTGGCTGAATGGTCCGGGGGCGCAGACGCTCGGATGGCTGAAGAATGGCAACGAAATTTATTTCGAGAGCGAAAAAAGCGGTTATGCGCACCTGTATACGGTCGGCTTCGACGGCGGCGATCCGAAGCAATTAACGTCGGGAAAGTTTGAAGTAAGCGCGGTGGAGCTTTCGCACGACGGTTCGAAGTTTTATATCACAACCAGCGAAATAGGTCCCGGAGAGCGACACTTTTATTCGATGAACGTCACCGGCGGCACGCGAACCCAGATCACCAAGGAAGCCGGAAGCCATCGCGTGGTGTTATCACCCGATGAAAAATACATGGCAGATGTGTATTCTTACGTCACCAAGCCGCCCGAGCTGTTCACGGCCGACAATCGCCCGGGCGCGAGCGAGAAGAAGCTGACTTCGTCGCCTGCGAAAGATTTTTGGGACTATCCGTGGATCGACGTGCCCATCGTCCAGGTTCCGGCGCGCGACGGGGCCATGGTCCCGGCGCATTTCTACAAGCCTGCGAACTACAAGAACGGAGGACCCGCGGTGGTTTTCGTTCACGGAGCCGGTTATGCGCAGAACGTGCATAAATATTGGTCGCCGAACTATTCGCACGAGTATCTGTTCCATCATTTCTTGATGGAGCACGGCTACATGGTGCTGGATATGGACTATCGCGCTTCGGCCGGCTACGGCCGCGATTGGCGTGCCGCGATCTATCGCCACATGGGCGGAAAAGATCTGGAAGACAATGTCGACGGCGCGAAGTACCTGGTCGCGCACGGCGCCGATCCGAAGCGCATCGGAATCTATGGTGGCAGTTATGGCGGATTCATTACGCTGATGGCGATGTTCACCACTCCCGATGTGTTCGCCGCGGGCGCCGCGCTGCGTCCGGTGACCGATTGGGCACATTACAACAATGGATACACCGCGAACATTTTGAATCTCCCGCAAAAGGACAACGAAGCATATCGAAAATCGTCGCCCATCTATTTCGCGGAAGGACTGAAGGGCGCTCTGCTGATTTGCCATGGCATGGTGGATACCAATGTTTTCTTCCAGGACTCGGTTCGCCTGGTCCAGCGTTTGATCGAGCTGCATAAGGACAACTGGTCGATCGCGCCGTACCCGGTGGAAGATCATGGCTTCTTGCAGCCGTCGAGCTGGGCGGATGAATACAAGAGAATTTTCCAGCTTTTCGAGACGAATCTGAAGAAGTGAGCGAATACTTGTTCGTCTACGGCTCGCTGCGCAGCGCCGCGGGCACGGATTGGTCTCGCAGGCTCGCTGCGAATGCCGAACTGATCGGCGCGGGACGCGTTCAGGGATCGCTCTTTCAGCTCGGACAATTCTCGGGTCTGGTGCTTTCCCGCGACGCAGACCGGTGGGTCGTCGGCGAGGTGCATCGATTGCACAATCCGGAGACTTACTGGCCGGTCCTGGACGAATATGAAGGATCCGAATATCCGCGCTGCGTCGTCGAAGTGCGATTGGACGACGGGCGTCACTTGAGCGCCTGGGTCTACTACTACCAGGGAGACGTTTCGAACTGCCGCCGCATCGAATCCGGAGACTACTTGCGGCCGGTCTAGATTAATTCGCGTCGACAATCTTGCGGATCTCCCGCACGATCAGATCCAGCTCTTCGTCCTTGGAATAAAAATGCGGCGCGACGCGGATGCCTGCTCCGGGTCGAAAATCGGCCAGAAAATCGCGGCGCGACAGCTCCTTGTTCACTGCATGTCCGTTGGGAACGTCAATCGAAACCGTACCGCCGCGCTCGGCTGGATGCTTGGGCGTATTTACGCGAAACCCAGCCTCTTCGGCCAGCTCGATCAGCCGCGCAGTTTGCCGCATCGATTTGGCGCGGATGTTGTCGACCCCAATTTCACCCACAATTTCATAGCCCGATCGAGCCGCGTACATGGCCGGCACGCTGGGAGTCCCATTCAGGAACCGTTCGATCCCATCGGCGTATTCGTGCTCCATCGAAAAAGTAAACGGTTCGCGATGCGCGGCCCAGCCGGTCATGCGAGGCTTCATCGCGGGCCACAGATCGCGCCGGACGTATAAATAACCCGCTCCGGGACCTCCACATAGCCACTTGACCGACCCTCCCGTCGCGAAGTCGACTCCCAGGTTTTCCACGTTCACCGGCACCGTGCCTGCGGATTGATACAGATCCGCCACCACCTTCGCACCCACCTGATGCGCCTTTCGCGTGATAGCCTCCAGGTCCTGAATGAAGCTGCTGCGAAAACACACGTGCGATACCGAAACGAGAGCCGTTTCATCGTCGATCGCATCCAGCAGCTTTTCGGTCGGCACCGTCACTCGGTCCGGCGACGGAACCGTGACCAACCGTCCGCACGGCTGCTGATACAGATACAAGTTGGTCGAGAAATTCATGTCCTCGCTGACGATCTTGTTTCGCTTCGCGCTCCAGTCGAAACACGACAGCACAATCGCCTGGCAGATGGATACGTTCTGATGCATCACGACGGTTCGGGGCGGCGCGCCGATGATCTTTCCGATCAGGTCGCCGACGGAGACGGGCATATCCCACCAGCCTTCTTCCCACGCCCGGATGCCGCGCGTGTCCCATTCGTCCGCGTATTGCTTCAGACGATCCCGCGTGCGCGACGGCATCGCGCCCAACGAATGGCTGATCAGATATACACTGCGGTCCAGAATCGGAAACTCGCTTCGCCACTGAAGCAGCGGATCGGAAAAGTCCATGAATGCTGTATAACACGAATGTGTTCGGCAACGTGGATGCATTTCCTTGGCTGATGAACGCCGAACTGATCGACGAATATAGATCCGCCCTTGAGGAACTTTACTCGCTGCTGGCCGACCTTAGTACTTTGGATCGAATGAGTTCTAAGGAAGAGCGTGATCGGTTGCATGCCGCGCAACAGCGCTGCGAGCGGGCGACGGCTGCGTTATTTGGCACATCCTCTAGCCGCGATGACCCGCAGGTGCGCGTTAAGGCATCCGCGTGAGTAAGTCATAGAGACAAAAGTCGAATCGAACCAATATTTCGCGATCGACCCGCGTTTGGCGCGCGAAGTGCAATTAGGTCTTCGAAATTCGGAGGAGAAAAATCGAGTGTCGGCGCTGCCCTTGAAATTCTGGAAACACGCGGATGCACCGAATGAAGTGCGGGTCGGCGCCGGGTCGAACCAAATGACCGGCCAACTGCGGAATTTCGCCGATGGAGCGATTCAGGTGTCCGTTCCAGAGCCGCTTCGGGACAAGGCCGCTGTGACCGTCACGTTTACCGACGATTGTGTCCTCGAAGGCACGGTTTTGTACTGCAATCCGCAAGAGGGCGCGTATCGCGCGGGGATTTACTTCTCCTCCGACGGGGAAACGCGGCGCAAGCAAACCAGATATGCCACGCCCGACGAACCCCTCAAGATCAGCTTTCTCGGCAGCCGGCACTCCTCGATGGACGGCTGGGTGGTGGACGTTTCGAAGTCCGGAATAGGGCTGCGGCTCACGACGCGAATCAGTCCCGGCGAATGGGTAAAGATTGAATTGCGGTCGACCATTCTATTCGGCGAGATCCGGCACTGCCGCCAGGACTCTGACGAAACCTTTCGCGCCGGCGTCGAAATCGAAACGGTGATCTCCCGCACAAACCCCAGGCATTCGCAAGACGCAGTTGGCGACAATTGGATCTTGTTCGAACGTTCCTCACGTTAGATCGGGCCGCATAATGGCGCCGTGTATACTGTATTTTCGGCATGAGTGCTGTGCGAACCCTGCTGGCAACCGTAGTCGCCTTCGTCGCCGTTGAGCAGCTGCTTTTTAACACCGGCCTCTACGCGAAGATTGTCAACCCCGATTCTACAACCGGCTTTCTGGAACTGCGGCTGTGGAATGAGCATAAGCGTCCCGTTCACGATCGCAACCAGGTGCTGGCCATCGGCGATTCGCGCATGGGATTTTTTCCGCGGTACGCCGACCAGATCAAATCCGAAGTTGGCTACACCTTCGCCAGCATCGCGACGGCCGGCACCACCCCGCGCTGCTGGTATTACATGCTGCGCGACGCCGATCCTTCCGCGCGCCGCTACGCGGCAATTCTGATTCCCGTCTACGACTACGACGATGAGGAGACCGCCGAAAACATCGCCGATCGCGAGACGGACATGCACTTCCTGGTCGCACGCCTCCAATGGAGCGATCTGATCGCGTTCAGCCAGTCCTACGACTCGCCCTCCTTGAAGTTGCGCGCCGCGATCGGCGTGGCGTTCAAGGGTTCGATTTACAAACTCGATCTTCAGGATCTGTTGACGCATCGCCGCCAGCGGCTGGAGTATGCCGATCTGTCGCGCCGTGAATCCTTTAACTGGTATTACGATTACGTCGGAACCCGAGACAACGTTGCGGGCGTAAAGATCGATTGGGCGAAAAAGACATTCGAGCTGCCTTCGAGGCTAGCCGGCGAGAAGGAAATCTTTCAAGCCGTGTTATTCCCTTACACGCCCGCCACCACCCGGCAGGAGCGGTATCTGAAGACTTGGTTCGGAAAGATTTGCGAACACTATCGTGGGTCGGGAACGAAGCTCATCTTCTTCCGGCTGCCGCGCGGCGCCTATGTTCGCCCGAATCCGCCGCGATACAATCCACACAGCTCCGTGCGGGAGTTGGCGCGCCAGCCGGATGTGATCCTCGACGGCGAACACTATTTCGATTTTCTGGAAAAGCCTGAATTATTCCTGGATCCCGTGCACTTGAATGCCCCGGGCTGCGCTGAGTTTTCGCGCGCGCTCGCCCGGCGGGTGCGCGAACTGCTGGGACCGCCGCATGCTCTTTAATACCGTTGCGTTTCTCATCTTCCTGCTGGTCGTGCTGGCGCTGTTTTATCTGTCGCCGCGCTCCTGGCGCAAGTACATTCTGCTCGCCGCCAGCTATTACTTCTACATGAGCTGGAATCCTAAGTTCATCCCGCTGCTGCTGACCTTGACCGCGATCGACTACACGGCTGCGATCTGGATTCAGCGCAGCGAAAGCCGCCACCGGAAGAAGCTGTTTCTGGTAATTGCACTCGCTGGGAACCTTGGGTTTCTCGGATTCTTCAAGTACTACAATTTTCTGGGCGACAATTTCGCGCTGCTGCTCGGCCGCCCCGCGCACTCGTTTGCGCTTGCGATCATTCTGCCGCTGGGTATCAGCTTTCACACGTTTCAAAGCATGTCGTACATCATCGACGTGTATCGCGATGAGCAGAAGCCGATCCGCAATCCGTTTGATTACGCCTTGTTTATCGCATTCTTTCCGCAGCTTGTCGCCGGGCCGATCGTGCGCGCGCGCGAATTCTTCGCCGATTTCTACGCCTGGCGACCTCCGTTCTCAGATGAACAGCTTCACGGAGTCGGACTTTTCGTTCTTGGCCTGACCAAGAAAATGGCGTTTGCCGACCAGCTCGCGCAAATCGCCGACGCGTATTTTTCGAACTTGGCGGTGCATCCCGGTGCTATTTCGGCGTGGAAAGGCGTGGGGGCGTTCGCGCTCCAGATCTTCTTCGATTTTTCCGGCTACTCGGATATGGCGATCGGCATGGCCTTGCTGCTCGGGTTTCATTTTCCGATCAATTTTCGACGCCCGTACCTGGCTTTCAGCATCACCGATTTCTGGCATCGCTGGCACATTTCGCTGTCGCGCTGGCTGCGGGACTATCTCTACATTCCGCTTGGCGGCAATCGCCACGGGACGCTGATGACGTATCGCAATCTGATGCTGACCATGCTGCTGGGAGGGCTGTGGCATGGCGCAAGCTGGAATTTCGCGATCTGGGGCGGCTACCATGGCGCACTGCTCGCGATCGAGCGCATGGCGGGACGAAAAATGTTCGAAACGCGCCCGCCGCTGTGGCTGTACCCGCTTCGCGCCGCGCTGACGGTCGGATTGGTGTGCGTGGGCTGGGTCTTTTTTCGCGCCGCGAATTTCGCCCAGAGCCGTTACATCATCGGCCAGCTATTTTCGTTTGCCCATAGCCCGAACCCGATTGTGATCCCGCAATGGTTGATCTGGCTGGTCTTCGGTTCGCTGATCGTCGCGATTGCAAAAGAAAAATGGAACCTGGCGAGCGCGCCGGCGTGGGCTTATGTGCCGGCGCTGGCTGGTCTTCTGCTGGTCATCGAACTTTTTGGCGTTACCGATAAGCAGATCCCCTTCATCTACTTCCAGTTTTAGCTATGCTTGGCCCGTTTTACTGCGCCTCCACAGTCAGATTGACGGGCGGACTCGCGACGCCGCCCACCGTGACCACCACGGATTGCACGCCCAGCGGCGCGCCGGTTGGAATCACGAAATTGACTTGCGTGACCCCGGCGACGCCGGATGGGATTCCGGCAAAGGTAATCTGCGCCGTGACTCCTCCCACCGTTACCGAGATGGGCAGCATCGGCGCGGGCAGCAGGTTCACCGGCGTCGCAAAAAACGGCGAAGCGCCCGTGGCAAGCGGCGGAGACACGTCGCCCTCCCCAGTGATGAACAAGGTCAGTGTATCGCCGAGCTTTCCGCTGGAAATCGGCTCCAGATTGGACGCGGGATCCGCGAAGATGCCGGGCGCCGACGGCTTTACCGTAAATACATAGGCGGCGACTTGCCCGTTATTGTTCACTCCCACTACCGCCGGTCCCGCTCCTGTCTCGTAAGGAATCTGAATGTTCAACAACCCTGACGACACGTAATACAGCGGCGCAGGGACTCCGTTCACAGTTGCTGAAACGCCTGACATCGTCAAGGGGAGCGGCAGCGCGCTCGCGATCTGTGTCGCGTCCGAGAGCTGGTTGCCGAAGACGCTCATCAGCATCCCGGGTGCGAAGCTCTGCTGGAACGATGCCGCGCTGGTGACTGCGGCGATGCTCATTCCCGGCGAAGCTCCCAGCACGAAAGCTACGGGAACATCGATAAATTGCGGGACTGCGTTCGCGGCCTGAAAGACCAGCCAGGCGTACTGGACTCCGCTTGCCAAACCGTTTCCCGAAGCGGCGACTGTCACCGTTTGCGATCCCGTACCCGACATCGGGGTCACGGTCAGCCAGTTGGCCGGCGCATTGGATGCGAAGACTGAGACCGTCCACGGTCCCGTAACATTTAGTGCAACGCTCGACGTCACCAGCTGCGGGGAATTGGCGGTCGTGAGCATTACTACCGCTGGTGAAACCGACATCGCTCCCGGATTCGAAGCCGGACCGGCGAAGCCGGTCGCGACGGTCGCGATGACGGGGCTCCCGGTTTGATCGACGCCGTCGATTTCATAGTTCACGGTCGATGGTGGACTGCTCGCATAACACACCGTGGCTTGCAGGTTCCCCAAGGGAGCCATCAGAGTTGTGCCGAAAAGCGGTTGGATACGATTCGTCCAATCCACACCGTTCGCCAGCATCCGGGTGAGCTGAACCTCCATGGTGTTCTGCTCCTGAAGAATCAACTGATGCGACCACTGGCAGGAAGGGTCGGCCGCCGGATTCTGAAAAACGGCTGCGGGGGGGCTTGAAAGCGTCAGCGCCGGCGAATTCGCGCCCTCCAGGACCAGCGTGTATTGCTGAGTCCACGGGCGCCCATTCGCGTCAACACCCGAGAACGAATACACGCGATTCGACGGCACCACCGCCGGGAATGCCGTCGTAATCCCGCTCCATAGGATCCCGTAAGCCGGGAGTGTAGTGCTTCCGAAGTCGGTTGCGAAGCGAAAAAAGTTGTCGACTCCGTTGATGCTCCAATCGGTGATCGTGGTGCCGACCCCGCCAACCTCGGTCAGCATCACTCGAATGAACTGCCCCTCATGAGCCGGATTCGGCGTGATCGATATCACGACCGCGGAACCTGGCTGGCTGCTCGCAACGCTTACCGCAACGCTTCCGGACGACCCGTTAAAGTTGCTGTCGCCGCTATAAGTGGCAAGGACGCTGGCATTTCCCACCGGTAACTGCGGTCCCGTCACGGTCAGCGTAACCATCGTGGACCCTCCCGCATTCACTAACGTCGCGATTCCCAACACGGTGCTACCGCACGTAAACGTGACGGTCCCGCTGGGAATATTCGGTCCTGTCGCCGACACCGTGGCCGTAACCTGGACCGTATCGCCGAAATTGATGCTGCCTGGACTCGCTGTAACCACCGTAGTAGTGG
>Ga0209517_10001308_pt1 | contig 38080 bp, 45 predicted proteins | sample PeaSoiMetSII2010_FD_187695 | JGI IMG/M metagenome (GOLD analysis project Ga0209517, IMG submission 187695) | Peat soil microbial communities from Weissenstadt, Germany - SII-2010 (SPAdes) (version 2) | ecosystem: Environmental > Terrestrial > Soil > Wetlands > Peat | place: Germany...
GAGCCGCATCCCGCATCGACCGCGGAAGCTTCCGTCGGAACCGCCTCGCCGAGGGACACCAGCGTGGAATCGTCGCAGCCGTCTCCGCAGCAATCGACTTTGGAAGTCGTGGCTATCTTGGCGTATCTTTCCTTGACGGCCTTCCTGATCTCAAGCTCGGACATGCACTCGTCGAGGGCCGCCAGACCTATTTATTGACTGAGCTGTCCTACGCCGGGATTTCTAGGACAACGCGAGGACGCCCCATGTTCGCGGTCGCGGAATCCGCTCCCCTTCGAGAAGGCAAAGCGAGGCCTTGCAAACCCTTATGTAGCGAACGCGGAAAAAGCGCGAGAATTCATGGGCAAGATCTTGGTGACGGGAGCCGCCGGCCAGATCGGCTCCGAGCTCGTAGTCGCCCTCCGCGAGAAGCACGGCGAGGAGAACGTCATCGCGACAGACATACTTCTGAAGGCCGTGGAGAGGGTGCTCCCGTCAGGCCCCAATGAGCAGGTCGACGTCACCGAGATCCGGAAGCTCCAGGAGGCCATCGGGACCTGGGGCGTGACCACGATCTACCACCTCGCCGCCATCCTCTCCGCGGCGGGAGAGAAGAACCCGCACACCGCTTGGGACGTCAACATGAAGGGCCTGCAAAACATCCTCGACCTCTCGAAGGAGCAGGGGGTGAAGCGCGTCTACTGGCCGAGCTCGATCGCGGTCTTCGGGCCTGGCATCCCCAGGGTCAAGACCCCCCAGGACGTCCCGCTCGTCCCCACCACCATGTATGGGATAACGAAGGCGGCGGGCGAGCTCCTATGCAACTACTACCACCAGCGCTACGGCGTCGACGTCCGTTCAATCAGGTATCCCGGAATAATCAGCAACAAGGTGCCCCCGCACGGGGGGACGACCGACTACGCCGTGGAAATGTTCTACCACGCAATCCTGAAGAAGCGCTACACGTGCTTCGTGAGGGAGGACACCGTCCTCCCTATGATGTACATGCCCGACGCCATCCGCGCCACCCTGATGCTGATGGACGCTAGCTCGAAGAGCGTCACCTACCACATGGGGCACAACCTCGCCGGGCTGAGCTTCTCCGCGGGGGAGCTCGCCAGGGAGATCAGGAAGCACATACCCGAGTTCACGTGCGAGTTCGTCCCGGACTTCCGGCAGAAGATCGCCGACTCGTGGCCCGAGTCGGTTGACGACAGCCTCGCGCGCAGAGACTGGGGGTGGAAGCCGAAGTACAACCTGGCCGCCATGACAAAGGACATGATCAAGGAGCTCAGCGTCCGCGCGAAGCAGGGCAAGCTCGTCGCAGAGTAGCTCGACTTCTAATTAGGCCCTCCGAGATTTAGCCCTTACAGCCACCCCCCCGCGAAGCAATGAAAAGGAAAATAAGGCGAGTCCGGGGAGAATGTTGAGATGAGCAGGAACCCGACTTCTTTCCTAGGGGATGAATACCGCGCTCTCGTTCAGAGCGACCTCGACTGGAAGATCAGGACGCTACAAGGGCCGAGCACCCCCTGGTGCCACATCGATGGAAAGAGAGTTTTGATGCTCTGCTCGAACAACTACCTAGGGCTCACGAACCACCCTGCCCTGAAGAAGGCCGCCGTCGACGCGGTGACCACCCACGGCGCGGGTTCGGGCTCCGTCAGGGCGATCGCGGGGAACATGGACCTGCACATCCAGCTCGAGGAGCGGCTCGCCCACTTCAAGCGGGCCGAAGCATCTTTGGTGTACCAGACGGGCTACGCGGTCAACAGCGGGCTGATTCCCCAGCTCGTGGGCGAGCAGGACCTGGTCGTGAGCGACGAGCTGAACCACGGCAGCATCATCGACGGCGTCAGGCTGTCGCGCGCCGAGAGGGCGGTCTACAAGCACGCAGACACCGCGGACCTCGCCAGGGTGCTCGACGAGGCGGAGAAGCACACTCCCCAATACCGCAGGATCCTGGTCATCACGGACGGGGTCTTCTCGATGGACGGCGACATCGCGCCGCTCGACGAGATAGCCAAGGTCTCGGGCGAGCACGGGGCGCTGGTGTACGTGGACGACGCCCACGGCGAGGGAGTCCTAGGCGAGGGCGGGCGCGGCATCGTCTCCCACTTCCACCTCGACAGGAGGCAGGTCCAGATCGAGATGGGGACCTTCTCGAAGGCCTTCGGGGTGGTCGGAGGGCACGTCTCGGGCTCGCGCGACCTGACCAACTTCGCCTACAACAAGTCGCGGACCTGGCTCCTCAGCGGCTCGCACCCGCCGGCGGTGGCCGCCGCGTGCATAGCTGCGATAGACGTCCTCGAGAACGAGCCCGAGCGAGTCCAGACGCTGTGGAGGCACACGAGGCACTTCAAAAAGTCGATGAGCGACCTGGGGTTCGACATCGGGAAGAGCGAGAGCCCCATAACGCCCATCATGGTCGGCGAGGCCGAGGTCGCGAAGAAGCTGAGCGCCCGACTCTTCGAGGAGGGGGTCTTCGCGCTGCCAATCGTGTTCCCCATGGTCGCGAAGGGGAAGGCGAGGATCAGGACCATCATGAACGCCGCGCTCACCCCCGAGGACCTTGACTTTGCGACCGGCGCCTTTGGGAAGATAGGGAAAGAGCTCGCGATAGTCGCGCGACACTAGCGCCTTCAGGCCATGGCCTGCGCCTGGATGAGCTCCTCGAGCTTCTCGAAGTAGAGCCTCGTCGCCAGCGGCATCGCTGAGAGGTTGGCCTCTATCGCCTCGATTACCTTGTCGACGGCGCGCCGCGAAGTCTTGAACTCGAACTTCATCGTCAGGACCGGGTCCCTGATTACCTGGATGCTGTCCCTCAGGTCGGGCCGCGCCTTCGCCTTCGCGTCGACCTCCACCTTTCGATACCAAGCCGCCAAGACATCGGGGTCGAGCCCCAGCTTGAGCCGCTCGATCTCCATGACGAGCCTCTGGATGAGCCTGGTCTCGCTATTGTCTGACATGCCTCTTCACTCCATCAGCTGCAGCGCGACTGCAGTATCTCCGTCTTCTCGTACTCCGCTTCCCAAACGTGCATGCTGTTCCTCGCCCTCCTCACGGTGACCAGCGAGTAACCCTCCGGGGCATCAACGAGCGACTTGCTGAGGATGTCCTCGACGCTCTCGTTATCTTCGTCGAAGGTCTTGACGATGTGCTGCTTGTATTTCTCGACCTCCTTCATGTGGTCCTTCAGGCATAGGTTCCTGCCCTGGAACCGCGAAGACGTCAGGCGCTTCACCTCCTGGCCGCAGACGTCGCACGTCACCTTCTCCATCCCGCAAGAGAGGCAGATCCTGCCCACCCCGATGACCATCGGAAAGGTCCCGGGTGTCGACTCCTCCTTGCCGCACATGGCGCATTTCATTGTCTTGCCGGTGGAGTGCTGCATGACCTGCTCGGTGGAAACAACCATTGCTTAAGACGATTTCGCTGGCCGCTCCTACCCGGCTGCCATCGAGTCGACCCCGGGCGGACTGTCGTCTAGTCGCAACAGGCGGGACGTCGCCCATGGCAGCACGAGCGCCGTGGCGACGATGAGCAAGGCGGGAGCCCACCAACCTGAGCCCGATTCTCTCCACCACCAAGTGTCCAGCTGGCCCTTGAGGAAGAGAGGGAGGACGGTCGTCAGGAACGGGAAGTGAGAGACGGCGTCCTGCTGCGGGATAGCGAATGTGACCCCGGCAATACCGTTGAAGACGACGCCAACGCCGTAGAGCAGGTACGCGACAGCGGCGACGCCCGGCTTCTTCGCCTCGATCAAGAAGCCCGACGGTAGCAGGAGGAACGGGATCGCCGGGATGAGGAAGCGCTGCCCAAAGGCTTCGCCTCCCACCGCGTTGTACCACATCGCGTACGGAAACAGGAAGCCCGCGAAGCAGGCGGCGAGGAGAAGGCCCTCGCTCACCATCTCTCGGCGCCTCGGGACGAAATAGAAACCCACGGCACCCAGGATCAGTATCGGACAGTAGACGAATACGCCGCGGAGGGGGGAGAACAGGTCGAGGTACAGCCCGTCAAGCAGCGGGTACGAGAAGCTCCCAAGGAGCGAGGAGGTGTGCTGGTAGGCCTGCTCGGTGGTGAGGAACGGGTTGCCGAAGGCTGTCTGGTTGTATAGGGCGAGCATGATGAGCCCGACCGCTGACGCCAAGAGGAACCCCGCGAAGCCCTTGGCGAACTCTGCAAGACGCTTCCTGAAGGTGTACAGGAGAAAGACGGAGACGATCGGGACCAGGACGCCGTTGATATAGTCCACCGTTAGCGCAGCCCCCAGAGCGGCTCCGCAGGGGAAGGCGTCCGCGAGGCGGGAAGACCCGCTGCGCGCCATCCTGATGGCGAGGTAGACCGCGAGGACGTCGAGCATCGCGGAGACGTCGCTCTCGAAGAAGTAGGTGGCGAACGGCCAGGTTATGGTCGAGAACGCGTAGGCGAACGCGACGAACGCGGAGGTCTTTTGGGTGAAGTACAGCGAGGCCAGCTTGAACACGAGATAGGCGGCAGCGGCGTTGCAGACCGCGACGAAGAACTCGGAGAGGAGCATCGCGTTCCCGAACAGGTTGAAACCGCCGTCTAGCGTGAACCCGAGGCCCACGAAGGGTTGAGCGAGGACAGCGACCCCCGGGGCGAGCGCGCTGTAGTAGTTCCCCTTGTACACAAAGTCGTCCACCGTCCCTGGGAAGAACTGACTCGCCTTGCCCAAGACTACAGAGTGGCTGGACCAGAGCGCGTACGCGAGCTGAAGGAGGCTGGTCGGATGGTCCGCGCTCCAGATCCCGTTGAGCGAGAACGCGTAGACTAGCAGCGCCCACAGGAAGATCAAGAGTCCGGTGCCCAGAGGCTTCATGCCGCTCACGCGCGTCTGGGCGACGACCCACTTTAGTCTACGCCCGCGAACGCCTTGCTCACATGCTCTGCGCGATGTCGTCGACGGTCTCGACGACCGCGTCCGCCTCGGTCTTGGTCTCCTGGCGCGAGTAGACCCCTGTCTTTACCATCACGCTCGTGATCCCCATCCTCTTCGCCCCGAGGATGTCGGTGTCCTCCTGGTCACCCACCATCACCGCGTCTTCTGGCCTGCAACCGGCCATCTCTAGCGCGAGCTCGAACATGAGGCGCGACGGCTTCCCGATCGCCACGGCCTTCTTCCCAGACGAGTACTCGATGGCCTTGACGATGGGGCCGACCGCCATCGCGACGCGGTTCTTGAACATGTATAGCCGCGAGTAGTGGCACGCCACTATGGACGCCCCGTTCCTGGCCACCTCGCCCGCTCGGTCCAGCTTGCTGTACGTGAGCCACCTGTCGAGGCCGACCACGACGACGTCGGCCTTCCTCCCCCTGGTCCTTCGCAGCCCTTCCCGGTCTAGCTCCTCCTCGAGGCCGCGCTCCCCCACGAGGAAGTAAGTTCCCTTCGGGTACCTCTTCGCGACGTATTGGGCGGTGAGCTTGGCGCTCGTGAGTATCTCCTCATGTCTGACGGGGATGTCGAACCTAAGCAGGCGCTCGAGGACGGTCTCGACCGTGTCGGTGGAGTCGTTGGTCAGGACGAAGAACCTCTTCCCCTTGCTCGCCCGTATCTTGTTGATGACCTTGGTCCCCCCGAGCTTGACCGGCTTCTCCTTCCCCGCGGTCAGCACGCCGTCAAGGTCGAAGAGGAAGAGCTTCTTCCTTGACAGGTCGATCATCCTAGGCGCCGGCCCGTAGTCGCGTTTTTATCCGTTTCCCGCGCCTGAAGTGCCGCCCTCGCCTTGCCAGCCAGATCTTCGCGGCCGCCGCTCGTCCTCACCTTGCGTGTCGCCGCAATCGTCTTCCTGCTCTCGGCTTCCTCTTCCTTGGGAATCATCTGGGCGTCCCCCAGCGCCCAGAGCTCCCAGGGCTCGGCGAACTGGGTCGGGCCTGGCGGAAACTACCCCTTCAACTGGGACTACAGCCCGCAGACGGCGATAAACCTGACGAGCGTGAACGGCCTGGGCCTGAAGTGGCTGTACCCCCTCCCCGGCCCGCGCATCCCGAACACCCTCGGCTCGAGCGTCATCGTCACCCCGATGATCGTCCAGGGAGCGGTCTTCTACATCACGAGCTCCGACACGCTCATAGCCCAGGACGCGAGCAACGGCCAGCTCATCTGGAGCAAGAACCTCTCCCTGAACTACAACTATCCGGGTATAGGCGTCTTCCCCGAGTCTCTTGACCTCCAGGGACACTACCACGCTATCTGGTACACCACTTCCGTCCGTGACCTCCCTCTCGTCTGGGTCGCGGGGGACAACTACACCGTGTTCGCGTTCAACGCCGTGAACGGAGCCGAGGCGCTCAAGATCGACTACCTCCCGGTGGGGGTCCCCGGCAATTACGGGAACTACGACCCCGGGGGCAAGCAGATAGTCATCGATCAGGGGAGAGGGATACTGACGGTCACGGACTCGGTCTCCGAGGGGACGGATGCCGGTCGGGGGTTCTTCGAAGGTTGGAACGTAACTGCGGACCCACCGACGCTCTTGTGGAGGACGTTCCTCATGCCACCGCAGGACGGGTCCGACCCCCTCTGGTCGATCAAGTCTGTGCAGAACGCCGGCTACGCTTGGGTCTTCAACGGGACCGCGCAGGTCGACCTCAAGGCCCTCCCCAACTCAACCCTCTACGGCATGCTCTACGGGGACTGGGGGAGCTTCGGATTCAACGGCGCACAGAGCTTCGCAGGGACGGACGGAGGTTGGGGAGGCTCGGACGCATACGACCCTCAGACGGGGATCGTATACGTCGGCACGGGGCAGCCGTCCCCGGACTGGAACGCGACGACCAGGCCGGGCCTGGACCTCTGGAGCTCGTCCGTGCTCGCAATCGATGAGACTACCGGGAAGCTCGTCTGGGCCTTCCAGACCTCCCCGCACGACCTCAGCGACTACGACTGCTCCTGGAGCGTCATGCTGGCCAACGCGACCGTGAACGGGCAGACCCAGAAGGCGGTTATGAAGGGCTGCAAGAACGGCTACTTCTACGCCCTGGACGCGGCCACCGGGAAAATGCTCTGGTACTTCGACGCCCCCACGATACTCAGGGCTACCGCGAGCGCGATCCTCGACCCGACCAACAAGACCGACATGGTCAAGCCATGGGCTAACTATCCGTCCGTCAAGCCCTACGTCCAGAACCCCTGTCACAGCGGAGGGATCGAATCGGACCCCGCGTACGACCCCGTGAGCAACATAGCCGTCGTCGTGACTTACAACTGCCCCCTGTGGGACAGCGTCATTCCCACGACCGGAGCCGGAGTCCCCTACGGCAGCATCGGGCTCGACCTCTCTTACGCGGGGCCTAGAATGCCTTGGAACACCACAATATGGGCGATCAACGTGGACACGGGGAAACCACTCTGGCAGTATCCCATCCCGGACATCGGCTTCCGCGGGGGCGTGGACGTCACCGGGGGCTTGGTGATAGTGCCGGCGGCGGACGGGTACCTGAGGGCTCTAAACGAAAAGACGGGGCAGCTCGTGATGCAGAGGAACATCGGCGCCGCGCTCTGCACCGAGCCCGCGATAGGGCAAGACATCGGCGGCCAGGAGGAGCTCGTGTTCCCTGTGTGCAACGGCGTCGAAGACGTCGGTCTCCCGGTAAACAACGGCGTGATGGTCGCCCTGGCGCCCACATCAGTGGCCGCGAACTCCACCACGGTGACCACTTCGGTGGTCGTGACCAGCTACGTCGCCTCATCGGGTGTCTCGGACACCGAGTTCCTGTCCGTCGCCGCCGTCGCCGTTGTGTTCATCGCCGCGACAGTAGTCCTGGCGGCGCTAAGGACAAGGCGGTAGCGCCTCCAGCGGCCGACTGCCACCTTTATCTAATCGCGGACTGAGAGAATGCGGTCTCCAGTGTTGTCCGAAGCGTCCAAGAGCGCCGACCTCCTGTTCACAGAATTGGCGGACGCGGTGAGGTACTCGCAGAACTGGGAAAGGAGCATCAAGGAGCAGAACGAAGCGAGGACGAGGGCCGGCGAGAAGCTGGAGGAGCTCGAGAGCCTGGCGGAGCGCATCTCCAAGGTCTTCCAAGACCTACATGTGGACGTCGAGGACTCTGAGAACCTCTCGCGGAAGGTGAACGAGTTCGCTTCGCTTGCGATTCAGCAGACGAAGGACCGCATCAAAGCGAAGCTCGAGGCGACCCTGGAAGACATGGTGTCCGAATCCCGATCAGAAGAGCTGAAAGCGAAGAGGAGCCTAGAGTCATATCTCGCAGCGACGCCGCTCCCCGTGACCGACGAAGTGATCTCCCTGGAGCTCTCGGACAGCTCCTACTCAGCCAAGGCCGAGTACACGTGCCCCGACGAGATAGAATACGAGTTCCTCCTGAACACGGCGAGCTCACCGCTCTTTAGGAGCGAGTTCACGTTCGCGGGGGTCCGGAAGGGGGTCAGGCTTCCCGTCAGGCTTGGGAAGACCTGGCTGAGAAAGGAGCCCGTGCCTGACTTCGAGAAGCTCGATGACTACGCGCTCACCAAGGCGAGGGCCTCCAAGAACCACCTCGAATCTACTTTTGTGAATCACGCGACCGGAGGCACGGTCGACCTCGTCTTCTCAAGGTCAGGGAACGACTCGTTCGTGACAATCGAATACTCTGACGAGAAGGGCAAGGTCGACATCACCGGAGAGGCGGCTCTGAGCAAGCACCTCGACCTTCAGCTGATGAAGGGCGCGACCGGTCGCCTGCTCGACGCCATCCTCGACCTCAGGAAGGACAAGCTCCAGCTAGGCAAGCTCGAGAGCTCCGGCGAGGACGTCCTCGCAACGCTCGACTGCCTGGGGTTCATGCAGAGTGTGGTCGTCGTACTCGCGCAGTCGAAGGAATCGATGGAGGCGATGAGCACTGTCGACCCGAAGATGGCGATCGAGAGGCTGAAGCTCTTGGGTCCCGGGGGCACCAAGATGATGGAGACTCTCGGCCTGGTCAAGCGGGGCGGCAGGTAGGGCCGCCCTCGGATTGCGCTCACAACCGCAGCGGCTGATTGCGGCGCTTCGGCCTCCTCCTCAGGAGCGTCGCGTCGACGTATAGGTTCAGAAGCAAGATGAGCGGGGCGACGGCGAGCATCCCCAGAAGGAGGTCGCTCGCGCCGGTGGGCGTGAGCGGCAGCAGAGACAGCAGCGTCCCCTTGACGTGGACCGAGTGAGGAAAGAGCTCGAGCATTGGCAGGCAGGACAGGCTCAGGATCGAAAGGAAGAGCTGCACGCCAAGCTGGCCCAGCTCGAGTATGTCGAAAGCCAGGTACGCGAAGAGAATCGCGAGAGTGCCGAAGACCACAACAGACGAGCTCAGGAGATACACCGCGCCCCCGGCGATGAAGCAGCTAGCGCCCACCACCAGAGGCAGGAGGTCGGGCCTCCCGTAGGCCGTCCCCCTCGACCTCCTGAGCCACACGCTCGAGAGGGTGATTATCCCAAGGCTCACTAGGACCATGAAGTCGGTTATGTCCACCAGGAAGTTCTCGTTCGAGACCGCGAGGAGGAATATCGAGACCAGCGTGAAAAGCCAAGACAGGCTGGCCAGAGACTGGGGCATGTACCCGTCCTCCCCCAGAGACCGGAGGTGGCGAGTGGCCGCGAGGAAGGCGGGCACGAACGTCGTGACGGAGGCGATGAGGAAGGCGACCGCCACGAGGAGCTCCTGGAATGAGCCGAGGAAGGTGCTCGCGAGGTACAGGGCCGGAATCTGCGCCTGGAGGACCGCGGCCGGATCCGGGTGGGCGGCGAACACCGCCAGGCCGTAGAGGATGTTGATGGCAGCCGATATCAGCACGGTGAGTATCATCGCGACGCCAAGATACTGCGCCTTGCCGAGCTCGTACCCCTTCTTGATCCACGACACGACGGGGATCGGGGAGGTCTCTCGCGAGTCGCGCTCGAGCGCCTGGATCTCCTGGAAGCCGAAGAAGAGCAGGTAGAGGTACCCGGTGTTGATCACGAGCGTGACGGGCCAGTTGCCTCCGCCGGTGTACCTGAACAACCCTCCCAGATTCCAGGACCCCGCGGATCCAAGCAGCGCGCTATGGTAGACGAGTATGACGACAAAGACGGCGGTCAGGATGATCTGAAGGATGCCTGTGAGGCGGAGCAGCCTCTGCTCATAGAGGGAGTCGAGGACCGTCCAGGCGATCAGCGAGATCGCTATCGCATATAGAATCGCTGTCTGGGCCGGCCCAGTAACCCCGAACCCCTTCAGGATGTTCGGGAGGTAATCGAAGTCGAAGACCAGGAAGACGATCTTGGAGTACGCGGCCAGCGCCGTGTTCGCGACCCACATCGAGACCCTGCTCACGAAGTATCTCACGCTCCTGACACCGACGGCGACCTTGGTGAACGACGGCCCGCCGACGGCCTCCAGACCGCGCTTCCTCGACTCGGAATACATGTCGGAGTAGACCTTCGCCATCAGGATGGAGAGGACCGTGGCTATGACGAGCGAGCCCAGAGAGACGAACTCGTACTGGATGATGTTCTGCGGGATCAGTATGAAGAGGGGGGACCCGAGGGTGGCGCCGACCCCAACGGCCAGCACCGTGCCGAACCCATACACCGGGTTGTCGCGCTTGACCTTGACCGGCCTCCTGAACCTGACCCTGAGCGAGTCAGGGAGAGATGCGATCAACGCGACCCCGGTGAGCGCGAGGCTCATCGCCGCGACGGCGACAATCACCTCGCCCAAGCTGGTGACGCTCTGCTGGGAGATGTAGACCACCTCGTCGTAGAGGTAGCCCGTCGCGTATGCGGTGACGCCGAGACCTACGACCAGCGCAACTATCTTGACGGCCAGGGCGCCCAGACGTCTGCTTTCGAGCACTAGCTTCGACCTGGCTCAAGAATCATGCCGGCATTCTTGAGGTTCTTCGCGGCCCGTCGCAGGCTGTAGAAGGCGCCTAGCAGCAGCATCGCCGAGAAGATGAAGTCGAGGAGGGGGACGCCGAAGTAGAGCGGCCCAGTCGTGGACGAGGTCCCGACGGCGTTCGAGAGATAGCCCAGCAACTGCTGGGGCGTGCTCATTCCAGCCATCACGGGCACGAACGCGGCTAGGCCGACTATGGTGAGAAACGATGCGAGGACTATCTCTCCCAGAGCCATAGGGAGGTTGCCGTCGTCCTCGGACGGCCGCCTAGACTGGAGCAGGCTCACGAACCTCGTCACGTAGCCGTCCTGCGACTCCAGGAGGGACCTCTCGAGGACGGGACGGAGGTCGGCGTCGGACTCGTAGAGGAGGGTAAGCGCTTTGACGTCCAGCTTCAGCCTCGCGACCACCTCGTCGGCCGCTTTCTCATCTTTGTTCAAGACTATCCGCTCACCGTCTGATGGCCTGGTCGCTATTTTTCGGTTGCGCCGGCTAGGAACGGAGTCCCTGCTCATCCCGCCGCCCTTCGTGGAAGGACCCGGCCGCCGAGCTACTCATGCTGTTCCTTCTCCAGTCCAAACATCTAAATATCCAGTGCCAATCGGCGTCAAAAGACACGCATTGACGCAGTACGCGAGGATCAAGCTGACGAGCTCCAACCTCGACGAGCTCGAGAACCTCGCCCGTGAGATCAAGGAGATAACGGAGAAGACCGGGGTGAAGAGCAAAGGACCCCAGCCGCTCCCAACAAAGAGGCTGAAGATTACGACGAGGAAGGCCCCCACCGGCGAGGGGACTCACACATTCGACCATTGGCAGCTGAGGATCCACAGGAGGATTCTCGACATCGAACCGGACGATAGGACCATGAAGCAGATAACGAAGCTCAGGATCCCTGAAGACGTCAAGATCGAGCTCACCCTTACGAGCTAGAGCTCGACTCCCTAACCGCACTTCTTTATCCAGTCTATCGTGCGCCTGATGCCGTCGTCGAGGCTCAGCTCATACTCATAGCCGAGCAGCTTCCTCATCTTCTCCGTCGAGGGGTAGCTCACCTGAGGCTCGGCCTCGGCGGGAGACCTAGGCGGGAGCATCTGGAGGTCAGAGCTCGAGTTGGTAAGGAGCTTGACCCTCCCGGCCAGATCCCTAATCGAGAGGGTCTCGGCACCCCCGAAGTTGAAAGCCTGTCCCACAGCCGCGTCCTTTTCTAGGATCTTGGCGATTAGCTTGGCGAAGTTCGCTGCGTGCGAAGGCGCGGTCACGTCCCTTCCTGAGTTGAAGAGACCGACAGGCTCGTTCTTGAGGAACTTCCTGATGAAGAACGGGAGGGCCCTCGAGGGATGGTCGAACTCCCCGAAAAGGAGCCACGCCCTGGTCATCGCGACGGGCACCGCCTTGGTCTTGAAGTAGCTCATGGCGAGGTTCTCGCCGACCACCTTCGAGTAGTCGTATGGGACCCTCGGGTCCATCGCGCCCTGCTCGGTGACGGGGTTGCTCTTCGGCGCGCCGTAGACGTTGGCCGAGGAGGCGTAGTGGAAGCGCTTCACCTTCTTCTTCGACGCCAGCTCGAGGACGTTGAGCGTCCCGAAGCAGTTGACCTGGTAGCAGGAATACGGGTCCTCGATCGTCTTCTTGATGTCGGCGATTCCCGCGAGGTGGACGATTGCGTCGAAGTCCAGGCGCGCGAGCTTGTCGTTGACGAACGCCGCGTCCACCACGCTGCCGACGAAGTCCGCGCCCGCGGAAACGTCTGTCCCTATCGGCTCGAACCCGTGGCCAGAGAGGTAGCTCATTACGTGCCTGCCGACGAACCCCTGGGAGCCAGTAACCAGCACTTTCAAGGAGAACCCGGTCCGCCGTTTGACGTTATTTAGGTTGTGAAAGCTAAAGGCCCAGCGCCGCTCGGTATGAATCCGCTAGGGCCTTGTCGGCGACCCCTGAGACGAGCTTCTCCTTCCCGTCGGGCAGGAGGACGGGAAACGCTGTAGCGTGGTAGGGCAGGTCGAGGCTCTCTATCTTCTCTGAGTCCTCGGTCTCGCCCACCTTCTTGCACTCCCCGTGGCCGCACGTGTAGTGGTAGACCTTGACGACCCGCCTGTCGCCCATCCCGCCCCCTCTCCCCCCGGCGGCCGTCGAGACGCTGAGCATCTGCAGGACGTAGATCTCGTTGGGCTGGTCGAGCGACCTTAGGTCGATGAGCTGGTCTGTGACAAAGACCCGCCTTCCCATGCTCTCGATAAGAGCGATGAACTCGTCGGCACCCGCCATGACGTCGGCCATTTTTGGCAGCCGCTTAAAACTTTGGCAACGTGTCGGGGGTGGAGGCCTCGCCGGAATCTTTCCGGGTCCAGAGCCTGAGGCAGAGGGTCGTCGGCAGTAGCAAGAGGCGCGGGGGGTAGGATTCGAACCCACGAGACCCGGATGGGTCACAGGCTCTCAAGGCCCGCGCATTATTGTGGATCGCGAAGATTGACCACTCTGCTACCCCCGCGCATTTTTGTTTGATTGAATTGGCTTCTTATCTTTTGCCCAAGATTGCATCTCGTTTTGGAAGCGATAGATTTCGCTTTCAACAGTAGATGGTCTACTGGGGGTCCTCGCAGGAGGGCTTCTGGTCTACGATAGGGCGGTCAGAGTCCTGGATATGCCTCCTAGCGCGCACAGGCTTCGACCGCTAACGATTATTACCTACTCTGTAAGGCGCGGCCTCATGAGCGGCACGCAGATCCAGAGGGTGACTGTGCTCGGCGCCGGCCTGATGGGGCACGGCATCGCCCAGGTCTGCGCGCAGACCGCGGGATACGACGTCACCCTGCTCGACGTCAAGCAGGAGTTCGTCGACCGGGGACTGTCGATGATAAAGGACAGCCTCGCGAAGTTCGTCGCGAAGGGCGGTCTGGAGAAGGGCAAGGCAGACGATATCCTCTCCAGGATTCATACCACCCTCGACCTGAAAGCGGCCGTCGAAGAGTCGCAGCTCGTCATCGAGGCTGCCAGCGAGGACCCCAAGCTCAAGCTCGACCTCTACCGCAAGGTCTCCGAGCACCTGCCTCCCGACGCGATCCTCTCCTCCAACACCTCCTCGATCAGCATCACGCTGCTGGGCTCCGCGACCAAGAACCCTGAGAACGTCGTTGGAATGCACTTCTTCAATCCCCCACAGTTGATGCCGCTCATCGAGGTGATCCGGGGCGCGAAGACCTCCGACGCCACAGTCGAAGCGGTACGGGCAGCAGCGAAGCAGATGGGCAAGGAGACGGTCCTTTGCAAGAAGGATTCGCCCGGCTTCATAGTCAACAGGATCCTCCTCCCGGCGTTGACCGAGGCCGCCATCCTGGTGAGCGAGGGCGTGGCGACTCCCGAGGACATCGACAAGGCGGTGACCCTGGGCCTGAGCTGGCCAATGGGGCCTCTGAAGCTACTCGACTATGTCGGCTTGGACACGGCCTTGGGCATCTCCGAGGTCTTCATGCAGGAGTTCGAAGATAGCAAATATCGGCCAAGCCCCCTGATCAGGCAGATGGTGAGGGCGGGGCTCCTGGGGCGCAAATCGGGGAAGGGCTTCTACGAGTGGGGCTCCGCGTCCTCCACGAAGAGCTCGTCCGGGAAGTAGAGCGAAGGTCTATAGCAGGCCTCCGGCCATCGCTTGTCGATGGCTTCGGCGGAGGACTTCTCTAACCTGAAGTACATCAGCCTCATCACGTTCAGGAAGAGCGGCGTCCCCGTGCCTACCCCCGTCTGGCTCATGGAGGATGAAGGAGTGATCTACGTGAGAACCGACCCGAGGAGCGGGAAGGCCAAGCGCCTCCGCAAGATCCAGAGGGTCCGGATAGCCCCGTCCGACGCGAGGGGGAAGACGCTGGGGCCCTACGTCGAAGCGAACGCTCGGTTCGTGGAAGGCGAAGACGCGCAAAGGATAGGCCTGCTCATCAAGAGGAGGTACGGCACGATAGGGGCCATAGTAGACTTCTTCAACGGGCTGAGGGGCAACCACCCCACGGCCGTGATTGAGATAAAGCTCGCCTAGTCCGAGAGCTTCTTCCTGATGTCAGCGGGGATCGCCTTCGGCTTCCCGTCCTCCCCAATCAGGACGTGGACGGTGTGCCCCGTGCACAGAAGCTCCTTGCCCGGCAGCTTGGTGACCTCGTAGTCGAGCCTGAGGCTCGACGTCCCGACCTTGCTCGCCCACACCCTCACGGCGACCTCGTCGTCGTACCTCGCCGAGGACTTGTAGTCTGCGTGAGCCTGGACGACGGGCGTGTGGAATCCCCTCTTCCTCGAAATAACGCTGTAGGGCATCCCCATCGAGCGGAAGAGCTCGGTCCTCGCCACCTCGAACCAGACGAAGTACTCGGCGTAGTAGACCACCTGCATCGCGTCCGTCTCTGCGAACCTGACGCGGAGCTTCGCCGTGTGCTCGACGGGCATGCGCGCACCGACGCGTAGCTAGGCTTTTTTACGTTCTCGCCAGCCGCTGCCGGCATGGAGAACTACCAGACCATCTCTCTCATCGTCGAGGGGCCTGTGGCCACGGTCAAGATCAACAGGCCCGAAGCGCTCAACGCCCTGAACTCGGTTCTCGTGCGCGAGCTGGTCGCCGCGCTCGACGCGCTGGAAGCGGACGGCTCCGTCAGGTGCGTAGTCCTGACGGGGAGCGACAAAGCCTTCTGCGCTGGGGCGGACATCAAGGAGATGGCCAACCTCTCGGCCGCGGACATCGAGACCGCCGACCACCTCAAGCCGGTCTGGGACCGCGCAGCCAGCTTCGAGAAGCCCCTGATCGCAGCCCTGAGCGGCTACACGCTCGGAGGCGGGCTGGAGCTCGCGATGTGCTGCGACATCATCATCGCCTCCGAGGGGACCAAGCTGGGCCAGCCTGAGATCAACATCGGGATAATCCCCGGGGGAGGGGGGACCCAACGCCTACCAAGGGCCGTGGGGAAGTACAAGGCCATGGAGATGATCTTGACGGGAGCGGCCATCTCCGCGGAGGAGGCGAAGGCGCTCGGCCTCGTAAACCGAGTCGTGCCGCCTGGCAAGTACCTGGAGGAGGCGACCAAGCTGGCATCTGAGATAGCGTCAAAGGCCCCGATTGCCGTGCGGTCAGCGAAGGAGGCGATCGCCGCGTCCCAGGAGATGGGCCTCTCGTCTGGCCTGGAGCTCGGGCGCACGCTCTTCTACGACCTTTTCAACACAGAGGACAAGAAGGAAGGCATGAGCGCGTTCCTCGCGAAGAGAAAGCCGAACTTCGTGGGCAGGTAAGGCCGCTGAGGCAGCGCGGAGCGACCGAGCTCGGAGTCGATGCCCTACGGAACTGCGACCACGGGGATGGTCGACTTCTCTATCACGTTCCTGGATACGCTGCCGATGGCCCGGAGACGACCCAGGCCGCGCAACTCGCGCGTTCCCATCACTATGTAGTTCACGCTCCTTGACTTCGCCGTCTTGAGAATCTCCCGTACGGGGTCTCCGGAGCCGACTATCGCTTCGCATCTTATCCCCGCCTTCTCGATCACCTTCACCAGCGAGCCGACCGACCTTTCAAACTCGTCCTCGTAGTAGTGCTCGGGCAGGGCATCCCCGTGCGTGTCACGATAATTTTCCGGGACGGACCCCTCCACGACATACATCAGAAGGATCTTTGCGGACATGCCCTCCGCCAGCTCAATGGCGCTGTCAACTATCTGCTCAGCGTGTGGGTGCTCATCGACAGCGACGAGTATCTGCTTCATTATGGCTTTGACCCTTCGGCGATTATATAGAGATTAAGACGATTCCCGTGGCCGGAATCACGAGTGGCAGGTCGAGGCTCGTCTCCGAGAAGAGGGCTGATAGTTTCCTTGAGAATGGGAAGCCCAACTTCGCGGGCAAGTTACCCCCTGAAGTTGTGTCGGGCTTCTCCGCTCGGAGCCGGAGCTCTACGGCACGGCGATGACGGGGATGGTTGCCTTCTCTATCACGTTCCTCGACACGCTGCTGATGGCCTTCAGGCGCCGGAGGCCTCGCAATTCGCGAGCTCCCATCATTATGTAGTCCGCCTTCCTCGATTTCGCGGCTCTGAGGATCTCCTTAATGGGGTCTCCATAGGCGGGAACCCCGTGGCATAATACTCCCGCATTCTTTATCGCCGTAATCCACCGACCGACCGTCCTCGCAAATTCGTCCTCGTAGAAATGCTCCGGCAGCGCGTCTCCGTGCTCGTCGCGAAATTTTTCCGGGACGGAGGTCTTTTCGACGACGTAGATCAGGAGAATCCTGGCGGCCATCTCTTGCGCCATCTCGATGGCGCATTCCACTATCTGCTCAGCATGTGGGTGCTCATCGACCGCGACGAGTATCTGCTTCATGAGGCGCCAAGGTCCATTAGATTATTTAGAGGTTGGGATGATTGTCGACTCTTCTCCTCGGCCAGAGTGGGGACCACGTTGGTGCTCGACAGGGACGAGAACCCCCAGCAAGCCTTATCTCAGCAACAGGAGCGGGCCGCGCCAGCTTTGGCTCTCTACAGGCGGGCGAACAGGCAGTACGTCGCCATGTCCCGCGGAGAGGTCTGGAAGTTCCTAGATTCGCAGAGGAGGGTGTATCTGGGGTTCGCGATGGAGAACGGCTACCCGCACGTCACCCCGATCTGGTTCGTCCTCATGGGCGAGAGGGTCTACATGCGCGCCCAGGACTACAAGGTGAAGGTCGGGCTCGCCGCGAAGGGGAAGGCCTGCGTCGTCATCGACGACGGCGACAAGTACCGGGAGCTTCGGGGCGCGGTGATGTGGGGAAGGTCCCGATTGGTCTCCGAGAAGAGGCTGATAGCGAAGGTCACCGCGCTCTTCGAGGCCAAGTACTCAGAGCGCCAGTGGAGGGCTGACGAGATGCCTAAGGATTGGGTCGAGGAGAGGAGAAAGGAGAAGAGGGCCTTCATCGAGTTCGTCCCCGAAAAGGTCGACTCGTGGGACAACCGCAAGGTCTAGCGGGAGCCCGCGGTCATCTTTTCCACGCCTCGTCCTCGACTCCCTCGAGGACGTTCGCGTAGCGCGCCGCGTTGAAGAGGTAAGTCGAGAGCCTGTTGAGGTACGGGACCATCTCCGGGTTTATCTTTTCCGCGCGGCCGAGAGCGACGACCCTCCTCTCCGCCCTCCGACAGACGGCCCTCGCGAGGTGTAGCGAAGCGGAGAGCTGGCTGCCGCCGGGCAGTATGAAGCTCGTGAGCCGTGGGAGCTTCTCCTGGAGTTCGTCGACCATCCTCTCCAGCCGCTCCGTGTCCTTCCTCTCGATCCGGGGGACGCGCGCCCCTCCCTTGCCTGCGAACTCCGTGGCCAGGTCCGCGCCCGCGGCGAATAGCTCCGCCTGGATGCGCTTGAGCGGCTTTGAGATCTCCTGGTGGCCGCACGTGGCGACCGCAACCCCGATGGAGCTGTTGAGTTCGTCGATCGTGCCGTAGGCGTCGACCCTGAGGGAATCTTTCGGCACTCGGGCGGTGCCGTAGAGGCTCGTCTCGCCTTTGTCCCCGCCTCTTGTGTACAAGTATTTTCTGGATTTCATCCCTGTTATCAATATATTTAGGCTTGGGGTTCTCGCTTTTTTGCCACCGAAGGGATATATGCTAATCTTTCCGAGACATCTGTCCTGAGGGATATAGACGCCAACGGGATCATCCAAGGATGAGCCTGCACATCTCTTCACTCCTCAAGAAGCGATGCGCATGCTACCTGACATCAGGATAAAACTAAAGGCGATAATGGAAAGGAAGAAGGTCGCGGACAGCGTGCGCGACGAGATCGAGCGGTTCAGCCTGGTGGGCTTCGAGGTCCCCGAGGCCAGGCAGAAGACCGACCAACTCGACCTCATCGTGAAGGACCTGATGGCGAATATCCAGGAGCTCGAAGACTTGGGCGTCAAGCTCAGGGACATCGACACGGGCCTTCTAGATTTCCCGGCGAAGAGGTTCGGAGACGTCGTCTACCTCTGCTGGAAGTACGGCGAGTCGAGCGTCGAGTTCTGGCACACGCAGAACGAGGGATTCGCAAGCCGGAAGCAGATAAACGCGCAGATAGTTTCGCCCTAGCCCCGCTAAGGTTTACTAGTGGCAGCTCGCGGACGGCTCGCAACCCCAATGGCTCCCCCCCACGAGCTAGCGATAGGCGACCAAGCACCGGACTTCACGCTGCCGTCTTCGAACGGAAAGAGCGTCAAGCTCAGCGACCTGAGGCGCAAGAACGTCGTCCTCTACTTCTACCCGAAGGACGACACGCCGGGCTGCACCAGGGAGGCCTGCACGTTCAGGGACAACCTCCCCAAGTTCGGGGCGATGGACGCGGTCGTCCTAGGGGTGAGCAAAGACTCGCTCGACTCGCACGCAGACTTCATCAAGAAGTACGGGCTCAACTTCACCCTCTTGAGCGACGCGGACCTGAAGGTGAACAACCTCTACCACACCTGGGTCGAGAAGGAGAACTACGGGAGGAAGTACTGGGGGACCGAGAGGTCCACCTTCGTGATAGGCAAGGATGGCAAGATACTGAAGATCTTCCGCAAGGTGAAGGTCGACGGCCACGAGCAGGACGTCCTCGCGGCTCTCTCCTGACTTGCGCGTGTGGGGTGGGTGAGTCGGCTTCTGGCCTTGCGGGCGCGAAGGCCGGCATACTCGGAGGCATCTTCTTCGCGGCCGCGGTCGGGCTCGTCAACTGGGCTCTGTTGGAGGCCTTCAGCAGCAGCACGCTCCATGTGCTCTCGACGATATCATATTGCTCGGGAACCGGAAACGCGACAGCGCAGGCCTGCCTCTCCACGCTGTTGAACACGAACGTACCCACCCTGGCTGTCCTTCAGGGGGCGTCAGGGATACTGTTCGGCGCGCTGTACGGGATGTACTTTGAGTTCTTGCCCGGAGAGGGGTATAGGGTCAGGGCCGTAGCGATGGGGATGGCGATGCTCATCGTGTTGCTCTTCCTCGGTCTTGCGGGGATAACCATCGACAGGACGCAGCAGCTGATCATGTATGCGACGGACATCGCCAGCATGGTCGGCTACGTCGTAATCACAGCCCACTTTTACAGGAGGTACACGAGAGAGGTCAGGTTCGAGAGTCCAGACCCTGGGAGGCTGAAGATCACAGTCGACCGCAAGAACTACACGGGGAAGACCAAGACGCTCTCCCTCCACTCCAACCACACCGTCAGGGCCCCGAGCGAGAGCGGGGCCTTCCACCAGTGGCTGGTGAGCGGAGGTGTCTCAGTCCTCGACTCGAAGAGCTTCGAGACCACGATGAGGGTGGACGGCGACGGGCTCCTGAAGATATCCTGACCCGCTCAACCCCGTGCGCTCTAAAGCTTAATTGGCGCAGAGGGATGCCGCCCCCCAGAAGTTCCCGATGGTCCGTGACAAGAAGGTCGTCGACTACATCCACGAGAACCAGGGCCGGTTCGTAAAGGAGATCGTCCGGCTCGCGTCGCAGCCCAGCGTCTCCGCGAGGAAGGAAGGCATCTCTGAGTGCGCGGCCATCGTGAAGTCGATGATAGAAGAGATAGGCGGGACGACGAGGATGCTCGAGCTGCCAGGAGCGGCGCCGCTCGTCTACGGCGAGCTAAAGTCCTCGAAGTCGCCCAAGACCGTCCTATTCTACAACCACTACGACGTCCAACCCGAGGTCCCGCTCGAGCTCTGGAAGTCCCCGCCCTTCAAGCCCGAGGTCCGCGACGGCAGGCTCTACGGGCGCGGAGTCTCGGACGACAAGGGGGAGCTGGTCTCGCGGCTCAAGCTGATCGAGGCCTACGTCAACGTCAACGGGGAGCCGCCTTGCAACGTCAAGTTCTGCTTCGAGGGGGAGGAGGAGGTCGGTAGCCCCCACCTCGAAGAGTACGTCAACAAGTACCCCGACCTCTTCAAGTCCGACGCCGTGATATGGGAGTACGGGAAGATAGGCAGCGACGGCACGCCGGTTGTGGGCCTCGGCGTGAAGGGGATGATCTACCTCGAGCTCACCGTGAGGTCGCTGTCGCAGGACGCCCACAGCATGTACGCGGCCGCCCTCCCGAGCGCCGTCTGGAGGCTCACGAGGCTCCTCAGCCTGATCAAGGACTCTCACGAGAGGATCCTCATCCCGGGCTGGTACGACAAGGTCCAAGACCTCGCCGAGGACGAGCTGAAGCTCCTCGAGGAGCAACCCTCCGAGGCCCAGGAGCTCCTCAAGACATACGGGAGCAAGGAGTTCGCCGGAGGGATGCCGCTCGCGCAGGCCAAGAAGGCCCTCGTCTCCCGCCCCACCGCGAACATCGCGGGCATCTGGGCCGGCTACACAGGCCCCGGGAGCAAGACCGTGCTCCCGGCGGAGGCGCACTGCAAGATGGACTTCCGGCTCGTCCCCAACCAGGACTCCGAGGAGCTCTACGGGAAGCTTGTGACGTACCTGAAGGCGAACGGCTACGGCGACGTCGAGATCGCTATGGAGACAAGCGAGCCCGCAGCCAGGACCAGCTACAAGAGCGACCTCGCCCAGGCCGCGATAAAGGGGGCGAAGGAGGTCTTCCAGAGGGAGCCCTCCATAGAGATCTCGAGCGCCGGTACCGGCCCGCTCTACATCTTCACCCGGAAGTATGGCGTCGCGGGGCTGGACATCGGCATCTCCCCGGTGGACTCCGCTCTCCACTCGCCCAACGAAAACATCCGGCTCGACTTCTTCGAGAAGGGGATGCTTTGGCTGGGCGAGACGCTGGAGAACTACCTTGCCAAGTGAAGTTCGGGCACCTCTGCCTCACTTTACAAACGGAGAGGGGGACGGTTAAGCTTAATTCCCCATAGCGCAGGCCTGTCGGGGTTCAACGATTGATAGTCGGCGTCCCGAAAGAGACGGCGGCCCTCGAAAGGCGCGTCTCCGTCGTCCCGGAGACCGTCTCCAAGCTAGGTGCTGGAGTTAGCGTAGTCGTCGAGAAGGGTGCGGGCGAGAGCGCGGGCTTCCTTGACTCCGAATACACGAGCGCCGGCGCGACCATAGCCGCCGACCAAAAGTCGCTCTACGCGCAGGCCGACATCATCCTGAAGGTCACCCCGTTCACCCCGGACGAGGCTTCCCTCGTCAAGGAGGGGGCGACCACCATCTCGTTCCTCTCCCCCCTGGCCAACCTCGAGACCGTGAAGAGGCTAGCGTCCCGCAAGGCCACCGTGTTCGCCATGGAGCTGATCCCGCGAATCAGCAGAGCGCAGCCCATGGACGCGCTCTCCTCGCAGGCGAACATCGCGGGTTACAAGGCAGTGATACTCGCGGCGGACACCGTCCCGAAGCTGTTCCCGCTCATGATGACCGCCGCAGGCACGATATCTCCCGCCAAGGTCTTCATCCTCGGCGCGGGGGTCGCGGGGCTTCAGGCGATCGCGACGGCGAAGAGGCTCGGAGCCGTCGTCGAGGCCTACGACGTAAGGCCCGTAGTCAAGGAGCAGGTCATGAGCCTCGGTGCGAAGTTCGCCGAGATGCCCGTGGAGGCCAAGGACGCCCAGGACGCCGGCGGCTACGCGAAGGCGATGGGCGAGGAGTTCACCAAGAAGCAGCAGGAGTTCCTCGCGGGGCGCGCCAAGCTGATGGATGTCGTGATCACCACCGCCCTCATCCCCAACCAGAGGGCACCCATCCTGATTACCGAGGACGCCGTGAAGGGCATGCGCCCTGGGTCCGTGGTGGTCGACCTCGCGGCCGAGGCGAAGGGGAACTGCGCCATCACCGAGCCGGGCAAGACGGTCGTGAAGTACGGGGTCACGATACACGGGCCCCTGAACCTGCCCTCGACGATGGCGCCTGAGTCCAGCAGGCTCTACTCCAAGAACATCTCATCGCTGTTGCAGATAATGCTGAAGGAAGGCAAGCTGACGGTCGACCCGAAGGACGACGTGGTCAAGGGCTCGATGGTCGTCAACGCAGGCCAGGTCGTCCATATGCCGACGCTGAAGGCGATCGACCCGGCCGCCGCTGCAGCCGCCGCGGCTGCAGCCCCGCCATCGGCGTCCGCTGCGCCGTCGTCTCCACCGCCGGCTGGAGCCAAGAAGCCATGATTCTCGAGCTCGCGGTCAACGCGACGGTCACCACCGGCGCGCCGACGGCAATCGCGTACACCTCGCAGGACCTCGTCACCAACCTGCTCGTTTTCGTCATGGCGACCTTCCTCGGCGTTGAGCTCATCCGGCACGTCACCCGGCTGCTCCACACCCCGCTCATGGCCCTGACCAACGCCATCTCCTCCGTCTCGATGATCGCGGCGCTGATCGTGATGAGCGAGACCACGGACCAGACGCTCCTCATCCTCGCCACCGCCGGAGTCGCCCTCGCCTCGACGAACATCATCAGCGGATTCATACTCGTGGAGCGCATCGTCCGGCTCTTCAAGAGCAAGCCGAAGGGGAAGCCTGCGAAATGACCCTCGACCCGACCTACGTCCTCGCGCTCTACGTCGCGGCGGTGGTCCTATTCATTCTCTCGCTACGATTCATGAGCGACGTCAAGACCTCGAGGTGGGGAGGCCGGTCCGCCGCGCTGGGTATGGCCATAGGCGTCGCGGCGACCCTCGCGGCCTACCAGATACAGCGCGTCGACCTACTGATCGGGGCGATCCTCATCGGGTTCGTGGTCGGGACGCCCATCGCCCTGCGCGTCGCCACAACGGCCCTCCCGCAGAGGACTGCGGTGTCCCAGGCGTTCGGCTCTCTTGCGGTGGCCCTAGTGGGCGCCGCCGAGTTTTACGACTACCACACCACGGCCAACACCTTTACGCTGTCGGTCCTCTCGGCGGAAATGATACTCGGCTTCCTGACCTTCGCAGGTAGCTGCATCGCATTCGCCAAGCTTCAGGAGCTCATCCCTGGGAGGCCATTTGTCTATCCGGGCAAGAACTTCGTGAGCATCGCGATACTTCTGGTCGCAGCCGCGATTGGGGTCTTCCTCGTCGCCGAACCGTCGCAGACCTTCGCGCTCCCCGTAATGGCGGTCTTCGCGCTCCTCTTCGGCTTCCTGCTCGTGATGGGGATCGGCGGCGCCGACATGCCGACCGTGATCGCCATACTCAACGCTTACACGGGCATGTCAGCGGCGGCGCTGGGCTTCGTCCTAAACAACAAGCTCCTAATCGTCGCAGGCTCCCTCGACGGCTCTTCGGGGTTCGTACTCGCGCTCATCATGAGCCAGGCCATGAACCGCTCGTTCACCAACGTGCTCTTCGGCGGTGTCGGCGCGAAGGTCGTGAAGGCCGAGGGAGGCGCGGCAGCGGCGCAGGCTCGCCCGGTCCAGTCGCTCTCGGCGGGCGACGTCGCCACCATCCTGGAGAACGCCAGGTCGGTGGTCATCGTCCCAGGTTACGGCATGGCGGTTGCCCAGGCACAGCACACCATCAAGGAGGTCAGCGACCTATTGCAAGAGAAGGGCGTCGACGTCAAGTACGGCATCCACCCCGTCGCGGGAAGGATGCCCGGGCACATGAACGTCCTCCTTGCGGAGGCCAACGTCCCCTACGACCAGCTCTGGGAGATGGAGAAGATCAACCCGATTTTCCCGGAGACAGACGTAGTCATCGTCGTGGGTGCGAACGACGTCACCAACCCAGCGGCGCGCACGAAGCCCGACTCGCCCCTCTACGGGATGCCGATAATGAACGTGGACAAGGCGAAGACGGTAATCTTCATCAAGCGCTCTATGAGCCCAGGGTTCTCCGGGTCAGACAACGAGCTCTTCTATCTCCCCAACACCTGGATGGTGTTCGGGGACGCCAAGAAGGTCCTTTCGGACCTCGTAGCCGCGCTGAAGGCGTCCTAGGGACTCCAGCCGCAACGATAACGGCCTGCCGTCGGCTTCAGGCAGTCTGAGATCCGGTCAAGGGTTGGGGTATGGGAGCTGCCCGCCCTTCCTCTGTGCTCTCGATTCGCATCCACGCGTACCTAACGCTGAGCCCGTACCTCAGGAAGAAGGCTACGGCGATTCCGACGAGGTTGGCAATCTCAGGTGTCATTCCGAAATAGTCGACCCCCGCGTAGAGGACAGCGAGGTTCAGCGCCAGGCCTGCGAACATGAGGGCGTTGAACTTCACGAGCCGGAAAACGGTGTGCCCCGACCGCCTGTCCCTGAACGTCCAGAGGTCGTTGAGGACGAAGTTGGAGAGGATGGACACCTCGATGGCGACTGCGCCGGCGTCCAGGTAGTAGACGCCCCCGGATTTTATGAGTATCAGGAGCCCTTCGTTGACGACTATCCCAATCGCGCCGACGATGGCGAACTTGACAAAGTGGTGGTGGTAAGCCAGCGAGAAGACGGAAGCCTTGCTGCTCGAGGTCATGACGCGGCCTATCCCTTCCTGGCGAAGATTCCAAAGTAATAGGACACGTAGAGGACGGAAACGCCCGCTATCACGACGAGCGCCGCTTGGTTCGCGAACATCGAGACCGAGCCGAGGGCGCTGTCCCAGAGAGGTCCCGCAGAGTAGCCTATGTAGATGAGCGCGGCGGACCAGACGAATGAACCGACCACGGTGAGGACCACGAAGGGTTTCAGCTCCATCCTAAGGATACCCGCCGGGATCGATATGACCGACCTGACCCCCGGGATGAACCTCCCGACGAAGACGCTCCATGCGCCTTTGGAATCGACCCATCGCTCGCCGTCGTCGAGGCGCTTCGGAGAGACTCCCACCCTGCCGAGCAATCTGTAGACGACCGGCCGCCCGAGCTTCAGGCCGAGGTAGTAGGAGATCAGCGAGCCAGCCAGGCCCGCGAGCGTGGCGTCAACGAGCGCGAGCTCAAAGTTCATCTTTCCAGAGAAGGCGAGGTAGCCTGCGAGCGGCAGGACGACCTCGCTCGGGATCGGCAACGCCGAACTCTCCATGGTCATCAGGATGAACAACCCCGCGTACCCGATGTTGAGAAAGGAGGTGAGCGCGCCGACCGAAAACAAAGCCCCCGACGGGGCGGCACCACCCAGGTGGGCCTCTAAGGGCAGCTCGAAGAGGTCGACCAGCTCTACCAGGCTCAGGCAGAGCGCCGCAAGCGCGACCACCGCGAGATACTTGTTGCGGGGAACAAAGGAGCTAGTGCGCTTGGGAAAGCCGGGGTCTCCCATGTCTTCCCGGTTCCCCCTCTTGGCCCTTATAGCACTTACGAGCCTGGGACTTTGTCAGCGGAGATAGGTTTCGCCGAAGGCCATCAGGTAGCCTCCCAAGGCCAGCCCTCCGAAGAGGACGGGATATGCAATCATCCTTTCCATCCCTCCCTGGCCAAGCCCGAGATACGTGTGCGTCCCGTAGAGGACTAACGACGCCAGGGTCACGATTCCCGTGACGGCAGAGAAGTAGGCGAAAGGGGGCTTGGCCACCTTGAACACAAGCAGGGCCTGGATGCCTCCTGAGAAGAACGTCAACGCGGAGAAGAAGACGTGGGCCCCTCCGTAGCTCTCGTTGAAGGTTCCCACGCCCATGGCGCCGATTCCCGCGAGGAACTCGAAGAGGGAGAGCGCCCTGGACCCGGAGCCTTTCCAGATATAGTAGGCCGTCAAGAGCAGCGCGATTCCCATCAAGAAGACAGAGGCGTTGAATATGTCGGACGAAGGTTGGACGAACACGCAGACCCCGCCGTTGCAGGTTGCGCCCAAATCGCTGATCGTCTGAGTGGAGACGTCGTAGCCCGGGTAATAGATCTCGGCCAAGGCGAAGAAGAACAGGAACTGCGCCACTCCGACGAAGACGAGAGTCCCCGCCCGCTTCAGGCTTGGAGCGTCCACGCCGCAGCGTGGGACCAAACGCTTGTTTAAGAATTTGGGCACGGGCTTTACGTTCGGCCATTCCTCTCCCAGGACGGACGCAAGGGCCCTCCGTTTGCGTCATGAACCGCGCTCTCCCTGGGAAGAATGCCCACGGTCAGGAATCCGGTTTTTAACACAGAAGTGCAAAAAGTCGCGTTAGGTGCTAAACATATGGCTGATTTTCAATGAACGTGGTAATCATATGTAGCAGTAAATCGGTATAAACTTATATAATGTGCAAGGTAAGCCTCGGCGAAGTGAACGAATCCAACTCACTTTCCGAAAGCATGCCTATGAGATTAACGAAGTTCCTCGCGAGCAAGTACACCATCGCCGCGATGGCATTGGCGGTTCTGATGTATCTGATGAGCGCGCATCCCGCGTTCGCACAGACCACGTACACGCCTCCCTCTAGCCTCAGCAGCTTCCCAGCACCCGCGGTCCCTAGCTGGTTGGACACCGGCAGCAACGCATGGATGATGACCGCAGGCACCTTCGTGGGGTTGCAGAGCATCCCCGGGCTGTCGCTCTACTACGGCGGACTTACGCGGAAGAAGTTCTCGATAAACACCGCTCTGATGTGCTTCTACGGCTTCTCGATAGTGCTCGTCGTCTGGGTGCTCGCTGGATACAACTTCGGCTTCGGCGCGGCCAGCGTCAAGGTGGGAGGTTACGGGATCCTCGGCACTTTCAGCTCGGTCGCGCCCGGGCTCTCCGAGGGCTCGCAGGCTGTCGTCGGTCCCGCTGGGCTAGCGCTCAACTTGCCTACCTCTACAGTCGTTTGGTTCCAGTTCGTCTTCGCCGCGATCACACCCCTTCTCTTCGTCGGCGCGATAATCGAGAGGACCAACTTCAAGGCGTGGATCATCTTCGTCCCACTTTGGTCACTACTGGTCTACAGCCCCATGGCCTACGCCCTCTTCGCGGGCGGCTGGCTGAACCAATTGGCAATCTTCGGTTCCAACACAGGAGCAGTCGATTTCTCGGGCGGGTATGTCATCCACCTCAACGCGGGAATCGCCGCCCTCGCGTCCGCGATAGCGATAGGCCCCAGGGCCCTGAAGGCAAGGGGCATCAAGCCCAACAATCTCTACTGGGTGTTCGTAGGCTGCGGCCTCGTTTGGCTAGGCTGGAACGGGTTCAACGGAGGCGACCCCTACGGCTCTAGCATTGACGCTTCGATTGCCGTCATCAACACCGACCTCGCCACGGCGGTCAGCGCCGTCACCTGGATGGCGATGGACATGAAGTTCCTGAAGAAGCCGACGCTCGTCGGAGCCATGAGTGGCGCGATCACAGGACTTGTTGCAATCACTCCGGCGGCCGGCTATGTCAGCGGATACGGCGCCATAGTTCTGGGATTAGCGGGCGGGACCATCCCGTGGTTGGCGACGTACAAGCTCCTGCCGAGGATGAAGGTCGACGACGCGCTCGGAGTCTTCCCCGCGCACGGAGTCGCGGGCCTTACCGGAGGAATACTGACGGGCATACTCGCCGACCCCGCGGTGACCCAGTACGTCTACCCAGGGCTCACAGGAGCGGCCTTCGGCAACGTCGGTCTGCTCGGGGTCCAACTAGTGGCCGCGCTGGTCGTCATAGTCTACAGCTTCGTGGTGACCTTCGGGATATGGAAGGTCATAGGGATCTTCATGCCACTGAAGATGTCCGACAAGGAGCTCATGGAGGGCGACACGGCAATCCATGGCGAGGAGATCGAGCCCCAGGACGAGGAGCCCATGGCTGAGATGAAGCCGGCGGCAAAGATGTAGGGCAAGACGGGGACTTGCTCCGGGCGCCAGCGCCCCGGGCATTTTAGACAGAGGCGGCCGTCCCCCTCGCGTGCGAGGGGGTTAGGCCCCGATCACTGCTCCGGAATTCATAAATATCGTCAAAAGCAAACTTGGCTTGTGGACTTGAGCAAGCTTCAACCCTACAAGCTGGTAAACCTAGGGCGGCAGCTGAAGACTCCAGTGCTCGTCCGCGTGGACATCAACCTCCCCGCCTCGCACGGCGAGATCGAGGAGGACGCGCTGAGGATGCGGGTCTACGGGCACGTGCTGGAGATGTATTCCGATTACGCGGGGCTCGTCGTCATGAGCCATCAGGGAAGGAAGGGTGGCGACGACTTCACCTCCTTCGCCCCCCACTGCGAGACGCTCAGGAAGCTCCTCCCCGACGACATGATGGTCGAGTTCGTCCCCTATGAGAAGATCTTCACGGAGGAGACCAAGAAGAAGATCAGGGGCCTCCAGCGGAGACAGATAATCCTCCTCGACAACATGAGGTACTTCGAGGAAGAGAAGAAGTGGAACGCGGACTCGAACACCTACGTCCCGTTCTTCAAGGGACTCATACAGAGCTGCGTGAACGACTCGATCCCCACCTGGCACAGGGAGGACTCGTCCCTGATGTGCCTACCCTACATCGCCCCCACCTGGATCGGGCTGCGCTCCTCCTACGAGCTCAGGATCCTGCAAGAAGTCATCAACAGCAAGGAACCGAAGGCCCTGATAATGGGAGGGGCCAAGATCCAGAAGGTCGCCGACCTCATCAAGATAGGGCGGACGGGCGTGGACATCTTCACCGGCGGGCTCCCAGGGCAGGTGATCGCCAAGTCTAGAGGCTACGACCTGGGCGAGGCCAACAACAAGTTCCTCGCAAAGAAGTTCAGCGCCGAGGACTTCGGGGAGGCGAAGAAGCTCGACTCGCTCCTCGAGGCGCACTCCAGCCACGGGCTCAGGCACCCGATAGACTTCATGGTCGACGACGGCGGGGTGAGGAAGAGCGTCAGGCTCGAAGACCTTCCCAAGAGCAAGGGCGAGATCAGGGACATCGGTCCCGAGACGCTGGAGACATATGCCGAGGCGCTTCAGGAGAAGCCGCTCAGGATAAGGGCCGGGCCGCTAGGCGTCTACGAGAAGGGCTTCCAGAACGGGCTTGAGCTTACCAAGCGCATCAGCGGGGACGGCCTCATATTCCTGGGAGGAGACACCTCCCAAGAGCTCAACGCGGCGGGGCTTCTCGGGCACATCGAGGACTCGGGCGGGAGGATATGCATCAGCGGCGGCTCCTTCCTCCACGGGTGGGCTGGAGGCAGCTTCCCGCCTATCGAGTCTCTGGTTAGCCTCCAGGCTCCGCTCGTCCTGGACTCTTCGCCCTAGGCGAGCGAAAGGCGCGCCATCAGTCCTCTTCACAAAGCGCTTTCCGATCAGGACGCGAGTTCTCGGCGCTGGCCCTCCGACCTGATCAGCAGGTTGAGCATCTCCACGAAACGGGCCGAGTCTCGCGCGAGCGGACCGAAGAACGCTCCGTCGGCGGCCTCCACCAGTTCCAGCGCCCTCTTGACCAGCTGCCTCCCCGTCGGGGTCACCCTGAGCAGGTGCGCCCTCGAGTCCGAAGGGTCCTCTTCCACGACAACCAGTCCCTTGCCTTCCAGCGTCCTGACGACCTGAGAAGTCATCATCACGTCGGTGTGAGCGAACTTGGCCACGTTGCTCTGGGTCGCAGGGAGCTTGGCGTCGTTCAGCCAATCGGTCGAGGTCAGCAGCACGAACTGGACGTGGGTCAACCCGACCCCTTTCAACGCCCTGCGAATCCTTCGCTGCCAGCTGTTCGTGACCCGCCAGAGAAGAAACCCAGGGCTGTCCTCGGGTCTCTTGAACCTTGACGGGAAGCCTCCCGAGCCGGTCAACACGATCCCCGCGAAAGACGCGCTTGCACGACCTGACTACCCGCGCCGCTCTTGCGCCATCCTCAACAGCGATTGCATCGTTTCGGGGACGCCCTTCGCCATCTCCGGGCCGATCTCATGCGCCAGGCCGCCAGATCCGGGTCCGAATATCGAAACGCGATGGGTGATCCTGCACCTCCCTTCGCCAACCGATTCGAGGGTGTGCTTGAACCCTATCGTCACGCCGGCTCCCGGGATCTCGGTCTCATCCGAAAAGCCGCCGCTGACCGTGACCTTCGTCAGGCGGAAGGGCAGCTGGTCTTGCCCGACGGGCTTGATCGTCCCTGAGGTGCCTTCCCTGAATTCGCCGTCCAGCCTAATCCATTCTATCCCCTTGTCCCATTCGGGCCAGGTCATGACGTCGCTGTAGAGGGCCCATAGGGCGCTCCTGCTCGCCACTCCTTCTTCGCTGTGTTCGAATTCCCACATCTTTGCTCGCGTCATCAGTATTCATATGTCCACTTATAATAATTACGCTTACGATACCTGGTCGGTAGCCGAGGCCTGAAAATGCTCTGGCCTCAGCCCTGGGCTTCAGGGCGACTTCCGGATGCCTGTCTGCCCCGGCTCGACGCGGCTAGCCCGGCTCGTTCTACCTGGCGTAGACCTGTTCGGGCACAGGCCGGGGGGCGTGCGCCCGCGCGTGTCTCGCCATGTGAATGTAGCAGTAGGCATCGCCGCAGATGTGGCACGTGAAGTGATACCCCAGGTGGAGCTTCCCTCCGCAGTATTGGCAGGCGGTCTCGCGTTTGAACTGGGCGTGCGTCGTCTCGCTCATCTTTCAGCCCACCTTGTCTTCAAGGCCAGCACTCTTTCACGGAGGGCGGGAGTATAGCACTTTCCGAAATAATCTATTGGACACAATAGTAGCTATAGGGTCACAATACGGATTGGCTACTAGCTCGAGGGCCAGGTCTTCAGCGTCTCCAGAATCTGCCGGGCCCTCTCTCCCTTGTAGTATTTCGTTATCAGCTTCGTGAACTGCATCGGCCTGTTCGCGTAGAGGACGCGCAGCTCGCGAAGAAGCTGTTCCTCGGACATTATCCCAGCCATGTGACCATCGCCGACCGCTCGTCCGCCGCCTGCCCAATTAAGCCCTTGTCCCGTCAGTCTTGCACGAGGTCCAAACGCCCGCGTTGGGGCATCCTAGAAACGCATTAATTCCAGCCCGGTAATCCGTGGACCGTTTGCTTTTCTTGATATCCCACAGGCATAGCGCGGAAAAGTGCCCTGGGAACGAAGGGAAGGAGGCGGTGGACAAGCACTACAGGAGCCTGCAGGTCGACGTGGCCAGACGGCTCGGGATCAAACTGGTCGCCTCGTACACGGCCCCTATCGAGCACGCGCGCTTCATCGTCCTCCAGACCGACAGCTTCGAAGCCCTCCGCGACTACCTCGAGCCCCTCTACCTTATCGGAAGCGTCGAGATATTCCCAGTCTCTTCCTTCTCGGAGCGGGTCCACTACCTAGAGGAGCGGCTCGAGGCCCCGCCCACCGACTACTACTGCATGACGTGCAGGGTGAACTTCTTCGAGAACGAGATGGAGGCCCACGAGGGGCACAAGTACTACAACCAGAAGCAGATGGAAGAGATCTGGCCGCACGAGCTCGGCGGGGAAGCGGGAGGAGGGTAGGCGCCTCAGGGAAGTCTAGCCTGCGCTCGGGGTGACGCCGCCCAGAGCCCGGGACAGAATTATAACATGCGCGGGCGTTTCATTGACCTGAATGGTCACGCTCCGGAGGAGACGGAAGGTCCTCATCGCGGTGGTTCTCGTCTCGTTGCTGACGTTCTCTTCCGTGGCGTATTTGCGCAGCTCGACGTCGGGCCGGACCGGGAGCTCCCGCGAAGCGCTGCCGGCCGTGGTCTCCGTCGCCACGTCGAGCCCTGAAGCGTCCAGATACATCACCGAATACCAGGTCGGGCGCGGCGACTCCCAGCCTAACGCCATCGCGTCAGACTCGAGGGGGGACATCTGGTTCACGCTCGCCACTGACTACGCAATAGGCGAGCTGACCCCGAGCGACGGAACGACTCGCGAGTTCCGCATTCCCAGCCAGAACGGATCTCTGGTGTCGTGGGGGGTCGCGGTCGACAACGCGAGAAACCTGGTATGGTTCACGGACCAGCTAGCAGACTCCGTCTGGTGCCTAAACGTGACTTCGGGCAGCTTCACCCGATACCACGTACCCACCCTGCTCGGCTCTCCGTACCAGGTGGCCGTCGACGGGAGCGGGAACGTCTGGTTCACGGAGATCGACGGCGGGAAGATAGGGAGGATAACACCTCAGGGCGCCATCAGGGAATACGCGGTGCCCGGGACCGGCCCCACGGGGCCTGCTGGGATGGCGATTGGAAAGGGGGGCGTAGTGTGGTTCACCGAGGTCTACGCGGACGGCGTCGGCTCGTTCTCGAACGGCACCTTCCACGAATATCGACTCAGCGGCGCTTCCTCCCCGACGGGGATTGCCGTGGACACTCAGGGGGACGTGTGGGTGACGCTCCACGGCGCTAGCGATTTCGCCGAGCTCGACCCAGCGACGAACTCGACGCGAATCATCTCCACGAGCGTCCCGACCGGCGTCTCCTCCACCCTCCCCTACTTCGTGGCGGTCGACCCGCACGGCAACGTCTGGTTCGACGAGCACCGCGGTAACGCAATCGCGAGGTTCACCCCCTCCAACCAGACGTTGATCGAGTACGAGATACCCACGCGGGTCGCCTCCCTCGCGAACATCAGCGGCGCGCTCACGATAGGGCTCGACTCCTCCGGGCGTCCCTGGTTCACGGAGTTTTACACGGGAAAGGTGGGTATGGTGGACCCCTCTGTGGCGCTCGGAATCCAGGTCGCTGTCGGGCCGCCTTCAAACGGCACCGTCTTGGAAGTGCCCATCGGAGGGAGCGTCTCGGTCTCAATCCAAGTCCGGGGGAGTGCGGCCAGCGCGCTGACCTACTCCAAAGGAAACGGCCCCGACTTGGGCGTCTCTTTCTCCCCTTCAGGGGGGAGCGGCTCGTACTCATCGACGATGACGGTGGACGACCCAAGCGGGACCCCGTCCGGAGCGGCCGTCGCGGTGACGATAAGCGCGGTCACCTCCCTTGCGACCTGCTCCCAGGTCGTCAGCGTCGAGACTTGAGGGGGGCCTTCCCCTGACGAGGACACACGCCCACGCCCTCTTTTCGGGACGCCCGTGTCGATAGGATTATAGCGCATCGAACTTGAGATCGGTTGGAGCGCGGCCTGAATGCTTCCGACCAGACGTCTCGCTTCGCGGACCTCGCGGGCTGCTCCGGTCTCGGGGGAGAGCGCAGCCGACCGCGGCAAGATTTCACCGAAGGGGAGGACGTACTTGGCCGCGCTCGGCATCGCATCTATAGTCTTCCTGGCGCTGCTGCTCTACGGGCTCGGAACCTTCAGCTCGCCGCCTGCCTCGAGCACCGCTGAGACTGCGACGGCGTCTTACGACACGCTCGCCTCCTCGGTCATCTCCTCAGCCGCGGGCTTCCTGCCCTCAGGATATTCGCAGGGGTCGTCGAAGCCGCTCAACGCGAACGAGTCGGGCCTCGTCAGCGCGGGGTCTGCGCTGTACTCGAACCAGGGGGGAGCCCTGGCGAACATGACGATACTCGTGTTCAGCTCCCCTGCCTCCGCCGCGATATACATCACAAGCGTCATTTCCAACGCCAAGGGCCTCTCCGGCTACTCCGACGCCACCTCCACCCTGACGGGCTACCAGCACTACGGCGTCTGCTACGGATATGCCGAAAGCGACCCGGAGGGTGGCCAGTACGTCGCCAACGGGGTCTGCACGAAGGGGAACGTCTACATCCAGGTCCACCTGGCGGCGACCTCCTCGCTTCAGTCCGCGGAAGGCGACATGGCAGGGTTCGTGGGGGCGGCCTACGCGGGCCTAGGCTGAATGAGCGTCATTTCCTTCCGCCGCCTTTCCGGGACTCTTCTTCCAGGATGTGGGGCCTGCTCATCTGCAGGATGGCGTATTCGTTCCCGCTCTCGTCCCTGAAGTTGATGCACGGGCCGTCGGGGATCTCGAAGCTCCCTCCGTCGGGCTTCCACCCACGGCCCTTCAGGTCGTCGGCAGCCTCCTCCAGGTCCTCCACCTCGTAGATGAGGCGCTTGCTCGGGGCCTTCACGTGGTCGGCAAGGAGCAGGTAGGGCTCCCCGCAGAGGTCGAAGGCGGCGACCCTCGCCCCGAACGCCTTCAGGTTCCAGAGCAGCCTGGCGCCCAGCTTGTTCCCGTAAAAGTCGAGGTCTCCCTCGAAGTTCGAGGTGCCGACGTACACGTATACCAGCCTCTTGAACGGGTTCGCCCCCTCCTTGGCTGGCGCGGCTCTTCTCATGCTCATCTTGCTATCTTGAAGTTCAGGTTGCGGGTCTTGAGCGTCACCATAAGGCGGACCCAGAGGGGGAGCATCATCTCCAACCCACGCGCCGCGGTGATGTCTTCGAGGTCTATAGGGCTCTTCCACCCGAACGCATTAAGGATCTCGACCACCTTCGCCTTGGCCAGCGGGTCGTTCCCGCACACGAAGGTGTCATGCTCGCCCGGGACGAGGCCTGGGTTGACCATCAGCTCGTTCCCCATCGTGTTCAGGGCCTTCACGACCCTGGCTTCGGGGAACGCGCGCTGGATCTGCTCTCCGAGAGAGTCCGTGTTGCAGACCGTAAGGGTCGGCGGCATCCCCTTGGAGAAGTCGAGGGGGTTCGCCACGTCGACGAGCACCTTCCCGCCGAGGTTCTTCCCGCCCGCCTGTTTCAGCGCCTCCAGAGAGACCGCGCCTGCCGTGCAGTTGAAGACGACCTCTCCAAACTTCGCCGCGTCGGCGAATGTCCCGGCCGAGGCCTTCGGCCCGTTCGCCTTCGTCCACTCCGCGGCCTTTGCGTTCCGGGCGGTCCGCGACCCCATCTTCACCTCGTGGCCCAGCGAGACCAGCTTCGTGCCGAGCCTTCTCCCGACGTCTCCAGTTCCAAGGACTCCTACTTTCACAAGGGGTCAAGGGGGCGGTTTCGTATTAAGCTCTGCGGCTGTGGCCGCCTGGGCGGACTCGCCGGGAGCGCGGGAGCGACGGGCTCAGGTTAAATGGGGGTCCTTTGGCCGGTCCTTGGACATGGAAAGCGGGCCTGGTCGCTCCACACCGCCAGGCGGCAACGGAGGCGCGGCTCCTCCCGGGCCGAACGCTGCGAAGGACTCGAAGTACCCCACCAGGGTGCTGCTCTGCGTCACCGCCGTCGCCCTTCTCGTGAACTACGTCGAGACGATGGTCATCCCCGGGGTCCCGGTCATCCAGAAGGACTTCGCGACCACCGCGACCGTCGCCTCGTGGATCACCTCGGCCTTCCTGATCGTCGGCAGCGCGGTGGCGCCCCTCTTCGGGAGGCTCGGGGACAACTACGGCAAGAAGAGGATGGTCTTGGTCTCCTTGACGTTCTACACGTTCGGCGTGGGGATCGCAGGCTTCTCCCCCTCGATATACTTCCTGCTCCTAGCTCGCGCCGTCCAGGGGGTCGGCTTCGCAATCGTGCCCCTCGGGCTCGCGATAATCACCGACACGTTCCCGAGGGACAAGATAGCCGGCGCGCAAGGCGTCATAAGCGGGACATTCGCCATTGGGGCGGCGGCGGGGCTGATCCTGGGCTCCGAGGTCGTCCAGGACTTGGGCTGGCAGTACGCCTTCCACAGCGCGTTCGTGCTGAGCATCGTCCTCTTCGTGATAGTCTGGAGGGTCATCAGGAAGGACGTCCCCCGCGCCAAGCACAAGGTGGACTACCTCGGCGCTCTGATACTCATGTCGGGGGTGACGCTGCTCCTCGTCTACGCTACCGAGGGTCCGTCGCTGGGCTGGCTCAACTCAGAGGAGGTCGCCTTCCTCTTGCCGGGGATCTTCCTCTCGCTCTTCTTCTTCTACTTCGAGACCAAGGTGGCGGAGCCGCTCATCAAGCTAGACCTGCTCCGGATAAGAAACGTGCTGGTCGCCAACTTGGTGGGGCTGGTGTCGGGGGTCGTGATGTTCCTGCTCTTCTTCGCGATAATCTACTACGCCGAGCTGCCGACGCCCTTCGGGCTCACGCTGGGGGTGGTCTCCACCGGCCTCACACTCGCCCCGGCGACGCTCGCGATGCTCGTGGCGGGGCCGCTCGCCGGAAGAGCCGTGGCGCGTTTCGGGCCGCGGCCGATGCTCTTCGTCGCCTGTCTCTCGATGGGAATAGGGCTCACGCTCTTCATAGTCAACAGGGCGACGTCCCTCGACCTCTCCCTCGACCTCGTCTTCTCGCTGGTGGGAATAGTCTGCGTCATCATCCCCATCGTCAACATGATCTCCATCTCGCTGCCGCGGGAGACCATCGGTGTGGGCTTGGGGTTCAACACGATGCTCAGGAACCTCGGCGGGGCGATCGGCCCCGTGGTCGCGACCGCGATAATGGCGAGCTACACCTCCCAGCTGACCGCGGTGGTCGCCGGCCACACCGTTGAGACCGGCCAGTATCTTCCTAACGCCACGGCCTTCGACATCGTCTTTGGCGTCGGCCTTGTCCTGACCATAGTGGTCGTGATCCTGAGTTCGATGAGCAAGAACTACACGTTCAGGGACATGGCCAGGCCCCCGGCCAAGCCGCCAGAGTGAGCGCGGGGCTGCAGCCTCCTCCCCACCAACACGCATTTACGCCCTGACGGGGGCGCCTCACGCCATGGTCAAGCGACGGCCCACCTCCACCAGGGACGAGAAGGTGGAGAACCTGATCGCGAACCACTCAATGATATTCATGGGGATGTTCGAGGAGGCCTTCTCCGCCATCGCAGACCAGATGACCGCAGCCTTGTCCGAGGGCGCCGGCGCGATTGCGGATGTGCTCGCTCGAGGCGCGACCTCCGAGCCGGGGGGCACCGGCGTGGGGAGGACGCTCAAGGACGAGGTCACCCCCGCCGTCCGGGCGGAGATAGGGAACCTTTTCTCGGGGATCCGGGAGGAGATGTCGTCCCAGTGGCCGAAGGACGCCGCCGTCTTCAAGCGCTACATCTCCAGCCCCGCCTTCGACAAGGGGGTGGAGATCGTCGAGAGTTTCGACTTTCAGCGACCGAAGCTCACGGAGAAGCTCAGCGACGAGGTCCTGGCGTCCTACGTATTCCTCCTCCATAGCGGCGACAAGGAGCTAGGCAGGATGTTCAAAGAGCTCAGGGAGTGGCAGGCCGCCTTGCCGAAGCCACCCTGGGCGCGGTGAGACTCGACCGGGGGGCCGTCCTTTGGCGCGGGCCGCTGGCTTCATGAGACAATAAAGCCCGCCACGAAGAGGACCAGGATCACGAGCCCCCATGCCATGAGGGTCGTCCCGCTGGTGTTTGAGCCGGTCTTCATGTTCAGGTAGAGGTGCGCCATCAGGCCGAACGAGAGGAAGTCAGCACCGAGGAAGAGGGCGAATATCTTCTGGTCGACGACCGACAAAGTGTCGAGGCTCCAAAGGAGGATGACCGAAGCGGTCTGCACCAGAAGGAGCGGGACCACTATCCTCTCAGTCGAGTCCAAGCTTGCTCCGCACCGCGTTTGACTGAATGCCGTTGTGGCTGACCACCTGCCTGCCGACCCATCGAAGCCCCAAGAACGCGCAGGTGACGACCCCGATCATCAGGCACGCGGAGGCGCTGAACCGGACGAGCATAGGGGTCGTTACTCCGAACTCAATCATCTGCACCACGGAGTCGACCGATATCCCTATGCCGAGCGCTCC
>Ga0209517_10001312_pt1 | contig 37918 bp, 33 predicted proteins | sample PeaSoiMetSII2010_FD_187695 | JGI IMG/M metagenome (GOLD analysis project Ga0209517, IMG submission 187695) | Peat soil microbial communities from Weissenstadt, Germany - SII-2010 (SPAdes) (version 2) | ecosystem: Environmental > Terrestrial > Soil > Wetlands > Peat | place: Germany...
CTGTTGTCTTCGAACAACGACATCGTACCGAGAAATAGGAAACGCCTCGTCTGTTTGGTTGCGGCTATGCTGCTCTGCGGGGCAGGTTGCCAACCTGCGGCGGATTGGAAACCCGCCTGGGCGAGCGCAAACAAGCCGCCCAGCGCCGGTTGGCAACCGGCGCGCCGGATGCCATCCCGCCCCACATGGGGAACCGAATCACACGGTCACAGAACTAGCGAGCGGCCGATTCGCCGGCCTTCGCCTTCGGCAGACTGATCAGATTGGCCAGAAGCTGATACGCGCCGTCGGTCCCGGCGGGCAGTTGACGCCACAGGCCCAGGCCGAGATAGATCCACCTTCCGCGGCCGTACTTCGCTTCGACCATCGCTCCGAGTTTCTCGCCTGGATTGTCCTTGAAGGAGTCGGTCATCGACACCAAATCAATGTACTTCGGATCTTTCTCTCCCAGGAAGTAAAGGCCGCGTTCCTGCACCCAACCGGTCCACGTCGCAGGGCCGATCCTGTTCGGAAAAGTGAACACAGGGTCGGCCGGCGCAAGGATCTTGACCGGGACCAGTTCGTCGGCCACACGGTTGTTGCTGACCTTTGCGGGGTACGGACCATATTCCGACTGATTGAACTCCAACTTGTTGTACTGCACGATGACCGTCCCGCCCCGCGAGACGTAGTCGAGCAGACGGCGATTATAGGCGCGAAGATCGGCACGCCGCTCGTAGGCACGGACGCCCGTCACGATCACATCGTGTTTGGACAGGTCGCCCCAGGCCAGCTCATCCTCATCGATGTACGTCACCTTCGCGCCCAACTGTTCGAGCGCCGGGGGCACCTGATCGCCAACGCCGACGATGTAGCCGACGTTCATATTCGGAGACACCTTCACATCCACGACCTTGAGTGCGGCTTCAGCCGGTTTGATCACTTGGCGACGTTGAATGTGCGGATATTCGATTACTTCATAACCTTCGGAAAACTTCTGATTCGGGAAGGCCGTCGAGGTCACCACTGCGCGCAAGGTGTACTGGCCGGCTTTAGCCGGCGGCGGAGCAGTGACCTCGAATCGGGCCGACAGCGCTTCATCCTCGTGGGCAAAGCTAAGCGGCACATTCGCCGGAGTCGCCTTCCAGCCGGCGGGCAGGTCAAGAGACACCGAGGCTTGGGCCGCGCTCTTTGCGCCGTTGGTCACAGTGACATGGATTTCACGCTTGACTGGCACCGCTGCCGTGCCTCCGGAGGCCGCACTGGAAGCCGGAAAAACAGCCAGGGCCGGCGTGACGCTTACCGAGAGGGCCGGAACAACGTTGAGCTCCATGCGCTTGTCGCCGAGGTAGAGGTCCTTCACGTATCGGAACTCAACCGGCACCTCGCGGGTGACCTCAGCGTTGCCCGCCTTGACGTGGAACGTGACGCGGAACGGTGTGGGGGCGAAGGGTACGCCGAACTCGACACCCGGGTCGAAGATCTGAATCGCGGGATTCTCCGGATGCTTCCAGTAATTATCGTTGAAGTACGGCGTGGTCAGCCGGGCGCTTTTCGGGACGCGCGCATCGGAGGCGCAGGTGTAAACCGCATCCTTCTTCACCGATCCCGCTGCGCAGGCGGCAGGCGCGTCGAAGCCGGCGATGGAGACGCCGGTCACGCTGACATCCGACGCACCGCGGTTCACGGCGAGGATGGAGAGCTTCACGGGCTGTCCGGCGACCACTAGCCCGTCGTCGGCTACCGCGTCGAACGACAGTCCATGCGCGGCCAGCACGGCGTCCTCATAGTCGCGTTCCTTGACGCGCAGACGGAAATCGATTTCGTAACGGGCCGCGTCGTCGAGCCCCATGCCGCCCGCATTGGCAAGCAGCGCGCGCAAAGCGCGGAGGGCGACGAGACCAGCCTCGATGGGCTGCGCGGTGGCAGCGTCGTTGCCGGAGTCGAAGGCGCTCCGCGCGGCCCTGGCGTCGTCCGCAAGCGCGCCAATCCTGGAGATCAATGCTGCGGGCCGGTTCGGGCCGGCATACTGGGCGATCGCTTCCAGCCGCGTGTCCACGCCGTCGAACAGCGAGGTCTCGGTCTTGTCCTTCTGTCCGGGAATGGTGCTGTCGATGAGTTGGTACCCACCTGCGCCGGGACCGCCACCGCCCCCAACCGCAACCGCGGGAGCTGCGCCAGCCTGACCCGCGGCAGGCGGACCCGCGCCAGCCTGACCCGCGCCCAGGGGACCAGCGCCAGCCGGCCCCGCGCCGCCGCCGCGTCCATTATTGAATCCGGGCAGCGCCGGGAGGCCACCCGTGCCCTGGCACTTGTGATTGCTGCGTGCATCCGCGCCGATTTCAGCGTAGGTGCGGCCAAGCAGCTCGTCGTACGCGTTGGTGTTCGCCGGAGTGAGCTTCACACCTGGGCTGGGAGGCGTGGCGGGCGTTGCCTGCGCGGCTCCGCGTCCCGGTCCTCCGCGTCCCCCGGCATTGGGCGGGGCAGGCGGGGCGGCGAAGTACAGTTTCTTCGGTTGCCAGGGCCGGAGTCCCGCGCGAAGTTGCTCGGGATATTTCGACGGATCGCCGGCCGCGTAGTAGGCTTCACGGAACAGGATCGTCGTCGCCTCATGGGCGCGATCGCCGCCGCGGCCCTGAATGTTCATCGTCAGCGCGACGTCGGGGCGGAGCGTGCGCAGCAGCCGGACGTAATCGCCGACGATTTCCTCGCGGCCCCATTTCGAAATGACTTCCTGGGGATCGAACGAATAACCGTAGTCGATGGCTCGCGTGAAGAACTGCTCGGCTCCATCGATGCGGTGCGCGGAGAGCAGCTCGGAAGTGCGCAGCACAGCGATGTCGCGGAAAAGCTCGGGACCGATTTCATTCTGCCCGCCGTCACCGCGGTTGTTTTGCAGGTCGATCGAACGCAGGCCCATGCCATGGGTGAACATGGCGAACAAAGCATTGGTCTCGTCGTCGGGATGCGCCGGTGCCTGCAGGAACGCGCCGTACACACCGAGCTTGCGAATCGCGAGGCCCAGAGCGACGTGGCCGCTGTTCTGGCCGACGATCGAGTAATTCATGCGATTCTGCGCCAGCACGCGGACGCGGGTTGGTACCGTCGCGATTACGGCGATTCCAACCGTGGCGATAGTGAACGGGAGGGTGAGCAAACGTTTCATGGACGCCTTTCGCGCAAGCGGATCAGTCGATCTATTTTAAGACTACGGAACGGAGCGGGACGGGCCGAGTAGCTGGACGGTTGCAGGTTAGGTTCGAGTCCGACCTGGGGAGCCAGAAAACCGTGTTCAAAACAGGGCACTTGCGCGGGCGTAACCGGTTGCCGAGGGCTTAAGTACTGTTTTTTGTGTTTGAATCCACAACGGGTCTACGCAACGAGGCTCCGAGACTGGGTAGTCTATTGGTAGGTGAGTGAGCCTATTCGCGACGTGACCACCTGTTCGTGCCTTTCCGCCACCGACGATGTAAACGACCTACGCGATGCGTACGGCAATATCCCTCTCGACGCATTCATCGCGCTGCGCGATCGCTGTCCCGCACTCAAGAAAATTCTCCTGCCTGACAACGTCTGGCAGAAGTTTCTCCACTGGCACCAACATCCCGACGATGTCGCATCGCACGCCTCGGCCGTCCTCCTCGCATTTATTCGCGGCGTCTTACCGCGAATTACGGCCCCCATCCATCGCTACCTTATGTCCGGGGACGACATCGCCCCCACCGCGACTTGCCAATATGTCACGGACCTCAGGGAAACCTGGATGTTCCACTCCGACCCTGGCACTCGCAACCGACTCAGCCGCACGTTCCGTGGGCGGGTCATCGAACTCCAAGTCGCAGCGCGGCTGGAAGACCACGGGCACCTCATCGTGGGTATGGAGGCGACTGGACGAGGCCCGGACATCGAAACCACTTCCCTTTCGGGGGCGACTGCGTTTGAGGTGAAGTTTCTCGGCCAGGAAGACCAGGACTTCCTCGTCTTGTTGCACGCCATGCAGAACGGACCGTCTGGTGGCGCAATATCGCTCCCGGAACCGGTGAACTATCTCCTCTTCCGTGTCTACGAAGCGGCGCGACAACTGCGCCGGGCGAACGGTCAAAAAACGGCAATCGTCGTTATTGACGAGGTCGGCTGGCACCGCTTCGACATGCAGCTAAAGGACGATTGGATCGACTGGACCAATCCGCAGTTCCTCGGCCATCCCTGCGAGTGGGAACGTTTGCTCTCCCTTCAGAAACAGCCGACTCAGAAACAGCCGACGGGTCTGCCTGCAAACCTTGGCGCGACAATCCGCGAGCTTGATCGCCTCCAGCTATTCCGACAGGACCACGCATTCGAGTTTCGACTCGAGAAAGAAATCTCCTTTGACGGACGCCGCATCAAGCAACCGGCGACGCCCTAGCTTGGCAGTCACCGGTTCGATCATGGTGCCAGTTGGGTGGCAAAAGTTCGAAACGTGTCCAAGCTGTTGCGAGTTATTGCTGCCCCAAGTCAGCCTGAATCTTCCCGACCTGCTCCAGCAGGGCCGGTATGTCCTCAGTCGACGTTTTCCACAGTTCGTCAATGTCCACGGAGTCGTAGCCGTGAATGAGGCGGTCCCGCATACCTGCAATGTCCCTCCACGGAACTTCCGAATGCTTGCCGCGCGTAGCCGCAGAAAGCCTCTTCACGGCTTCGCCAATTACTGCAATCTGATAACAACAGGCAGAGAGCAACTGGTGGTTACGATCAAGGTCGGCCCGGCTCAATCCGCGAGTGTAGTCGATCACCCTGGAGCATGCCGTAACCAGATCGCCAAGAGTTGCTGCGTCGGTCCCGCTATCGGGAGACATAGACGGGCACAGCTCCAGCGAGGATGGAGTTTCGCCGTAGCGCGTTCTCACTCGACTCAATGGCGCGCCGGCTCACCAAGTCCACATTGCGCCCAAGAAGCTCGGCAAGTTCCCGCTCCATGTGCTCATGCTCGAACAAGCCCCACCTTGCATCCGGGGCGAAGGTAACCAGGAGGTCGACATCCCGAGCCCTCGAAGGCTCGGCAAGCATAGATCCAAACAGCTCAAGCCTGGCGATTCTCCACCGTCGGCAAAACTCCTCCAAAAGAGCGTCGTTCACAGGCAACCGCTGCAAGACTGCCATACATGTTCAGGATAGCGCGGAGCGGGCAGCAGGAGGGGGGGCCTTGTAATCCAAGTGAACTACGCCGGAGTGGCCCGATCGAACCACTACCGAACGCATGGACCTAAGAACAAGTGGGCCGTGGCGGAGTTTCGAGGCCCTGGGATTATGTTATTGAGGCTGGCAGCGCATGGTTCGAGATGCGTCCAGTTTGGGCACCCAGTCTGGATGGGCCTGCAAGTTTCGCGTGTACGCCATTGGACTGAAAGCAATTGGAGTGGTTCGAGCGGAGTGCGGTTCAGGCCGCAAAAGTTCGAAACGTGTCCAGTGTGGGGAGCCACTTCTATCCTTCGTTGACAATACAGGACTTTGCTCAAGCCAAGCCGTGAGGTACTTTGTTTTCAGGTTCGAGTCCTCGCTGGGCATAAGCGCTGCGGACGAATCATGTGAACAATAACCGACTCAAGGGGCCTCGGGGTGCGGGCCGGCACACCCACGCGAGACCTCATCCAACGAACGGATCGATGATGCGCACGCCAACGTTCGCGAAATCAGCACGGTTTCGCGTGACGACCGCCAGACCGTGGACGACCGCCGTCGCCGCGATGAGGCTATCCTTGATCGGCATGGCTTTCCCGTTTGTGCGTAGCTGCGCCAGCAGTTGGGCCCATTTCAGCCCGCTGTCCGCGTCCCAGGGCAGACAGTGGAGACGCCCGAACCCCGTATCGAACCAGCGTTCCAGAGCGGTCCGTTTCCTTCCTTTGGGAAGGATGAGAATCCCGAATCGCAGTTCGCCGAGAATGACAGGATCGACGGCGATGTCTGGCTCATGTGCGCGAAGCCACGCCACGACACGCGGATCGGGCGTCGGTTTCGTCGGCTCGCTCAAAACGTTGGCGTCGACCAAGTACTTCACAGCGCATCCGTCGACTCTGAGTCGATGGGCACGAAGAAGTCCTTCCGCGGACAGGAGAGCAGCCAGTCGGTGGCGCCCTCGTTCTTGGGAGCCGCGCGCCGGACCAGGCGATAGTCCCCACGATCGAGACGCTCGACGTCGAACTCCTGCCCCGGTTCGATACGGTCCATGTGCCGGAACTCTGCCGGCAGAACGATCTGGCCCTTGGAGGAGACGGTCGTCTTCATGCAAGTAAGATATCGTCTTACCTATGCCAATGTCAAGCACCGCACCCCCGGAATCCCGGCAGCATCCGGGACGCTCAAAGATGATCGGCCGTCCGCGCCGGGTTATTATCGGCAATCGCCCGCGACGCTCGCCGCCCTGGAGGAATACAATAACTCGGTGGAGGTAAAGCGTGACCAAACCCGTAGCTAAGCCATGGTTCAAGAAAAGCTTCAGGCGAAGCCTATTCGTAATAGTCCCTTTTGCGGGACTGATTCTCGCCGTCTGGACAGCGCCCGCGCAGCAAGGCCGGCGCGTGGACGACGCCGCGTTACGTAACGCGGGCAAGACCGGCGAAGATTGGCTGAGCTACGGAGTCACGCCGGGAGAGACGCGCTACAGCCCCCTCAATCAGCTCAACACCAGCAACGTGAGCCGGCTGGGCCTCGCGTGGACCTACGATTCCGGCTCCGGCGGAGGAAATCAGGAGGGCACCCCGCTCGAATGGAACGGAACCTTGTACGTCGAAACAAATTGGAGCGTGGTCTTCGCCCTGGATGCGCGCACCGGCAAGGAGCGCTGGCGCTGGGACCCCGAAGTCAACCAGAACGCGGCGCGTTCCAAGATCTGCTGCGGCATCGTGAATCGCGGCATCGCGATCTATCAAGGCAAAATCATCGCTCCCATCATCGACGGGCGGCTGATCGCGCTGGACGCGGAAACCGGCAAGCCCGTGTGGGAGTCGCGCGTGGCCTACACGCAGAACGACTACAGCATCACCATGGCGCCGCGCATCGCCAAGGGCAAAGTGATCGTCGGCGTGAGCGGATCGGAGTATCCGGTGCGCGGATTCTTCGACGCCTACGACGCGGAAACCGGGAAATTCGCGTGGCGTTTCTACACGGTTCCCGGCGATCCCGCCAAGGGTTTCGAGAATGAAGCCATGCGCAAGGCCGCCGCGACATGGGGCGGTGAATGGTGGAAGACGGGCGGCGGCGGGACGGTGTGGGACAGCGTGGCTTACGATCCGGATGCCGACCTGGTCTACGTCGGCACGGGCAATGCCGGACCGTGGCCCGAGGAGCTCCGCAAGTCGCAGGGCAAGGACAACCTATATACGGCTTCAGTGGTGGCAGTGAAGCCCGAGACCGGCGAATACAAGTGGCATTTCCAGATGGTGCCGGGCGACGAATGGGATTACGACAGCGTGCAGCAATTGCTGATTGCCGACCTCATGATCAAGGGCCAGATGCGCAAAGTCATCATGCAGGCCAATAAGGACGGGTTTTACTACGTTCTTGACCGCGTCACCGGAAAGTTCATCTCCGGCCAGCCGTACGCGAGAGTGACGTGGGCCAAGGGACTCAATGAAGAAACCGGACGGCCCATCGTGAACAAAGAATCGTACTATGGCTCCGATTCCATCGCGATCGCGCCCGGCGCCGGCGGTGGGCACAACTGGTCGCCCATGTCCTTCAATCCCGCGACAGGTCTGGTCTACATTCCCACGACCACGACATCGACCACCACGTTCGCGGTGGACCCGAACTTCGAATACAAGCCCGGCCGAAGCAATACCGGAATCGTGCGGGCCGGTCGAGGGGCGGCGGCCGCGGCCGGAACCCCCGCAACGGATGCCAACTTAGCTACCGCTGCGCCGCGTGCCGGGGCCGCCACTCTGCCTTCTCCACCGGCGATTGGGCCGGAGCCCCCGGAGGGCTCGCCGCGCGGGATGCTGGTCGCCTGGGACCCGGTGACGCAGAAAGAACGCTGGCGCACCCCCGGTGGCGGCGGCATCGGCGGAGGCACCGTCACCACTGCCGGAAACCTGGTGTTCCAGGTGTTGAACGATGGGCACCTCCTGGCTTACAGCGCCGACAAGGGCGAAAAGCTGCTGGAGATCCAGACCAACATGCGCGGCGGCATGGGCCCGCCCATCACCTACTTATTGGATGGCAAGCAGTACGTGACGCTGATGGGCGGGACAGGCGTGGTGGTCCCGCGCGACGCTCAGCAAGCGGCGCAACAAGCGGCGAACGGGCAGACGCCCACAAGTACTGTCAAACCCAAGGTGCTCACGTTCGTGTTGGACGGCAAAGCGCCGCTCCCGCCGCCCGTCCAATAACCGCGGGACAAAACACGGAGAGCCGGTCGTTAGAAGGCGAACCACGGTTGTGCACGCCGCTTGTTTCGTCTATGCTCGATCAGTAAATCTTTTGCTGTTCCGACGCCGCTCGAAGCTGGAGGATAAATGGCGCGTCCGATTTCATTGCGCCGACTAGGATTTCGATACGCCCTGGGCGCGGCATTCGGAGCGCTCTTGCTCACCGGGCAAGTCCCGCAAGTGCGATCGATAACGGCAGGTGTGTACTCCGCTGGGCAGGCGGCCCGTGGACAGCAGCTTTACAAAGCCCAGTGCGCGGAGTGTCACGGCAACGGGCTGGAAGGCACTAGTGGGCCACCGCTGGTCGGAAATAGTTTTCTCTCGAACTGGAGCGCCCAGCCGCTGGCGAATCTCGTCGACAAGATTCAGAAGACCATGCCTTTCAACCTGCCTGCGAGCCTTTCCAAGAGCCAATCCACGGATCTCGCGGCTTACGTTCTCCAGGCCGGCAAGTTTCCCGCGGGACAAGCCGAACTGAGCGAAGCCGCGCTCGTGCAAGTCGTGTTCCCCACAGCGAAAAGCTCCGCGCCCAGCGCAACAAACGTCGCCGGCACAACTCTCCCACCGCCGGAAGGAAACCTGGCGCAGTTGATGCGAGCCATTGCTTTCCCGAATTCCAACATCATCTTCAACGTTCAACTCAAAGATCCTGGCACCCAGACGAAGAAGCCGCCCGCCTCCGCGCCTTTCGATTATGTCGAGTGGGGATCCACGGTTTATCCCGGATGGCTGGCCATCGATCAGGCCGCTGTGGCGATCGTGGAAACAGCGCCCCTCCTCTTGACGCCGGGACGCCAGTGTCAGAACGGCAGGCCCGTCCCCGTGGATCGCGCCGACTGGAAGCAGTACGTAAAGGAACTCGTCGAAGTAGGAAAGCTCGCCCGCCGCGCATCGCAGGCGAGGAACTTCGACGCCTTCGTCGATATCAGCGAAAAACTGAATGATGCGTGTGCCAATTGCCACAAGGTTTACCGCGACAAGGGCGGCACCGAGGGGAGTGGAGCCACCCGCTGCCAGCCCGCCGCGCCGGAGAAGTAATGGGGGAAATAATCATGCGCTCGATGCCAATCATTTCGACACTCTTGGTTCTATCTGTTTCAGGGCCTGTGTTCGCCCAGGAATGGATCGAGTTTGCGAGCCGGGAAGATCGCTTCACGTGCAATTTCCCGACCCAGCCGAAAATAACGGAGACCACCTACCTGTCCCAGCACGAAGCCAATCTGCCGGCCCGCATCTATAGCGCGTCGCAGGGCCAGAGCAAGTATTCGGTGACCGTCGTCGATTTCAACCAGGCCCAACGCATCCTCACCGAGAAAGCCAAATCCTGCCCGGCGGGCGCCGAGCCCTGTCTGGGAGGCCCGGGCGACGAAGGACATTGGAAAGCCGATATCCGCGGAGCGAACGACTACGCGTCCTGGCAATTCATGAAGCGCGACGCGAAGCTGACGCTGTTCGTCTGGGCTACCGTCGATCAGGTCGAAGGGCATGAATTACAGCTCACCAACGCCGACAAGTCGCGGACCTTCGCGGGAATCTTTATGCACCAAAACAAGCTCTACATCATCGAAGGGACGGTTCCGCCGGGTTACCCTGAGCCGGCGTTGTTTCAGCAATCGTTGGGATGGCTCGACGAGAATGGAGTGGGGCTGCGCTACACGACCACCTACAACAACAACTACCCGCCGCCCCCGCGCGTCAATCGAGCGGGCCGGGGGCAAGGTCAAGGCCGGATTGACGCACCCGGGGCAAATGCAAGTCCCAACGCAAATCCAGGTCAACAGTAAAGGAGGCAAGTATGCGGTTCAAATCAGGTCTTGTGATTGCGGCAGCGTGTGTGGCAGGCGCCGCCGTGCCGATGTGGGCGCATCACTCCCACGGCAACTACGAGGACACGTTCATGGATATTGAAGGCGTGGTCAAGGAAGTGCATCTGGTAGTACCGCACTCCTGGATCTACCTGGAAGTCAAGGATGCCAAGGGCGAGCCGCAGATGTGGGCCCTCGAAGCCACCGGCCGCACCGGGCTTCAAAGAGTAGGCATCATGCCCGACTACGTCAAGCCGGGCGACACGGTAAAAGCCCGCTGCCATCACCTCCGGGACGGTTCCAACGGCTGCCTGCTGGGATTCCTGAAAGCCAAGGATGGAACCGTCAAAGATTGGGACGGCAATAACGCACCCGCACCGGCTGACTTCTAAGAGTAAAGCGCCAGCGCAGCATCGGCGCTAAAATCTCTTCATGCGATCCACCTACGCGCTTGCCGCGATCCTGCTGGCCCTGTCCGCCGCGATTCTGTTGAATCTCACCCCGGCGCACGCCTCCACCGGGCCCATCCCTCTCAACTGCGAGCGCGCCTGCCTGGAGAATCTGGTCAATCAATACCTGGCCGCCCTGGTAGCCCATGACCCCAAACGCCTGCCCCTTTCGCAAGACGTTCGCTACACCGAAAACGACCAGCCCATGGAGATCGGCGACGGCTTCTGGAAGACCGCCGAAGCCCTCGGCAACTACAAGCACTACTTCGCCGATCCCGTGTTCGGCCAAGTGGCCTTCATGGGCACCATGCGCGAAGCCGGCGCGCCGCTGCTGCTGAGCCTCCGCCTGCGCGTCGAACTCGGCCGCATCACCGAGGTCGAAAGCGTCATCTATCGCCAGGGTGGCGGCGGACCCGCCGGCATCGCCGACATGGACAAGCCCTATAAGCCCGAAGACTTCTGGTTCAAGTCCATCCCCGCGGCGCAGCGCATGTCCCGCCAGGAGCTGATCTCCATAGCCGACGCTTACTTTAGCGGCCTCGAAAAAAACGACGGCAAAGGCGTCAACGGCACCGGCACCTATCCGTTCACCAACGACTGTCACCGTATCGAGAACGGCGCGCCTACCACCAACGTGCCCCGCCCCGCCGGCCAATCGCCCGACGTGGTCAACGGCTTCTCCATGGACTGCCTGGCGCAGTTCAAGCTCGGATACTACTTCGTGGTGCAGAGCATCCATCACCGCCGCTACCCGGTGGTCGACGCCGAGCGCGGCGTGGTGTGGTCCCACGCCGTCTTCGATCAAGGCACCGTGAACGAAGGCGTCCTCTCCGACGGCCGCAAATACAAATTCAAGGGCTTCAACCGCCCCTCCAGCATCTTAGTGACCGAGGCGTTCTTAATCGAAAACGGCAAAATCCGCCGCGTAGAAATGGTCGGCCCGTCGGTGACCTATCATCTGAACTCTGGCTGGCCGGGTGCGCTCAGCGGGCGCTAGTTTTCGTCGGCGCAATTAGAAAGGTTATCGCGGCACTGGACTGTGTAATGACCAGGCTTTGTCGCATCGAAGGCGGTCGATAAAGTTCCGGTGCGCCGTGTCAGACGCAACCGCCCGCAGACAACAGCCCAATTCACTTCTGCGAAATGCTGCCGACACTTCCGGGCCGTATATCGGCCAAAAACTTGCAGTTTACTCGCGTGTGATACGCCGGGGTCGAGTGGTTCTCTTGAACCGATCTCACACAGGAACCTTCAACAAACGATCGATCTCTGCTATGTCGGCTAACTTGGTCTGCAAAAGCTTATCGAGGCATTCCGCAATTTGAAAACTGCCGATCACGCGAAGCTGCGAAGGCAATTCCGGCCTTGATGCAGGATAGATGCCCCGGTCGAGGAGTTCTGCCCGAGCAAGATGGGTGAAATAGGAGACTGCCTGTTCCTGCGACGCATCGCCATCGCCGAACTCCAATAGCTTGACGAGGCGCTTATGCGCACTTGCCGCTCTTTCGCGGGCAACTGCGGCGGAGGGCAGAGGAAGCCGGTCTCGCCAGGAGTTGACAAGGCGATCCCAATAATGGCTGCGCTGAAAAAGAGCCTTTCCGAACTTGATGGCCCATCCAAGCAAGTCGTCGCCGCCTGCGATTTTTGCGTCGACATCAGCCGCAGAATACGAGCGTAAATCAATTTCCAGCGGCACGGTTCGGCCGAGAGAACTCGCATCTGCGCGAATGACGATCAAATCAAGGTCGGCACTAGCAACGTTGGGGCGAACTGCCGACCCAATGGCGACCACTGCCATGATGCTGGAACTGGCACGCGCAGAGTCTACAAACTTATGGGTCCAATCCCGCGACCTCTCGGTTGGCCAGCGAAGAACTTCAGCGGGCGCGCGGACGGACAGGCTTCGAGAAGGGTGCCTCATCATCGCGACACTCCCTCCACAAGCTCCGCGACGGAATTCACATAATGTTCGATCTCGGAGGCGACATCTTCCGCGTTCAGATCGGGCGCAGGGATGTCGCCGTATGCTGCAGATTTCCTGGCGTCATTCAAGTCATGAAGCAGCTTTGTTACATCGGGCAGCCCGTGCGTTTTGTGGAGTTCGACGGCGACGTCCGCCTTCTCCCAATGCTTTTTCGAGGTCCTTAACCCAATCTTGATAGCAGCCGCTTCGATAGCCGCCTCAAGGCAGTAAAAGCCATAGAGCGAAAGGTCGTCCCAATCCTTGGGAGTATCCCACGCACCAAGCACGCGATCCAGATGGTGCTGTGCGAGCTTCAGCTTGTCCTCTGCGTTTGGCACTCCTTGGGTTTCTTGGCCTCCGTCACTGATATAGCATAGCTCCCAAGTTGACGGGTGTGTCTCAATAGCCCAAGGTGGGAACCAACTCCGGGAGTGAGAGTTCGTCAAACGCTTGGAAGTCGCGCGCGCTGGTGCCGAATCGGTCACGCGGACGAGAAACGCGGAAGCCGCCCCTGTCGCCCTCGCCCTGCGAAAGAGCGTCGACTCCTCCAGGATCACCACCGTCACAGCGCATCAGTCGGCACCCCTGCCGGATCGCGGACAGGGCGAATGCCTGGCGAATTCCGCATCATCCGCATATGCGGCCCACACGATCCGCATATCCGCATACCCAAGCCTTCGCGCCCCGCTCTGCGCTCCCAATTTCCAAGTGTAAGTATCTGATTCTTATTCTATTGCTCATAGAACAAAACGAACCCAAGTGGGGCAGGCTTTTCAGCCTGCAGCCGCCTTTTCAGGCGGCTCCGTTCCGCCCAGCGCGCGCCCAACTACAAAACGAACCCGACACCCCCGAACCGCCGGCATCAAGGAATCTCTCGCCAGACTCTTGCCGACGCGTGCTCGCATCGGGGCGTCAGAGGTTGCGCCGGCCTTGACACAGATCGCGCTCCTAGCGATTATGAAGCAACCTTGACCAGGAGTGTGCCGTGGCCAAAAAGACCAGCGTCGAAGAGATCACCACCACCATCCCGCGGCGCACCTTCCTGACCGCGTCCGCTGCGAGCCTCGCCGGACTGGCCATCGCGCCCAGCCCGACCGCGCGAGCCGCCATCGTGCGCACTGATTTTTCGAAGCTTCCCCCTTATGGCAACGGCACCATCCCCGTGGGCATCCGCTCGCGCCACATCGCCAACGTGAACGGCATGACCGTGCACATATTGGAAGCAGGCCACGAAACGCCAGGCCGCCCGGCAGTCCTGCTCCTGCACGGTTTCCCCGAGCTCGCCTATAGCTGGCGCAAAGTGATGCCGTCTCTGGCCGCCGCCGGCTATCACGTGATCGCCCCGGATCAGCGCGGCTACGGCCGCACTCTCGGCTGGGACGATTCCTACGACGCCGATCCCGATCCTTTCCGCATTCTCAACATGACCCGCGACGCCATCGGACTGGTCTACGCGCTGGGCCACCGCTCCGTAGCGATGGTGGTCGGACACGACGCGGGAGCGCCGGTGGCCTCGTGGTCCGCGCTCATCCGGCCCGATGTTTTCCGTTCGATCACCATCATGAGCTCGCCGTTTGAAGGCGCGCCATCGTTGCCGTTCGACACTGCCAACGGCGCTCCCCTGCCGCACCCGGCCATCACCGACGACCAACTGGATGCCGAACTCGCCAAGCTCCACCCGCCGCGGAAATACTATCAGAACTATCAGCGCACTCGCGGCGCCAACGACGATATGCTGCACGCGCCGCAAGGCCTGCACGATTTCTTCCGTGCTTATATGTTCTGCAAGAGCGCCGACAACAAAGGGAACAAGCCCCATCCCTTAAAAGCGCGCACCGCCGATGAGATGGCGCAAATTCCGAACTATTACGTCATGGAGAAGGACAAGGGCATGGCGGCAACCGCTGCGCAGTTCATGCCGTCCGCGGATTACATCGCGAAGTGCAAATGGCTGACCGAAGCCGAGGTCGATGTATACGCGACCGAGTGGGGCCGGACCGGTTTCACCGGCGCGCTCCAGGGCTACCGGGTGCGGCGCGGCTCCGATCCCCGAAGCATCGCCGAGATGCACACCTTCTCGGGCCGCACCATCGACGTGCCCTCGCAGTTCATCGCGGGCAAAAGCGATTGGGGCGTGTATCAAACGCCGGGCGCGGTCGACAAGATGCGCACGACCGCGTGCACCCATATGACCGGATTCCATCTCCTCGATGGCGCCGGACACTGGGTGCAGCAAGAGCAGCCGGAACAGGTGAGCGCTTTGCTCGTCCAGTTCCTGCGCGACTACGCCAAGGCCTGATCGCCGGTCTTACTGGGGCGGCGCATGGAAGCGGCCATAATACGCCGCCTTGCCGATGACGTGGCCGTCCATGGCCTTCAGCAAATCCTCGCGCGACGTGCTGGCCGGCAGGTCCAACTTCGTATCCAAAGCATAGAACTCGAACAGATAGTGATGGATCGGTCCCGGACCTGCGCCAGGCCCGAAATAGGCTCCAGGGTTTCCGCCGCGGGCCGCAATGCCCGGACCGTTCCGCGTCCCATCGGGCAGATCGCCCGCCGCGAGTCCTTCGGGCAAGCCCTTGGCCGTTCCGGGGATGTTGAACGCCGACCAATGGAGAGTGTCGACCGTAGTTTTGTTCGTGGAATTCTCGAGGTCGTGAAAGATCACGGCGTAAGTTTGCAGGCCATCCGGCGCGGTGGTCGGATTGGTGCCCAGGTTCCAGTGGAACTCGAAGGCCGGCGATTTGTTCTCGCCCCGGCCGGCATTTCTCATCGGAACCTCTCCGCCATCGGGCCACGCCGAAGTGGTGACGGACAGCACCGGGCGCGGCGGCGCCGGAGCCTTCTTCCCACCTGCCGGCGGCTGGGCCATAGTCAAAGCAGCCGATGCCGCGACGATGATCGCCGTAAGCAGGGCTCGTTGCATTAGTCTCATTCGCAGTTTCTCCTCAAGAGTTAGTCTATACGACGCCGCGTCTGTCCTGGGTTGCGTCCAGCGGATGGAGCGCTGAGCCGAGTAGGATAGGTGGTACGGGCAAAGCCATGACGATTCGAGATCACAAAGCTGTTCTGACCACAGCACTGCTATCGAGCCTGTTCGCCGCCGCCACTCCAGCGTTCGCGCAGTGGATCCACTACGAGAAGAAGAACGTTCCACGCTTGGAAAATGGCAAGGTGGATATGACCGCTCCGGCTCCCAAGCAAGCGGATGGCAAGCCCGATCTTTCCGGCGTTTGGCTGGGTGACAACTGGGGACCTGCCGGAGCACGGCCCAATCCTCCCTCGCGCAACGTCAAGCCTTCGAAGATGCTGCCCGCCGCGCAGAAAGAATTCGACGCGCGCATGGAAGACCATATGCTGAACGACCCGAAGGTCCGCTGCATGCCCAACGGAGTGCCGCATGCGAACACCGAGCCGTATCCGTTCGAAATCGTTCACACGCCGGACAAGACGCTGGTCTTATACGAGATGTACAATCTCCGGCGGCAGATCTTTACCGATGGGCGTACACTCCCCAAGAACATCAAGGACTTCACGCCCACCTGGATGGGCTACTCGGTGGGACGCTGGGAAGGCGATGAGTTTGTGGTGGACACCACGGGCTTCAACGATCGCGTCTGGCCGATCGATATGGGCGGGCACCCTTCTTCGGATGCGTTGTTTGTGACCGAACGGTTCAAGCGCGTCGATTTCGGCCACATGGACGTGAACGTGACCATCGACGACCCCAAAGCGTACGAGTCCAAGTGGACGCAGCCCTACCGCTACACGCTGCTTCCGGACACCGATATTCTGGAGTTCATCTGTGAGAACAACCCGTCCCCGCAGCACATGGTGGGCAAGTAGAGACTCGGTTCCGCGATGCCGTTCGGCACAGTGACCCCGAAAACGCCCGCCTGTGGGAGGGCTTTTCTGCACCGTCGATGATAAGCACATCGACAGGCGCTTTGGTGGATTCCGAATTGCTGCTGGAATGCGGTGAACAGCTCCTCTCTTACAAGCCCGGCGCCAGGCTGAGAACGGGCTGGTCAAGATCGTGAGAGAGGCCGCGCGCGGGCGAATCGTTGGTTGGTATAATCGGCTCGAATTGGCGCTATCATGCAGTCCATTCTGGTCATCGACGATGATGAGAGCCTCCGCGATACCATTGCCGTCGTGCTCGAGCAGGAAGGTTTTACGCTGGTGCAGGCTGCCGATGGGCGCACGGGTCTCGACCGGGCGTTGACTCACAAACCGGACCTGTTGCTGGTCGACCTCCGTCTACCCGGGATGAGCGGCATGGAGGTGTGCAAGCAGTTGCGCTCTGCCAACATCAAAACCCCGATCATTGTGCTTAGCGCCATCGGCGATGAAGTGGACAAAGTACTGCTGCTCGAGATCGGCGCGGACGACTATGTGGTCAAGCCTTTTGGCGTCCGTGAGCTGCTGGCGCGGATCCGCGCCGTATTGCGCCGGACCGGCGGCGATATCCGGAAGACGATTACCTTTGGAGACAATGAAGTCGATCTCGAGCGCCGCGTGGTGAGCCGCCGGCATCAGGAAGTGAAGTTCACGCCCGCCGAGTACAAGCTGCTGGCCTATTTCCTGGAGAATCCGGACCGCGCGCTTACGCGGGACATGATCTTGAACTCGGTCTGGGGTTACGACGCTTTTCCCAACACGCGCACAGTGGACGCTCACGTAGTCAAACTGCGCCAGAAGCTGGAGACCGACCCCAACGTTCCGCACCATTTCATAACCGTACACGGCATCGGGTATCGGTTCTTGCCGTGATGGCTCGCGCCGGGACTTTTTACAACTTCTTTACAGCATCTTTGTAGAGGAATCCGGCCAGCGCCGCGAGAATAGGTCATGGAATTTATGGCTCTGACGGATTTGTAAAGCGGCTTGGCGCATGTGCCTTTTCATCTAATCCTGTCGCCCCCCCAGCCGGGGAAGAATGGAGGATCTTCTGCATGAGACTTGATCGCCAGATTCTTTGCCGTATCGTGTGGACCTTGCTGCCGGCGCTGCCCGCCCTGGCGCAAGACCGGACGGATATGAAGCAGATCATGGACCGGCTCGACCGGCTGGAGCGCGAAAACGACGGTCTCCGGGAGGAACTTCGCACGCTTCGCGCGGAACTTCAAGCCGCGCCCGCCCCGGATGCCGGTGAAGCGCTGGCCGTCCAGGAGAACCGGATCGCGGAGCTGGCGCAGACCAAGGTCGAGGCTTCGCAGCGGTTCCCCATCCGTCTGACCGGCATGGCCCTGGCGAACGCGTTCATCAACTCGAAGCAGAACGGCGGCGTTGACGATCCCACCATCGCGTATCTGGGGCGGGGCAATGCCACGGGAGGGGCCACTTGGCGTCAGAGCATCATCGGACTCGACTACCGTGGTCCTCAAACCTTTGGCGGCGGCACGGTCCGTGGGTCGCTGTTCATGGACTTCTTCGGCGCCACCGATCAGCCGAACAACGAGCTGGTGCGGATCCGGACAGCGGCGATCGCCGTCGATTGGAAGTCGCAAACGCTGATGGTGGGCCAGGACAAACCCATCTTCTCGCCTAGGAACCCGGATTCGCTGGCTCAGGTCGGAGTCGCGGCTCTGGCCGGCTCCGGCAATCTTTGGTTCTGGGAACCGCAAGCTCGCTTCGAGCAGCGGTTTAAATTGGGAGATGAGTTTACGCTGCGGGCACAGGCCGGCGTGGTCCAGACCAGCGAGTTTCTGGCGAACGTCCCGGCCTCGTATGCCGCGAGCCTGGAACGATACCGCCCCGGCGCCGAGGGCCGCTTCGAAATCGCCTTCGCGTCCCCCTCGGGCGTGAAGATGGAAATTGCGCCCGGCTTTCACTACAGCCAGACGCATATCGCGGGAACCTCCGTGCCGTCCAATGTCGCCTCGCTGGACTGGCTCATCGGCTTGGGGGATCGAGTGGAGCTTACCGGCGCCGCCTACACCGGCCAGGACTTGGCATCCTTCGGGCTGGGCGCGATCCGCCAGGGTTTCACCGTCTTAGGCCCGGGAAATGTGCTGGCGATCCATGCGAAGGGAGGATGGAGCCAACTGACCTTGGGAGCAACCAGCCGCCTGAGCTTCCACCTGTTCGCCGGGATTAACGATGGCCGGAACCGCGACATACTGTTCGGCGACATCGCCTATAACCACTCCTTCGGCGGCAATTTCTACTATCATCTCGCGCCCAACGTTATCCTGAGCATCGAGGGTGTACAAGCGCGAACCAATTATCTTGGCCCCGGGCTTCGGTTGAATAACCACTATGACCTCGCCATCGCCTATTTGTTCTAAACCCACCGGGGCGCATTGCGGCCAGCTCGCAAGAAGCGGAGGCGTGGCGCTGCTTCTGGCTTGCTTGGCCGTATTCCCGGGCTTCGCCGGCACGGTCACTGGTTCTGTGCGCCTGATGGATTCCCACGATCCGGCCGTTCGTAAGAACAACTATTACGGCGTCGTGATCTGGCTGGAGCGCACGGATGGAGCGGCGCTTCCGCTCCAGCCGAAAACGGCGCAGATGGCGCAGAGAAAAAAAAGCTTCGTGCCTTCCGTCCTCGCCGTACCCGCCGGAAGCACGGTATCGTTTCCTAACTTCGATCCCATCTTTCACAATGTCTTTTCGAACTACGCCGGCCAGGTCTTCGACGTCGGTTTATACGCCCCAGGTACCGATCAGAAGGTGGTCTTTCGGCGCGCCGGAATCGTGCGCGTGTTCTGCAACATTCACCCCACCATGAGCGCGATCATCGTGGTGGCCGACACTCCGTACATGGCCGTCTCGAATCCCGACGGTTCATTCCGCATCGACAACGTCGCACCCGGTGAATATCAGCTTCACTTGTACCACGAGCGCGCCACCGGTGAAACACTAAAAGCTGTGGAACGCAGTTTGGCGGTCGCCAACGATCCCGTGGTTGTTCCAACGCTCAATATCTCTGAAACCGGCTACATCCAAGTCCCCCACAAGAACAAGTATGGGAAGGAGTATCCGGCGGTGATCGAAGACCGTCCCATGTATCCGGCGGGAAGCAAGCCATGACTTGGGGCTTCTCCCGCATGTCGCTGTTGTGGAAGATCCTCCTATCCACATCGGTGGCCATCACGACGCTCCTCGCGGTGACGCTGGTCATCGTGCAACGGCACGTCGTGCGCACTACGCAGCGGACACTCGAGGAGGAAGTGAACGGGAGCTTTCAGGCGTACGACTCCTTGTGGAAGGCGCGGGCTGAAGAGCTGGCTGCGGTCAGTCTTGTGCTCAGCAAGATGTCGGACGTCCGGGCGGCGTTTCGAACCGGAGATCAAGCCACCATTCGCGACGTCGCGGGTGAGTTCTGGCCGGCTGGGTCCCATCGGCCCACCGTGTTTCTCGTCGCCGATCCGGACGGAAATGTGATCGCGTCCTTGGGGGATACTTCGGAATCCTTCCTCAAGGGACGGCTCGCCGTGATCGGTCCCGCGGCGAACCGTTTTCCGCAACAGTCGTCCGGATTCATGCTCCAGGACGGGCGCCTCTATCAGGCCGTAGTCACGCCCGTGTACGTCGAGACCGCGGGCGGCCCGGCACTGCTGGACGTTCTGGTGGCGGGTTATGCCTGTGACGCAGCCGTAGCCCAGCAGTTCAAGGAGGCCACCGGCGGCAGCGAATTCGCGTTTCTTTCCGGCGGCCGCGTCCTCGTTTCCACACTGCCGAACGGAGTGCCTTCCACGGGCGAGGATTACGCGGGCATTACCCGGCCCCTGTCCGGAGTCGACGGCAGCCCCATCGGGGAGCTGCGGATTTATCGCTCCTTTGAAGCCGCCAGCCGGAGCGTGGCCGCGCTGCTTCGAGATGTCTACGTGATCTGGCTTGCGGCAGTCGTGGTCGGGTTGGTGCTTACGAGTTGGCTGACGCGCAAGATCGTTGCGCCGGTCCATGAACTGGATCGGGCCGCCGGCCAGATCGCGAACGAGAATTACGACGTGCGCGTCCGCGAAGACACGCACGACGAGCTAGGCCGCCTGGGGCATACCTTCAACATGATGTGCGCGGCGCTGCAATCCGCGCGCGCCAACCTGATCCGCCAGGAGCGCATCTCCACCATCGGACGCCTTTCCAGCTCCATCATTCACGATTTGCGGAATCCGCTCGCGGCCATCTACGGAGGGGCGGAGATTCTGGTGGACATGGATCTCCCTCCCGCGCAGGTCAAACGTCTCGCGTCCAACATCTATGGCGCGTCCGGCCGCATTCGCGAAATGCTCACGGACTTGGCGGGCATCACGCGCGGGAAAATCCGCCCCGTGGAGAACTGCAAGATGTACGATATCGTCGCGGCGGCGTATGAAGCCTTGGCGCCGACGGCGAGCAGCCAGCAAGTTGAAGTCCTCCTGGATGTGCCGGATCAAATCGAGCTGCCGCTGGAGCGGGCGCGGATGGAACGGGTGTTCTTCAACCTGATCGCCAACGCTCTGGAAGCGATACCCGCCGGGGGCAGAATCTCGATCACGGGCCGGCAAACGGAGGACAGCGTAACGGTGGAGGTAGAGGACAACGGGCCTGGAATTCCGCCTGAGATACGCGCACAGCTATTCGAGCCATTCGTTACCGCCGGGAAAAAGGACGGCATGGGCCTGGGGCTGGCGCTTTCCCGGCAGACAGTTCTGGACCATGGCGGAGACATGTGGATCGAAGCTGCCGTAGGGGCCCGCTTTGTGATCCGTCTGCCGTTCCAGAGACGCTAGATGCGAGTGTTGTGGTGCGCAACAACTACGTCCGAGCTCTACGCGGCAACCCTGTTCAACTAGCGCTCGTGGCGTAATCCACGCGGCACAAGAGGTGGGTGTCTCCCCCACACGGCTCTGTGCCTCCGCCCCTAATCTCCGACTTGAAAGAACATCACCCGCAGCTCTCGCTTCGGGACGAAGTTCGCGGCATGCGCTACAAACGTGCCGTCGCTACGCCTCTCCACCTTGCCGTCCCAGCACAGACTCACGTAATACTGTTCATGCCGCTCGGGTTTGGGCTTTTCGATCACCAGCTCAAAATCCTTGATGGGAGTTTTCCACGTGTTCGCTGTGGTAAGAATGTAGTCCACCCAAACGGGATTGATGAATCCTCCGCCGCCAAATCCATTGTCGTTCGGCACGGCTTCGATGAGTACCTTTCGCAGAGCTGGATCCACGCAAGAATCGGACAGTTTAGCGAAGGGCTCTCCTATCTTGCCCTGCAAATTGGCGAGGTCGAGATGCTCCAGTCCCAACTCGGGCGAGTACTCATGTTTCACGTGCAGAATCTTATGTGCCGGGAATCGTTGCTGCCAGTGGTAGGTTTTCAAGACGGTCCATCCGGGAATGCCGTCCTCTACCAGGCCCGCGCGCGTCAACTCCTCCTGCTGCGCCTTAGGAAGCTTCTGGATTTCGCTCGAAATTTGCCCGTCGGGCCGCTGATTGAAATGCCCAAAGGACTCAATGTCGATCGCCAGCTTGCGAAGGAGCGTTGCGTAATCGACGCCGTTCACAGCGGCCTTCACCTCGGTCTGATACTGCAATTCTTTTCCTTCAACCCAGACATGCCAACCCGAGAGAGCCCCGGGTACGCTGGGCGTGAAAAGGGAGGCGATGACGTAGCCCGGTACAGGGAAGGCTACCTCTGTCGTGATGTCCCGATCTGTCGTGTTGAGGAACTCGTATTCCACTGAGACCAGTCCCGTGCCGATCGTCAGCCGCTCCTTCTCCATTGAAATCCGCGCCTCTCGCGTGAGCTGAATTCCGCCCACGGGATTCGCCTTAGCCGATCCATCGTTTCCGAGCAATACAGCGGACGTCAGCAGCCAGGCCGCCAGGGCACTTCTCACCATGGCCTGCACTATAGCACGGCGGTCCGAAACGCGAATGCCCGATCGTAGAGAGGACATCAGCGCGTCTCCGGCTGCGCTGCCTCCAGCTTATTGCCGTTTAATCTGTAGGCCTTCACGGTGCCGATGTCTTCTCGATATGCGGCGCCGGGGATTTCGCACTCGGCGGGGGTAACGGATCGAACCAGGATTTCTTTGCCGCGGGGGGAATCGCGAGTGTCCACTAGAAACGCGATCGGTTGCGGCGGTAATGACGTTTGTGCCAGCAGGCGAAAGGATTTATTCTCAAGTCTGTAAACAGCCAGCGCTTGGGCGGGTTCTTTGCCGAAATCCTCCTGAAGGGCGATCAGTTCGACGGCTCCGTCGCCGCGGAGGTCGGCAAAGGTTCCATCCACTACGCCGGACATCAAATCTCGGGGCGGAAAGACCTGCCGGTAGCCGGCGCCGGCGCGGACAAAAACCTGCGGAACGGTGCCGGGGCCGGGGCGGGGAGAGAGGGAAAAGGTGCAGCGCGAGCTTCCCCCGTTACCCGGCCCAATCAACTCATAGACTCCGTCGTGGTCCAGGTCGATGAATTCGCCACCACCGGCGCCGCTGGATTCGAACAGCATCTGCATCGATTGGCGATTCGGGGCGAGAAGATAGGTCCACAACGTCAGGGAACCCGGGTTCACGGCGATGAACACCGCAGGACTGTTTCCGGCGTTCGGCGGCTGGAAAAAGCGGACCCACTGGTAGGCGCCATCCAGAGGGAAGTCGTGAACGAACGTGGCCGCGCCTCCACGTTTGCCGCGGTATATTTCGAGGCGATATTGGTCGGTTCCCGGCGACGGATCAAGATCGGGCAGCCGCCTAACGTACAATTCGATATTGGGGCCCTGCTGGAGCATGCCCATAAGCTCCAGCGCAGCCTTCCTCTGCGTTGCGGGGAGGCGCATGAAGACCTGGCCGGAGGGATCGAGGACCACCCGGCTATCGGGACTCAGTTGATAGCCGCTGACCGTGTCGGAACCCTCGATCGCGCGACGGGTTTGGGGCTTTGAATCGGCAGGCGCGACGGGCGGAACCGAGGGTTGAGAAAAACCCAGAACGTCCATCGCGAAAAACATAAGAGGGCAAATGTTCATCACTGAGGGAGTAAAGGTCTTCATCGTATTTCTCCTCTATCACGTGGTATCGCGTAACAAAGAGAAGAACCGGCTCAAACGGTTGCATCGGCATCATTAAGGGCCGGCCCAACGAATCGTCCCCTGCACGAGCGGCGAACGCAACCCGCCTCCGGTACCGCCGACGTAGCCGGAGTGAGCCGGCGAAGCGAGATATTGCGCGGAATAGGTTCGGACTGGGCTGGGCAGCGCGAAGCAGGAGCTATCGGAGTCGCGGTCCGTTGCGGGGCAGGAGGCGGCTGAAGGCGATGCGCGAACCCGATCCCGGCGTGGCGGCCGTGTAAGTGACCTCCTGGCCGGGAGTGGCCGCAAGAGCGCGCAAAGCGGAGTCGGAAATCCGCGCCCGGCCATCGTCCGGTATGAAGTTGCCGGCAACCGGATCGTAAAGGTACCCCGCGATGCGCCGATCCCGCACGACCTGGGCCACCAGGTCGCATTCCGTCACCGAACCGTTCAGGGATTTGGACACGAACGGAGCGGCCGCGCGCTGCATCAGCAGATCGATGCGCGGGCCCACTGCGCTGGCGTTAGCGCTGGTCAAGGTGATTTGTTGTCCGACAATCGGCGCGAGATCGCTATCGAACGCCAGCAGGAACTGCTCGACATCGCGCCGGGTGCCATCCGGATCGTTCTGCGGGAAGCCCGAGTCTGCGGTGGGGTGGAATACGGCGGCGCTGAGGAAACGGAACAGCGTGTCCGTGGAACCATCGCCGGTGAAGCCGAAGCCGCGAACCTGCTCGCCCATGCTCCCGCTATCGGGCGCCTGGAAGAAATCCACGGACGGACTACCGAACATGCCGATCTTGGAATACGCAGTACGCAACTGCGGAATCTTTACGATCTGCGGCAATCCTTCAAAGCTCTGATTGCCGCCCGTGCCGAACAAACCGTTCGCGGAATTCAACGCATGGCAGCCGTTGCAGGTGAACGACGATTGCCCCACGGCTTGATCCAGGGCTGCCGAGACGATGCCGTCGGAAGGACGGGCGCCGGAAAAGAACGCTTGCCCGTTGTGCTGCGATGCGGTCAGCGAGTTGTCGAGGCTGCGCACGGGGTTGGGCGGCGGCAGTACCTGCAATTGGAAGTCGGCGAAGGTCTGCATTTGTACCTGGGAAGGCGTGTCGGGACTGCCGACCAAACTTTGGAACGCGCCCGCAAAGTTTAAGAAGGACACGTTGGCATCGAACGGATCGGTGCCGAATTGCCCCGTGGAGCGGTCGCCGCGCCAATGCATCGCCCCGGAATACCGCAGGCCGCGCAAGGTCTGTGTGGTGAACGGCCCCTTCATAGGATGGAAGTCGGAGGCCTTATTGCTGCCATTGAGCGGGGAACTGAGGCCGGTGGCGTCGAACAATATAAGAAAGGGAATCAGACCGCCGAAATTGATGGGAATGGGACTGGTGGTGACGGAATTATCGGGATTTCCCAGATCCCATGCGAGGTCATCGTTATCGCCAAAAATATGGCAACTGGCGCAGGAGGCTTCGCCGTTGCCGGAGAATTGCGTAGCATCGTACAGCATGGGCCGGCCTTGCGCCACCGAAGGAGGTTCCGGATTCGGCAAGCTCAGCGCGGCGACCTCTTGATTCGACTTCAGGTTGATGACTTTGATCGAGTCGTCGAAGCGCGTCATGACATAGAGCAGGCCGCGTGGTTCATCCAGTGCCAATCCACTGACGCCGCCCCCGCTCACCGGAATGTAATTCGCGCTCTCGGTTACCGGATCGAACCTGTCGCCTTCCAGCTCGGTAGTATCGAACACGCCCACCTTGCTGGATCCGAATGCCGCCACATAGAGCGTTTTGCCGTTGGCGGTGACCGCCATATCCAAGGGCATGGACAGGCTGTGGGTCTTGGCGGACGGATCGAAACCGGGAGCTCCCGCAAGCTGGCTGTAATTGATGTGCTTGTTCAAGTGGCGAGGCATCACAGCAGATCCGGAAATCACGGTAATGCGAGCCTCGGCCAAGTGCCCCTGGACAGTGTGGCCGCCAAAAATTCCGGGGCCTTCGAAACGCACATTGTTCACGGCGTCGGTGTTGGACACATACAAGGTGCCGGTCACCGGATTGGTAACCATGTTGAACAGCGTTGTGCCGACGTGCGCGTACGCGGCGGTCTGCGTCAGGCTGCGGACGTCGATCGCAAACACGTCTGTATCCGGCAGAGTAAAGCGCACGGAATTGTCCCACACGCGCCGCAACTCGTCTTCCCAGTGGCCGGAGGTGCTGTTGTATTTCACGATGAGCCCGACTTCGGGCGCGGGCTCGCCGAGGGAATCGGCGGATGGGCCCGGATTGCCACCGGGGCTCACGGTGCCGTCAGGAAGTGTGCAGGGTTTGCTGGGCTGAAACCCCGTGCAGACCCGCCCCTGCGGCACGGTTGTGGTCTGATTGCCGGTCTTGAAACCCGCCACGTACACCGTGTTTCCGTCGGGACTGACTGCCAGGGCACGGGGCGTATCGGTGAAAAAGCTCATGATCCGCAGCGGCGTTCCACCCATGGTGCTGCCCAGGTTGGCCGGATCGAATACCCAGACGTCGGCGCGGGGTACACCGGGCGTGGTGAGTTGCGGATCGCCGGCGCCCGGCACCGCGGCGATCGAGGGGTCAGTGCGCTGCTGTCCGCGATGCGCGGTGGTGATGAAAGCGCGCAACGGATTACCGGCGAAGACGATGTCACGCGGCTCATCACCCACGAGCAACGTACGAACGACGTGGGGAGTACCGGTGAGGCTGACGATGCTCACGCTATCGGAAAGAAGGTTCGTTACCCACACTTCGGTGCTGCTGCGGGCCGCGACCGCCACCGGTTCCAGACCGACCGGCACACTAAACTCGAACGCGGGCAATCCTGCCGTCAGGTCAAAGATTTCCAACGTGCCGTTTGGAGTGTTGACTGCGAACAGCCGATTCCCATCCGGCGACTTGGCCACCGGACGCACTTGGCCGCTTTCAAACTCGACGAAGGATGGTCCGGTCGAAGCCGCGGAGACAGGTTTCCCGCTGAACAGTCCGCCAGCCCACGACGCCAGGATGCCAAGTGCCAGAAGACTGAGAAACCAGCGCGCGCGGGGCGGGTGGACAATTCCGTTCATTGAAAGGCCCGTACCGATAGTATAAACGGGGCTGAGCCCGGCGCAGTCGCAAACCACCCGGTTTCCCCCATTATCAATGGCAAGTTCTGCGGCTATCCGCTCGGCGCGCGCTGGAGCCGGATGCTCCTAGCGTATTCTAGTCCCCATGGAGACAGGGTTAGCCGAGTTCGCAAGGAACGCCCTTCTGATCAGTGGAGCGCTGTTTCCGATTGTGAACCCGCTCGGGAATGCGCCCATCTTCCTGACGCTGACGAGAGGTTTCACGAGTGACATGCGCACTGTGCTCGCCCGCAAGATTGCGCTGAACGGATTTGTACTGCTGGTGGCCTCCATTCTTATCGGGACCAATATCCTGGCGTTTTTTGGAATCTCCTTGCCCGTCGTTCAAGTCGGCGGAGGGATGGTGGTGATAGCCACGGCGTGGAGCCTGTTAAACCGGAAAGACGAGTTGGACGGACGGCAGGCGTCGAAGCACTCCGCGAGTGCTTCCGATCTCTCCCGCCGAGCATTTTATCCGTTGACGCTGCCGCTCACGGTGGGGCCGGGGTCCATCTCGGTGGCGATTACTCTGGGAGCGAATCGACCTTCGGGGAGCGAGCCGCATTGGTCTTATCTAACGGCGGCAATCCTGGGAGCGGCCTTTGTCGCGATCACCATCTATCTCAGCTACCGATTCGCTGAATCGCTCGCCCGCGTGTTCGGCGACACGGCCATGAACGTGGTCATCCGGCTTTCCTCTTTCATTCTCCTGTGCATTGGCGTGCAAATCGGCTGGAATGGGGTGAGCGCACTACTACGTTCCGTTCTGGTGCGCCCTTAGAAGGACGAAGCGCCATTGCACGTGCGATTGCGAAATAGTTTTGATAAGCTGAGGCACGCCGTCATGAAACCCCTATACCTGTTGCTCTCTGCTTTCGCGTTGGTCACCGGGGCGCCCGCGCAAACGCTCACCGGCGCTATCGACATGCACGCGCATTCGGACCCGGACGGCTCGGCCCGCTCGATTGACGCGATCGATCTGGCGAAACTGGCCAAGAGCCGAGGGATGCGCGCCATCGTCCTCAAGAACCATTACGAGCCGACCGCGTCCCTAGCCTACATCGTTCGCAAGGAGGTCCCGGGCATTGAGGTGTTCGGCGGCATTTCGCTGGATCTCACCGTGGGTGGCGTCAATCCGGCGGCGGTCGAGTGGATGACCAAGGTCAAGGGCGGCTACGGGCGGGTGGTCTGGCTCCCCACCTTCGATGCGGAAAATCAGGCGGCCCCGGCCGGACGGCCGTTCGCCCGCGTGGTCCGCGACGGCGCGGTGACGCCGGAAGTGTCGCAGGTGATCGCGCTCGCGGCGAAGAACAACCTGGTGCTCGAGACGGGGCACTCGTCGGCCGCCGAGGCGCTCATCATCATTCGGGAAGCCAAGCGCCAGGGGGTTCAGAACGTGCTGGTGACGCATGCGATGAGCTCGCCGGTACAAATGTCCATCGCCGACATGCAGGCAGCGGCCAAGCTGGGGGCTTATCTGGAGCTGGTCTGGGTCCGGCCGGGGTCGGACGCCGCAAAAGCTTACGTGAGCGCCATTCGCGCGGTGGGCCCGGAGTTCATCGTGCTCTCGAGCGACCTGGGGCAAGCGACTACTCCGCTGCACCCGGACGGGTTGCTGGCGATGTACCAGTACTTGGTGAGCCAGGGCATCTCAGTGGCCGAGATCGACCGCATGGCGAAGACGAATCCCGCGAAACTTCTGGGATTAAAGCCGTGACGCCGTGGGGCACCGTGGAGCGGGCTTCAGCCCGCAACGGAGGCTTCAGCCTCCGCTTCGGCACAGGCGCTGAAGCGCCAGTTGCAGGCTGAAGGCCTGCTCCACCTCAGTTCAAGTCTGCCGTGACCGTGACGGTCTCCTGGACTTGAATCGTGCCAGGTTGCACAGGAGTCGGGGCGCCTCCCCCGCCGCCGGCTCCCCCGCCGCCCACGGGTCCGTAGATGGGCGTTACCTGTACGATGCTCCCTTCTTGGACCGACCGGATATTCCCGACGGTGTGACCGGACGCGGTGGCCATCGCATTGGCGTGATTCATCGCTTGCTGGGTAGCCATGCGGAGCGCCTGCTGGCGCTGAGGTTCTGGATCCTTCAGACTGAAGTTGATTCCGCCGAGGGATGTAGCGCCGTTGGCGACGGCAGTGTCGATCACCGCGCCGGCCTGCGTCAGATCCGAGAGCGTAACTTCGACCGTCGAATTGGCCGTATATCCGACCACGGTGGTGTAGGGCGGTGTGTTCTGGTAGTTGGGATAGATGTAATAGCTGATGGTCTGGATGTTTGCCCCTGGGCCCAGCAGCTTTCCCAAAGCCGCCAGGAGCCCCGTGACCTGATTTGCGTTCTTGGCCGCCGCATCCTGGGCGGACGTGCCGGTGGTGCCTACGGTGGCGTCGATGGTGGCCTGATCGGGGGCGGAAGATACCGTGGCGCTGCCGGCGGCCTCGACAAACGGACGGGTCGGGAGTTGCGCTTGAACGCTGCAAGTCAAGAAGAATGCTAGGAACGAAACGCGTTGCATACTCCCAGAATACAAAGGCCGGACCCCGTTAGGGAGCCCGGCCTTAAACCTGCAACCTCTTAGCCCGCACCGCTCGCTGACGCGCGCGGCTCTGTAACAACTTTACGCTCTACTTCAAGCCACGTGCTGCGTCTTGTAATGGGCCAGAATGGAATTCATCTGGTCTTTCAAATGCAACTTCTGCTTCTTGATCTGATGTTCCTGATGCTCGTCTTCCAGGGTGAGGCGCGGCTTGGCCTCGATGGCTTCCAGTTGTTGCTTCAACCGGGTGTGCCGTTCCACCAGCGAGCGGAACTCCTCGCTGGTGGCCATCAGATGCGCTTTCAATTCTTCGTTGTGCTCCATTCGGTGACTCCTCTCCTCTTGTCTGGAAGCGCGCGCCATGCGCACGCGCGAGGGCCACGCCGAGTCAGTAGGTATTGATGTGTTCGGGCTCGGTGGGTCGTGCGAACCGATGTCATGAAATTTGTTCGCCGCAGCCGGAGCTGCTTCGACCAGCCCCAACCGCACCATGACGATATCATGAAAAAAACCTCATGACAATAGCGCCTTCGCAGGGTTCCGCATAATAATTTTCTCGACGTCCGATGGGACTGAATCCCAAGGACTTATAGAGAGATTGGGCAGCGGTGTTGGATTCGCGGACGTCTAGGAACCAGTCCCCAGGCCGGGTCAGGAGAGCCTCCTGGAGCAGGCGCCGGGCGATCCCGCGGCGGCGATGCGCGGGATCGACGGCCAGGTTGAGGATCTCATGCTCGCTGGGGGGCACGGTGCGGATCGCGAGAAAGCCCGTGACCCGGCCGTCCGTCAGCGCGACGAGACAGTCGTGAGCGAGGTAGTCCTCGATCCTCCACTGTGACGCGTCGGGCGAGGCGGCCTGGATTTGGGCCATAGCCTCGAGATCGTCCAGCCAGGCGGGGCGTATCTGAACCGAATCGCCGAGGAGTTCGGAGTAGAGCGCCCGCTGGCGTGCGCCGATGGCCCGCCAGTCGAACTGCCGCTCGGCGTGCCGGCGGCCGGCGCGGGCGATGTGCAGGCGCAGCGCGAAATCGTCGAGCAGCGTGCGGATGCCTTCGGCCAGTCCAGCCGCGGAGTCCGCAATCCACGCAGTTTCGCGGTGTTCTAGGTCCAGGCCGGCGCAGCCGGAGGCCGTCGAGATCACTGCGCGTTCCATGGCCAACGCCTCTAGAACCTTGACGTTGGTACCCGCGGATTCGAGCGTGGGGACCACCACGACGTTGGTCTCCTGGTATAGCGGGCGCACGTCGGCGACGAATTCGTTTATGTGGATGCGCGGGTGGGGCGCGGGTGCGAGCGTCCCGGTGTGATTCTGCCAGTGCGGCCAGGGGTCTGGTCCGGCGACGACGGTTAATTCGGCATCCGGGATCAGAGGAAAGACTTCCTCGGCCAGAAAGCGGAACGCGGTGATGTTGGGGAAGTGGCGGAAGCTGCCGATGAACAGCAGCCGGCGGCCGGGCAGCTCCTGGGTGGGCGTGAAGCGGGCCAAGTCCACGCCATTTTCGACGACGACCGTGGAGCACGCACTCGTGCGTGCCATGCCGGCACTCGTGCCGTCACCGGGCGTCGAGACGAGTCTCGACGTGGCACGCACGAGTGCGTGCTCAACGATGGCCTCTTGATCTTTCGGGGACATCACGGTTATGCGCCGGAACTGTTTCACCGCGCTGGTCTCGTAGCGGCGCCAGCGCCACCAGTCCCACCACGCTCCTAACGTCCGCCGGCGGGCGCGCACTTGCGCGTACAGATCGAAGGTGATGTCGTGCTCCACCAACACATCGCCACCGTAAGAAGCGAGCGCAGTGTACTCGACTTGCTTCAGCGATGCCTCGGCCTTTTGCCACAGAGCCTGCATTTCAGGCGACCGGTACTCGCAAACCTCGGGCGGCGCGAGCGATGACCAGCGCGGCTCGCGATATCGCGGTTTACGGACCAGGTACACGCGGCTGACGAATTCCAGAACCGGCTCCAGATCGTGGTCCGGGATCTCGGCTTCGGTGAACGCGTACAACTTGACATCGAAGGTGCGCGCGGTTTCGCGCAGCAGGTGGAAGATGCGCACCGCGCCGCCGTGCGAGAGCGGATACGGGAAGTAGGGCGACAGCACCGCTACCAGCGGGCGCTGGGGATCGCGGGCGCGGCCTTCGATCCGCTGATGTTCCGCGGGCCGTACCGTGCGGTCGTTGGGGCGCTTGAGAAACGCGGGCCACAGCCACCCGGGGCGCAGAAAGATGCGGTCGAGCGGCACCCCGCGCCAGAACAGCCACGATGCGATGGGCTGGATCAAGCGCAAATGGTGGCGCTCCAGGCGCGCGTTGTAGGCCAGGATCTTGGAGGGCGCCAGCAAAAACGCGGCACGCCGTAGCGGCGCATACCGGGCGTCGCCGGTGAACAGCACCGGCGCGAGGCCGATGCGATGCGGACGCAGTCTTTTCCTGAGCCCCGGCAGATCCTCTAGCCGCACTTCGATGTGCCGCCGATCTGGAATCAGCCGCTGCACCTCGGCGCACATCGCGTCGGACAACGCGTCGTCGCCCGAGCGGAAGCTCACCACCACCGCCTCGGGATCTTTGCCCCGCAAGCCGCACCACCACTGTTTGATCCGCTGCTTCACGGGACGGCGGGCGCGGGAACTCCACGCGCTGGCCCTGCGTGGGTGGGCCCTTCGCGCGCGAGCGTCGCTTGCAGCAGCCACACTCCCGCCAGCGGCAGTACGGCCACGCCCACGCACACCGGCGTGAATCCGGCGCGATCCACCACCGCGCCGATCAAGGGCGAGATCGCAGTCTGCATCAACCCGAACGCGCAAGTGAGCATGGCCACGCCGAACGCAGCGTGTTCCACGCCGAAGACATCGATGGGCAGCGCGTACACGTTGGCGCTGAGCGTGAGAGTCCAGAAGAAGCTGAGGCTGATGGCCGCGGCCGCCAGCGTATCGCTGGGCATGAACGGCACGGCGGCGGTGGCGACCAGAACCGCGGCGCTGATCCAAGCCACACGCAACCGGGCGGCGATGGCGCCCATGCCGCCGCGGATCGAACGGTACGCCATCCAGCCTCCGACGAGTCCCCCCGCGCCGGCGAACACTGGCGGGATCCAAACGAAGTGCTGATTCGCCTGCGCTTCGGTCAAGCCGCGCTCATGCACGAAGTACAGCGTGCTCCAGTTGGTCCACAGCGCGTAGGTAGTCATCACCAAAGCGTTAGCCAGCGCCATGCTCCAAAGCCGCGAATCCCGCAGGGGGCTCGTGGAGTGGGCTTTAGCCTGCAACGGGGGCTTTAGCCTCCGCTCCGGCGGCAGGCGGCGAGCCACCAACCACCACAACGGCACCCACACTAACCCCAGCGCCCCACACAGCGCGAACGACGATCGCCACCCCCAACGCGGCGACATCGCGGCCACCACCAGCGGAGCGGCCACTGACCCAATGGTGATGCTGATCTGGTTCATAGCCGCCCCGAACGCGAACTCCTGAGGCGCGAGATATGTCGCATTGGCCTTGCCAGCGGAGGGCACGCCCGCGGCCTCTGCCGCGCCCAACACCGTGCGGCAGGCGAGCAGTCCCGAAAAGCTCGACAGAGCCGCCGTAGCCGCGCCGGCCAGCGACCATACTGTAACGGCGATGCTTGATCCGAGCGTCAAGCCCGCAGCATCGATGAACCATCCCGCGAACGGCGCGACCAGCGCGTACACGATGAAGAAGACCGATTGAATCTGCCCATACTGCGCGTTGTTCAGATGGAACTCCAGCTTAAGCGTGGGCGCGAGCGCGGCCAGCAACTGGCGATCCAGATAGTTGAGCGACGAAGACAGCAAAAAAATCCCGATCGCCAGCCACCGCAGAGGCACACGCGGCATCAGGGGAACTCGACCACCCGCACGTCGCCCGCGGTGCCCAGTTTCGCATCCGGCTTGGCGTCGTGAACCAACTGAATCTTTCGTGGCGGACGTTGCACGCCGCAGTCGAATTCCACCTGAGCGTTGGCCGCGTTGGCGGAATTTCCACGCACCGAGAGCGTCTGCGGATCGCGCACCAACAACACCACCGTGTCCTTGCTGTTGGCCTTCTGAATCGTAAGCTTAAAAGTCTTGGCCTGACAATCGACGCGCGTTAGCAAACCTTCAACCGGCGTGCCGGTCTCATCGGCCCACCAAGCCACCGGCGCCTGATTCGATTTCAGCCCGCCCTGCTGGCGATTGGCCGCGTCTTCGGCGGCGTGGATTTCGGCCGCTGCCTGGTTCTTGATGCGCTGCAACTCGGCGGCCTGCTCGGCGGCGATGCGCGCGCGTTCGGCGAGCTCGAAATCGGTGCGCCGCTCCTGCATGTCCAGCTTGGCCTGATGAATCCGCGCGCGGTCGGCGTCGCTGGTGGCGTTGCGTTCGGCCAGCGCCCAGGACTTCGCCGCGCCCGCGAATTGATCGTGCAACGTTTGCGCTTCAGCCAGCGCCTGCCAGTACGCAGCGTTGCGCGGCGCCAGGGTGGCGGCGGCGTTCAGCTCGTTGATCCGGACCGAGGGATCGGATCCGAGCGCGGCCAGAAGCGCGTGCGGCTCGGCCCACTTGGGGTTGGCTTTAGCGGCCAGTTCGAGAGCAGCCGTCGTATTTTTGGCCAGCAGTCCGCGCGGGCTTTCCGGCGGGAAGCTCTTGCCCGCGGCGGCGAGTTCGGCCAGCAACGCGGCGGAGTCCGCTTCCGATACGCTTTTCTCGACGAAGTCTTTAGCCGGCGCGAGTGCCCGGCCGTTGGCTGGAACAGCGAGGAATCTGCCCGCGTCAAGATACGCGCCCGCACGACGATTCAACTCGGCTGCGGTGATGCCGAAAGCGTTACGCACGCCCAAATCGTCCTCCTCGCCGCCTTGTTGGAGATTGTTGAGATAGATGCGAAACTTGCCGCTGTATTCGTCGCGCGTGGCCAGCATGTGGACCTTGGCCCACGCGCGCATGCGGTCGGCGGAGAGAACGCCAGCGGGCGGCGGCGTGCCCAGCGACACGCGCGTCCCCGCCACCTGGAGCGTCGAGAACAAATCGCACAGCGCGGTTTCAATCGCGTCCGGCATGCGCCCGGCATTGTCGTCAATCAGCATCCGGGTGAGGTCGCGCCGCCAATCCAACGGTTGCGGGCCGTCCGCGCTGCCCGCGCTCAGCATCGACGATCCACCTTCAATAAAGGGCCGCGGCACGGCGTGCGGACCGTACTCGCGCGCGTTGGGAAACAGAACCAGGTTCACCGGCCAAACGGTATCAAGATCCGGCTTACCCAGCAAACCGCCCAGCACCCACCGGAGTTGCTCCATCTCGGTGAGGCGCTCCCGCGCGACCCGGTCGCCGGCGTTGCTGTCGACGCGGAAAGGGCCGGAGCGGTACTCGGTCCAACCCGCGGCGCTGAGCACCGGCGCGGCGGCAAGCACGAGAGCTGCGAACGAGCGCAACATCAATTCTGATTCTCCCGCAACCTGTCCACAAGTGGTGACTGGTTAATCCACGCCCGCAGCCGCGAACGTCTTCTTTGCCGCAGGAGCCGTCAAGTAGCGAATGAAATCCTTGGCCACGTCCGCGCTCCCGCCCGTCATCACCACCGCCGAATAGCTGGTGTAGTTCTGAAGCTCCGCAGGCAGCGGCCCCGCGGATTGCAAGCGCTTCGGGTCCTGGGAAAAAATCTCCGGCAGCGGCGCGAAACCAATCTCGTTATTCTTGGCCGCCATCACGTGCTGCACCACCTGTCCCGCATTAGCGAACCGGACTGTCTTGGTCTTGAGCTGCTCGGCAATGCCCATCTGCTCGAGCATTTTGTCGATGTAGATTCCCGACGAACCTTGGTTGTACACGATCGATTCCGCGGAGAGCAGAGCTTGCTTGAGCGCGTCCACAGTGGCGACGTTGGGGGCTTTGCCGCCCGCGGGCACTGCCACGCCAATGCCGACCTTAGCGACAGCGGCCACTCGGGTGATTGCCACCGCCTTGCCTTGCTTGACGGCATCCTCGATCACGTTATCGGGTGCGATCAGGATGTCGGCGGTTTCCCCCGCGGCGATCCGCTTGGTGAGTCCCGGAGCGGTATCCACCTGCATGGTCACGTTGTGCCCGGCGTCCACCTTATATTGCTTGGCGATGTTCGAGAAACCCGGATTGATCGCGCCGATCATCAGCACTTTCAACTCCGCCGCGGACGCCACCACGCCTATCGCCAGCAAGACAGCCAGAGCTTTGGCCATGTTCGCACCTCCTACCACGGACATAGTACATGTTAACCTCGACTTCGTGCGCATCCTCAAATTTCCGATGGCCGCTGTGCTGGCGCTGGCCGTGAATCTCACCGCGGCCGACCCCTTCTACATCGGCGCATGGAAGATCGTCTCGGCGGTTCCGGCGCCCTGGGCTTCGAGCGAACTCACGCCCGACCAGCCGGAGATGAAAGATCTGTCCGGCAAAACGATTGCGTTCAAGCCGAAGGAGATCGAAGGACCCCGGCAGGCGGCGTGTAAAGGCCCGAAATATCGAGTCGTGAATTCTCCCGTCGAGGGTCTGTTTCAGGGCATGTTCGACGAAACGCACCGCCGCGACAAGTCGGTCGATCCGGCGAAGATGGCCGCGCAAGCGGGATTTCACGGATCTCCCGGCGCAAAGTGGAAAACGCTGGAAACCGGCTGCGGCAATGAACTCGACTTTCACTTCATCGACCCAATGACAGCCGCGTTCGGCCTGAACAACGTCGTCTACACCATGAAGAAACAGTAGGGCGGCGCGCCGTGATTGCAATGCTATCATTGATTTGTGGCGAGCATCACGATCCGCCGGCTGGATGACGCTGTGAAGGCACAGCTTCGCGTGCGCGCGGCTAACCATGGCCGGTCCATGGAGGAAGAGGCGCGCGAAATTCTAAAGGCCGGCCTTCGTAAAAAGTCTGCGGCCCGGCTGGGTCTGGGGCAATCGATCCGGCGGATCTTCGAACCTTTAGGGGGCATGGAGCTCGAACTGCCGCCGCGCGAACCGATACGCGATCCGCCAAAATTCACGAAGTGATCGTTCTTGACACGAACGTCTTATCGGAGTCCTCGAAACCCTCGCCTTCCGGGACGGTCCTTCGCTGGTTGGACACTCACGAGCCTTCGAGCGTCTTTACAACCGCGATCAGCGAGGCAGAGATGCTGTCGGGTGTCGGGGCGTTGTCTCCCGGCAAGCGGCGAACAGAGCTACTAGACGCGGTCGAGCGAATGTTCGCGAGCTTTGCCGGCCAGATCCTGCCGTTCGATGAAAACGCGGCGCGCCTATTTGCCGTTATCGTCTCGGCGCGAAGGGCACGCGGACGTCCGATCTCTCAGTTTGACGCGATGATCGCGGCGATCGCGCGAGCCCACGACGCAGCGCTGGCAACGCGGAACACCTCCGATTTCGAGCATTGCGGATTGCGAATCGTCAATCCCTGGACCGGGTAAGATGGTTTACGGCGCCAGCGAGGCCGTGTAAGCGGCGATCGCCACCATGTCGTCCTCGCTCAAATTCTTGACCACCTGTTTCATCAACGCTCCCGCCGAGCTCTTGTTGGCGTCGGTCTGGAAGTTGTACAACTGGCGAACCACGTAAATAGGATGGACGCCGGCGATGCGCGGCACGTCGCCCAGGCCCTTGAGCCCTTCGCCGTGACAGATGGCGCAGGCGACGGTTTTGCCCGAGCTACCCTTGGTCACGAGCTCTTCGCCCTTCTTCAGGCTCCCCATCGGCACGTAAGCGATGAACCCCGAACGCGGATCGCGCAGCTCCACTTTTTCGGCGTCCTGCGGCATGGTGATGATGCGGTTGCCGAGCGGCTCCGTACCGCCGCCGGGCAGTGGAAGGCGCATCCGCCCGGCGCTGATCCAACTCTTGGGCACAGTCTGGGCCTCGACCACTTTGTACCAGACGATGGGCTTCAGCGAGGCGAACCACTCGGCCGCTTTGCGCATTTCTTCTTCCGGCAGGCCCGCCGCGATGTTGTTCATGCGCGCGGCCCGCTGCGACGGATCGTAGGCTTTGGGTTCCTTGCGGTCGCCGCTCTTGAAGTCCGCCATTTGGCGTAAGAAATAATTGAGCGGCAGCCCCGCCAGCTCCGCCGATTCCGGATGGCCCATGCCCGACATCAGATGGCACGATCCGCAAGCCTGCGCCTGAATGCCGCTCTGGACCACGCGGGGCAGCGGGCCGTGCTGATCGGGAAACCAATCCGGCGGGTTGAATTGATCGTCGATCTGCGCCTGCGTGTAGGAGCGCGTGCTGCCGGGCAAATTCTTCGGCGCGTTGTTAGGGGTCGAAAGGGGCGGCGGGGTCGGGACGGGGTAGGCCCAAATCAGGCTCCCCTCTTTCGGCTGAGTTTGCGCGCCGGCAACCGCCGCGGTCAGGCAAACGATCACACTCCAGGTCAGACGTTTCATAAAAACCTCCTGAGTATTCTCGCACAATGGAACGCTGTTGGCGGCGCCTGGTTTAGACCATTTTCTGAGTATTTATAGACCATAGCCGCAGTGGCGAAAATGGGCTGTTGCGTGTTCTGAATTCACCGCAGTAAGGGCCGCGGCCACGGCATGCTCCAGCAATTCCAGTTGGCGGATCTTCCAAGCTCGCAACCTTTGCTTGACCTGGAACCAACACTTTTCGATGGGGTTGAAGTCCGGGGAATACGGCGGC
>Ga0209517_10001314_pt1 | contig 37863 bp, 34 predicted proteins | sample PeaSoiMetSII2010_FD_187695 | JGI IMG/M metagenome (GOLD analysis project Ga0209517, IMG submission 187695) | Peat soil microbial communities from Weissenstadt, Germany - SII-2010 (SPAdes) (version 2) | ecosystem: Environmental > Terrestrial > Soil > Wetlands > Peat | place: Germany...
GCGTGTAGAACACCTTCTTGCGGGTCTTGAGCGCGCCAGGGCCCGCCTTCACGATCCACGGCACCAGCACGGCGAAGCCGAAGAAGCAGCGGAAGAAGGTGATCTCGAAGGGATGCAGCTCGCGCGCCGCCTCGCGCACGAACACGTTCATGAAGGTGGCACAGAATCCGGAGAGCACGACCCAGAACGCCGCCCGCGCGATCGGCGGCAGCGCATCGAAGCGGCGCGCGATGACGGCGAGCGAGAGCATCAGCGGGCTACAGTGGACTGACCATCGTGCGTCCTTCGACTCGCCCGCTGCGCGGTCGACTCAGAATGAAGCGTTTTTTCATGATGCTCACTGCCCTTCATCCTGAGCCGCGATGCGGAGCATCGCGAGTCGAAGGACGCACAATTCTCCTCACGCCTTGAGCTGCGGCAGGTCCTTGTAGAGGGCGAGGGCTTCGGGGTTGGCGAGGGCCTCGATGTTCTTGACGGCCCGGCCGTGCACCACGTCGCGCACGGCGAGCTCGACGATCTTGCCGCTCTTGGTGCGGGGGATGTCGGCGACCTGGACGATCTTGGCCGGCACGTGGCGCGGCGTCGCGTTGTCGCGGATCTGCTTCTTGATCTTGGCCACCACCGCGTCGTCGAGAAACAGCCCCTCGCGCAGCTTGACGAACAGCACCACGCGCACGTCGTTGTCCCAATCCTGGCCGATCACCAGCGCCTCCAGCACCTCCGGCACCTGCTCCACCTGGCGATAGATCTCGGCGGTGCCGATACGCACGCCGCCGGGATTGAGCACGGCGTCGGAGCGGCCGTAGATGACGACGCCGCCGTGCTCGGTCATCGCGGCGTAATCGCCGTGGCACCAGATGTTCGGGAAGCGCGCGAAATAGGCCGCGTGGTAGCGCTCGCCCTTGGGGTCGTTCCAGAACCCGATGGGCATGCAGGGGAAAGGCTTGGTGCAGACGAGCTCGCCCTTCTCGCCGACGGGCGCGGGCTTGCCGCTGTCGTCGTAGACGGAGACCGCGAGACCGAGTCCGGACGTCTGGATCTCGCCGCGCCAGACCGGCCCGATCGGATTGCCCAGCACGAAGCAGGAGACGATGTCGGTACCCCCCGAGATCGATGAGAGACAAAGGTCCGGCTTCACCTTCTCGTAGACGTAGTCGAAGCTCTCGGGCGCCAGCGGCGAGCCCGTGGACGTCATGAGCCGCAGGCTCGAGAGCTTGTGCGTGCGCCGCGGCTCGAGGCCCGCCTTGTGGAGGGCGTCGATGTATTTGGCGGAGGTGCCGAACAGGGTCATGCCTTCGGCATCCGCGTAGTCGAAGAGGATGTTGCCGCTGGGGTGGAAGGGCGAGCCGTCGAAGAGCAGCAAGCTGGCGCCCGCCGCCAGCGCGGACACCAGCCAGTTCCACATCATCCAGCCGCAGGTGGTGAAATAGAAGACGCGGTCGCCCGGCCGCTCGTCGCAATGGAGCACGTGCTCCTTCAGATGCTGCAGCAGCGTGCCTCCGGCGCCGTGCACGATGCATTTCGGCACGCCCGTGGTGCCCGAGGAATACATGATGTAGAGCGGGTGATCGAACGGCAGCCGCGCGAAGGCGATCGGCCCGGGCCGGTGTGGCGCCAGATAGGCGGGAAGCATCGTGGCGTTGCGAATACCGCTCAGCGTGGGGTTCTCGCGGGTGAGCGGCACCACCACCACGCGTTTCACGCTCGGGAGCTGCAGCAGGATCTCGCGTGCCTTGTCGAGGCAGTCGAAGGCCTTGCCGTTGTAGAAATATCCGTCGGCGAGGACGAGCACCTTGGGCTCGATCTGGCCGAAGCGGTCGAGCACGCCCTTGACGCCGAAATCGGGCGAGCAGGAGGACCAGGTGGCGCCGAGGCTCGCGGTCGCCAGCATGGCGATCACGGTCTCGGGCATGTTGGGCAGATAACCGGCGACGCGGTCACCGACGCCGACGCCGTCGGCCCTCAGCGCTTGCGCCAGCTGCGAGACGGCGTCGTAGAGTTGGGCGTGGGAGAGCCGCCGCTTCACCTTGTCCTCGGCCCAGAACACGATGGCATCGGTCTGGTCGCGCCGGCGCAGCAGGTTCTCCGCGAAATTGAGCCGCGCATCCGGGAAGAACTTCGCACCCGGCATCTTGTCGCCGTCGACGAGCACGCGTTCGCCCGCGGTCTCCGCCACCACGCCGCAGAAGTCCCAGATCGAGCGCCAGAATTCCTCGCGGTGCTCGACCGACCAGCGGCGGAGCTCGGCAAAATCCTCTAACCGGCGCTTCCAGCGCGCGCCCGCGTCTTTCCTGAACCGCGTGAGATTGGCGGCAGCGATCTGCTCGGCGCTCGGCTGCCAGAGCGGCTGGGTCATGGGTATTTCCTCCGGCGCCGCGACGGGCGGCGCAGATCGACTCTACCGATGCAGGCCGAGCCTGGGGAGGGGGTGAAGCTAGAGGGCGGCGCTCTCGAGGGAGCCCAGCGTGCTGGGTGCGCGCTGGCGCGAGCGATTGAGGACCATCCGGCCGTGCAGCTCGTTGATGATGCCCGAACCGGTGCGGGTGAAGAGGAACGGCAGGAGCCCGTGGACGAAACAGGCCGCGGTGGCGCAGGCCATCCGTCCCGCGAAACTCCAGGCGGAGACCAGATGCTCGCCGTAGGTCTCGCCGACCGAGGCCGGATGCTCCGTGAACGACAGACGCGGCATGTGTTTCCTCCCCAACGCCAACGCGATCTAATTAACGGGATCGGGGCGGAAATTGTTTGCGAATTTGTCGCAGTCTGAGATGATAAGGGTAATTCATACCCCAAATCGCGACAGTAAGGGAATTTCATGCCGATTGACGACTTCGACCGCAAAATTCTGACCTGCCTGCAGGAAAACGCCACCACGCCGGTGGCCGAGATCGCCGAGCGGGTGGGGCTCTCCACCTCGCCCTGCTGGCGGCGGATCCAGAAGCTCGAGGAAGCCGGCGTGATCCGGCAGCGGGTCGCCCTCCTCGACGCCGAGAAGCTCAACGTCGGCGTCACCGTGTTCGTCAGCGTGCGCACGAACCAGCACAGCATGGATTGGGCGGAGAAGTTCTGCCATGCGGTGGCGGAGATCCCGGAGGTGGTGGAGTTCTACCGCATGAGCGGCGCGGTCGATTACCTCCTGCGCGTGGTGGTGCCGGACATCGCGGCCTACGACGCCGTCTACAAGCGCCTGATCCGCGTCGCCGATCTCTACGACGTGAGCTCCGCCTTCGCGATGGAGCGGATCAAATACACGACGACGCTGCCGGTGACCTACGCGCCGTAGGGACGCGTTGCCCCTCACCCTCCCGTCGCTGCGCGGCGGGTCCCTCCCTCTCCCGCTCCGCGGGCGAGGGGTTATTCACACCGAGCGCTTGCTTGCCCCTCTCCCATGAAATGGGAGAGGGTGGCCGGCACGCGAGCGCTGGCCGGGTGAGGGTGCGCTGGCCTGCAAAAAACGCGTTTGCAGGGGCAAGCCACTCCCTGCGAGAGTGCGGGCGCCTTCTGTCCAGCCGGAGGTCTCCTTGTCCAATAAGAGTGCCGTTTCCAAACCCGCCGCGATCCCCGATCGTCCTCATGGCGTGCGGCCTGCGATCACGGCGTTGCCGATGTCGAAGATCGGCGAGGTGTCGGCGCCCAATTTCGGCGATCCCGACATCGTGCCGCTGTGGTTCGGCGAGGGCGACCTGCCGACGCCGGCTTTCATCTGCGACGCCGCCACCGCCGCGATGAAGCGCGGTGAGACTTTCTACACCTTCAAGCGCGGCATCCCCGAGCTGCGCCAGGCGATCGCCACGTACCTCACGGGCCTGCACGCGAAGCCCGTCGTCTCCGAAAACGTGGTGGTTACTTCCTCCGGCATGAGCGCGATCATGCTGACCATGGAGGCGCTGATCGATCCCGGCGACAGCGTGATCGTGCTCCATCCGGTCTGGCCCAATATCAACTCGACCATCGGCATCATGGGCGGCGTGGCGAAGCCGGTCTCGCTCGCCTCCACCAAGGACGGCGGCTGGAAGCTCGACCTCCAGCGCGTGATCGACGCCTGCGACGCCACCACGCGCGCGATCTATGTGAACTCGCCCGGCAACCCCACGGGCTGGGTGATGACGCAGGAGGACGCGCAGGCTCTGCTCGAGTTCACGCGCAAGCGCGGGCTCTGGCTGCTTTCCGACGAGGTCTACAACCGCATCGTCTACGGAAAGCGGGCAGCGACCTCCTTCCACGACGTCGCCGAGCCCGAGGACCGCGTGGTGGTGCTGCAGAGCTTCTCGAAGGCGTGGGCCATGACCGGCTGGCGGCTCGGCTGGATGGTGGCGCCGCAGGAGATGCTCACGGTGATGGACAAGCTCATCGAGTACAACTTCAGCGGCTCGCCCACCTTCCTGCAGCACGCCGCGGTGACCGCGATCAAGGACGGCGAGCCGCTCATCGCCGAGATCGTCGAGCGCTGCCGGATCGGCCGCGATCTCTTCGTGCAGGGCCTCGCGCGCTTCCCGCGCGTCACCGTCAAGTCGCCGGAGGGCTCGTTCTACGCCTTCGCCCGGGTCGACGGCTGCACGGATAGTTTCAAGCTTGCCCGCCAGATCATCACGGGTGCCAAGGTCGGCGTGGCCCCGGGCATCGCCTTCGGCGACGCGGGCGAGGGTTATCTGCGCTTCTGCTTCGCCTCCTCGAAGGAGCGGCTGGGCGAGGCGCTGGATCGGCTGGCCAAGACCAAGGTGTTGAGCTAGCGGCTTAACGAAAGCTGGATTCACCACAGAGGCACAGAGGACACGGAGAAGCAGCAAATCGACCCTGCGTCCTTCGACGCGCTTCGCTTGCTCAGGATGAGGGGAAGACTGAGCACGGCCCTGAAGAATTCGCCTCATCCTGAGCAAGCGACCGCAGGGAGCGCGTCGAAGGACGCACAGCAGCTAATTCCGTCTCCGTATCCCCTGTGTCTCTGTGGTGAATCTTCCTTGCTTCTCTTCACAACCACGCGAGACTGAATTCTGCCGCTCGTCGGCGACGTGGAATTCCGCTTAGCTCATGCGATCAGCCCCGACGGGGCCTTGGATCGGAGGGGATCATGAACACACGCACGGTCTTGGCCGGTGCGCTGCTCTCGCTCGCGGCGACATCAGCGCATGCGCAGGCGCTGAGCACGCATCGCATCCCGGCGGCGCTCGCGCTCGAGGCGGTCGGCGCGGCGGTGGAGGCGTGCAAGGCCCAGGGCTGGGCCGAGGCCGCCGTGGTCGTGGACGCGAGCGGCGCGCGCCAGGCGGTGCTGCGCGGCGACAACGCCGGCGTCCACACGCTCGACAGCGCCTTCGGCAAGGCCTACACGTCCGCCTCCTTCAAGGCACCCAGCGGCGCCATCGGCGAGCGGCTGCTCGGCACGCCGGCGGCGGCGCAGCTGCAGCATCTTCCCAACGTGCTCCTGGTGGGCGGCGGATTGCCGATCAAGATCGGCGACGAGGTGGTGGGCGCGATCGGCGCCGGCGGCGCGCCCGGCGTCGACAAGGACGAAGCCTGCGCCAAGGCCGGCATCGACAAAATCGCCGACCGGCTTAAATAGCCGAGCGCTTCCACTAAGGAAGGTTCACCACGGAGACCGCGGCTTCGCCGCTACTCGAACTCTCCGCGTTCTCCGTGTCTCTGTGGTGATCCTTCCTTTCGTCACTGCCCCTTCGGCGCGAGCCACACCTCGGCCTGCACCGTGACGGAGACTTCGGCGTCGCCGGGCTCGGCGACGGGCGGCGGTGCCGCGGCGGGTGCGGCGGCGCGCATCGCGAAGACCGGCATGGGCGGGCGGGCGCCACCTTCGGCGTTGCCGATGGTGACGTCGCGGATCTGCTGCACGGTCATGCCGAGATCGGTGGCGACTGTCTCCGCGCGTTGGCGCAGCGCCGCGAGCGCATCGGCGGTCAGGCCGTCCTCGGCCTTGCGCAGGGTTTCCTCCGCCACCTCGAAGGTGAGGCCTTGGGTCGCGAGGCCCTGCTGCTGGAGGTCGCCCACCAGCGTCAGCAGGTCGGCGGGCGCGTCGCTCGAGAGGTTGAGCGTCTGCTGGCCGTGCCAGAGCGTGGGCTTGCCGGGATCGCGCTGGGGATAGACGGAGTAGCCGCCGGTCTCCGCCTTCACCGTCGAGACCGACTTCGCCTTGGCGAGCGCCGCCTCCATGCGGCGGTTGATCTCCGCCTGCACCTGCGACGCCACCGGCCCGGTCACCTCGACCGCGAGCCCGCCGCGCAGGTGATCCCGCGCCATTACCCGCTCCGCCCGCTCGGTTAGATGAATGACCGTGACGCCGGGGGGAGCCGAGGTGTCGGCGGCGAGGGTTGGCGCGCCGGCGAGCAGCGCCGCGGTCGTGATCGCAACAAAAGGAAGCTGTCGCATGTGGCGCTCTCCTTCATCCCGTCACCGCCAGCATGCACCACGGGAGGCTTCAGCGACAGACATAGGTGAATTTCTGCTGTGCTTGTTGGCTCATCGCGTCGAACAGCGTGATGAAAATGGTGTAGCTCTGCCCCGGCGTGCAGCCGCCGACCTGGATGAACAATGTCCCGCCCGCGAGCCCCGCGGCGCCCGGGTTCCACGAGATCGGCTGTCCCCACTGATAGCCGGTCCACGGTCGCACCTGAATCTGGTTCACGCTCTGCGGAGGATCGACGAACTGGACCGCGATCTGACCGTTCGGACCGGGATAGAACACATTCGTGATCTGGAGCGTGCTTGGCGGGGCGGTCGCGAACTGCACGATGCCGGCGTCGGCCTCGGTGCAGGTCGGGGTGCAAATCCCGACGCCGCCGACCACGACCGACGGGTTCCAGTTCTCCGCTCTCAGGATGTACGTGCCGGCCGGGATCGGCCCGCCTCCGGGAATCGGCAGCGTCATCGTCTTCGGCGCGGTGAAGGGACAGGCCGGTGCCGCGGCACCGCCGACGAGCCCGCCGCAGAGCGTGAGCAGCCCCACCCCGAAGCCGACACCGGAGGTCGGCTCCAGGACCAGCACCGTGCTGGCGTCGAAGGAATAGCCCGAGGCCGGGTTGACCGTGAGGGTGAGCATGCCCCCCGCCACGATCGGATTGCTGCTCAAGGTGATGACGTCGCCGAAGCACAGGAACTGGAAGCCGTTCCTGAACGTGCAGGCAACGGGCGGTGGCGCCGCGGGCGGCCTCGGCGGCGTGGTGCCGGGGCGCGGGCTCGGAGAGGCGCCGCCCCCGCCCGCTGCCGGCGTGCCCGACACGATCGCAAAGCCCTTATCGTTGGAGCGCGCGTTCTGCGACCAGGTCTCGGGACGGGTGTCGATGACGCTGTATTGGCCCGGCGGCAGCCTTCGATTGAAGGTCACTGTCCAGTTGGCGAGCACGCCGTTCGTCGCCGGCGTTCCCGTCGCGCGAAACGGGCCGAGCACTTGCCCCGACGGCGTCTTGATGCCGATCTGGACGCGGCCGGGAGTCTCGCCCTGTCCGCCGTGCCAGTGGTAGGTCGATACCTGACCGATCACGGTCGGCGCCGCCACCGTGAAGCTGGGATCGCAGGCGGCGCCGGGAGCCGGGCAGTCGAGCACGGCATCGGTGTTCGAATTGTTGAAGATGTCGACAGCGCCGGCGGTGCCAGGGAGCGCGCTGATACCGATCGCGAGGGGCAACGCGGCCCAGACCGCGGAATCGCCAACGCGCCGCAAGGCGATCAATACTCGATGAATTCGATAAAATGCGTCCAACATTTGTGTCCCCCAAATGTCGACAGCAATGGTCGTACTGTAGTCGAATTCAGCCTGGCGTCAAAGTCCGAGAACCCTCCGCGCGCGCAGCGACCGATTTTATTCGGCCTTATTCAAGAATTCGAGCTTCAACGTCTCATTTACCGATGCGCCGTAGGTCTTATGCGGCTGGACAAGATGGCGGCGCTGCAAGCGCCGGAAGCCAGAGGGGTGATACATGGGCAAGCACGAGGTTTCGATTTCGCCGGATTCCGTTGCGCTGCTGCACACGGCCGTGCCGGGACCCACTCGCCTCAAGGAGAGGCGCCGCCACAAGCGGCGCGACTCCTTGCGGCTGAAGCTGACGTTCCTCGGCGCCGAGCACGACGCGACCAACTGGTCGCTGGGCGGCTTTCTCGTCAAGGATACTCATCCGGACACGCCGATCGGTACCAGCGCGGCCGGCTTCTTGAGCATTGTCGGAATGCCCGGCCGATTTGCCATTCGGCTCGAGCTCGTGCGTCGCGACAAGCGCGCTCGGGAGATCGCGTTCCGGTTCATCGATCCTTCGCAGTCTTTGGTGGACACTCTCACGCGGTTCACCGAGTAGATGGGACCCCGTGAGCTTTTTAGGGCGAGCGCCGGCCGTTAATATCTTGCTAACTTCGCTAAATAGAGAATGGCCATTCTGAACCCGGCGACTTGCGGTCTTGCGGCCAGTCCCAGTGGGCGGCGAACCGCGGCGCCAAACTTTGAGGGGGAGACGATGGCATTTCTATCCGTGCGCAGTCGGGCCAACCCCGACGAGGTCAGGCCGGGCGAGAGTTTTCGCCGGCGCCAGGAGACACCGCTTTCGCAGACCGCAACCGTCCTGGGTCTTCGAGAGGGTCTGCGGGGCATTCCGCATGTCGTGTTCAAGCTCGCGATCGAGTGCTCCGACGCCAACTGCTTCGAGGACGCCTCGCGCATTCTGGCGCTCGAGTCCTTCCTCGACGCTTTTCCCGAGCGGGTGCTGTAGCCAGGCCGCGCTCCGGGCACGGGCTCCTCGTCGATCCGCTTTGCGTGAGAGGCCGGCTAGCGCGCGAGGATTTCCTCCCGGCGCCTTTTCGCACCGCCGAGACTGGGCCCCGCAAGACTCGGTTTCTTGTCGACCAGGAACAAGAAGGTCTTGCTTGAACTTAGGTGCGCTGCGGCATTAGCGCAGCCAGATTAACCACGCGAAAGATTTCCATTTCGCGCGCGATGGCATATCTTATTCTTGTATCGGGCACACCGCTCGGCGGCGAGATTATCGCTTGACCACCGTGACGGCGGACGCAGAAGACTGCGCCGCTGCTCAAAAAGAACCACACCGATGGGGATGGAAATGTCGATGAGTGCACCCTCGCAATCCGCGCGACCACCGGAAAATCGGTGGCTGCAACTCGGCCTCGGCTTCCTTTGCATGGTGCTGATCGCCAACCTGCAATACGGTTGGACGCTGTTCGTCAATCCGATCAACAAGGCGACGAACTGGTCCATCGCCGACATCCAGATCGCGTTCAGCATCTTTGTCGCGCTCGAGACCTGGCTCACGCCGGTCGAGGGCTGGCTTGCCGATTACATCGGCCCGAAGAACGGGCCGCGGCTGGTGACGGCGGTCGGCGGCATCCTCGTCGCGATCGGCTGGATCATCAACGCGAAGGCGGGCTCGCTCGAGATGCTCTATTTCGGCGCCGTGGTGAGCGGCACCGGGGCGGGCGCCGTCTACGCGACCTGCGTCGGCAATGCCGTGAAGTGGTTCCCGGATCGGCGCGGTCTCGCCGTCGGTATCACGGCAGCGGGCTTCGGCGCGGGTGCCGTGATCACGGTCGTGCCCATCCGGATGGTGATCGACTCCGCGGGCTACCAGGCGGCGTTCTTCTGGTTCGGCCTGGTGCAGGGCGCGGTGATCTTCGTGGTCGCCTGGATGCTGCGGGCGCCGCTTGCGGGCGAGACGCCGCGCGTCACCGCGGTCAAGGTGAGCCAATCCACGCGCAGCTACACGCCGGTCGAGATGCTGCAGACCCTCACCTTCTGGGTGCTCTACGTGATGTTCGTGATGGTCTCGGCCAGCGGGTTGATGGCAACGGCGCAGATCGCGCTGGTCGCGAAGGACTTCAACGTCGCCAACGTGGCGGTACTGGGCGCGGCAACGACGCTGACGGTCGCGCTCATCGTCGACAATGTCGCGAACGGAGCGGCGCGGCCGCTGTTCGGGTGGATCTCGGACAATATCGGCCGTGAGAACACCATGGCGATCGCCTTCGGTCTCGGCGGAATCAGCTACTGGCTGCTGGGATCGATGGGCACATCGCCCTGGGCCTTCGTGATCTTTGCCGCGCTGATCTTCCTGACCTGGGGCGAGATCTTCAGCCTCTTCCCCTCGACCTGCACGGACACGTTCGGGCCCAAATACGGGACCGCCAACTTGAGCTTCCTCTATACCGCCAAGGGAGCCTCGGCCTTCCTGGTGCCCTTGGCGAACGTGATTCAGGCCTCGACCGGCAGCTGGCACATGGTGTTCGTGGCGACCGCAATCATGAATTTCATCGTCGTGGGGCTTGCGATCTTCGTGCTGAAGCCGCTGCGGTCGCGCCAAATGGAAATGGGACTGGGAGGCGTGGCGAGCGCGGCGGAGTAGGCGAGCCACCGACCAGTTCTCGTGCATCCCCACCGTCGCGGGCGAGAGGAGCGATCCTCTCGCCCGATTTTCTTTTTTGGCGTCGGGGGACAGGCCTGGCTCAGCCTGTCATGGAGTGGGGCATCGAATCGGGCATAATCGGCGCCGGATTTGAGCCTTCAGAGGGGAGCACTCCATGAAGCCTGGTCTCGGCGCCCGCAGGTATCTCGTCGCGAGCCTTTGCCTGGGGGCGGCGATCGCGCTCGCCGCGATCGGCAGCGCGCTCGCGGCCTCGACCGTCGACCTGCCCGCGAGCGGCGGCGGCAAGCAGCGCGTGCTCTACCTGCAACCCAGCAATCCCGTGGCGGCGTTGATCCTGTTTCCGGGCGGCGACGGCGTGATCAAGCTCGGCACCGACGGCACGCCGGCCGCTGGCGGCAATTTCCTGGTGCGCACGCGCGACAGCTGGGTGGCACAAGGCCTGGCGGTGGCGATCCCCGATGTGCCCAGCAGTATGCGCGGCCTCTTCAACAACCGCACCACCGCCGATTACGCCGACGACATCGCGCAGATCATGGCCTATGTGCGGACGCAGACGAAGGCGCCGATCTGGCTCGTGGGCACGAGCCAAGGCACCAACGCGGCGGTGGGCGGCGCGAGCCGCCTGACCAAGGGCGAGATCGCGGGCATCGTGCTGACCTCGTCGCTGACGCGCGAGGGCGGGAGGCCCGAGCTCAAGGAAACCGTCTTCGCGGCCAATCTCGCCGCCATCAACGTGCCCGTGCTGATCCTTTCCCACACCGGCGACAAGTGCAACATCACGCCGCCCGGCGACGACGCCAACATCAAGGCCGCGCTCAAGTCCTCGCCCAAGGTCGACGTGCAAATGGTGAGCGGCGGGCTGGCACCGATCTCGCCTCCCTGCGAGGCGAGAGCCGAGCACGGCTTCTACGGGATCGAGGATTCCGTGGTGGCGCAGATCGCCAACTGGATCAAGAGCAACACCAAGTAGCGGCGCGTGGCCCTCAGGCCGGAACCGTCGCGCGTTCCACCCGCGCGGCGCAGAACTTGAACTCCGGGATCTTGCCGAAGGGGTCGAGCTGCGGGTTGGTGAGCACGTTCGCGGCGGCCTCGGCGTAGCAGAAGGGGATGAACACCATGCCCGAGGGGATGGCCCCGTCGGCGCGCGCCTTGAGCTCGATGGCGCCGCGGCGGGTCGCGACCCGGATCATGTCTCCGGGATGGATGCCGAACTTGCGGAAGTCGGCGGGCGCGAGGCTCGCCACCGCCTCGGGCTCCAGCAGGTCGAGGATGGTGGCGCGGCGGGTCATGGCTCCGGTGTGCCAGTGCTCGAGCTGGCGGCCGGTGGTGAGCACCATCGGATAATCGGCGTCCGGCTCCTCGGCGGGCGGCACCAGGCCCGCGGGCACGAACTTGCCGCGGCCGGTGGGCGTCGGGAAGCCCTCGCCGAAGACGATCTCGTTGCCGGGCTTGTCGTCGGCGTCGACGGGATACGTGACCGAGCTCTCGCGCTCCAGCCGCTCCCAGGTGATGTGGTCGAGGGAGCGCATGGTCTGCTTCATCTCCGCGAACACGTCCTTGGGATGGGCGTAGTTCCAGGGCAGGCCCAGGCGGCGCGCGATCTCCTGGATGATCCAAAGATCCTCGCGGGCCTCGCCCGGCAGCGGCAGCGCGACGCGACCCAGCTGCACCTGGCGGTTCGTGTTGGAGACCGTGCCGGTCTTCTCGGGCCAGGCGGAGGCCGGCAGCACCACGTCGGCGTACTTCGCGGTCTCCGTCAGGAAGATGTCCTGCACCACCAGATGCTCGAGCTTGGCCAGCGCCTCGCGCGCATGCTGGACGTCCGGGTCCGACATCGCGGGGTTCTCGCCCATGATATACATGCCGCGAATCACGTCCTCGTGCACCGCGTTCATGATCTCGACCACGGTGAGGCCGCGCTTGGGATCGAGCTTGGCGCCCCAGAGCTTCTCGTAGGTCGCGCGGATCTCGGCGTTCTCCACGGACTGGTAGTCCGGGAAGAACATCGGAATGAGGCCGGCGTCCGAGGCGCCCTGCACGTTGTTCTGGCCGCGGAGCGGATGCAGACCCGTGCCGGGCCGGCCGACCTGGCCCGTGACCAGCGCGAGCGCGATCAGGCAGCGCGTATTGTCGGTGCCGTGAATGTGCTGGGAGATGCCCATGCCCCAGAAGATGATCGCGGCCTCGGCGCGCGCGTATTTGCGCGCGACCGTGCGCAGCGTCTCGGCATCGATGCCGCAGATCGCCGCCATCTTCTCCGGCGGGAAATTCTTCACGTTGTCGCGCAGGCGCTCGAAGCCGTCGGTGTGCGCCTGGACGTACTGCTTGTCGTAGAGTCCCTCCTCGATGATCACATGGAGCAGCGAGTTCAGCATCGCGACATCGCGGGCGGGCTTGAACTGCAGCATGTGGGTGGCGTGGCGCTTCAGCGCCTGGCCACGGGGGTCCATCACGATCAAGGTGGCGCCGCGCTTCGCCGCGTTCTTGAAGAATGTGGCGGCGACCGGATGGTTCTCGGTCGGGTTGGCGCCGATGACGATGATGACGTCGGCATCCTTGGCGGCGGTGAAGGGTGCGGTCACCGCGCCCGAGCCGATGCCCTCGAGCAGTCCGGCCACCGACGAGGCGTGGCAGAGCCGAGTGCAGTGGTCGACATTGTTGGTGGCGAAGCCCGTCCGCACCAGCTTCTGGAAGAGATAGGCCTCCTCGTTGGAGCCCTTCGCCGAGCCGAAGCCCGCGAGGCCCTTGCCGCCGTGCTGATCGCGGATGCGCTTAAGTCCCGCGGCCGCGCGGTTAAGCGCTTCTTCCCAGCTCGCCTTGCGGAAATGCGTCCACGGGTTGGTGGGATCGATCTCGTCGTGCGGGTCCTTCTTGACGCCGGCCTTGCGGATCATCGGCACCGTCAAGCGGCCGGGATGGCTCACGTAGTCGAAGCCGAAGCGGCCTTTGACGCAGAGCCGGTTCTGGTTCGATGGCCCGTCGCGGCCGTCGACATAGACGAGCTTGTCGTCCTTGATCTTGTAAGTGATCTGGCAGCCGACGCCGCAATAGGGGCAGACGCTCGCGACCTCGCGGTCGACGCCGTTTGAGTAATGATTGTGCTCGTCGACGCGCGTCGCGGGCATGAGCGCGCCGGTGGGGCACGCCTGCACGCACTCGCCGCAGGCGACGCAGGTGCTGTTGCCCATCGGGTCGTCGAAATCGAACACGATCTTGGCGCCGTGGCCGCGCGCGGCCATGCCGATGACGTCGTTCACCTGCACCTCGCGGCAGGCGCGGACGCAGAGATTGCACTGGATGCAGGCATCGAGATTCACCGCCATGGCGGGATGGCTGCGGTCGGGCGCCGGCTGCGCGCGCGCGGGCAAGCGGCTCTCGGCGACGCCGACGCGATCGGCCCAATGCCAGAAACGGGACTCGGGATCGTGACTTGCGGCGCGTTCGGGCTGGTCGGCGACCAGCAGCTCGAACACCATCTGGCGCGAGAACTTCGCGCGCTCGCTCGCGGTCTTGACCTTCATGCCGGCCGAGGGCTGGCGGATGCAGGAGGCGGCGAGCACGCGCTCGCCCTCGATCTCCACCATGCAGGCACGGCAGTTGCCGTCGGGCCGATAACCGGGCGCGGGGCTGTAGCAGAGATGCGGAATCTCCGTGCCCTTGCGCTGGGCCACCTGCCAGATCGTCTCACCCGGCCGTGCCTCCACCTCCTCGCCGTCGAGGAAGAATTTGATCGCGTCAGTCATTGCGAACCTCGTTGGAGCGTCGCTCCGCCCCCAAAGATTGTCCCTCTCCGCCCCTCAGGGGCGGAGAGGATAGGTGAGGTGGGGCGACGCCGCGGCGATTATGTGCAACGAGGGGACTCGGATCGCACAGCGCATCCGGTGGTGGCGTGGATAAAGCGAGCCCGCCCGACGAGCGATCGAGACTCCCCCACCTCACCCCACCTCTCCGCCCCCGAGGGGCGGAGAGGGATGGCAGATGGCCGAGTCCCTTCTGGCGGATCATGCGAGATCCTCCGCGAAATGCTTCAGCGCCATCTTCACCGGATTCATCGCGGCTTGCCCGAGGCCGCAGATCGATGCATCCGTCATCACCTTGGCGAGCTCTTGGAGGAACGGCCCGTCCCATTTGGGCTCCGACAGCAGCCGCACCACTTTCTCTGTGCCCACGCGGCAGGGCGTGCATTGCCCGCAGCTCTCGTCCTCGAAGAACTTCAGCAGGTTCAGAGTGACGGCCTTCATGTCGTCCTTGTCCGAGAGCACGATCACCGCCGCCGAGCCGATGAAGCAGCCGTGGGGCTCGAGCGTGCCGAAATCGAGCGCCAGGTCGCCCATGGATGCCGGCAGGATTCCGCCAGAGCAGCCGCCGGGCAGGTAGGCCTTGAAGACATGGCCCTCCGCCATGCCGCCGCAATACTCATCGATCAATTCCTTGACCGTGATCCCCGCCGGCGCGAGCTTCACGCCGGGATTTTTCACCCGTCCGGAGACCGAGAAGCTCCGCGGGCCCTTGCGGTCGCGCCGGCCCTGGCTTGCGAACCACGGCGCGCCCTTCTCGACGATGTCGCGCACCCAGAACAGCGTCTCGACGTTGTTGATCAGCGTGGGGCGACCAAAGAGGCCGACCTGAGAGGGATAAGGCGGCTTGTGCCGCGGCAGCCCGCGTTTGCCCTCGATGCTCTCGAGCATCGCGGACTCCTCGCCGCAGATATAAGCGCCGGCGCCGCGCCGGAGATGGATCTCCGTGTGGCGCGAGAGTCCGGCCTTCTGCAGAGCCGCGATCTCCGTCTGCAGGATCTCGCGGCACTGCGGATACTCGTCGCGAAGGTAGATGTAGACCGCGGGCGCCTCGACCGCCCAAGCGCCGATCAGCATGCCCTCGAGGAAGCGGTGCGGGTCGGTCTCGAGGTAGTGCCGGTCCTTGAAGGTGCCGACCTCGCCCTCGTCGGCATTGACCGCCATCAGCCGCGGCTTCGCCTCGTTGCGCACGAAGCGCCATTTGCGGCCGGTCGGAAACCCGGCGCCGCCGAGGCCGCGGAGCGCGGAGTCCTCGAGCGCCTTGAGGATATCCTCGACGGTCTTGCCGCCCGCGAGACACGCCTCGAGGAGCTTGTATCCGCCCTGTGCGCGATAGGTATCGAGGCCGGGATAGGCGGGGAGATGCGGATGCATCTCGCCCTTGCTGGCGGCTTTGGCGACGCTCTCGACGGTGGCGTGCTCGTGAAGGGCATGGCCGATCGCGACCGCCGGCGCGTTGTGGCAGCCGCCCATGCAGGGCGCGCGCACGACGCGCACCTTGGCTCCGAGCTTGGCCGGCAGATACTTGAGCAGGCGTTGCGCGCCCGCGAGCTCGCAGCTGAGGCTGTCGCAGACCCGAACGGTGATCTCCGGCGGCGCGGACTCGCCATCCATCACGATATCGAAATGCGCGTAGAAGCTGGCGACCTCGTAAACCTCCACCAGCGCCAACTTCATCTCCATCGCGAGCGCCGCCAGATGCCGCGCGTGCAGGCAATGGTATTTGTCCTGGAGCAGATGCAGATGCTCGATCAGGAGATCGCGCTGGCGCGAGCGGTCGCCGAGCAGCGCCTGCACCTCCGCGAGCGCCTCGGGATCGACCTGCCGACCCTTGGGCATGTCGCGGCCGCGCCGCCGCCCGGAGCCCGGGTGGATGCTGCGCTTGCCTTGGGGTGCGGGTTGAGACATCAGCGTGGATCCTCACACGCTGAGGTTCCACCCCCCTCCCTACCCTCCCCCTCAAGGGGGGAGGGGGAAGAAACAGAGACCGCGCGTGCAAATTTCCCCCTCCCCCCTTGAGGGGGAGGGTTGGGGTGGGGGGTCGGAAAACAAAGACTCATCGCTTCAGCAAACTCAGCATCGTGCTGCCGAGCGCGGCGGGCGAGTCGGCAACGGCGATGCCGGCGCTGCGCATCGCTTCCATCTTGTGCTGCGCCGTCCCGGCGCCGCCGGAGATGATCGCGCCCGCATGGCCCATGCGGCGGCCGGGCGGCGCGGTGACGCCGGCGATGAAGCCCACCATCGGTTTCTTCATCTTGCTGTGCTTGATGAAATCCGCGGCTTCTTCCTCGGCGGAGCCGCCGATCTCGCCGATCATGATGATCGACCGGGTTTCGTCGTCCCTAAGGAAGAGTTCGAGCACGTCGATGAAGTTGGTGCCGTTGACGGGATCGCCGCCGATGCCGACGCAGCTGGACTGGCCGAGACCCGCCGCGGTCGTCTGCGCCACGGCCTCATAGGTGAGCGTGCCCGAGCGCGAGACGATGCCGACGTGGCCCTTGGTGTGGATGTGGCCGGGCATGATGCCGATCTTGCACTGCTCAGGCGTGATGACGCCGGGACAGTTGGGGCCGATGAGCCGGGACTTGGAGCCCTGGAGCGCGCGCTTCACTGTCACCATGTCGAGGACCGGAATCCCCTCGGTGATGCAGACCACGAGCGGCACCTCGGCGTCGATCGCCTCGAGGATCGCGTCCGCGGCGAAGGGCGGCGGCACGTAGATCGCGGAGGCGGTGGCGCCGGTCTTGGCGACCGCCTGCGCCACGGTGTCGAAGACCGGCAGATCGAGATGGGTGCTGCCGCCTCTCCCCGGCGTGATGCCGCCCACCATCTTGGTGCCGTAGGCGATCGCCTGCTCGGAATGGAAGGTGCCCTGCCGGCCGGTGAAGCCCTGGCAGATCACTTTGGTATAGGAGTTGACCAGGATCGACATCAGGCCGCCTCCCTCACCGCCTTCACCACCTTCTCGGCGGCATCGGCGAGATTGTCGGCAGAGACGATGGGCAAGCCGGAGTCGCCGAGGATCTTCTTGCCGAGGCGCACATTGGTGCCCTCGAGCCGCACCACCAGGGGCACATGCAGGCTCACCTCGCGCGCGGCGGCCACTATGCCCTCGGCGATGACATCGCAGCGCATGATGCCGCCGAAGATGTTCACCAGTATGCCCTCGACGTTGGGATCGCTCAGGATGAGCTTGAAGGCGGTGGTGACGCGGTCCTTGGTGGCGCCGCCGCCGACATCGAGGAAGTTCGCGGGCTCGCCGCCATGGAGCTTGATGATGTCCATGGTCGCCATCGCGAGCCCGGCGCCGTTCACCATGCAGCCGATGTTGCCGTCGAGCTTGACGTAGTTGAGCTCGTGCTTGCCGGCCTCGACCTCGATCGGATCCTCCTCGGACTCGTCGCGCATATCCGCGATGTCCTTGTGACGGAAGAGCGCGTTGTCGTCGAAATTCATCTTGGCATCGAGCGCCATCACCTCGCCGCTACCGGTAACCACCAGGGGATTGATCTCCACGATAGAGGCGTCGAGGCCCTGGAACGCCTTGTACATCGCGAGCATGAAACTGGTCGCGGCTTGCACCTGCTTGCCCTCGAGGCCGAGGCCGAAGGCGAGCTGGCGCGCGTGGAAGGGCTGCATGCCGGTCGCGGGATCGATCGCGACCTTGAGGATCTTCTCCGGATGTGCCGCCGCCACCTCCTCGATCTCCATGCCGCCCTCGGTCGAGGCCATCATGGTCACCCGCGAGGTCCGCCGGTCGAGCAGCAAGCCCAGATAGAGCTCGCACTTGATGTCGCAGCCCTCCTCGATGTAGACGCGCTTCACCTCGCGGCCCGCGGCACCCGTCTGCTTGGTCACGAGCACGTGCCCCAGCATCGCGGCGGCGCCCGCGCCGACGTCCTCGATCGACTTGACGACGCGCACGCCGCCCTTGCCTTTGGGATCGTCCTTGAAGCGGCCGGCGCCACGGCCGCCCGCGTGGATCTGCGCCTTCACGACCCAGACCGGGCCGCCGAGATCGCGCGCCACGCGTTGCGCCTCCTCGGGCGTATAGGCCACGGCGCCGCGCGGCACCGCGACCCCGTATTTCTGCAGCAGGCTCTTCGCCTGGTACTCGTGGATATTCATGAGCGGCTTCGATCCCTCTCGATGCGGCACGGCGGCCGGGGCTCAGGGCTTACTACCGGAACCCGCAAACCTGCAACCTCGCTCATTTGATCAGCCCGGCGCCCCTTGCCCATTTGTACTTGGCGCCCAGCACCGCCACCGGAATCTCCGTCGAATAGGCATAAGCGGGAATCCCGTGATCGTACAGGTACTCCGATGCCTGCTCGACCTCTATGTCGCCCGCGAGCGAGGCCACGATCGGCTTGACGATGCCCTTGGCCTTCATCTCCTCCACCACGTCCACGACCAAATTCGCGAACACCATGGGCGGCGTGATAATGGTGTGCCAATAGCCTAGGATAAGCGCGTGGATGCGCGGATCCTCGAGGCCGAGCCGGATGGTGTTCTTGTAGGTGGTGGGCGGCTCGCCGCCGGTGATGTCGACGGGATTGCCGGCCGCGCCGAAAGGCGGGATGAACTTGCGGAAGGCCTGGTCGAGATCGCCCGGCATCCTCATGAGCGAGAGGCCGTTGTCGACGCTGGCGTCGGAGAGCAGCACGCCTGAGCCGCCGGCACCCGTGATGATCACGACGTTCTCGCCCTTGGGCGTCGGCAGCACGGGAATGCCGCGGGCGAAGTCCAGCATGTCGCGCAGCGATTTCGCCCGGATCACCCCGGATTGGCGCAGCACGTCGTCATAGATCTTGTCGTTGCCGGCGAGCGCGCCCGTGTGGGAGCTCGCGGCGCGCGCGCCGAGCGCGGTGCGGCCGGCTTTCAGCACCACCACCGGCTTTTTACGGGAGACGCGCTTCGCCACCTCGGCGAAGGACCGGCCGTCCTTCAGGTCCTCGCAATGCATGGCGATGATGTGGGTGTTGTCGTCCTGCTCGAAGAAGGTCAGCAGGTCGTCCTCGTCGAGGTCGGATTTGTTGCCGAGACCGACGATCGCGGAGACGCCCATCTTGGCCGAGCGCGAGAAGCCGATGATCGCCATGCCGATGCCGCCCGACTGGGACGAGAGCGCGGCGTGACCCTTCACGTCGTAGGCGGTGCAGAAGGTCGCGCACAGGTTCTTCCAGGTGTAATAGAAGCCGTAGATGTTCGGCCCCATCAGGCGGATGTTGTACTTCCGCCCGATCGCCTGGATCTCCTTCTGGCCCTCGACATTGCCGGTCTCGGCGAAGCCCGAGGGGATCAACACCGCGCCGGGTATCTGCTTCTCGCCGCACTCGACCAGCGCCTGGGCCACGAACTTCGCGGGAATTGCGAACACGGCGACGTCGATGTCGCCCGGTACGTCCTTCACGCTCTTGTAGGCCTTGCGGCCGAGGATTTCCTCGGCCTTGGGATGGATCGGAAAGATCCGACCTTGGTAACCGCCGTTGATGAGGTTCTTCATCACGGAATTGCCGATCTTGCCATCCTCCGAGGAGGCGCCGATCACCGCGACCGCATCCGGCTTCATGATGCGATTCATCTGCCGGACGATCTCGTCTTGGCTCGGCCGGTAGCGCGCGGGCGCGGGCTCGAAGTCGAGCACGATGCGCACGTCCGCGGCGGTGGCGCCGTCCTTGCGCGCGAAGACCGGATTGAGATCCATCTCCGCGATCTCCGGGAAGTCGCTCACCAGCTTGGAGACATTCTGGATGAGCTGCGCCAGTGCCCGGCGGTCGACGGCCTCGCCGCCGCGCACGCCCTTCAGGATCTCTGCCGCGGCGATGCCGTCGAGCATCGAGAGCGCGTCCTCGCGCGAGGCGGGCGCCAAGCGGAAGGTGATGTCCTTCAGCACCTCGACCAGGACGCCGCCGAGACCGAAGGCGACCAGCTTGCCGAAGCTCGGGTCGGTGACGGCGCCGATGATGACTTCCTGGCCGCCGGTCAGCATCTGCTGCACCTGGACGCCGTCGATCTTGGCCTTGCGGTTGTATTTCTTCGCGTTGGCAAGGATCCTGGCGTAGCCCTTCTCGGCTTCCGCGGGCGTCTTCACGCCGACCAGAACGCCGCCCGCCTCGGTCTTATGGAGGATGTCCGGCGACACGATCTTGAGGACGACCGGGAAACCCATTTTGCGCGCAAGGCTCGCCGCTTGCCTGGCACTGGTCGCGACGTCCTCTTTCGGCACCGGGATGCCATAGGCATCGCAGACCAGCTTGCCCTCGGGCGCGGTCAGCGCGGTGCGGCCTTCGGCCTTCACCATCGCGAGCACCTTGCGGACCGCCGCCTTGTCGTAAGCCATCAAACGCCCTCTTACATTTCTCGTCGGAAACTCGCGTCCTTCGACGCGCTTCGCTTGCTCAGGATGAGGAGCAATGAGTGAGCGCGTTCAAACGCCCCTCATCCTGAGCGAGCGGCCCATTGGGCCGCGCGTCGAAGGACGCACCGATCGATCCGTGCTTAGATCGCCCCCGCCTTGCGCAGATCCGCCACCGCGGCCTTGTCGTAGCCGAGCTCGGCGAGGACCTCCTCGGTGTGCTCGCCGAGGAGCGGCGAGCGTTTCACCTCGGTGGGGCTGTCGGACATCTTGATGGGATTGCCGACCGAGAGGTATTTGCCGCGCTTGGGATGATCAACCTCGACCACCGTGCCGGTCTTTCGCAGCGATGGCTCCTCGGCGATCTCCTTCATGGAGAGGATGGGGCCGCAGGGTATGTCATGCCCGTTCAAGATATCCATGGCCTCGAACTTGGTCTTGGTCTTGGTCCATTCCTCGATGGTGGCGAAAATCTCCGTGAGCCGCGACAGCCGCGCCTCGGGCTTGGCGTAGTCGGGGTGGGTGATCCACTCCTCCTTGCCGATGACCTTGCAGATGGCGTCCCAGACCGGCGCTTGCGTGATGAAGTAGATGTAGGCGTTGGGGTCCGTCTCCCAGCCCTTGCATTTCAGGATCCAGCCGGGCTGCCCGCCGCCCGAGGCGTTGCCGGCGCGCGGAACGGCCTCGCCGAACTTTCCGTGCGGGTATTGCGGGTACTCCTTCATGATGTGGGTGCGGTCGAGGCGCTGCTGATCGCGGAGCTTCACCCGGCAGAGGTTGAGCACCCCGTCTTGCATGGCCGCGAGCACGCGCTGACCGCGGCCCGAGGTGTTGCGCTGATAGAGCGCCGCGACGATGCCGAGCGCCAGGTGCAGGCCGGTGCCGCTGTCGCCGATCTGCGCGCCCGTGACCAGCGGCGGCCCGTCGTCGAAGCCGGTGGTTGAGGCGGCGCCGCCCGCGCATTGCGCGACGTTCTCGTAGACCTTGCAGTCCTCGTAAGGGCCGGGGCCGAAGCCCTTCACGGAGGCCACGATCATCCGGGGATTCAGCTCCTGGATGCGCTCCCAGGTGAAGCCCATGCGGTCGAGCACGCCGGGCGCGAAATTCTCCACCAGCACGTCGCAGCGCTTGACCAGCTTTTCCAGCACCGCCTTGCCGCTGGGATTCTTGGTGTCGAGCGTGATCGAGCGCTTGTTGTGGTTCAGCATGGTGAAATAGAGGCTGTCCACGTCGGGGATGTCGCGGAGCTGGCCGCGCGTGATGTCGCCGACGCCCGCGCGCTCCACCTTGATCACGTCCGCGCCCATCCAGGCGAGCAGCTGCGTGCAGGTCGGGCCCGACTGCACGTGCGTGAAGTCGAGAATGCGAACGCCATCCAGTGCCTTGCCCATTTTCCTCTCCGAAATCTGTCGTTGCGTTCTGTGATGCGTTGTCGGCGGCCACCACCTCGTGCCGCGCCGCATGCCCGAAGACGTTCTATTTCTTGCGAAGCACGCTTTGCGGGTTGAGGTTGCCGATGCGGCCGCTCTCGCTGCCCGCAGCCGGGTCTATCACCGCGTTGATCAGGGTGGGCTTGCCCGAATCCATGGCCGCTTCGACGGCCCGCTTGAGCTCGTCGGGTGATTCCGCTTGCACGCCGACGCCACCGAAGGCTTCGATGAGCTTGTCGTAGCGCGCGCCTTTGACGAAAACGGTCGTCGCAGGATCCGATCCGCCGCCGGAGTTGACGTCGGTCCCGCGGTAGATGCCGCCGTTGTTGAAGACAACGACGCAGACCGGCAGGTTGTACCGGCAGATGGTCTCCACCTCCATGCCGCAGAAGCCGAAGGCGCTGTCGCCTTCGACCGCGAGCACGGGCTTGCCGGTTTCGACGGCTGCGGCGATGGCCTGGCCCATGCCGATGCCCATCACGCCCCAGGTGCCGACGTCCAGACGCTTGCGCGGCTTGTACATGTCGATCACACCGCGTGCGAGGTCGAGCGTGTTGGCGCCTTCGTTGACGAGGATCGCATCCGGCCGTTCCTTTATGACGTTGCGCAAGACACCGAGCGCGCCGTGATAGTCCATCGGCGAGTTGTTGTTCATCAGGCGCGGCGCCATCTTGGCGACGTTTTCCTCGCGCTTCGCCTTGACGGCGGTGGCCCACTCGGCCGGCGCCAGCGGCCAGTTGCCGCCCATGCCCTCGATCAGGGCGGCGACGCAGGAGCCGATATCGCCCACGACCGGGGCGGCGATTTCGACGTTGCTGTCCATCTCCTTGGGCTCGATGTCGATCTGGATGAACTTCTTCGGAGCCTCGCCCCAGGTCTTTCCCTTGCCGTGCGACAAGAGCCAGTTGAGGCGGGCGCCGATCATCATCACGACGTCGGAATCCTTCAGCACGGTCGAGCGCGCGGCGCCGGCGCACTGCGGATGCGTATCGGGCAGCAGACCTTTGGCCATGCTCATCGGCAGGAACGGAACGCCGCTCTTCTCGACCAGGGTCTTGATGGCGTCGTCGGCCTGCGCGTAGGCGGCACCCTTGCCGAGGATGATCAGCGGCCGCTTGGCGGATTTGAGCACGTCCAGCGCGCGCTCGATAGCGGCCGGCGCCGGGATCTGGGCGGGTGCGGCGTCGATGACCTTGACCAGCGACTTCCTGCCGGCGTCCGCATTCATGACCTGGCCGAAGAGCTTGGCCGGCAGGTCGAGATAGACGCCGCCTGGCCGCCCCGAGACGGCGGCGCGGATCGCGCGCGCAAGGCCGATGCCGATGTCGGCGGCCTGCAGCACGCGGAAGGCCGCCTTGCACAACGGCTTGGCGATGGCGAGCTGGTCCATCTCCTCATAGTCGCCCTGCTGCAGGTCGACGACCTCGCGCTCGGACGAGCCCGAAATCAGGATCATCGGGAAACAGTTGGTCGTGGCGTGGGCAAGGGCCGTCAGACCATTGAGGAAGCCGGGCGCGGACACCGTGAGGCAGATGCCGGGTTTCTTGGTGAGGAAGCCCGCGATGGCGGCGGCATAGCCGGCATTCTGCTCGTGGCGGAACGAGAGGACGCGGATGCCCGCGGCCTGCGCCATGCGGCCGAAATCCGTGATGGGTATGCCGGGCACGCCGTAGATCGTGGTGAGGCCGTTGAACTTGAGCGCGTCGATGACGAGGCGGAAGCCGTCGGTCAGCTCCTGAGTCTCGTCCGCCGTGGCCCTCGCCTCCCCTTTGAGCGTCGTGGCTTGCGTCATCAGGGCTGTCCTCCCTCTGGGTCGTTTGATTTTTCAGTTCAGGAAATCGCAATGCTTCTCGACAAACGCCGCGAGATCGAGCGTGTGCTGGCGGTCGAGCCGCTCGGCCAGCTCGGTGTCGCGCCGTTCGAGGGCCTCAATGATCTTCATGTGATCGACGATCGAGCGGGCCGCGCGATCCGATTGCCGGATCGTCACCTGCCGGATGGCGCGTACGTGAATCAAGAGGTTCTCGGTCATGTCGGCGATGAGCTTCGATTTGCTCAACCGGATGATCGCCTGATGGAAGGTGAGGTTCGCGTCGGAGTACTCGTCCATGTGCCCCCCGTCGGGCCGCTCGCCGTGGAACTCCTCGAAGAGCTTGCGCAGAGTCGCGATCTCGGCGTCGCTCGCATTGAGGGTGATGAGGCGGGCGGCCATGCTCTCGAGCGCCGCCCAGACGTGGATGATCTCCAGCATTTCCTTCATGGTTTTGCGCACCACGAAGACGCCGCGCCGCGGCAGCGTGCGCACGAAGCCTTCCTGCTCGAGCAGCGTCATGGCTTCGCGGATCGGCGTCCGGCTCACGCCGAGATCCTGGGAGAGCTGGCGCTCGTCGAGGCGGATCTCGTTGGGGTGGGCGTAGACGTTGACCGCGGTGATCGCCTGCTTGAGCGCCTGATAGGCCTGCGTGCGGAAGCTCGACTGGGTGTCGATCGGCTTCACGGCCAGCCTGGGGGGTGTCGCAACGGCGAAGTCTTCGGCCATCAGTCCCTCACCTCGATTAAGCAAAATCAAGGGCTTATGAGCATCGCCCCGTAAGGCGCGCCCGTTATTCGCAATCTTGTATGCCAGATGCCACAGCGGTCAAGAGGTGCGGATTGAACGGCGCGCCCACGCATTTCTTGACATCGCGTAGACCGACCCCCTAGAGCCTCCCGTCACGCTGGACCGCTCAGAGGGGAAGCAACGCGCCATGCCACTTGCCAAGAAACACGTCCGCCATTCCGGCCGCGTGGTCATCCTCGGGTTCGGCAGCATCGGCCAAGGCACGCTGCCGCTCATCCTGCGGCACGTGGACATGGACCCCAAGCGGATCACCATCGTCACCGCCGAGGAGCGCGGCCGCAAAGAGGCCGAGGACCTCGGCATCGCCTTCATCATCAATCCGCTCACCCGAGAGAATTACGTCCAAGTGCTGGAGCCCATGCTGGGCCCGGGCGACTTCCTGCTCAACCTCTCGGTCGAGGTCTCCAGCATCGCGCTCATCGAGTTCTGCCATCGCAAGGGGGCACTCTATCTCGACACCTGCATCGAGCCATGGCCCGGCGGCTACACGGATACGTCGCTGTCGCCCTCGCAGCGCTCGAACTACGCGCTCCGCGAGCAGGCCCTGGGCGTCCGCCGGAAGACCGGCGGCAAGGGACCGACCGCCATCCTGACCCACGGCGCCAACCCGGGCCTGGTCTCGCATTTCGTCAAGCAGGCGATGCTGGACGTCGCCGAGGCGACCGGCCTCGAGGCGGCGGTACCGAAGACGCGCGCGGATTGGAGCGCGCTCAGCCAGAAGCTCAACGTCAAGGTGATCCACATCGCCGAGCGCGACACGCAGGTCTCCGACAAGCCCAAGCGGCCCGGCGAATTCGTCAACACCTGGTCGGTGGACGGTTTCTTCAGCGAGGGCTCGCAGCCGGCGGAGCTGGGCTGGGGCAGCCACGAGCGGCATTTCCCGGCCGATGGCAAGCGCCACGATTTTGGCTCCGACTGCGCGATCTACCTGATGCGGCCCGGTGCCAGCACGCGGATGCGCAGCTGGACGCCGCTCGAAGGGCCCTATCACGGCTTCCTCATCACGCACGGCGAATCGATCTCGATCTCGGATTACTTCACCGTGCGCGAGGGCGACCGGGTCGTCTACCGTCCGACGGTGCATTACGCCTACCACCCCTGCGACGACGCCGTGCTCTCGATCCATGAACTCGCCGGCAAGAACTGGCACCTGCAGACCGAGAAACGCATCCTGATGGACGAGATCATCACGGGCATCGATGAGCTGGGCGTGCTCCTGATGGGCCACGCCAAGGGCGCTTACTGGTATGGCTCGGTACTTTCGATCGACGAGGCGCGCGCGCTCGTGCCCTATCACAACGCGACCGGCCTGCAGGTGACCGCACCGGTGCTTGCCGGCATGATCTGGGCGATCGAGCATCCCGACCGCGGCGTCACCGAGCCCGATGAGATGGACTTCGACCGCATCCTGGAGATCTGTCGCCCCTATCTCGGCAAGCTCGTGGGCACCTATGGCGACTGGACGCCCCTTCTCGACCGCGGCCGGCTGTTCCCCGAGGATGTTGATATCGGCGACCCCTGGCAGTTCAAGAATTTCCGGGTGGTCTGAGCCCGGAGCGCGCTCCGCCCCGAAACGGTGATAGACTTCATAAGCTAGGTACCCCCGCTTGCTCGGGAGGATCTGCCTATGGACAAGATCGGACGCGCGCTGGTCGCGCTGGTCATTGCCTCTGCTCTCTGGGCGGCGCCGGCCTGGAGCCGGGACGTGGATCTCGCGCTCGTGCTCGCGATCGATGTCTCCGGAAGCGTCAATGCGGAGCGCTGGGAGCTGCAGCGGCGCGGCTACGAGGCCGCTTTCAACAGCCCGGAGGTGCTGCAGTCCATCACCTCCGGACCGCACAAGGCGATCGCCGTCACGATGGTCGAATGGTCGGGCGTCCGGCATCAGCAGCAGGTCGTCGAATGGACCGTGATTTCCGACGAGCTCTCCGCCGCCACCTTCGCGAGCTTGATGGCGGAAGCGCCGCGCGTCTATTCCGACTGGACCTCCATCAGCGCCGCGCTCGACTTCGTAATTCCGCTTTTCAAGGAGAGCGGCGTGACCGCCGGACGCAACATCATCGACGTCTCCGGCGACGGCGTGAACAACCAGGGCCGGCCCATCAACGACGCGCGCGATCAAGCGTTAGCCCAGGGCATCGTGATCAACGGGCTGCCGATTCTCAGCGAGTACGAAGCCTTGGACGGCTACTACGAGGAGCACGTGATCGGCGGTGCCGGCGCCTTCATGGAGGTGGTGAAGGACTATTCCAGCTTCGGCAAGGCCGTGCTCTCCAAGCTCGTGCGCGAGATCGCGGGGAACGAGGAGCGCGCACGGGCGGTTCTGGCCAAACGACGTCTCCCGGCGCCGCTTCAGTCGGCCGAGGCCGCGCCGTCCGGCTCAAGATAGAGAGAGCCAGCTTCAATCCGCATCCGCACCGGCTTCAGGCTCTTGCCGGCGCACGGACCTGAAACGCAGAGTCCATCCTCGATTCGGAACAGCGCGCCATGGGTGGCGCACAGAATGTGCCGCTTCTCGAGATCGAGAAACCGGTCCGGTACCCAGTCGAGCGGTGAGCCCAAATGCGGACAGGAATTCTCGTAAGCGACTACTCGCCCGCCGTGGCGCACCACGAAGACCGCGCGGGTCTCGCTGCCGCTGCCGATCCGGAAACCGCGACTGCCGGGCTCGGCGATCTCGTCGAGGCGGCAGAGCGGATTGCAGCTCAAGCCTTGATGCCCGCCATCTTGGCGATGGTGCGCCACTCGTCCGCGTTCACCGGCGAAACCGAAAGCCGGGAGAGCTTGACCAGCTTCATGCTCTTGAGGGCTGGCGTCGCCTTGACGGTGGCGAGAGTGACTGGCGTCTTCACGGGCTCGACCGGGACCACGTCGACTTGAACGAACTTGCCCTCCGCGTCGCTCGGATCCGGGTAAGCTTCCTTCACGATCTCGGCCACGCCGACGATCTCCTTGCCCTCGCCCGAGTGATAGAAGAAGGCGCGATCGCCTTTCTTCATCGCCTTGAGGTTGGCGGCGGCTTGGAAATTGCGCACGCCGCTCCAGTTGGTGCGTTTGTCCTTGACCAGCTGATCCCAGGAGTAGGCGGAAGGCTCGGACTTCAGCAGCCAATACGCCATCGGTTCCTCCTCAGTTTCCCTGTGCGCGGGCGACAATGAAGATGCGGCGAAACGGCAGCAGCGTATGACCGTCCGCGCGGCGCGGATAGGCGCGGCGGAGCCGCTCCGCGCAGACGCGCTCGAAGTCCGCGCGCTCGGCGCCCGAGAGCGCCGTCAGAAGCGGGCGCAGCGCCGTCCCGCGCATCCAGGTGAGCACCGCGTCCTCGCCGCTGAGCACGTGGAGGTATTCGGTCTCCCAGATGTCGAGGCCGCCCTGCGCCCAGCGGCGCCAAGCGGTCGTAGGTGACCTCGGGCGCCGCTACTGGGTCGGGCCGCAAGAGTGGTTTCAATGTCGCGGCCCAAGACCCCGCCTGCGCCGCCTCGCGCATGAGCACGTGCGAGGGTGCATCGAAATTTCGCGGCATCTGCACCGCGAGGACGCCGCCGGGCGCCAGCAGCCCCATCAAGCGCGGGAACAGCGTCTCGTGCTCGTCGACCCATTGCAGGACGGCGTTGGAGAAGACCAGCGCCACCTTCTCCGGCGGCGCCCAGCTCCGCAGGTCCGCTTGCTCCCAGCGGATCGATGAGGGTGTCGCCGACGCCTGCTTCAGCATCTCCGGGGACGAATCGATCGCCGTGAAGGCGCGGCCGGGCCAACGCTCGGCAATGGCGCGCGCGTGCACGCCGGTGCCGCAGCCGAACTCCGCCAGAGGTCCCGGCGGCAGGTCGCCCACCCGCGCGAGCAGGTCGAAGCCCGGTCTCAGGCGCTCGTCGGAGAACCTCAGGTAGGTCGCGGGATCCCACGCCACTGCCGCTGTCCTTTTTCCCTGCGAACGGCGCCTCTCTTAGCCCATTCGGGCCGTGTTCGGCACGAGGAAATGCGATTCGCATATTACACATGCCTTCAGAGTGAAATAGTATATTTGACGCCATAGCATATGTTAAATAATCTCTATCCACAGAGCATGGTCCAAGCGGGAGCTTGCGATGGCACGAGACTCCGGTCCCTCCAAGGTCGAGCAAGTCAAGCTGGCAAGCCATGGCTTGCGCGGAACGCTGGCCGAGGAAGCCGGCAACGGCGCGCCAACCTTCAGCGGCGAGTCCGCGGTGCTGCTCAAATTCCACGGCATCTACCAAGGCTATGACCGCGACAGCGCCACCGAGCGCAAGCAACAAGGTCTCGGCAAGCAGGCGCAGCTGATGGTGCGCGTGCGCATCCCCGGCGGCCGGCTCACGGCAGCCCAGTACCTGGCCCTCGACGAGATCGCCGATCGCTACGGCAACGGCACCCTGCGGCTCACCACGCGCCAGAGCATCCAGTTTCACGGCGTGCTGAAGCGCGACAGCAAGGCGGCCATCGCCGGCATCGACTGCGTCCTCCTGACCACGCTCGCGGCCTGCGGCGATGTCGTGCGCACCGTCACCACCGTACCCGCGCCGATCCAGGATGCTGTCCATGCGCGCCTGGACGCGGACGCGCGGCGGCTCTCCGCACACTTGCTGCCGCAAAGCGGCGCCTATCACGAGATCTGGCTGGACGGCGAGCCGGTCGCGGGCGAGGCGGAGGAGACGCTCTATGGGCGCACCTACCTGCCGCGAAAATTCAAGATCGGGCTCGCGGCGCCCGAGGACAATTCGATCGATGTGCTCACCAACGACCTGGGCATTATCGCACTCTTCGAGGGCGAGACGCTGCGCGGCTACAACCTTGCGCTGGGCGGCGGGCTCGGCATGACCCACAACAACCCGCGGACTTTCCCGCGCCTCGCCTCGCTGGTTGCCTTCGTCGCGCCCGAGGATCTGCTGCCCGCGACCGAAGCGGTGGTCCGGCTGCACCGCGATTACGGCAACCGCAGCGACCGCCGGCGCGCGCGACTCAAATACGTGATCGCCGAGCACGGGGAGGCCTGGGCGAAGGCGCGGCTGGAAGAATACCTGGGCAAGCCTCTGGAAGACCCGCGCCCCATGCCGCGCTTCCAAGTGCGCGATCACCTGGGCTGGCATGAGCAGGGCGATGGCCGGCTCTACCTCGGTGTGCCCGTGCCGAGCGGCCGCGTCGCCGGCGAGGCTCGGCGCGCGCTCCGCGAGGCGATCGCCCGATTCGGCCTCGACCCGATCATCAGCCCGAATCAAGATCTGATCCTCAGCAACGCCGCGCCGGCGGATCGCGTCGCGATCGAGGCGGCTCTGGGCGCGGGCGGCGTCACACGCGCCAGCGATCTCGCGCCGGTCCGGCGCTGGTCGCTCGCCTGCCCGGCGCTGCCCACCTGCGGCCTCGCGCTCACCGAGGCGGAGCGCGTGCACGATCCCATGATCGCCGAGATCGAGGCGGCGCTGGCGCGCCATGGCCTCGAGCGCGAGCGGCTCGCAGTGCGCATCACCGGATGCCCGAACGGATGCGCGCGGCCCTACGCCGGCGATATCGGCATCGTCGGCCGCATGCCCGGATACTACGCGCTCTATGTCGGCGGCGATTTCGAGGGTACGCGGCTCAATTTCCGGCTGCTCGACCGGGTCGCGGAATCGGAAGTCGCCACAACGCTCGAACCGCTGTTCGCGCTCTTCGCCCGGGAGCGCGCGCCCGGCGAAGGGTTCGGCGATTTCTGCGAGCGCGCCGGCAAGACCCGGCTCGTCGCCGCGCTCGGCGCCCAACTGCAGGAGGTTTCGTGATGTTTCCGATCGTGCTCGATCTCTCGACGCTCCCCGTGATCCTCGCCGGCAACGGACCGCAGGCCGCGCGCCGGCTGGCGCTCCTCGACGAGGACCGCGCCGGACGCGTGACCGTATACGCGCCGACGCCCTGCGAGACTCTTGCGAGCGCGGCAGGCTCGCGCCTGGTCCGCCGATGGCCGACGCCCGCCGAGGTCGCCTCCGCCAAGATGCTGCTGGTCGCCGACGGGATCGAGGCCAGCGCGGTCTCCGATCTGGTCGCGGTCGCGCGCGCCGGCGGCACGATGGTCAATGTCGAGGACCGGCCGGCACTCTCGGATTTTCACTCGCCCGCCGTGGTGCGACGGGGCGACCTGCTGGTCACGGTCTCGACCGGTGGGCGCAGCCCGGCCCTGGCCCGCCGTCTCGGCCGTTTCCTTGCCGAGGTTTTTGGGCCAGAATGGCAGACACAGCTCGAGGAGCTCGCGGCGCTCCGCGGGCAATGGCGGGAAGCGGGCGCGGATCCATCGACGGTTGGCGAGTGGACCGAGGCCTGGATCGATCGTCACGGTCAGTTGCCCAGCGAGTCCGAGGCCGCGGCAGCCCTCTTACGGCAAATGGCACAACGGACGCTCGTCGCCGCATCTTGAAGCAGCGAAACGCTCACAGAGAATCGAAAAGGAGGAGGAGATATGTCACTCAGGCTTGGTGAAATCGCACCCGACTTCACGCAGGAATCGACCGAAGGCCCGATCCATTTCCATCAATGGGCGGGCAACAGCTGGGTCGTCCTGTTCTCGCATCCCAAGGACTTCACGCCGGTCTGCACCACGGAGCTCGGCACCGTCGCCAAACTCAAGGGCGAGTTCGACAAGCGCAACGTCAAGGTGATCGGCCTTTCGGTCGACCCGGTCGGCGATCACACCCGATGGGCGAGCGACATCAAGGAGACCCAGGGTACGGCGCCGAACTACCCGATCCTCGGAGACGCCGACTACAAAGTCTCCAAGCTCTACGACATGCTCCCGGCGGCGGTGTCGGGCGATCCGAGCAAGCGCACCCCCGCCGACAATCTGACCGTGCGCAACGTCTTCATCGTCGGGCCGGACAAGAAGGTCAGGCTGATCCTCGTCTATCCGATGGCGACCGGTCGTAATTTCACGGAGATCCTGCGCGTCATCGATTCCATGCAGCTCAGCGACAAGCACAAGGTCGCAACCCCGGCGGATTGGAAGCAGGGCCAGGATGTGATCATCACCACGGCCGTGAGCGATGAAGAGGCCAAGACACGCTTCCCCAAGGGCTTCAAGAAGCTGAAGCCCTATCTGCGCATCACGCCTCAGCCAGACGCGTAGACGATCGCGGGATAGCGATTAAGGAGAAGGCGGCGCCGTTTCCGGCACCGCCTTTTTCTTTCCCCGCCGGGACTCGAGCCCAGCGCTCAGATTGCTTCCTTAAGGTCCTTCGCCGCGCGGAACGCGACCTTCTTGCTCGCCTTGATCTTGATCGGCTCGCCGGTCGCGGGGTTGCGGCCCATGCGCGCGGCCCGGTGGCGCACCGCGAGGATGCCGAGACCCCCGATACGGATGCGCGTACCCTTCTTGAGATGCTTCACGACGAGCCCGACAAAGTCGCCGAGCATCGCCTCGGCCTGCTTCTTCGCGATCTCGTGGCTCTCGGCGAGCGAAGCCGCGAGATGCTTGAGGGTCACCGTCGTCGGGGTGCCCGCCTTTTGCGTCGCCATTCCTGTTTCCCTCTTGTTGGTACGCCGACTGGTGTCGGCCACAAAGAGAGAATCACAACGGGGCGCCCAACGCAAGAAGTCCCCGTATTACGCGGGAATCCCATACTTTGGGTTGCCGGGGGCAAAAACGGCCGCGACCGCAACATGGGCCGACTCGCCCGCGGACGGGTCCTCTTAATACGCGCGTAACCCTCGCCGGTTATCATCGGCACCGTCGCAAAACGTGCCGCGCCGAGATTCCAATGCCCCGTTTCCCCAAGCTCACCGAGCGCCACGACGAGGCGCATAGCCCCGCCAACAGCCTGGCGCTCGCGCTGGCGTTCTCCGGCGTGGGCCTCCTCAATGCCATGATGCCGCTGATGATCGGCGGCCTCGCCTACACCCTGCACTTCTGGCACTGAGCCGCCGCCCTCAAGCAAGCGGATACTCCGCCTGATCCTCGTAGATGGCGCCGCTTTTCGTCAGATAGCTCGCGACCAGACTGAACCCGCTCACGTCGAACGGCTCGGCGCGAAACAACGCGTTGGCCGCCAGGAATGCCTGCACTTTCGGCCCCAAGGGCTGCCTGAGACGGGCCAGCGATACGTGGGGCGTAAAACGCCGGGTCTCCGGCGGGAGTCCGATGCGCTGCAGCGCGCTCTCCACCTTGCCGTGAAGCTGCAACAGCGGCGGCGACTTCTCGACGCCGACCCACAGCATGCGCGTTCCGAACTGCCCGACGGCCGCGAGCGCCAGCTGAAAGCGCGGCACCGAGAGGCGCAGGAGCGCCGCGTCGATGTCGCTCGCCAGGCCCTCGTCGACCTCGCCGATGAAGCGCAGCGTCACGTGAAAGTTGCCGGGGTCGACCCAGCGCGCCTCGGGGACGCCGACGCAGAGCGTGGAGAGACGAAGCTTGAGCGCGGGCGGCAGGTCGATTCCGACGAAGAGGCGCAGCATGACGGCTCTCTCCTCGCGGAGATCGCTCAGAGAAACAGGGCGAGGACGCCGGTGTAGCCGTAGAGCCGATCGTGGGCAATCTCGCCATTGCCGAAAAACCCGGCCAGCGGGAAATCGCCGAGCGTTTCGCGGATGGTCTTGAGCTCCTCCGAATCCGCGCCGAACAAGTTGGGCCCGCGCGCGACGCAGCTGAAATAGAGCCCCGCCTTGGCCGGTGTCGACGCGCGCCGCTTCAGGCCCTCCAGCATCCGCCTCAAGTCCTCGAGCGCGCTCGCGGCATCGCGACGGCAAAACAAGATCGAGTCGCCGGGCGCCATGCGCTCGGCGATCGCGATCCATTGCCGCTCGGCGTCGATCGCCATCAGGTTGCGCACGAGATAATCGCTCGTGTCGGACCCGCGCACCGGAATGCCCGCGAAGATGCGGCCGCCGACTTTCCGCAGGTCGCGCGCGAGGAGCTCGCCGATGTCCTCCTTGAACACCTCGAGAGCCGGGCGCTCGTCGATCGCCATCACCACGTTCTCGCGCGCCTCGGTGACCCGGCGGACCGGTCCGATCGGCGAGCAGCCTTGCGTCAAGCCCGTCGCCACGGCGATCTCAGGCGATAGCACGACGCCCGAGAGGCCGCCCTCGACCACGCGCTCGGCGATCTGGCGCGGTGCCGCCCCCGAGGCGGCCGCAAGCCCGCCCACCAGGAAGAGCCCGGCCTCGGCGCTGAGCGCGGCCAGCGTCTGCACGACGCGGCCGTCTCTGGGATCGCCGTGCACGACTCCGAACGCGGGATGGGTCTTGGCGAACCAGCTCGCCTCAGCGGCGACCAGCGCCCGGCCGCCCGCGGTCTGCGGCCCGAACACGCGGAACGCGTCCTCCGACCAGCACGCCACCAGCGCGCTCACCGCCGCCACCTGAAAATATTCGCGCCCCGCGCCGCAGACGCCGAGCCCGACGCTGCCAACCCAGTGCTGCACGCGCGTGCGCTCGCGCAGGAAGGTGAGGATGCTGCCGAGATCGTCGGCGAGCGCCTCGGTCGCATAGAGGAAACCGAGGCTCGCGCCTTCCGGCAGCGGCAGCAGCGCATCGGCGCAGGCCTTCGCGGCCTCGGCCCAACCGGCGCCGGCACCGTGGGCCGCGCGGAACCGCGCGCCGCTCATCCGTTGCCCGCCGCGCCGAGCAGCCGCATCACGTAAGGTCCCACGCGACTCACGATCGCATCGACGCCCCGCGCGTTGGGATGCATCCCGTCCGGCTGATTGAGGGCGGGATCGAGGGCCACGCCGTCCAGGAAGAATGGGTAGAGCAGCGCGTGATGGCGCTCGGCGAGCGCCGGAAAGATCGCGTCGAACGCCGCTCGATAGTCCGCGCCCCAATTGGTGGGCGCTTCCATGCCGAGCAGCAGCACCTTCGCGTGGCGGCGATCCAGACGATTTAGCATCTCGTCGAGATTCTTATAGGTCTCCTTGGGATCGACGCCGCGCAGCACGTCATTCGCGCCGAACTCGACCAGCACCGCGTCGGCGGGCTCGGCCAGGGACCAGTCGAGACGGGCGAGTCCACCCGCGCTGGTATCGCCGGAAACGCCGGCGTTGGTCACCTCGGCGTCGACGCCGTGATCCCTGAGCCACGCCTGGAGCCGCGCGGGGAACGACTCCTCGAGAGAGAGCAGCCCGAATCCCGCGGTCAGACTGTCGCCGAGAGCCAGAATATGGGTCGTAGCGCTGGCCGCCGGGGCAAGGCCGCCGAGACCTACGAAGGCGACAAGAGCCAAGGCGAGATTGACAAGCTTCCGCCACAGTCCATAAGCAGACTTGCGCGCGCCCATCGACTCATTACAGCCCATCCATGTTCGCATGAGTGTCCCGGCCGACGCCGCCATGATCCTGCTTGAGGGTATCGAGGTTACACTGACGAGCGCGGCCGGTGCCGTCAATGTGCTGCGCGGCGTCTCGCTCCGCGTCGCGGCGGGCGAGACCGCGAGCCTCATCGGGCCATCGGGCTCCGGCAAAACCACGCTCTTGATGACGGCCGCCGGCCTTGTGAGACCCAGCGCGGGCCGCATCGAGATCGCCGGTACGAATCTCTCGACGCTCGACGAGGACGGGCTCGCCCGCTTCCGCCGCGATGCCGTGGGCATCGTGTTCCAGGGCTTTCACCTCGTGCCCACCATGACCGCGCTCGAGAACGTGGCCCTGCCGCTGGAGTTCGCGGGTCGGCGCGATGCGTTCGAGGTGGCCGCGGACTCGCTGACCGCAGTGGGACTCGCGGCCCGCCGCGAGCATTATCCCGCGGAGCTCTCCGGCGGCGAGCAGCAGAGGGTGGCGCTCGCGCGCGCCTTCGCGGCGGCGCCCAAGCTGATCCTCGCCGACGAGCCCACCGGAAATCTCGACGGCGCCACGGGAAAACAGGTGATGGACTTGTTGTTTCGCTTGGCGGCCGAGCGCGGCACCACATTGCTTCTGGTGACGCACGAGTCGGATTTGGCACACCGCGCCCACCGCATCATCGAGCTCGCGGACGGCAAGATCGTCGGCGACGGCGCCCAGCCGCTCCCGGCGACGGCCGCGCGGTAAGGCATGAGCATGCTGCCGCTCGCGATCCGCCTGATGCGCCGGGAGCTCCGGGGCGGACTGCGGGGGTTTCGGATCTTCCTCGCGTGTCTCACGCTGGGCGTCGCGGTGATCGCGGGCGTGGGCTCGCTCGCCGCCGGCGTGCGCGCGGGGCTGGAGGGCGACGCGCGCGCGATGCTGGGCGGCGACGTCGAGCTCAACCTGGTGCTGCGTCCCGCGAGCGACGCCGAGCGGCGCTATCTCGATCAAAACGGCGCCGTCGCCGAGGTGATCGGCATGCGCTCGATGGCGCGGCGGGACGACAACACGCGGCGAAGCCTGATCGAGCTCAAGGCGGTGGATGGGGCTTATCCGCTCTACGGCAGCGTCACGCTCGACCCGGCCGGCTCGCTCGCCGACGCGCTGGCGCAACGCGACGGCCTCTGGGGCGCCGTCGCGGCGCCGGCGCTCCTCGACCGTCTCGACCTCAAAGTCGGCGACGTCGTGCGGGTGGGCGAGGCGCGCGTCCAGCTGCGTGCCGCGCTCACCCACGAGCCCGACGCTGCCACCGGGATTTTCATCCTGGGTCCGCGCTTCATCATCGCGAAGCCCGCGCTCGCCGCCACCGGGCTCCTCGCGCCGGGCGCATTGATCGGCTACAGCTACCGCGTGCGGCTGCCGGCCGGAATGACCGTCGACGCCTGGACCGAGAGCCTCAAAACCGCATTCCCCGACGCAGGCTGGCGGGTGCGGGATTATGCCAACGCGGCGCCGAACCTGCGGCGTCTGCTGGATCGCGTGGGTCTGTTCCTGACGCTCATGGGACTGACGGCGCTGCTGGTGGGTGGAGTCGGGGTCGGGAACGCCGTCAGCGGATATCTTGCGAGCCGCACGCTCTCTATCGCGATCTTCAAGTCCGTCGGCGCGCCCGGGCGGCTCGTATTCTGGACCTACCTGCTGCAGATCGCGGTTCTGGCGGCGCTCGGTATCGCGATCGGCCTGCTGCTGGGCGCGCTCACGCCGGCGCTGACGGCGCAACTCCTGCCGGCGGATTTGCCAGTGACGGCGCGGCTCGGATTTTATCCGCTGCCGTTGCTGATCGCGGCCGCGGCGGGCGCGCTCACGACGCTGGCTTTCGCCTTGGGGCCGCTCTCGAACGCTCAGGCGGTACCGCCGGCGACACTGTTCCGCGAGGCCGCGGATGCGCCGAGCTCGTGGCCCAGCAAGAGCACGCTCGCCGTGCAAGCTTTGGTGACGGCGCTGCTCGCCGCGCTGGTGATCGCGACCACGGTGGATCATCGCCTGGCGTTCTGGTCCGTGCTCGGCGCGCTCGTGGTGCTGGCGGTATTCCGGTTGGCGGCGGCGCTGACCATCGCCGCGGTGCGCCGCATCGGCCGGCCGCGCCAGCCGCTGCTCCGGATGGCGCTCGCGAACCTCGGCCGGCGCGGCGCCAACACGGCGAGCGTGATCGCCTCGCTCGGCCTCGGCCTCACCGTGCTGGTGGCGCTGACGCTGGTCGAGGGCAACATTGCGCTGACCCTGGACAAGGACCTGCCGGAGCGCGCGCCGTCGTTCTTCTTCATCGATATTCAGCCGGACCAGGTGGCGGGCTTCGATCAGCTGCTGGCGGGGTTCGCAGGCGCCAGCGACGTCGAGCGCGTGCCAAGCCTGCGCGGCCGGCTCGTGAAGCTCAACGGTGTACCGGTCGATGAAGCGCAAGTGTCGCCGGGGGCGCAATGGGCCGTGCGCAGCGAGCGCGGGCTCACCTACTCGCCGACCGTGCCCACGGGCTCGCGGCTCGTGGAGGGGAGCTGGTGGCCCGCAGGCTATCAGGGCCCGCCGTTGGTCTCCTTCGACGCCGAGCTCGCCCGCGGCATGGGCCTCAAGATCGGCGACACCCTGACCATCAACGTGCTGGGGCGCGACGTCACCGCCACCATCGCCAATCTGCGCGCGATCGACTGGACCTCGCTCCGGATCAACTACGCCCTGGTGTTCTCGCCCGGCACCTTCGCGGGCGCACCGGAGACCTTCATCGCGACGGCGCGGGTGCCGCCGGACCGGGAGACGGCGCTGCAAGCCGCGGTCACCGACCGGTTCGCCAATGTCTCGGCGATCCCGGTCAAGGACGCGCTCCAGGCGGTGAGCCAGATGGTCTCGCAGGTCGCCGTGGCGCTCCAGGTGACCGCGGCGATCGCGCTGGGGTTGCCGAACTCGACCTTCGTCTGGGGGCAGAAGCCGGAGCCGGCGATCGTCACGGGCGTGCCCGCCTGCGTGGATTGAGGCGTGTACCCGCTGCTCGAGCTGAGCGAGCTCACGGT
>Ga0209517_10001315_pt1 | contig 37862 bp, 37 predicted proteins | sample PeaSoiMetSII2010_FD_187695 | JGI IMG/M metagenome (GOLD analysis project Ga0209517, IMG submission 187695) | Peat soil microbial communities from Weissenstadt, Germany - SII-2010 (SPAdes) (version 2) | ecosystem: Environmental > Terrestrial > Soil > Wetlands > Peat | place: Germany...
AACACAAATGGTGCCGCTAAGTGGCCTTAACTAATTGCAAATAAATGACTTATACATACAAATCGGCCGGGCAAGAAGCCGGAAATATATCTTGACATTATAGCACGCATATTTTATGCTCTGTGTGCAGTCATATAATTAAAACGCAAGGAGGAACGAGGATCATGAATGCTGTCACTCGCTGGGACCCATTCTTCAACTTTAACGCGCTTCAGCGCGAGGTAAATCCACTCTTCGAGGGAGCAGCGGCACAAAGCTCCAACACCGAATCGGGTCTGACGGCCTGGGCGCCCGCTGTGGACATTTACGAGAATGGGAACGAGTTCGTCGTGAAAGCCGATATCCCGGAGATCGACAAAGAAGACCTCGACATTCGAGTGGAGAACAACCTGTTGACCCTGCGCGGCGAGCGCAAGTTCGAGAAGAACATCAGCGAAGAGAACTATCTTCGCGTAGAGCGCGCCTACGGTTCGTTCAGCAGGAGGTTCACGTTGCCGAACACCGTGAACACCGAGGGCATCTCGGCGCAGTATGAGAATGGAGTGCTTGCTCTACATCTGCCGAAGCGCGAAGAGGCCAAGCCGAAACAGATTCAGGTGAAGGTTGCGACCAACAACAACTAAGCCGGTCTCAGGAAAATTTCGAGATCGCTCGCGGGGCCGGCGATTGCCGGCCCCGTTCCATCTCCGGCTGCATCTAATGGGAAGAAGGAAGAGATTTCTATGCTTCGCTTTGACAAATTGACCACCAAGGCCCAGGAGGCCGTCCAAGAAGCGCACGATATCGCGGCGCGACACGACCAACAGCAGATCGAGCCGCTGCATTTGCTGGCGGCACTGATCGCGCAGCCGGACGGGATCGTCACCCCGCTGCTGAACCGGCTGGGCGTGCGACCGGAGTCTATCGCCTCCGAGATCGAAACTGCGTTAGGACGGCTGCCGAAAGTTACGGGCGTTGCGCAGCAACACTTGAGCTCGGCGACGAACAAAGTGCTGGAGCGCTCGTTCGACGAAGCGGAGCGCTTCAAAGATGAGTACGTCTCTGCAGAGCATTTGCTTCTGGCGATTGCGGCGCAGGAGCGCGATCCGGCAGGCCAACTTCTCGGGCAGAACGGCGCGACGCGCGAGGCGCTGCTGCAAGCCCTGGCAGCGGTGCGCGGCAGTCACCGCGTGACGTCGCAAAATCCGGAATCAACTTTTCGCGCGCTGGAACAGTATGCGCGCGATCTCACCGATTTGGCGCGGCGTCGCCGGCTCGATCCCGTGATCGGGCGAGACGATGAAATTCGGCGCGTGATGCAGATTCTCGCGCGGCGCACAAAAAATAATCCCGTGCTCATCGGCGAACCGGGAGTGGGTAAGACGGCGGTGGTGGAGGGACTCGCGCAGCGCATCGTCGCGGGCGACGTTCCGGAAGTGTTGCGGCCGAAGCGCATCGTGGCGCTCGATCTCGCCGCGTTGATCGCGGGCGCGAAGTATCGGGGCGAATTTGAAGACCGCTTGAAAGCTATTCTAAAAGAGATTTCGGAATCCAACGGACAAGTCATTTTATTCATCGACGAGCTGCACACGCTGGTCGGGGCCGGCGCGGCCGAAGGCTCGATGGACGCCTCAAACATGCTGAAGCCGGCGCTGGCGCGCGGCGAACTGCGTGCGATCGGGGCCACGACCATCAACGAATATCGCAAATACATCGAAAAAGATCCGGCGCTGGAGCGGCGATTTCAACCGGTTCTCATTGCCGAGCCTTCGGTGGAGGATGCGATTGCGATTCTGCGCGGCTTGAAGGACCGCTACGAACTCCACCACGGGGTGCGCATCAAAGATGCGGCGATTGTGGCGGCGGCGACGCTTTCCAACCGCTACATCACGGATCGCTTCCTGCCGGACAAGGCGATCGATTTGGTGGATGAGGCCGCGGCGAGTTTGCGGATGCAGATGGATTCGCTGCCCGTGGAAATTGACGAAATCGAGCGTCGCATGGTGCAGCTCGAAATCGAGCGGCAGGCGCTGCTTCGGGAATCCGACGCACATTCCCGCGAAAGGCTCAAGGGCCTTGAGGCCGAGCTGGCGCGTTTGCGCGAACAGTCTCACACGCAAAAGGCGCGGTGGGAGGTGGAAAAGTCCGCGATCGGCAAGATCCGCGAGCTCAAAGCCGAAACCGATCAGTTGAAGGCCGACGAGCAGAAATACGAACGCGCGGGCGAACTGGCCAAGGTGGCGGAAATTCGCTACGGCAAATTGGCCGCGGCGGAGCGCGCCTTGGCCGAGGCGCAGAAACGCCTGGCCGAACTGCAGAAGGACGGCGGAATGCTGAAGGAAGAGGTCGGCGAGGAAGACATCGCCAAGATCGTGAGCAAATGGACGGGCATCCCCGTGGGCCGGTTGCTCGAAGGCGAAGCAAAAAAACTCGTGGACATGGAAGCCCGGCTCAAGCAGCGCGTGATCGGGCAAGACGATGCTGTGGCGCGCGTGGCTAATTCGATTCGCCGTAGCCGCGCGGGACTTTCGGATCCGAACCGGCCGATCGGCTCTTTCATTTTCCTGGGGCCGACGGGCGTCGGAAAGACCGAGTTGGCGCGGGCCCTCGCGGAATTTCTTTTCGACGACGAGAAGTCGCTCATCCGGCTGGACATGTCCGAGTATATGGAAAAGCACTCGGTGTCCCGGATGATCGGCGCACCGCCGGGATACATCGGCCACGACGAGGGCGGGCAACTGACCGAGCGCATCCGGCGGCATCCGTACGCGGTGGTGCTCTTCGACGAAATCGAAAAGGCGCACCCGGACGTTTTCAACGTTTTGCTGCAGATCCTCGAAGACGGCCGCTTGACCGACGGCAAAGGCCGCACGGTGGACTTCCGCAATGCGGTGCTCATCATGACGAGCAACGTGGGCTCGACCGCGCTTTTTGAGGAGTCCGGCCGCGATCCGGAGCGCGCGCACAAGGAAGCGATGGACGCGTTGCGAGCGGCGTTCCGTCCCGAGTTCCTGAACCGGATCGACGACATCGTGCTCTTCAAGCCGCTGGGCCACGACCAGCTTGCGAAGATTGTGGACCTGGAGTTGACGAAGGTCGGCCAGATGCTGACCGAGCGCAACATGACGCTGGTGCTGAGCGCCAAGGCGATCGAAAAGCTGTTGCGCGAAGGGTACGACCCCGCGTACGGCGCCCGGCCACTCCGGCGGACGATCCAGCGGCTGGTGCAGGACCCGCTGGCGCTGGAAATCCTCGAGGGCCATTTCCTGCCCGGGGACACGGTGCGCGTGGATGTGGACCCGACGTCGGAGAAAATGAAATTCGAGCGGGCCGGAACCGCGGCAATCGAACCCGAGGCGGAGAAGGAAACGACCGGGGCGCAGCGAAGTGCAAGGAAATCGCGCTGACGCCCTGATTTGACGCCGGCGCGATCGGCACCTAGACTGTAATTTGGTGTAAAGGGGACCAAAGACCATGAGAGGCATCAAGACACTTTTGCTTTTGACGGTACTCACGCTCACATTCGTAGCGGTTGGCGGGGCCTGGGCCGGACAGGGCGGGATGGAACTCGGCCTGGGGCTCGCCGTGCTCATGAACGGCTTCGCGTATTTCTTCTCCGACAAGATCGCGCTGAAGTCCAGCGGCGCGCAGCCGGTCACGCGCGAGCAATTGCCGCGGCTCTATGAAGTGATGGAGCGTCTGTGCGGCAAAGCGAACCTGCCGATGCCGAAGTTGTATGTGATCCCGCAGCAGGCGCCGAACGCTTTTGCGACAGGGCGCAATCCCAAGCATGCCTCCGTGGCGGTGACCGAAGGGTTGCTGCAAGTGATGAACGACGACGAGATGGAAGGCGTCATCGCGCACGAACTTTCGCACGTCCGGAACTACGACATCCTGACGACTTCGATTGCAGCGACACTTTCCGGCGCCATCTTCGTAATCGCGAGGATGGGTTTGTTCTTCGGCGGCGGGCGCGGGCGTCGCGGCAACGGAATCGGCTTGCTTCTGGCGATTATCGTCGCCCCACTTGCGGCGATGCTGATCCGGCTGGGAATCTCGCGCCAGCGGGAATATGCCGCGGACGCGGCCGGGGCCAAGATGGTGGGTCACCCGTATGGTCTGATTAGCGCGCTCGAGAAGCTAGGGGCTTACAACCAGCGGATCCCGATGGCGTCTTCGCCGGCAACCTCGTCGCTCTATATTGTCGCGCCGCTGAGCCCGGGGCAGATCATGAAGGGGCTTTTTAGCACGCATCCGCCCCTCGATAAGCGAATCGAGGCGCTGCGGAACATGACTGTGATCCGATAATTCCGGGGGCTCTTAAAGCCTGACCGCCGACACTCCTTGGCCTTCAGGCCAGTTCAAGATGGCACCTCGTAGGGCGGGATGGAAAAGAATGCCCATTAGGGAAATTTTCTCCTATCCACTCGCGCCTATCCTCAATAGCGGCCCAAATCAGGACCCATAAGCCTTGTATTTACAGATACATCCAAAACCGCCTTTGACTGCGGATGGCTAAGGGCTTGCTTAATGGTTTGGGTGGGGGGCGGCGATTACTACCGCTGTTCCCAACCGGGTCATGAACTGCAAAGATACAATTCGGCTTATCTGCGAGTACCTCGAAGGCCGGCTATCTCCGCCGGTCGCCGGGGAGATGCTCCGCCATATCGACCGCTGCAAGAACTGCGCAGTCGTACTGGAGGCGGCGCAACGAACCCTGGAAGTTTACTTCGACCGGGAAGCAGAACCGCCGCGCCAGCGTCAGCAGGTCGCCTGAGGATTCTTCCTTTGGCACGAGGCGCGCCTACCGCCTTGATTGCCTCTTCCTTGTAAGACTACAAATAACGGACTTTCGCAGAATCTTCATCGCCCACAACGCTTGAGCAATCAGAAGCGCTGTGTTCTCCCGCCCACGTTTTGCCCAATTAGTTAACACATAGATTGCACCCCAGCGAGTAAAGCTTACAGGGTTTGCAGGGGCCAGCGGGGTCGGCAGCAATCTTCCTGTCTCCGCTAACTGATTGACTTCGCGGCATTTATGGCCGGACACCTGCGCGCAGCCGGTTTTGGCGCATGGCGTGCACCCTTGACTTATCGCAAGGGGCAAACGGCAAAGGAGAAACGGAAATGTTTGAAGAACTTGATAGCAAGACAACGCCATCCACATCCACCGAAGGCACGCCGCGCTGGATTGGAGTGGCAGTAGTCGCACTGGCAGCGGTTTCGCTGGTGTCATTGGCCGTGGGATGGAATGCCACCTCGCACGCCCGGAACGCAGAGGAGAGCCTCGCGGTCCAGACCAAGAGTTTCCAGCAGAGCCAAGACGCGCTCGGCCAGCGCCTCTCGCAAGCCGAAGAGGCCAACGCGCAGGAACAGAGCGAAATGAATCTGGTGAGCAGCAAACTCCAGATCACCCAAGGTGAATTGGACAACGCTCGTAAGCAGGTGAAGCTGACCCGCGAGGACTACAACAAGCAGATTAATCAGGTCAACTCGGAGCTGAAGACGAAGGCCAACCAGGGCGACGTCGACACACTGAACACGAACGTGAATGGCGTCAAGACCGACCTGGAGACGACCAAGACGAGCCTCGCCAGCACGCGCGACCAGTTCGGCACGTTGATCGCACGCAACCACGAAGAAGTGGAGCAACTGCGCCGGCAAGGCGAGCGCGACTACTACGAGTTCACGCTGAGCGCGAAGGGCGCAAAGCAGACCCTCGGCGGCTTGCAGATCGAACTGCGCAGCACCAGCGTGAAGCACAACGCCTACAGCGTGACGCTCGTGGTTGACGACAAGCGCCTCGACAAGAACAACCGCTCGCTCGGCGAACCGATCTACTTCATCACGGAGGGTGCGCGGACGCCGCTGGAGCTAGTGGTCAACCAAATCGGCAAGAACCACATCTCCGGCTACCTGAGCGTGCCGAAACCCGATCAACCGTCCACGACCGCATCCGCAAATTCCGGCAACTGAGCTCAATCACTTATTCCACCCCGACCGACCAGGAGGGCCCCCGCGGGCCCTCCTTTTATTTTGCGAGCTTGATCCGAGTTTCACCTCTGCCTCAGAGGCTGAAGCGCGTGAGTCCCACTCCCTTGTCGCCACGGTTGAACAATATGGGAAAAAACTCAAAATGGTGTCATTCCGAGGCATGCTGCATGCCGAGGAATCTCTCTTCGGCACTGAACGAGGAGAGATTCCTCGCCGCGCTCGGAATGACACCTATTATCAGCTGACCACCCCGCACCGGAGAATGTGGCGCGGCACTGCCAAGTTCCAGTAGGATGTTGCCCGACACCGCCATGCTTGCACTTCACGCCGAACGCGCAATCACTCCACTCGAAGAAATCGAAGATGCCGTGGTGCTGGTGGACGGCGCGCGAATCGCGGCCGTGGGAATGCGCGGGCAGATTGCGTTGCCGCGGGGAACACAAGAGCTAACGCTGGCGGCAGGGACGCTCGTGCCGGGATTTGTGGACGTGCACATCCACGGCGCGGGCGGCAAAGACGTGATGGACGGAGACGCCGCGACGCCGGAAACGGTCACAGCGACCGTCGCGCGGTTCGGGACGACGTCGCTCGTGGCGACGACGGTGACGGCGAGCGCGGAGAAGACTTGCGCGAGCGTCGCAGGCATCGCGAGCTACATGAAGACCCAGCTCGCGGCTGCGGGCACGGCGAGAGCGGAGATTCTGGGCGTTCATTTTGAGGGGCCGTTTATTAGCCCCGCACGGCGCGGAGTGCATCCGCCGGAATGGATTGCGGCGCCATCCACGGCGCTGCTCGGTCGCTTTGTCGATGCCGCGCGCGGCGCGGCACGAATCCTGACGCTGGCGCCGGAACTTCCCGGCGCGATGGATTTGATTCCGGTGGCGCGGCGCGCGGGCGTGGTGGTTTCGCTCGGGCACACGGACGCGAGCTTTGATGCGGCGATGGCGGCGATTCACGCGGGCGCGCGTCACGCGGCGCACGTGTTCAACGCGATGCGGCCATTTTCGCACCGCGAGACGGGCGTGCTGGGCGCGGTGCTGACTTCGCGGGAAGTCGCTGCGGAACTGATCGCGGATGGCGTGCACGTGGACGATGCGGCCATCCGGCTGCTGCTCGCGGCGAAGGGCGCCGACCGAGTGGTGCTGGTAAGTGACGGCACCGCGGCAACGGGGATGCCGGACGGGCGCTACAAACTCGGAACGTTTGACGTGACGGTGAGTGGCGGTGTGTGCCGGAACGTGGAGGGAAGACTCGCGGGCAGCACGCTGACGCTTGATCGCGCGGTACGGCACATGGCGGGGCTGGGGATCCCGCTGGCGGATGCGGTGCGCATGGCGACTTGGAATCCTGCGCGCGTATTGGGAATTGAAGAACGCAAGGGGACTCTAGCTGCGGGGGCCGATGCGGACTTGGTGTTGCTCGATGCGGAGTTGAAGGTTGCGCGGGTGATGGTGCGGGGCGCGTGGCTCACCTAGTTCTTATGCGGATTTCGGATTGAGGGGAATTTTCAGCTCTTCGGAAAGCAGATAGGGATCGAAAGGGCTGCAGGCGAAATAGCGGCCGTCCACTTGAATCGTCGGGACTTTTCTTAATCCTTCGTTCACGCGCAAGACCAAATCCTCCGCTGCGACGTCTTCATCGATGTTCACTTCGCGATACGTTACGCCGCGCTCGTTCAGGAATCGTTTGGCGCGGCGGCAATCGCCGCACCAATTTGTGCAGTAAATAATAATTTCGGACATGAGAGTAAGAAGCCCGACGCTCCAATTCGATAGTTATTGGATGCGCGTTTCGAAAGGAGGTCGCAGCGCGGCGGCTACTTGGCCGAGTGTGTTTCCACAGCAGCACCGGCCGCGTGAGCGGCCACCTGGAGGCGCGTCTCCGCCCGCTTGGCCGCGCGCAGGGCGCGCTCCCAATCGAGAGATGTGTCGGTCGGCGAGGCGAACCGTTTTTTTGCGCGCTCTTGCGCGGCGCGGGCGCGGGCCACGTCAATGTCTTCGGCGCGCTCGGCCGCTTCCCCCAGGACGATTACGCGTTCGGGCAGCACTTCGACCAAGCCGCCGATGACTGTCGCGTAAAACGTTTGCGAGCCTTGGCGATAACTCAATTGGCCGATACCCAGTTCGGCGAGCAGCGGCGTGTGGCCCGGCAAGACCCCGAGATAGCCGACCAGTCCGGGCACCTGAACTTCCACGACGCTCTCACGGATGACCAGGCGATCCGGCGTTACCAGCTCGAGTTGGATGTGGTCGGCCAGCATTCCAATTCCCTTTTCAAATTAAGCCGAGGCGGCCATCTTGGCGGCCTTTTCCCGCGCTTCTTCGATCGTGCCCACCATGTAGAAAGCCTGCTCGGAGAGATCGTCGTGTTTGCCATCGACGATCTCTTTGAATCCGCGGATGGTGTCCGCGATGGTGACGTATTTCCCTTCGAGTCCGGTGAACTGCGCGGCGACGAACATGGGCTGCGATAGGAATTTTTCGACTTTGCGCGCGCGCGCGACGGTCTGCTTGTCCTCGTCGGAGAGCTCTTCGATTCCGAGGATGGCAATGATGTCCTGTAGGTCCTTGTAGCGCTGCAAAACGGATTTGACCGAGCGCGCGACGTTGTAATGCTCTTCGCCGACGATGCGCGGGTCGAGAATGCGCGAGAAGCTGGCGAGCGGATCCACGGCGGGGTAGATGCCGCGTTCGACAATTTGGCGGCTGAGGTTCGTCGTGGCGTCCAGATGCGAGAACGTCGCGGCCGGCGCGGGATCCGTGTAGTCGTCCGCGGGCACGTAGATGGCTTGCACGGACGTGATGGAACCATTCTTGGTGGAGGTGATGCGCTCCTGCAATTCACCGATTTCGGTGTTGAGGTTGGGCTGATACCCCACGGCGGAAGGCATGCGGCCCAGCAGCGCGGAAACTTCCGAGCCAGCTTGCACGAAGCGGAAAATGTTGTCGATGAAGAGGAGAACGTCGAGGCCTTCTTCGTCGCGAAAATACTCGGCGACAGTCAGGCCGGTGAGGCCGACGCGCAGGCGCGCGCCGGGCGGCTCGGTCATCTGACCGTAAATCAGCGCGGCGCGCGATTTTTCCGAATCGCCCGCGACGACAACCTTCGATTCCTGCATTTCGAGCCAGAGATCGTTGCCTTCGCGCGTGCGCTCGCCCACGCCGGCGAACACGGAAACGCCGCCGTGCTTCATGGCGACGTTGTGAATCAACTCCTGAATCAAAACGGTCTTGCCGACGCCCGCCCCGCCGAAGAGGCCGATTTTTCCGCCCTTCAGGTAAGGCTCCATCAAGTCCACGACCTTGATTCCGGTCTCGAACATCTCCAGGGTCGTGGATTGATCCGCCAGCGAGGGCGCCGGGCGATGAATGGGATAGCGTTTCTCGTAGGTGACCGGCCCGAGATTGTCCACGGGTTCGCCGAGGACGTTCATCACGCGGCCGAGGGTGCCGCGGCCCACGGGAACGGAGATCGGTCCGCCCTGGTCGTAGGCGGTCATGCCGCGCACGACGCCATCGGTGGGCTTCATGGCGACGGTGCGGACGCGGCCCTCGCCCAAGTGCTGCTCGACTTCGGCGTGAATGTCCAGCGGCTCCGGCACATCAAAGCCTTCGCTGGTGATGCGGACATCGTTGTAAATTTCCGGCAGGTGATGCTCGGGGAATTCCACGTCCACGACCGGCCCGATCACCTGCACTACGCGGCCGGCAAATTTCTTTTCGTCAGGCATCCCTCGCTCCTTCTTTCTCACACTTTCGCAGGCGCGCTTTATTCGGACAAGCTGGCGCCGCTAACGACTTCAATGATTTCCTTGGTGATCGCCGCCTGGCGCACCTTGTTCATGTACAGGGTGAGCTGGTCGATCACGTCGGAGGCGTTGCTGGTGGCGGATTCCATCGCCGTCATTCGCGCCGCATGCTCTGCGGTGGAGGATTCGGCCAGCATCCGATAGACCTGCATCTCGACGTAGCGCGGCAAGAGTTTGCGAAAGATTTCGGCGGAAGAACGCTCGTAGAGGTAGTCCACTTGCGTGGCGGCCTTTTCGTCGCGGACGGCTTCGATGGGCAACAAGCGTTCAATCCGATGCGTTGGGGCGAGCACGGATTTGAACTCGTTGAAGATCAAATAGACCGCGTCGGTCTCTCCCGCTTCGTAGCGCGCGATCAGGAGCTGCGCGATTTCGCAGGCTTTGGCCCAATCCGCTAAGACTGTCACGTCGGTGAATTCCGCGGCGATTTTCCACGGCGTCTTGCGGAGGGCGTCGCGGCTCTTCTTGCCGAGCGTCACCACTTCGATCGTTTTCTCTTTGTGCTCGGCGAGAAAGCCCGCGGCCGTGCGCAGGATATTCGCGTTGAACGCGCCGCACAGGCCGCGCTCGCCCGCGGTTACGACCACGAGCAAACGCTCCTCGGGACGCCGCACCAGCAGCGGATGCTCCACCGACTCCTCGACGCGGGAGACGGCCGATTGCAGGACTTCGCGCAGCGCCTTCGCGTATGGACGCAGCGCGATCACTTTGTCCTGCGCGCGGCGCAAGCGAGCCGCGGCGACGAACTTCATGGCGCGCGTGATCTGTTGCGTGTTTTTCACGGAGCGGATACGGCGTCGAAAATCGAGGAGCGTGGGCATGGTGAGAGAAGCCTGGAGCGGCTAGCGCGCCCCTTCCGCGCGGAAGCGCTCCTTGAATTCATTGACCGCCTTCTTGAGCTGCTCGCGCGCGGCATCGTCAATCTGCTTTTTGGCGGCGATCTGAGCGACGAGCGAGCCGTAGGTTGTCGCCATGAACTTGAGCAAACCCTTCTCGAACTTTTGAATGTCGGCCACTTCGATGTCGTCGAGGAAGCCCGAAGTGCCGGAGAAAATAGAAATCACCTGCTGTTCGACGGTCAGCGGCTGGAATTGTCCCTGCTTGAGCAATTCGGTGAGGCGCTGGCCGCGTGCGAGTTGCGCTTTGGTGGCCTTGTCGAGCTGCTCGGCTCCGAACTGAGCGAAGGCGGCGAGTTCGCGGTATTGCGCAAGGTCGAGCCGCAACGAGCCGGCAACCTGGCGCATGGCCTTGATTTGCGCGTTGCCGCCAACGCGGCTGACGGAAAGTCCGACGTTGATGGCGGGGCGAATGCCGGCGTTGAATAGGTCCGACTCGAGATAAATTTGACCGTCGGTGATGGAGATGACGTTTGTCGGGATGTAGGCGGAGACGTCGCCCGCTTGCGTCTCGATCACGGGCAGCGCAGTGAGCGAGCCGCCGCCGAGCTTGTCGTTGAGCTTGGCGGCGCGTTCCAAAAGGCGCGAGTGCAGGTAAAACACGTCGCCGGGGAACGCCTCGCGTCCCGGGGGACGCCGCAGCAGCAAGGAGATTTCGCGATAGGCCTGCGCGTGCTTCGAGAGATCGTCGTAGAAACAGACGGCGTGGCGCCCGGAATCGCGGAAGTATTCGCCCATGGCGCATGCGGCGTACGGCGCGATGTACTGCAAGGTGGCGGGTTCGGTGGCGGACGCGACGACGACGATTGTGTAGTCCATCGCGCCGGCATCGGTAAGGATTTTCACGACCTGCGCGACGGTAGAGCGCTTCTGCCCGATCGCACAGTAAATACAAATTACGTCGCCACCCTTCTGGTTGAGAATCGTGTCCAGAATGATGGCGGTCTTGCCGGTCTGGCGGTCGCCGATGATGAGTTCGCGCTGGCCGCGGCCGATGGGGATCATCGAGTCGATGGCCTTGATGCCGGTCTGCAACGGCTCGCGGACGGGCTGGCGATCGACGACGCCGGGCGCCATGCGTTCGACTGGAATTCGGGATTCAGCAGCGATGGGCCCCTTGTCATCGAGGGGAACGCCGAGCGGGCTGACAACGCGGCCGACCATCGCTTCGCCTACCGGCGCGGACATGATGGTGCGCGTGCGCTTGACCGTGTCGCCTTCCTCGATGGCGGTGTATTCGCCGAGGAGCACGACGCCGACCTGATCTTCCTCGAGGTTGAGCGCGATGCCGACGACATCGTGCGGGAAGGCGAGCATTTCTCCGGCCATGACTTTCTCGAGGCCGTACACGCGCGCGATGCCGTCGCCGACCGAGAGCACGGTGCCGACTTCGTCGACCGCAATCGATTGCTCGTAGTTGGCAATCTGCTCTTTTAGAATCTTTCGAATTTCGTCCGCTTTGATCGAGGGCATTCCCGCTCCTATTCTGCCGCTAGACGGATCCGCAGCGCGTTGAGCTGCGCTCGCACCGAGCCGTCATAAATCTTGGAACCCACGCGCACGATCGCGCCGCCGACGAGGGCAGCGTCCGTTTGAAATCGCGCGTCCACCTTCGTGCTTTTGGTCAATTTCTCGATTACCTGTGTTAACTCGGCCTGGTCTTCGGGCGAAAGCTCATCCGCGGACGTGATGTCGGCGCGGGTCACACCGAGCCGCGTATCGAGGAGATGCTGGAAAGATGCCTCAATTTCCGGCAGGAGCGGAGTTCGCCGGTGATCCACGAGCAAGAAAAGAAAATTGCGCAGGATCCTGCTCGAGCCCGTGCGCTCCATCAACTGCTCGAGGACGGCATGCTTGCCCGCGCGCGGCGTAGCAGGATTGGCTAGGAAGAGGCGCAGTTCTGGCGATTCGTCCGCCATCTCGCGGAAGGTTTTCAATTCGCTCTGAACTTTCGCCACGTCGCCTTGGGCGATGGCCACGTCGGCCAGCGCACCCGCATAGCGCTCCGCGATGGCCTTCAATTGGGTCTCCCTGCCAGCTGAGCAAGAAACGATTGAAATATTGCCGCGCGCCGCTTGGCATCCATGCGCGAGCGCACGAGTGCGCCGGCGCGGTCAACGGCCATGCCCGCCGCCAGCGACTTCAACTCCAGGCGCGCGGCGCGTTCCGCAGCGCGAATTTCGGCGCGGGAAGATTGCTCGATCCTGGCGATTTCCTTGCGGCCCGACTCCGCAACGCGCTCCGCTTCCGCCGCGGATTCCTGGGAGGCCACGCTGCGCATTTGAGCGATTTCCTGATCGAGCGAGGCGACCTTTTCCGAGACTTCGCGCAACTCCTGGTCCGCTGCCGTTTTCTCCGCGGCGGCTTCGCGAATGGAGGCCGTAATCGCCTGCGCGCGCCCGCGGAAGTATCCACCGCCGTAGCGAGCCATCACGTAAGCGAGGCCGCCGAACACCAGCAAGAAATTCAGCCAACGAAATACGAGCCCGACAGTAGATTCCGACGGATCCGGGGAGCCGCTCTCCGCAGCGAACGCGACCGACGAGGCCACAATCATGGCTAGCAGCGCGGCAAAGAACAGCGCGCCGGCGCGGGGTAAAACGCTTGTGAAAGCGGCTCTCATCTCGCGTCGCTCACGCACTGGGCGCTTCTTTCTTGGGCGCGGGGCCGGTGGCCAGAATTGCGTCGGCAATTTGCTGGCTTAGCGCCGCACTCGATTCTTCGAGCGACAGTCTGGCGTTCGCCACTTCGGATTCCAGTTCACGCTTCGCCGCCAGCACTTCCTCGTGCGCGGCTTTGCGCGCGGCGAGGACAATTGCGTCCCGCTGCTCAACGGCGCGGCGGCGCGACGCTTCCTGCTCCGTAAACTGCTCGGCGCGCGCGCTTTTGATCGCCTCTCGATAGGTGCGAAGTTTCTCTTGCGTGGCAGCCTTGCTGGCTTGCGCTGACTGTTGCGCGCCTTCGATGCGGGCGCGGCGTTCCGCGAGTACGCGCTCGATCGGGCGGAAGAAGCTCCAGCGCAGAAACAGAAAATAAAAAAACAAAATGATCGACGTGGGTATGGCGGCGAGGAACAACTGCGCGAGTTGGCGGCCAATTTCCTGCATGTGCGTCGGCGTTCCGGCGGTCTTCTCGCGATTCTCCGAAGGATAAACAGAGGGCGAAGGCCACTCTGTAGCCCAACTTGGGCTTGGGGCGAACCAAGAATTTATAGCATCCGCTGGGGTTCCGTCAACGCACCGAGGGCCAACGCGCGGAAGGCCGGGGGCGGTCAGTGACGATTATTTCAATTGTTGCGCGAAGGCATTCCAGTCCAGCGAACTCCAGATTGCCTGGATGGTGGGGTAGAGGGAATCCTCCTTCGACCGCGGCCCGGTGCTAACGCTGATGCACAGGGACTGCGCTTCCCACGGCGGCAGCGATCGGTCGTAGAAATTGGGGTTGGGGTAGACGACTTCCACCCCGCCCGGTGTGCCCGGCGGCACCACCTGGCCGACGGAAAATCTGCCGTCGGGGCTTTCATAAACGTACGCAGGCGCCGCGCGTTGCTCCGGCGTGAGCGAATTCAGTTGGGCTTCGAGGTCGTGGGCTGCCTTGCCCGCTTGCGCCTGATATCCGTTGGCCGTCTGATTCGTATCGCTTCCTTGCTCCGCCATGGATTTCAACATGTCTCCGGTTTTCTTTTCCGTGTCGAGCATGGTCGCCAAATACGCGTCAGCCTTTTCCTTGCCGAGCGACTTGACCAGTTCGTCGTGGGTCTGCTGGTACTGCTTCATGCGTTCGTCTTTCCCGCTCAGCCACTGCGTATAGGCATTCTGCGGCGATGCCGCGTTCACGTCTTGCAGCGTCTTACGGGCCTTGTCGAGCTGAACCTTCAGCACACGCTCGGCGGTCACCGGCAGCCATCGCGGCTGCGTGCGTTTGGTCAGGAAGACCTGGCCGCCGGTTTGCGGCCAGCCGTGGACGGTGCCGGCCTGTTCCGGCATGAGGTAGAAGGCGCTGACCTCATCCCGTCCAAGGTCTTTTTCGGCGGAGGGATTGTCGCAATCGATCACGTTCATGCTGAAGCCGCCCAGGACCGGTCCCTCGCCAAGACTTGCAAAACGGCCGTTGGCTAATCGTCTCTCGCTGTCGTAACCCACCAAAATGAATCCTGAAGTGACGGGGATGGGCCATCCCCGCGGGGAATTTCGCGCGTCGGCGTTCACGTTGTGGATCAGATCAAAACCGTGAGGAGGATTGAGCAGCGGTATGTGGGAATATGCGGCGAAAATTGCATCGGCAGTGACCAAAGCTCGCTTGGTATCTGCCAAGGTGTCGTAGGGACCCGGCATCGCGCTGGGGACTTGGCTTTGCGTGATTCTCCCCACCTGGTTGCGCGCTTCCTCAGCCGCGTTGGAATCGCCGCCCGCTTGGGAACGGTCGAGGCCGGGACACAACGCGATGAAAAAAGTGGAAAGGCCAGCGGCAACGAGCGCCGAAATCAATTTTCTTTTCATTCTCGACCCCGAAGGAAATTCGGCGCGCATTATCCCACACTATTTCGCTTTCGCTGCGCGCAAACGCCAAAGGCGTGCCCCGCGGCGAGGCGAGCCGGCGTTCTCAGTCGTACGCGAGGGCTTCGACTGGATCCTTGCGGCTGGCTAGCCAGGCCGGATACATCGCGCCGACCAATCCGCCGCCGAGGGCGATCAGCGCGGCGCGCACAATCCAGGAAATGGTGATGTCGATGGTGAGTGTGGGGAAAGAGGCCAGAAACGCGGAGCGCGTGACGTAGCTCAGTCCGATGCCGACGATGATGCCGACCCCGCAGATGACGAGCGTCTCGCCGAGGAGCGCCTTAACGATGTAGCCCTTGGACGCGCCGAGCGCTTTCAGGATGCCGATGTCGCGCGTGCGCTCGACGACGGTGGTGTACATCGAGAGGAAAATCACCAGGAAGCCGATCGCCACGGCGAGCGCGATCATGCTGCGCACGAAATCATCGAGGCCTGGCAGGCTCGACGTCGTCATCAGCGAGATGAAATCCTTGAGCGGACGAATCTCGTAGCCGGGAAAGATCGCGCGCATCTGATCCATGACGGCGGACGCGCGCTCCGGACGCGTGCACTTGATGAAAAAGACCGAGGCTTTGTCGTGCGCGCCAGTCAGGTCCTGCAGCGTGGGCAGCGGGACGAAAATTCGCGCGCCTTTGCCGTGTTCGACGATGCCCGAGACGTAAAAGTCGTGGTCGAGCAGGCGATAGGTGTTGCCGGCAGTGATGTGGCGGGAATTGGCGGCGATGTCGTCCACCAGCATGTCGTTGGGGCCTTGCATGTCGCGCCCCTGGAGGAAGACGAAGCCGCCGGAAACATCGCGAAAGCTCTGGGGATCGATGCCGTAGAGCAAGTCGATTCCGCCGGTGGAATTGAACTGAAAGAGAGCCGGCGCCACGGCCTGCACATATTTTATTTCGCGAAGCTTGTCCGCAATCCGGATGGGCATGGGTGCGCCGCTGAAGGTGAGCAGAACGGAAGCCGAGGGCGGCTGCAACATGATGTCCGCGCCGATGCCTTCGACGCGCTTGCCCGCTTCGCGCAACAGGCCGCTGGTGAGGCCAACGATGATCAAAACCAGGGTGACTTCGACGCCGACGGCGAGAATGCTTACCGCCGTCCGCACGGGACGATGGATCACGTTGCGCGAAACCATTTGGCCCATCATGGCTGTCCCGCCCCGCCTTCTTCGCCGACGTGCACGAGTTCGGACCCCGCGGGCTGCTCGAGGACAAATTTTTCCGGCGCGATCGGCTGGTTCAACGTGAGCTTCGTGATTCGAATTTCGAGCTGATAGTCCTCTTGCGGACGCGTGATGCGGATGTCCTGGGCGAAATTGGTAGCGGCGAGCGCTCCAGGCTGCGGCGGCGTCCGCGCGGCAGGCCACTCGGAATACGCTATGTCGGAATCGAGACGGCCAACGGGGCCGTAGATCTGCACGCGCGCGATGGTGAGATCGGCGCGGTCGAACCAAATCTTGCGCGCAATTTCCCATTGACCGGCGGCGTCTCCGCCCACGTCCACACGGCGCAAAGCGGTGAGGATGTAGTAGCGATTCGGAGCGGCGTCGAACTGCTCGATCAGCACCGGGGCATCGGCGGGAATCTCGGGCAAGAAGAGCGCGTCCAGGATGTGCTGGGGCCTGAGATTCTCGATGGGCTTGCTCGACGCGTGCGCGAGCGTCGCGGAGCCGACGAGAAACTTGTTCTTCGAGGGGATGAAGATGCGAAAAGTCTGGCCGTCGCTCACCATGTCAAAAATGTTCTTCCCGATGACGGGCGCCTGGCCAATCACGCGAATGGAAGCGGGCCGCGCGGCCAGGATGAACCCGTGGAAGTCATGATACTCGTGAATGACGCCGCTGTATTCAGAACCAGAGGTCGGCTGAAAATCCGCGGTGACGCTGAGACTTTGGATGGCCCGCGCTTGCGCGTTGTAATCGTCCAAGAGTTGCGCCTTCGTGGCATCCTGCGCGGGGCGCAATTGCGCAGGAGGAACGACGTGCGTTTTCTGCGTGGCGCAACCCGGCAATAAAAGCGACACCGCGCCCAGTAGGCCGCAGAGGCTCAAAGCGCACGCGAACTGCATGTTTGCTTTCATCGTCATAGAGACAAACTCAAGAATTTATCGGCCCGGCAAGGGCGTGTCAATTCAACTTGATTCAGTTCAGCCAAGGCGACTCGGCTCGCGCGATCGCGACGGGAAACTTCTCCAGGGCGGGACGCAGACGGCGGATCACTTCGGTGGCCCACAGCTGGCTGGTCAGCAGAGTCAGGAAACCCTTTTCAAAATCACACACGGCGCAAAACAAATAGGAATCAATGACGGGCTGGTAAGCGTCCGCACCGCGGCTGGCGAGGCCGCTGATGAGCTCGGGATCGCTTTCCGGCAGCGAGCCTCCCGCGCGAAGGCCGAATGTCTCTCCTGCGAAGCGTTCGATCAACGCCTGGAGTTGCGGTGGAGATGGAATGAGCAGCGTACGGCCCGCGCGGTCCGGCTCGCGAAACACGATTTCGCGGCTCTCGCAGAATTTGCGGACGCGCTCCACGTGAGCGAAAAAATCGAGCATCCAAGCGGCGCTTCCGGCAAGGGCGACGACGACGGCCGCCCAAATGCGGGCGGACTCTTCGCCGGCGGGCGGCTCGCCGGTTTCGCGGTCCGCGAGATCGAGCGAGACGCCCTTGATGCCGTCTCCTAAATCGAGAGGCTCGATTTCGAGCCGGTAAAGAGGCTCATCCATCGGGATTAGGCTTCGTCTCCGGCGCTCGCGGCAAAACGTGTTTGAAATTCGGAGGATTGCTTGCGGACTTCCAGCCAATCAAAGAAACTTTCCGGAGTCTCGAGCCAGAGTTGGAACCAGCGCAGAATCTCTTCTTTCTCGGCGCGCTTGTGCGGTTCGACTTTGGGATTGCGCGCGATCATCTCCGCGCGGCGGCGGCCCAATCGTCCCACTTCGAGGGCGCGCTCGACGGCCGGGGCGTCTCCTTCTTCGCGGAATTTCCGCCAAAGCTCGTCCAGCCGCACGATGCACATTTCCGCCTCTTCCAGAGTGGCGAAATGAAGCAAATCGTGGAACTCCTCTTCGTATCGCCCTTCCGTGTCCGAGCGCGTGGAACGGACGACCCGCAGCCCCGCTTCTTGCAAAACGCTCATGACGTAGTCCGAGGTGGCTTTTCCCGCCGCGCCCACTCGCGCCACCATCTGCCGGCGAATCTGCTCAACTTCGGCGGGCGTGAAACGATTAGTGTCCAAATCGGCCGCAATCGCAAGAATCAAATCTTTCTTCGAGAGTTTGGCGGACTGGGTCATGGATACCTCCACCACTAAGACGGTCTGCCCCGGGTCCCGGATTTTTCGGCCGGCGCGTCTCCGGACTGCTTCTTTTCCTGTTCTTCGCGCAAGCGGCGGTAGCGCGCCACATTCCGATTGTGTTCCGCCAGGGTCTTGCTGAAGAAGTGGCCTCCCTGTGTATTCGCCACGAAATAAAGATAGTCCGTCTTTTGCGGAGCAAACGCCGCGCGTAACGAAGCCTCGCCGGGATTGGCGATAGGCCCGGGCGGCAGGCCTTTGTTCAGGTAGGTATTGTACGGCGAAGCGAAGCGCAAATCAGCGGCTTCGAGAGTGCCGCCATAACGGCCGGCCAGTTCAAGGGCGTAGATCACGGTGGGATCGCATTCGAGGGGCATCCGCCGCTGGAGACGATTGGTAAAGACGCCCGCAATCAGCGGGCGCTCCGATGGTTGCGGCGTCTCCCGCTCCACGAGCGAAGCGAGCGTGACGACCTCTGTGACGTCTTGCGGCGGCGCGCCCGGTTCCACGACGGTCGCCCAGATTTGGCGGAAGCGCTTCACCATGGCTTGCGTCATCTCGGCGCCAGTGACGTGGCGCGGAAATTCGTAAGTGGCGGGCGCGAGAAAGCCTTCAAGGTCGGGGGCGCCCGGCGCGAGATCCAAAATCGGCGACGGGTCGCGGGCGGCGGCCAGGAAATCTTCGCGCGTCAAGAAACCCTCCCGGGCGGCGAGGTCCGCGATAGCAAACATATCGAAGCCTTCCGGAATCACCAGTTGCACGGTATAGACGCGGCCATTCGCAATCGTGTCCAGGACTTCCGATTGCGTTTCCGCATGATCGAAATAGTATTCGCCGGCTTTGAGTCGGAGGTGATGGCGGAAGCGGGCCAGAACCTCGAACGCGATCCTGCTTCGGATGACTCCATTTTCCTTGAGGAGCCTGGCGACGGTCCGGTTCGAAGCACCGTGCGGGATGTCCACGTATACACCCGGCGGAGAGAAGCCCTGATATGGCAATCGCCACGCCACGCCGAACCAAGCTCCCGCGCCCAGGAGCGCGAGGATCAGAATCACCCAGAAGGCGCGGCGCATCCTAGCTTCCCGTCCCCGGAGAGGGTTGTTGCAAAGCGTGCCCGCTTTGACGGGACAAGTACTCGCGCAAGATCACCGCGGCCGCCAGCGCGTCAATCGCCGGGGAGCGGCTGCCCGCGCCGTGCCTGCTGGCAGGCCGGCGCCGCACTTCGCGCTCGGCTTCCCAGGAGCTCAGGCGTTCATCCAAGAGATCCACCGGCAGGCCAAATTCTTTTTTGAGCCGCGCGGCGAAGCGGCTGGCCTCCTCAGACATCTCGCTCGGCTGGCCGTCCATATGCAACGGCAAACCTACAACGATTCGCCGGACGGCGTGCTGCCGCACCAATTCGCGCAGGCGCGCCAGGTCGCGCCGGCGGTTCGTGCGATTCCATGTGGCGAGAGGGCGCGACGTCACGCCCAGCGCGTCCGATAGCGCCAATCCCCAACGCTTCCGGCCGTAGTCAATCGCCAGCACGGGCGCCGCAGAAGCGGCCGGGGGCGCCGGTACGACAGAGGCGTGGCGTGGAGGGGAAGCCATTGGCTTCCATTATAGCCCGGGGACTAACTCCGCCAGCGGAGCGTCGTGGGGCCCTGCATCGGATGTTCAAACGGCTGTCCGGTGCGCCGGGATTCGAGGAGGGCCTTCTTCAACTGGAAATACCAACGCGCAGGGCGATCGGCGTCGTCGATCAGCATGAGGGACGGATGATTCTTCAGGCCGACGGCCTGCTCTTCCATCGTGCGTTGATCTTGGCCGACAAATGTCTTCGCAAAGACGCGAAAGATCGGCACCACAAATGGGACCCACCGCAGGATGTTCCACGCGGCGCAGAAATCGATGCGGCAGCGCTCGGCGGTGACCGGCGTGACGGTGGTGCGGCTGGAGAACCAGTACGGCCCGCAGCGAATCACTTCCGTGCGGTGATTCGGCAAATAGAAATCAATCGTGGTGGTAATCGGCTCTTTGTAAATTCGCAACAGCTTGTAGGCGCCGCTGTTGTTCGATGGTTTGTGCGATTGCATCCGGAAACCAAACGGAATCGGCTCGAAGACTTTTTCTTTCACCTGGATGCTGCGCCGCGTCCTCCACCACCAGGATTGATGGACGAACGGCCCGTGTGCCGGGTCCATGAGGCCGATGATGCCGTGATCCACATTGCTCGGCAGATCCGCCTCAAGCCGCATGATCTTGTAGCGTTTGCTGAATGTTTCAAGTCGCGGGGCATCGGGCGGCTTTTCGCCGCCGAGATCGGGGCCGCGCCCAGTGAATTCCGGGACGTACACCCAGACGTAGCCGTCGCGCTCTTCACAGGGATAGCTGCCGCAATAAATGCGATCGACTTTGAGCTTGGAGTCCTCGGTGATGGAAGGGACCTCGAGGCACTGGCCCGTATGCGCCGCGAATCGCCAGCCGTGGTAGGAGCACTCGACGGATTTCCCGTCGAACTGTCCGGCGCTGAGCGGCATGCCGCGATGCGGACAGACGTCGCGCAGGGCGAAGGCGCGGCCTTCGGCGTCTCGTCCGATGGCGAGCGGCTCGTCCAGCAGCCGCGCGGTGATGAGTCCTCGCCGCAAGATGCGTTCGCTGAGCGTGGCGGGATACCAGAAACCGCGCAGCATCTCGGCGCCGACGGTTTGCTGCGTCGACGCGGAGGTTTCGGGAATCGCGTTGGATACGGGGCTTGCCATTTTCTCGCCGGGCCGAAGCGCAAGCGTACTACACGCAAATTCGCGCGGCAATCGCGCCAGAGGAATGCTCGGCCAGGGCCGAGGAGTAATTGACTTCATCCGGTGATTCCATTAGAGTCCCCGCCATTGCGCGGCCAAGAATCGTTCCCGCGTTCGGCCCCATGAGGGGGAAGTCGAGAAGCGCGGTTCGCCGCGCCAGCCGAGAGAAATGAGACTTCAGCCCTCAACCTTCGAGGAGGAACTTTGATGAAATCACGGGCAAGTATTCTGCGGTTGCTGGGCTGGGCGGCGGCGCTGATTGTGATGCTGCTTCCCGCACACACGGTTTTCGCTCAAATGTCGGACAATTCGGGAGGCCCCGCCGTCACCGGAATTTTTGCGGCGTTGGCCGGATTCATGATGTTTTTCTTGATTTTGTTCATTGCGATGTACGTCTACGTCGCACTCGCTCTCCAAACCATCGCCCAGAAGACAAACACGCCGAACGCCTGGTGGGCCTGGATTCCGATTATTCAAGTCATCCTCATGCTGAACATCGCGAAGAAGCCCGTCTGGTGGATCATTCTCTGCTTCATTCCGCTGGTCAACTTCATCGTCTTTGTGATCGTTTGGATGGCGATCGCGGAGGCGCGCAACAAGCCCAGCTGGTGGGGCATCATGATGATTATTCCGGTTATGAACTTGATCGCGCCCGGCTATATCGCCTGGGCGGACTGAGCGCCACAGTCCTCCTGCTCGCAAACTCCGGCCTGGACTTCGGGGAACCTCCGGAATCCAGGCCGGAGTTTTTCTTTTAGGGTGGGCGTACGGGGATGCTGGCGCTAGGGCTGGCGCCCGCGCTGGCCATTCATCCATAGCGGCCAGATTCCGGCGGCTTTCATCTGCGCGTCGAGCCCCATTTGCTGCAACAACGTCTCCAGCTCCGCGCGGGAGAGCCTCGGCCCCAGGGGGGCGAGCCGCTCGGCGATTCCGAAGATCGTGACGCCGGCAATCGCCGTGTGCAGTTTCAATTCGCGAATGTCCACTTTGTCGAACGTATCCGAAAAGGCGTGATAGTTCGGGATGTAATTGGCTTCTTCCTGATTCGCGAGCAGATTCGGCACGCCTTCCAGCAGGAAATCGAAATTGTCGGTGCCCATCGGCGCATCGTCTGTATTTTGCGAGAGGCCCCAGCCATCGAGAGGCTTGATCGCTTCGCGCACGCCGGGCTCGATGTCCTTCCGTCCGCCGAGTGAAAAACCGGTCACGCGGCCGATCCCCTCATCGAAGATTAGGACGCCTCGAATGCGATCCATTTCGTCGCGGTGCGCGCGAACGTAGGCCCAGGAGCCGAGCATCCCCTGCTCTTCGCCCGAGAACAGGATGAAGCGGATGGTGCGGCGGGGCACAAGTCCGGTGGCGTGAATGTCGCGCGCCGCTTCGATCACCATCGCGGCGTTGCAGCCGTTATCGAGAGCGCCCGTCCCGAATTCCCATGAATCGAGATGCGCGCCGAGGATCACGGCCTCGTCCGGTTTCTCACGTCCTCGAATCTCCGCGACCACGTTTTGCTGCTCGACGGCCGGGCCGATAAGGTTCGGCATCTCCCAGTGCACTCGCACCGCCTGGCCCGCTTCGAGAAACCGTTCGAGGCGCAAAGCGTCTTCACGCGCGACGATCGCCTGCGGTAGCTTGTCCAACTGGCCTAGGTACGTGTTCGAGTGGCGATAGAGAAGCAACCGCTCGCGCGTGGACATCCAGAGAATTCCCGCCGCGTGAGCATTCACCGCGCGGTCAATAATTCCCGGCGCGCGTTCGTACTCCTCAAAAAGATCGTCCCACGTGCGCAGCACGGCCGAGTGCACCAGCAGAATAGCGCCGCGCCCGCGATCTCCGACTCGCGCGAAATCCTCCTCTGTGCCTTCGCCCGCGAAGATTACATTCGCATCAAGCCCTCCGGCGGGAATCGCCGGCGACCAGCCCACCGACACGGCTCTCGCCGGGACGGGCGCCGGACTGAGCACGGTGACGCGCGTCGCGCCCTCGCTCCAGGTCATCGGCAGCGTGTAGCTTTCCGTGTGCACGTCCACGCCCGCGTCGTGGAACGCCTGTACGGCCCAATCCACCGCGCGTGACATTTGCGGCGAGCCGGTCATCCGGCCGCCGATTTCGTCGGTGAGGCGGCGAAGGTTTTCCTCGAGCGGCGATGGGCCGAGCGCGTTGGCAATGATTTTTGGCGAAGCCTCGGCGCAGAGTGATTCTCCCGTTTCGGAGCAGGCTTGCGCGTTGGAAGCAGCGCGCATGCGGGCGAGAGGATCGGGCTCGGTGGGAGAAATCTGCGCGGCGCCCGGCGACAACGCAACGAGGAAGCAGAGCGGGAGAAAAAGGAATAGTAAGCGTCGCAAACTCATCCGTTCCTCTTTCGCGAGCGCCCGCCCGCGCTCGCGAATATTACGCTGGCGACTCGCGCGACCTGGATCATCTCCGCCACGTCATGGACTCGTATGATGTGTGCGCCGCCGAGAATCTCCGCGGTCACGGTCGCGGCCGTGCCCAGGAGCCGCTCTTCGACCGGCCAGGGCTCCTTGCCATTGGCAAGCGCCCGGCCGACGAACGATTTCCGCGAAGTCCCGGTGACGACCGGAAATCCCAACGCCACAATTTCCGGGAGGCGCGCCAGCAGTTCGTAGTTTTGCGCGTAGCTCTTGCCGAAACCGAAACCGGGATCAAGCAGAATCTGCGATTTCGCCACACCCGCCTTCCGCGCGCGCGCCACTCCCTGGCGCAGGCCGCCGATGACGTCGCGCATGACGTCGCGGGCAAACGGCCGCTTCTGCATGTCGGTGGGATTTCCGCGCATGTGCATCAGAATGAGCGGGGCACGATGGCGCCTCGCCACTTCGGCCAATTTCATATCGGTTCGTAGCGCGGAAACGTCGTTGAGAATCTCCGCGCCCGCGCGCAACGCGGCTTCCGCGACTTCCGATTTTCGTGTGTCCACAGAAATCGGGATCTTCAGTTTCCCGCGGAAGCCTTCAAGCACGGGCAATATGCGGTCCAACTCCTCCTGCACGTCGACTGGATACGCGCCGGGCCGCGTGGATTCGCCGCCGATATCGAGGAGATCCGCGCCCGCGCGTTCGAGTTGGAAACCACCTTCTACGGCCGACTGCACGTCCAAAAATTTCCCGCCGTCGGAGAAGCTGTCCGGCGTGACGTTGAGCACGCCCATCACCAGCGTGCGCTCACCCAGGACGAGCGTCCGTGAAGACAAATGCAGGCGGAACCGTTTTCGTGTAGCCATTTTTATTCCAGATCGAAATCGCGCATGGGTTTTTCGACGGGCTGGTCCTTCGCCTTCTTGAGGGCTTCCTCGAACTTACGGGTGAGCACGTCTTCTTTCTTCTGCTCCGCCGCCCAGGATTCGCGGAACTTATCCTCGCGGCGCTTCTCTTGCTCGGCCAAAATGCCGTGCGCGTCCGTCAAATCCACGCCGGTAGCGGCCCTCGGCGGCGCCTCGTGCGAAAGGACGACGGCAAGCTCGGCGTCAACCGTCAGCTTGGTGTGGCAGCAGGGGCAAGTGATTTCGATCGGTGGGGTCTTTTTCGCCATGACGGTATTCTACGCCACAACGCGCCGCGGCAACATGTTTTGGACCGAACTGCGGGGGCGGCGTCGCTCCACCGAATGTGCGCTTCGCGGAGCGCCCGCCAGCTTATGATAGGCGCGCAAATTGAGGGGGCTTACGCCATGACGCGGCCAACCAAAATCATTGCGAGTCAAAAGAGTAATTCGGTCATTCGCGAAAACAGGCGCCGCTTGTTTTCGGTACGGCTCACGCGAGGGGCTGCCCTTCTTGCGGCTCTTGCCGCGATGGGCCTTCTCTCGCCTCTTCGCTTTGCGGGCCGTGCAAAAACGGAGTCGTCGGCAGACAGCCAAGCTGCGGCGCCGGTGGTCATTCAAGTGGATGCAGCCCATCCCTTGGGCCCTTACGTTCCCGCGTGGAATTATTTCGGCGCCGACGAACCAAACTACGTTTACTCGGCCAATGGAAAAAAATTATTGCGCGAGCTGGCGGCTCTGAGTCCGGTGCATGTGCGTTTGCACAATTTGCTGACCACAGGCGACGGGACGGGATCTCTCAAGTGGGGCTCGACGAACGCCTATCGCGAGGACGCCGACGGCCATCCGATTTACGATTGGACCATTACCGATCGCATCTTTGACGCGATGCGGAATGCGGGCGTCCAGCCGTTGGCGGAAGTGGGCTTCATGCCAGAGGCGCTCTCCACGAATCCCGAGCCGTATCGGCATGAATTTCCTAAGGGAAACATTTTCACGGGCTGGTCGTATCCACCGAAGGATTACGCCAAGTGGGCCGCGCTGGTGGCGGCGTGGGCGACTCACCTTCGCGACCGCTACGGCGCGGCGGCGCTCGACGGATGGCTATGGGAGGTCTGGAACGAGCCGGACATCGGCTACTGGCACGGCACTCCTGAAGAGTACGACCGTCTTTACGACGTGACGGCGCAAGCGATTCGCAGCGTGCTGCCAAACGCGCAGATCGGCGGCCCGGATTCCACGGGCCCAGGCGCGGGACGCGCGTCCGATTTTCTACAGCAATTTCTGGAGCATTGCGCGCGCGGCAAAAACGCCGCCACCGGCGGAACGGGCGCCCCGCTCGATTTCATCAGTTTTCATCCGAAGGGTGCGCCCAGAATGGTGGACGGGCACATCCGAATGGGAATCGAGCAGCAATTGGCGGTGATGGACCGCGGAATGAAGATTGTTGCGTCGTTTCCCGAATACAAGAACACACCAATCATTCTCGGGGAAAGCGATCCGGAGGGGTGCGGGGCGTGTTCTGTGGCGACGAATCCGATTGAATCCTATCGAAATGGGCCGTTGTATGGAGTTTATGTGGCCGAAGCAGAAGCCAGGACGTACGAACTCGCGCGCGAAAACGGCGTGACCCTCAAGGGATCGGTGACCTGGGCGCTGGAATTCGAGGGGCAACCTTACTTCGCGGGCTATCGCGATTTGGCGACGAACGGCGTGGACAAGCCCGTGCTCGACGTCTTCCGGATGCTCGGGATGTTGAGCGGAAACTGGGTGCCGGTGACGAGCACGCGGGGATTGCCGGTGGCGGATATTTTGAAGAGTGGAGTGACGGCCGCGCCGGACGTAAATGCAATCGCCACACGCTCGGAGCATGAGGTGGACGTTCTCATCTGGAATTATCACGATGACGACGTGCAGGTTCCAGCGGCGAGCGTACAACTCGTAGTTGACGGGCTCCCGAAAGGCCGCGCTGAGGTTCAGCAGTTCCGAATGGATTCGGCGCACAGCAATTCCTACCGGGCCTGGGTGAAGATGGGTTCACCCGCCGCGCCCACCGGGGAACAGCAGGCGGAACTTGAGCGCGCCGGACAGCTCGAAGCACTGGGGAGCCCGCAGAAGACAAGAATTTCGGGAGGGAAAATTCCATTGAATTTCGATTTACCGAGACAAGGAGTGGAGTTGGTGCGAATCAGTTGGGAGTGAGGACGAGATCCGGAGTGGAACGAGCCGACGGCTTCCATCGCACCCAAAAGCGTTGCGGCCTCGAGGGGTTCAACCTCCCGAGGCCGCTCGCAACGTTTTCAATTCTGATTAGCTCTTGGAGAATCCAGGCGCGGGCCGCAATTCCGGGCGAGGACTCGGCCGCGGCTCCGCAGTGGGAAGCGGCGGAGGAGGTTGCGGAGGCGGCGGCACCACGCGTTCGGGTAACGGCTTGCCGTCGAGGAGAAGCTTTAGTTCGTTGGCGTCCAGAACTTCGCGTTCGAGCAGGGCGGCCGCAATCCGTTCGAGGGCGTCGCGGTTTGTGGTGATGATTTGGTGGCCTCTCTCGTACGCCGCGGTAACGATTCTGCGCACTTCCTGATCGATGTGGATGGCCGTGTCTTCGGAATAGTCGCGATGCTGCGCGATCTCGCGGCCCAGGAAAATCGCCTCTTCCTTTTTGCCGAAAGAGAGCGGCCCGAGATCGCTCATACCCCAGTCGCAGACCATCCTCCGGGCGATTTCCGTGGCGCGCTCGATGTCATTGCCGGCGCCGGTCGTGATGTGGCCCAGGAAAATCTCCTCCGCGAGGCGGCCGCCCATCAAAACAGTGAGCTCGCTTTCCAGGTACTCCTTGGAATACGTATGTTTGTCGTCGATCGGCAGCTGCATGGTCAGGCCGAGCGCCATCCCGCGCGGGATGATTGTGACCTTGTGCAACGGATCGGCCTTCGGCGTCTTCGCTGCGATGAGCGCGTGACCGGCTTCGTGGTACGCGGTAGTCTTCTTCTCCTCTTCGGAGAGAATCATGGACTTGCGCTCGACGCCCATCAGGACTTTGTCCTTGGACATCTCGAAGTCCGCCATGATCACCAGCTTGCGATTTTGCCGGGCGGCCCAGAGCGCCGCTTCGTTCACCAGATTGGCGAGATCGGCGCCGGAAAAACCCGGGGTGCCACGCGCGATCAGCGAGAGGTCCACATCGTCCGCGATGGGCACCTTCCGCGTGTGGACGCGCAGAATTTCTTCGCGGCCCTTGATGTCCGGCCGCGGCACGACCACGCGGCGATCGAAGCGGCCGGGGCGCAGGAGCGCCGGGTCAAGCACGTCGGGCCGGTTTGTCGCAGCGATCAGGATTACGCCTTCGTTGGACTCGAAGCCGTCCATTTCCACAAGCAACGCGTTCAACGTCTGTTCGCGCTCGTCGTGGCCGCCGCCCAAGCCCGCGCCACGATGTCTGCCGACGGCGTCAATTTCGTCGATGAAGATGATGCAGGGAGCGTTCTTCTTGCCTTGTTCGAAAAGATCGCGCACGCGGCTCGCGCCGACGCCGACAAACATCTCGACGAAGTCCGAACCGGAGATGGAGAAGAACGGCACGTTGGCCTCGCCCGCGATCGCGCGAGCGAGCAGCGTCTTGCCGGTGCCCGGAGGCCCGACCAGCAGCACGCCCTTGGGAATTCGGCCGCCCAACTTCTGGAATTTTTGCGGATCTTTCAGGAAGTCGATGATCTCCTGCAGCTCTTCCTTGGCTTCTTCAATGCCGGCCACATCTTTGAATGTGGCCTTTTTCTGTTGGGCCGTGAGCAAACGCGCGCGTGATTTGCCGAAGCTCAACGCCTTGTTCCCGCCGGCCTGCATTTGGCGCATCATGAAAATCCAGAGTCCGACCAGCAGCAAAATCGGCGCGGCGTTGATCAGGAAGGAAAGCCAATCGGCGCGATTCACTTCTTTAACGTTGATGAGGACGCCTTTGTCGCGCAGTTCCTTGGCGAGATCATCCGCGGATTCCTTGAAGATCGTGACGTGGAATTTCTTGTCGGAATCCTTGGTTACGCCCTCGACGTCGTAACTGGTGGGGGAGAGGTTGATCGTGACTTCCTTGACGTTGCCGCGGTCCACCTCCGCCATGAACTCGCTGTAGCTCGGCTCCTGCACGCTGGCCGATTGTCCGCTCGAGGAAACCATCTTCCAAAGCAACACGCCCAGGACGATTATGAATAGCCAAAAAAGGACTGTCTTTACCGTTGAATTCGAGTTCACGACTTCCCTCGCCTACGAGTGGCATTCTTGGTCCGAGCGGCCCCGCGCGGGGAGCCCGGCCGACCTCCGGCCACCTCTCCAATATACGGCAAGTTCCGGAACCTGCCATGGCTTCCTGCCAGGCCGTACCCTGCTAGATACTTAGATGCACCAACGAAGCCAAAGTAATCGGGGGTCAAGTCCACGCGGCGCCCTTCAGGCTTATCCACCAGAACCGCCAGCCGCATCGAGCGCGGCCGGTCTTCCTGCAACCTTTTCATCAGAAAATCCATGGTGACGCCGGTCGCGAGCACGGCATCCACCACCAGCACGTCTCGACCCTTCAGATTGGGCCGGACGGAGAACAAGATCTCGCGTCGTTGGTGGCCGGTCTCTTCGACGTCCCGGACCGCGGCGCTCAGAAAATGGCATACCACCGGACAGCTGATGCGGCGGAGCAGGTCGGAGGCAAAGAAGAACGCATCCTCCAATAACACAACGACATCCAAGGTGCGCCCGGCATAGTCGCGCGAAATCCGCGCTGCCAGGCTCGAGACGCGCTCGGCCACTTGTTTTGCCGAGTACTTGGCTTTGATCTCGCCGCTCACAAGGGCTCCTCTTCGATGACAACCCCTTGCCGCGTCCCCGTCGCGGCTGCAAATTCGGTAGCGACTGGAAATCCCCGGACCCAGACTAGAACTCCACCGCTGGTGAGGACCGGCCAGCCGGCACGATCACGCCAAGAAACCCGGGATTCGAGCAACAGCCTTTTCACTTTCCGGACTCGCTGGCGTCCCGGAAGCCGAAAAGCATCGCCGGGAAGCCAGCTCCGGAGAATGAGAGGACTCAGAAGCCGATCAAAATCAAGTGCAGCCTGTCTGCCCGTAGTGTCCCGCGCCGACCGGGACCAGTCAATCACTTTAAGCCGAACCCGGCGTGCGATTTCCGGAACGACCACCTCAGCGGGGGAGCTTGCCTCAAGGGCCACCGTATAGGAAAACGAGCGCCGGCCAGGCGCCATTTTGCCTCCCTCGCGCACGGCGCTGGCATTGCTGCGCGAGAATCGAAGGCGATTGAACTCTCGCTCGACGCAGGCGCCAGGCAACTGCGTCTCCGCACCGCTTGTGGATGAGGTCGCCAAACGGAGCACCTGCTCGACGTGCTGTGCCGTAAGCTGCCGGCCGCTGCCTCCTAATTCTTCGTACATGCGCCGAACGAGGCGGCGGGAGAGCGCGTCGGGGGCGTTTAATTCCCTGTCATGCGTCTGGCGAAGCCGCAAGGGATCCAGAAGGTCACCGATGGAAATCGAAATGTCGCGCTGGCTCCCTCTTACTGTCAGAGATTCATATACAGAGGAGACGAGGCCATCCCAGAATTCTTCCTCCATCCGCGCCAAGGAGGAGAGGCGGCACAACTGCTCGACGACGGTGTGCTGAAATTGCTGCTCCAATGTCGGGAGCAGATTGCGCCGGATGCGCGCGCGCAGGCGCGAAGTATCTTGGTTGCTGGAATCCTCCCGCCAATCCTGGCCAATGCCGGCGAGATATTCGCGCAGGGCTTGCCGACGGACTTCGAGGAGCGGACGGATAACAACTCCGTTTTCCGGGAAGATCCCGCCCAGTCCGGTCAGACCGGTGCCGCGGATTAGATGGGCCAGAACCGTTTCTGCTTGATCATCCGCGGTGTGCGCAACGGCAACTCCGGCAACCTTTCCCTCGCCAGCTTGGCGCTCAAAAAACTCATACCGCAGCCGTCGCGCCGCGTCTTCCAAATTCCAACCGTGGCGCCGCGCCGCCAGCGGCACATCCTCTCCTCCCGCGATCACCGGCAGCTCGTGCGCGGCGGCGAGCTTGCGCACAAATGTTTCGTCCGCATCGGACTCGGCTCCGCGAATGCTGTGGTTGAAGTGGAGAACCACGAGCAGAACGCCCAGGGGTTCACGAATTTCGAGTAGCAGGCGCAGAAGCGCCACGGAATCCGCGCCGCCCGATACGGCCACACCCAGCCTATCTCCGGCGTGGAGCTTTCCACTCCCGCGGAGTGCGGCAAGCACGGTATGGGAGAGTGGGCGCTTCATATCCAGGCAGACCCGAGACGTCCGAGCGTATCGTATCAGTCGCTTTGAAGGGAAGACAATGGAACCAGAGGAAGCCAACAGAGCTTAGTGACTCAGCATCTGTTGAGCCATCAATTCCCGGCTGAGCGCAATCCGGCGGTCCAAGGCCACTGCGGCAAAATAGGCGCAATTGCCCCGCTCGGACGTAAGCCATCCGGAGAAGCGCGCCGACATCCAGCCCGCTATGCTGCGAAAAATACCCAAAATCGAATAATAAACTCGCACGGCAGCCATCGCCTGACCGTCATCGCCGTGCGCCGGGCACAGCCGCACGAGCTGCATAAACCGCCGGAATTCTTCGCCACTGACGCGGCCCGCGCTGATCCCCGTCAATTCCCGCGCCGGCTGCGAAAGCTCGCTCGCACGCGCGGCGAAGAGGATGGATCGGCAGTAGGAGACAAAGAACTGGAGCAGCGCCGTCAAGGAAATCACGAAAATGAGCGCGGCGATCATCGATGGGTTGGCGCGACGACTTGCGCAGTAGCCAGACGCGCCTCCTCCGGAACTTTCAGGAACGTATAACCCCACGCTGCAGGCAGCGCCATCGCAAGCAATGGGGGCGTGTACCGCCAAAGGGCGAAGCTCGGATACACGTTTCGCATGGCGTAAGTGGCCGCGAATGCGCTGAAATAAATGCCGAGCGACAGTACCAGTTGAACTATCCGCGTCCGCATCTCGGCCAGCTTGACCACGGCTCCCCACAGAAGATAGGTGAGAACTACTCCCACAAAATAAAGATTTTGCGAGAGCTCCACGACGAAGTGCGTCAGCAACCTGTCCCTCGAGTCGGCAACCACCTCATAGGCTATCCACGCCGTTCCGGCCAGGAGCAAGACGGCCGCCACCCGCAAGTAGCGGCTGACCCGCATCTCTTCAAACACTCGAGAGTATAGACCGATCAGCACGAAATAAAGGCAGATTACGATCAGGGCGTCGCTGTAATAGTAGAAGTAGAAGTATTCACGAGAAGTATAACCAAAACGCCAGAAAACGAAGAAACGGCCCGCGGTACCAAAAAACTCCGCCGCCAAATAGAAGACAATTGAAAGGTAACGCCGTGCGGATCCTGCTCTGCAGACGCAAACCACCACGGCCGCCTCAAGTGAGGCTGTCAACAACCACATCGCGTAGTCAATCGAACCAAGCACTTTGTCGGCTTCTCGCCTTGGTTCGATTCGCTGACGTTCGACTACCTTCTGTCAGCTATTTCGACCAAGGTGACGGCGGTACAGGTCCGCCCGCTACTCGCCACGGCGAAGGTGGAACTGGCCCACCCGCAACGTGCCATGGTGACGGCGGTACAGGTCCGCCCGCAACAGCGAGCAGGACCGGGGCTTGGCTACGACTCATAACAATGCCTCGCAGCCCCATCGCCCCGACTAGGATCAACATCACGAGAACAACTACAGACAACCACTTGGACATAGACCCTCCGTGCTAGGGGACAACAACGGAGGGAACTATATCTTCTGCACCGAAATGATACAAGGGAGATGTTTTGTCGCTAGACAATACACTCCCTGGGACAATACCCGACGAGTGGAAAGTGCGCACCCGAGTAGGGCAGCTACGTCCTGAATTGTCCATATTCAAGGTAGAGTTCTAGTTCGCTGGGGTCAACGGTACTACCGTACCACCAGCCCGTAGGGGGAAGCCCGAGAGATGGCTGCATCCGCACGAGATAATTGCTTGCGACCGCGGGATGCCTTGTGTTCAATCGGGGCCCCCGCAAGCGGCTTGACACCAATCGGAGACGCTCCTTACCATGACTAAGCGAAGTTCTAGCCGGCGTAGCTCAGGGGTAGAGCGAGGGTCTCATAATCCCTAGGTCGTGAGTTCGAGTCTCACCGCCGGCACCATTTCTGCCCCTTTCGTGATTGGTATTCCTGCAAGGGGATTCTTTCTCTGCACGTCGCACAACAAGGAGTCGGGTTGACCCGACTCGCGGTTTACTTACCAGCCCGAAACTAGCAATGAACGGGCAGCCGTCAGACTGCACCTCTGATACTGATGGTACGCTTCGGCCGCGCGCTCCCGGACTTGCGCGGGGCTTTCATTCAGGATCCAGCCGTCGATCGCGCTCTTCAACGTATAAGCTTCGGGAGCCATCAGGTTACTAGTCCACAACAAGGGATAGGCGCCCGACTTACGAAGTGCCACAGTGAAATACGGTTTACTCGCACAAGCCAGGATAATCGCGTCCCGATGGCTTTGATTCTTTGCTTCGGGATATGCCGCCAACCGAAAGTCCATCAGTCCATCGTGCCCTACGTAGGCGGCCAAGTCGGCGTCGCCGCCACCCCTCAGAACGATCGTGTCGCCGCCGGTGGCCACAGTAATCTTCTCCGGGTTTGCACCTGCCGTTGCGTTCAAAAAATCAACCGTCGCTTGCATGATTTGGCTTCCTTCGTACGCGTCGGCCACCAAGTACACGTTTTGGGTGCGGTGTCTGAACACGCATCGCTCCAGCACGCCAGCTTTTGGTTTCTGAGTGCAGGCAAGCAGTTTCCACTCCGCGCTCCGAAGGAAGAAAGTCTTCACGCCAAAGGCAGCGCCCCAGTACAAGTTCTGGTCTGGATCTTCTCCGTTTCCCAGTTTCGCCGGGACAGGGACAATTCCCTGGTTTTGATTGTCCGCAAGGGCCACGAACACGTGAATCGTCCGAGATTGGGTCTGTGCAGAGATCGAAGCCGCAGCAATGCAACACAAGAAAGCAACTCCCGCTGCCGTGATACGCTTGCGCAATCTCAAGAGCTGCTTCACCTCTGACGGCACTCCAAGATTTATTTTGCGGGTTTCTGGTGGTCGAGCTTGAGTTCGACGTTCACATCGAGACGAGAATCAAAGCTGGAGATTCTGTGGGTCGAAGAAGTCCAGTCGCCGTTTTCCGCATGCAGTTCGTAATCAACGTTGGGGTTGAGGCCGCTGTAGCTGAAATGACCGCTGCTGTTTGAAATGTGGGATTTGATCGTTTTGGAATTCAGGTCCTCGAGATACACGATCGCGGAGGCGACCCCGTTCTCATCCTTGTCCACCACAATGCCCTCGACCGTACGAAGTTGCGGGCCTTTACCGGGCTTTTGTGCCAAGGCCGCAGAGGCCAGCACAATAGCGGCCAGAATGAACGCAAGGGGTACGCGTCGCTTCACTTCGAATTTCCTTTTGGTTTCGGCGCCATTAGCACCCGCAAGTCGTCGCGATTGCCTGCGGTCCCATCGATGGTGCGGGTGGCGGGCAGAAATCCCTTCGCTTCAATCATCATCTCATACTGAGCGCCTTCGGGAACGCGGATGGCGAATTCTCCCCGGCGGTCAGAAACGGAATCCCAGCGCCATTTCTTCTCTGCCGCGCGCCGCACCCGAGCCGTGGCGCCGGGCAGTGCGAATCCCTGATCCGTGAAGACCGTGACATAGATCAGGAAATCGTGCGCGTGTTTGTTTTCCTGGCCAGGCAACGACGCCGGAAGCGCAGCAGCGGCAAGAAAACTGGAAATGATCAAGAGCAGAAGAATACCGGGTGACTGTTTCATCGGCCGAAAAAAGCAGGAAATTGTCTCCCAATTTGGCGAGGCGAGTTACTCCGCTTCCTCGTCATCCTCGTCGAACCCCTCCTCGTCGTCTTCGGAATCCGCAACTTCCTCATCGGACTCCTCTTCCTCGTCTTCCTCGTCTTCATCATCGTCCGCAATGCGATTCACCTGAACGGGGTGGGTCTGCACGACCTCGAGCCCCGCGTCGCATTCCGGACAGTTGAGAAGTTCTCCCTCTTCCACTTCGTCTTCGTCCAAATCAATTTCCGCAGCGCATTTTGGACACCGAACCACGGCGAAGTCCTCCTTGGAGCATTTTGAATCCGGGCCAGGGCTTATTATATACCGCGAAGCGAGCCCATGACGCGAAACTCAAAATCGAATCCGCGCGAATATCCAAACAAGCCCGTGGTGGGCGTGGGGGGCGTGGTGATTCGCGGCAATGAGACTCTGCTGATCCGCCGCGGGAGCGAACCGCTGAAAGATCAATGGTCGATTCCCGGTGGCACGCTCGAACTCGGGGAGACGCTGCGGGAAGGAGTGGCCCGGGAACTTCACGAGGAGACGGGGATCGAGGTGAATGTGCTCGACTTGATCGAAGTCTTCGAGCGCGTTTTTCCGGGCGACGATGGCGACCCGAAAAATCCGCGATACCACTTCGTCATCGTGGACTACCTGTGCGAGGCCGCCGGCGGCCTATTGCGCGCGGGGAGCGACGTGACCGATGCGCGATTCGTTCGCGAGGAAGATCTCGAATCGTATGGCCTGACGGAAACCGCGCTGCGCGTGCTGCGCAAAGGATTTGCGATGGCGCGAGCGCGAAACGGTCAAGAATCGCGCTGAATCCGCCATGGCGGACGGCAGCCTCAGCGCGGATCCGCTTGCCAGCCGTGGCGTCCAATCAGCGGAACGAAACGGCACGCGTACAAATTCTCCAGCGCAATTTGGCCATCGCGTTTGTGGGCGCGGACCAATTCCTGATTCTCCCCGCCGCCAATGGGAATGACCAGCCTTCCGCCCTCCGCGAGTTGCGCGGCGAGCGGCGCGGGTATTCCCGGCGCCGCCGCAGCGACGAGAATGGCGTCAAACGGCGCAAAATCCGGCAGCCCCAGCGTGCCGTCACCCGCGTGAACGTGGACATTGGCATAGCCCAGACGCGCGAGACGCGAGCGCGCGGAGAGCGCCAGCGCGGTGCGGCTTTCAATCGTGAAGACTTCCGCAGCCAGGCGAGACAGTACCGCCGCCTGGTAGCCCGAGCCGGTTCCGATTTCGAGCACTCGCTCGACGCCGGTCAGTTCCAGTGATTCCGTCATCGAAGCGACCATGTACGGCTGCGAAATCGTTTGGCCTTCGCCGATGGCCAGCGGCCGATCCTCATAGGCGTGATCGAGCGATTCGGGCGGCACAAATTCGTGGCGCGGGATTTCCCCCATCGCTTCGAGGACGCGCTCGGAACGAATGTAGCGCTTGCGCAGTTGCCGCTCGACCATGTCGCGCCGCGACGATTCGTAGGCGTCCGAGATAGAGACGACTCTTCCCATGCGACCATTATAGGCGCGAATTGAACTTCCCCAAGAGCGACCACGCAAGTGGCCGGTCAAGCGCAAGAGGTCAAGCCGTGTCAGTCATCCCTGCGGATCACGGATCATTTGAATCTTTTCTTGATGATGAAGTCTATGCCGAAAGTGCCGTTTTCGTCGCGCAGGGCCACCACGGACATGGTGCGGCTGAGGTTGTATTCGATCTGAATCACTTGCTCCTGCGTGGAGGAGACGTTGGTGATGTAGGTGACGGTGAGATCGCGCGTGACTTGCTGCTCGATGGTGACGCGCGCGGCGGCGGTCTGCGTGCTAGTGGGCCCGCCGAGGAATGGGTCGACACTGAAGTGGCTGATGCCGAAGAGGCGCTGGATGCGTCCGCCGAGCTGGCTGGAGATCGCCTCGGAAAGAAGCGTGGTCGCGCCCATTTCCGGGGTTTGCACCGCGGTGGGACCGCGTAGATTGCTCTCTTCGCCCGTCTGGCCGAGGGCGAGCAGCGCGATGATATCGCTTGAAGGCAAGGGCGGATCGGAACGATACGCGAGCGAGAGCCGGCTGGCAGGGCCGGTGAAATCGAGGGTGACTTCGTATTGCTGAATCGTGGTGGTGGCCTCGACGTTGATCACCGGATCGAGGCGAAACGGATTTGAGAAATTCAGTTCGCCGCGCGAAAGACGATATTGATTTCCGCGGAACGCCATCTCTCCCGTGAGCAAATGAATGTGGCCGAGCAGGATCGGGTGTTCCCAGGTGCCGCGCACGCGAAGACTGGCTTCCACTTGGAAATCGGCGCCGGGCCACTGCAACCGCGCGTCGGGACTGGAAACGGCTTCGAGATTGAATTGCAAATTGCGCAGGAACGGAGATGTGGTGCTGGGTTCGCCGACGGGCTGCCCCGACGAGACCAGCAGCGTCGCGGGATCGAATCCTTCCGACATCAGCAACCGGCTGACCGTGATGTTGCCGGAGAGCGTGCCGCCGTTCGCGTCGCCGGCGAGCCGCAACGTGCCGCCCGCGAGCCAGCTCATCCCGACCGGATAGCGGATGCGGACTTCCGGGGAGTGCGCGCTCAAATCATAGCGGAGGGGACCTTCGCCGTAGGTGACCACGCCGGACAGCGCGAGCGGGCCGCCGCCGCTTTCCGCCACGACATTATCGAAGACGAGGCGCGTGGCGTCGAAATTGAAATCCCCCGTGACGTGGCTCAATCCTGATGGGAAATCGCCGTAACTCGCCGACGCGTCCGCAACGTGCAGTTTTCCGTTCACGCGCGGTGCGGAAAGAGTGCCCCCGATCGTGGCGTCCACCTGCGCTTGCCCCGCGGATTGGAGATCGGGGAGGAAACCGTCGAGCAGCCGCAGATTTAACGCCCCGGCAAGCCGAAGATCGAGCGGCTGGCGGCCCGCGAAGCTGACCGCGCCGGAAACGGTGAAATCGCTTCCGGGGCCGCGCAGACTGGCGCGATCAATTTGTACTTCGCTGCGGCGGTAGGTGAGAGAAACCGGCGCCGCATTTTCGAGTTGGACGGATTGATAGTTGAGAACGATGCGCGAGAGGTTGGCTTCGACGGCGAGCGTTTCCGGTTGCGTTAGGAATCCGGCGAAGGCGAAATGGCCGTCGGCCAGAGAGTGGCCGGTGAATCCCTGAAGGTGCAGCGCGGCGATGAGAAACGGATCGAGATCCATCTGCTCGATGGTGACTTCGCCCTGGACAGGATAGCCGCCGGAGAGCGCCACAGCCCACTGTCCTTCAAGATGGCCGGAAGACATTTCCGAGTCCACCCGGAGCTGCAATTGGCGGCCATCGGAGGAAAATTTCCCGCCGAAACTGCCGAAGAGGTCGCCGCCGAGCCTTAGATTCACAACGCGCAGCGAA
>Ga0209517_10001318_pt1 | contig 37805 bp, 35 predicted proteins | sample PeaSoiMetSII2010_FD_187695 | JGI IMG/M metagenome (GOLD analysis project Ga0209517, IMG submission 187695) | Peat soil microbial communities from Weissenstadt, Germany - SII-2010 (SPAdes) (version 2) | ecosystem: Environmental > Terrestrial > Soil > Wetlands > Peat | place: Germany...
CGTGCCGCCGTTTTCGCGCGTGGTCACCGAGCGCGAAACGAAATGCTACGGCGTGAACACCATCGGCCTCGAGCGGCGCGGATTCGATCGTGCCCGCCTGGAAACCATCGAGAGCGCGTTTCGCCTTCTGCTCCGCTCCAAGCTCAACACCACGCAGGCGCTCGAACAGATTCGCGCGCAACTGAACGGTTCGCCCGATGTCCGGGAGCTCGTGGAATTTATCGAATCGGCAGAGCGCGGCCTCCACAAATGAATTCCTCGACGCCTATGCAATCTTCGACGATTCCGGATCCTTCCGCCGGATGGGGATTGATTGCCGGCAACGGACAATTTCCGTTTCTCGTTTTGCAAGCGGCGCGCGACCAGGGAATTGAAATGGCCGTGATCGCCATTCGCGAAGAGGCTTCCCCGGAACTCGAAAAAGTCGCGGCCCGTTTGCATTGGGTAAGCCTGGGCGAGCTGTCGCGCACGCTTGAATTGCTTCATCAGGAGGGCGTCACCCGCGCTGTTATGGCCGGGCAAGTGAAGCACAATAAAATTTTCAGCTCCATTCGTCCGGACTGGAAACTGGCGAAACTTCTGCTTTCGCTCCCGCTGAAAAATACCGATTCGCTCATCGGCGCAGTCGCCCGCGTTCTGGAATCGGAAGGAGTTCAACTGGTGGACTCGACCTCGTTTTTGAAGCCACTGGTTCCCGCTCCGGGTGTTTTGACGCGCCGCGCGCCGGACGCGCATGAAGCGGAGGACATTGCCTACGGTCGGGAAATTGCACGTCAAATCGCGGGGCTCGATCTTGGCCAGACGGTGGTGATTCGCGACCGCGCCTGCGTGGCCGTAGAAGCCATGGAGGGCACGGACGAAACCATCGAGCGCGCCGCCCGCATCGCGGATGGCGGCACGCTGGTCGTGGTAAAAGTGAGCAAGCCCCGGCAGGACATGCGATTTGATGTACCCGTTGTGGGCCTCAAAACCGTCGAAGTCATGCAGCGTTGCCGTGTCACCGCGCTGGCGATGGACGCGGGCCGCACGCTGCTGTTCGACCGGGCGCGCGTCATCGAAGCCGCCGACGCCGCCGGAATCGCAATCGAAGCATTTCCGCTGGAGGCCATCGGAGGGGCGGAACAACCGGCGAAACAGGGGAAGTTGTGAGTCAGGGAATTCAGGGTGGTCATAAAGTCCGCGTCGCAGTCGTAGGCGCCGGAGATTTCGGGCGGAATCATGCTCGCGTGTATCGCGAACTCGCCGACGCGGAACTGGTTGGCATTGTGGATTCGAGCGCCGATCGCGCCGGGAAAATCGCCGCCGAATTTTCCACAAAGGTTTTCCCGGATATCGAATCGCTCGCCGGCCAGGTGGACGCTGCAAGTGTGGCCGTGCCGACCGTCGAGCACGCGCGTGTCGGCTGCCGCTTGCTCGAACTCGGCATCGATGCGCTAGTCGAAAAGCCGATGGCCGCCTCGCTGGCGGAAGCGGATGAATTGCTGGCCGCAGCCTCCAGCGCGGGACGCATCCTGCAAGTCGGGCACCTGGAGCGGTTCAATCCAGCGATCGTCGCGGTGATGCCTGTACTGAACCGTCCACTTTACTTTGAAGTTCATCGCCTCGGCGTGTTCACGCCGCGCAGCCTCGATATCGATGTGGTCTATGATGTCATGATCCACGACCTGGACATTCTGCTCGCAATGGTTGACGCGCCCGTGGTGGACATCAAGGCCATCGGAATACCCGTTCTGACCGACAAAGTGGACATCGCGCATGCCCGCCTGGATTTCGAGACCGGCGCGGTTGCCAATGTCACGGCCAGCCGCGTTTCCACCGAGCGAGTGCGAAAAATGCGCTTCTTCCAGCAACACGAATATATTTCCGTGGATTTCACGCGCCAGGACGCGCTCCGCGTGCGGGTTGCCGAACCCGGTCCGCAGCCCAAGTTTGATTTTGCGGCGCTTCCCGCCGACCGGGAAGAACCCCTGCTAGCCGAATTGCGCGCGTTCCTGGAATCCGTGCGGACGCGCCGCACCCCGGCAGTGGACGGCGCGGCGGGCCGGCGCGCCCTGGCGCTCGCCGACCAGGTTATGGCAGGCATCCTGGAACACGGCCGGCGCGTCCAATTGGGTGCCTTTGCTACCCCGCAGGCGAATCGATGATCCGAAGAATTCTAGTTCCGAAAAACGCCCGGCCGGTCGTGTCTCCCACAGACGCGCCGCCGCGGCGATTGAGTTCAAACCTCGACGCGCGCACGCTCGTGCCATCGGACCTGCCGCAATTTGAGCTCGATCCCCACTCCTCGATTCCTTCCTATTTCAAGCTGGAGGTGCTTGGCGACGCTGTTGTGGTTCCGCGCGACATGCCGAACACCCCGCTCGATGCGATCAGCAAAACACCCAGCTATGTGCCGCTGACGATCCTGGATTCCCGCGTGGCTGTCCCGAAGGACGCTCACGCGGCCAAGCTCGAACCGAAGCAGATCGTCGCCATTCAAGATTTGCCCGACGTCCTCGATCCCGATGTTCTGACCACCGGCGAAGTCAATCTCATGACCAAGCCGGCCGTGGACCGCACGGAGGCCTGGAACGCCGTGGCGCGGGTTGCTTCGATTGTGTTTCACTTTGTGGTGATTCTGCTGATCCTGCTCGCGCCAAAAATTTTTCCATACCACCCGCCCACGGATGCGGAAATCGCGCGAACCATCACCGATCTCTATATCCCTTCGGACCTCAATCGAATCGCCAGGGAACCGTCGGCGCCCCGGCCAAAGACTCCGGTGGTGAAGGTCGATCCGCGCCTGCTGCGGCAACTGGCACCCCCCCGCGAAGTGCAGCCCGCCGCTCCGGCACAGCCCGAGCCGCCGCGGGAGACTCCGGCTCCCCCGAAGCCCTCGCCGGCCGCTCCCCTGTCCCAGCCGCATCCGGCTGAGAGTCCCATCCGGCCCCAGGTGCCTCCTCCGGATGCTCCTTCCAGTCTTGTATTGCCAAAATTTTCTCCTGGAAAGGCGTTGCAGGAATCCATGCAAGAGGCCATGAAGGGCGGCGGGTCACAGGCCGCCACTTACGAAGGACCCATCGGCAGCGGCTATGGCGGTGGAGGTGGCGGGGGAGGCGGAGGGCAGGGTTTTGGGGGTAACGCGGTGGAAATACTCACGCCCACCGAGGGCGTCGATTTCTCCACCTACATTGCTCGCGTGCTCGCCAGTGTAAAGCGCAACTGGTATTCCGTGATGCCGGAATCCGCGCGCCTGGGGGATAAAGGGAAGGTCGTGCTGCAATTTCGGATCATGCGGAATGGTGTCGTACCTGAGCAAGAGCCCGTCATGATGGGGAGTTCCGGCAAGGAGCCCTTGGACCGCGCCGCGGCGTCCTCCATTCGGGCCTCGACGCCGTTCGAACCCCTGCCGTCGGCCTTCAGCGGCCCCTATATCGAGCTGAGGTTCATTTTCCTGTATAATATCCCCCTGAACTCACAGACTGCCCAGTGAAGCCCTCCCGCACACAAGTGGCGGGGTTCCTGTTGGTGGCGCTGCTGTGTTTGATTTATCTGGTCATCCGGTACTGGAAATACCTGTAATGAGCGCCGCTCCGAAACTATCGCCGGATCAATTCGAAGAACTTGCCAGAATAGGGCGCGACTCGCGCCCGCTCGTTGCCATTGTGGGTCCGACGGCGTCCGGCAAGTCCTCGCTCGCCGTGGCTCTGGCCCGCAAATTGAAGGGCGATGTCCTGGCCTGTGATTCCACCCAAGTCTATCGAGGGTTTGATATTGGCACGTCCAAACCCACTCTCGAAGAACGCGGCGGCGTTCCGCACCACTTGCTGGATCTGGTGGACCCCAGCTTCCCCTTCACGGCGGGCGAATACCGTGCGCGGGCGGTCGCTGTCCTGGAAGACCTACGCCAGCGCGCGCGGCTGCCCATTCTGACCGTCGGGACTGGCTTGTATTTGCGCGCTCTGCTCGAAGGCCTCGCCGACGCCCCGGCGCGCTCGGAAGAATTGCGCGCGCGCCTCGAAGCCGGCGCCAACGCCCGTAGCCTGGAATATTTGCATCGCGTCTTGCGGCGGCTCGATCCCGAAGCGGCGCTGCGGATCGGCTCCCGCGACCGCCCCAAGATGATTCGCGCGATTGAAGTATGTCTGCTCACGGGCCGTCCGCTCTCGGAAGTTCACCGGTCTGGCCGCACGCCGCTCGAAGGCTACCGCCCGATCAAGATCGGCCTGCAGCCCCCGCGCGCCGCGCTGTACGACCGCATCGAGCGGCGCACGCGCACCATGCTCGAACGCGGCTGGCTCGATGAAGTTGCCGGCCTGGTCCGCAACGGCGTTCCGCAAAATTCAAAGCCCTTCGACTTCATAGGCTACAGCGAATTGAATGCGCACCTCGAAGGCACTGTCACTCTGGCAGCCGCCACGAAAGCCATCACTCAGGCCACCCGCCGCTACGCAAAGCGCCAAGTCACTTGGTTCCGCAAGGAGCCCCTCGTGCATTGGCTCCCCGGGTTTGGGGACGACCCGGCAATTGTCTCTGCCGCCGAGCAGTTGGTGGCGGGACAATCACAAACCGGAGCCGCAGCCTAGTTGCCTCTCTCTCTCGGGTGTATACTGAGGCTGTGAACTTGCAAAGCTTGACTCATTTCCCTCGCGTGAATCTGCCCGCCATCGTCGTACCCGAATGAAGACTACACGTCCGACAGAGAGCCACGAGCGCGTGTTCCTGGTGGGTGTGGGCCTGAAGCGGGCCTCGCATGTGCCGGGGATTGATGCGGGCGACGCGGAACGCGCGTCACTCGAGGAGCTGGCGGAGCTTGCGCGCAGCGCGGGCGCGCAAGTTGCCGGAAGCATTTTTCAGATGCGCGACAAGATCGACCCCGCCACCGTGATCGGGCGCGGCAAGATCGAGGAAGTGAAAATCGAGGCGCACCTGCACAACGCGCCGCTTATCGTGTTTGACCGCAATTTGACGCCAACGCAACTGCGCAATCTCGAAAAGGGAACGGAATGCCGCGTGATTGACCGCACGCAGTTGATCCTGGATATTTTCGCGCGCCACGCGCGCAGCCGCGAAGGGCAGCTCCAGGTCGAACTCGCCCAATTGAATTACATGCTGCCGCGGCTCGCCGGAAGCGCGAAAGAGCTTTCCAGGCAGGCCGGCGGAATCGGAACGCGCGGCCCTGGCGAGCAGAAACTCGAAACCGACCGCCGGCGCATTCGCGAACGAGTGGCAAAAATCTCGCGGGCCATCGAAGCCATTCGCAAACAGCGCTCGCTGCGGCGGCAGACGCGCCAGGCTGTGCCGCTCGGAACCGTCGCTCTCGTGGGCTACACGAACGCGGGGAAATCGACGCTCTTCAATTCGCTGAGCCGCTCCGGCGTCCTGGTTTCCTCGAAAATGTTCGCAACGCTCGACCCGACCGTGCGCGCCGTGCGCCTCCCGTCGAACCGGCGCGTGCTCCTGTCCGATACCGTCGGATTCATTCGCGACCTTCCGCCGGGATTGATCGCTGCGTTCCGCGCCACTCTGGAGGAAGTCCAAGAGTCGGCGCTGATTCTCCTCGTGACGGACATCTCGAATCCGCATCACACCGAGCAGGACATGGAAGTTGAAAAAATTCTGAAAGAACTGGGCGTCGCGGACCGGCCGCGCCTGCACGTGCTTAACAAAATTGACCGGCTCACACTCGAACAGGCCGCGGCCGTGAATGGAAATCAGAACTCCTCGCGCGTCTCCGGACTCACCGGCGAAGGGCTGGAGTCGCTGCTTGGCCGCATCGATCAGGCGATGCCTGTCGATCCCGTTCTGCATTTGAACTTTACGCTTCCGCTTTCAAATGGCCGAGCGATCGCTCTCGTGCATGCCTTGGGCCGCGTGCTTCATTCTGAAGTGCAGGACTCGGCCATGGCCATCGAGGCGGAAATTCCCGAATCCGTTGCTCGCCAATTGAGAATCGGTCCGGAGCCTACGCTCGCCTGATGCGTTTCTCCAATCTAAATTCCAGAAAATTTAGACTTAGCAGCAATAGAGAGAAGCGCGAAAAACCCTCAAGAATCAAGGAAATCCGTGCATTTTTGAGGTCGCGACGTGGTCAGTGAAATGACGCTTCATTGTGGAAATGTCTGTGGAAATCATTTTCCCTGCCCAGGGCTTACACGCGAAGGATTTCAACGTAGGGGCGGCACTGACCGCTTTCTGTATGTGTAACTATCTTATATTCAATAAGTTGTAGGCATATATGCTGAATCATTCAGCATTTCGCCCCTTTCCCAAGCGGTTGGTTGTAAAGCCATGATTTGCACAGCCTTGCGGGTGCGTGTTGTTTATCAGTATACGGCTTTAGTTGCACGTGTTCCGCGTGGACTTCAGCCTTTTCATGTGTCTGGGAACTCATTTTGAGCAATCGTTGACTGCCCGCACTGGTGCGACTATAGTGGCTTACGCCTCGCAACTGGGCGGGTACATCCAAATAGGAGCAGGGAGCCCCCCGGGTGTGTCATGAACCTGCCAAACAGCCTGACGATACTACGCATTTTCTTTATTCCAGTGCTGGTCGTTATCCTTTTGACCCGCGAACCAAATATTGGATTCTTGGGAGTGACAATTAATTTTGCCGAGTGGGGCGTGCTCATTCTTTTGGCGGCTGCGGCCACGGATTGGGCGGATGGTTATTATGCGCGCCGTCGAAGCGAAATCACAACGCTCGGAATTCTGCTCGATCCCATCGCCGACAAGCTTTTGATGTCCGCCGCATTTATTTCCCTGGTGGAGATGCACCTAGTTCCCGGCTGGATGGCGGTGATTATCATCGGGCGTGAGATCGTGGTTCTCGGGTTGCGCAACATCGCTTCCGCCGAAGGGTTTACCATTCCAGCTTCGGCGCTCGGCAAGACGAAAATGGTTCTGCAAGTGATCGCCGTGTGCGCGGTGATCCTGGCGGCCAAGCACGCCATCATTCGGCCGCTCGGCGTGCTGCTGTTGTGGCTGGTCGTGGGAAGCGCGGTGGTCTCCGCGTTTCAGTATTTTCAAAAGTTTTGGGGCCGTGTCGACGGCAGCGTGAAGCAACGGCGTCACCTGAGAATTCTCGAACGGCGCAAGAACGCGCAGGATGTCCCGACTGTCCAGTGACGATTGGCTGGCGCTGGTGGAGATTGCCCGGCGCGCGATTTCCAGCGTCATCCTCGAAAGACGCCTCCCCGATCTCCCTCCTTATCACGCGGCGCTTTCCGAACCCAGAGGAGCGTTTGTCAGCTTATATCGCGGCGGAATTCTGCGCGGCTGCGTGGGACAAGTCGAGAATCCCGGCCTGCTCGCAGACGTGGTTGTCCGGTCCGCGATTACCGCGGCGTTGTACGATTCGCGTTTCCCTCCGATTAGCGGTGAAGAGGTCGCCAGTCTGGAAATCGAAATTTCCGTCTTGACCGCGCTGGAACGCATTCTTCCCGAAGCGATTGTTGCGGGACGACATGGGCTTATGGTGGTGCGCGAGTCCTACAAGGGGCTGCTGCTTCCGCAAGTCGCCACCGAACGAAGATGGTCCGGCCAGCGGCTGCTCGAGGAAACCTGCATCAAAGCGGGCTTGGCGCGCGATGCCTGGCGCGATCCTGCGACGCTTGTGTTTGGTTTCACCGCGGAAATTTATTCGGAGAAGGCAAAGCGGATAATTTCCGAATCGTAAAATGGAAGGCGGATTTTGTAGCACAGGCTTCAGCCTGTGGGTTTTGTTCCTTGCAAGGATTAACCCCCACAGGCCGCCCTTCAGAGATGCTCAGGGTAAGAAGCCTGCGCTACGCCTACCTGCACCTTCAAGGTTTTCCTCCCGCGAAAGTAAGAAGAACGAAAAAGGATCCGATTCGTCTCGCGAATCAGATCCTTTTTTCTTCGGTGCGGATTGCGGAAGGAAACTCTGGCCGAAACTATTCCACTTCTACATAATCGCCGACGTAGATTTCAAATCGTGCATCCGTCAGCATAACGGTAGAGGAATTAGGCCCGGTGCGCAGGACGATTCCTTCGCCCAGCACCTGGCGCGGAAGATTATTCCACTCGTACCTGACGGGTGTGCTTCCGTAGCCAAACGCCTTGTAGGCCATATCTTGGACTTGATAGGCCGTTTCGATGTGCGTTCCCTGATAACGGAAAACTCGGAAGTAGTCTCCCACGCGAACGCCCTGCGCGCTGCCCAAGTTCGCGTAGAAGATTCTGCCAGTCCCGGTGAGCACATCATAATCCTTGGCCGTGACGACCATGGCCGTTTTCTTTCCCGAGGGCGCGGCGAAGGGATCAAGCTTCACGGCGTGGAACTGAGGAGTGGGACGAGCCGCAAATGGGCGCACAATGTCGCCCCGTTGAATCTCTCCGCAGCTTAGGTCCATTTCCGCGGTGGATGTCTTGGCGTCGACGTGTAGGACGCGCAACCGCCCGATATCCGAATACGTGGTACCCATGGCCTTATTCAGCATGGCCTGATACTTGAACCACGCAGTTGTTGCCATCGGATCGCTGATGGGCCGGACCACTTCGAATTCGTCTCCGACTTTGACACCTTGTTCCGCGCCGCGGTTAATGTAGACATAGTCGCCAGCGGTGAATGTGCTCCTATATCGGGAATTCTCGCCGGAAATCACGTAGGAATCATGCGGAACTGGCTGGTCCGTCACGACACCCGAACAATACACCTGCTCCGGCGACGGGGTGTTGCGCGGGATCGCCTGCGCTTCGGCAATTCCAGCGAACATCACAAGGCCCAGTCCCACTCTAAGTCCTATAGGTAGAATGCGATAGCTCATTTTCTTGTCCATGGAGACTGCTCCTTGCGTTCGCAACTTGAGACTTCCCGACACCGGTTAGGGTTGCTCAACAAAGCTAGCACTGGCCCCACTGACGGTCAAGAAATCGTCGGGGGACGCTTTACACATTTGTAACCCACGTGATAGAAGCCTAAAGTTTAGCTTTGGGGGTGGAGGGCGCTTGAAGGGCCTCTTCGGAAAAGATCGCGTGTGCGGGGTCGTCGCCGCTGGAACGGCGAGAGAGATGAGGTCGCAGGTCCGCCTGGGCCTGCGCAAGACGCGCACGCTGGAATTGCGTCTGGATTATCTTCGCGGTGCGAAGGAGAGGGACGATTTCCTGCTTTCGCTCGGCCGCAATCGCCCGCGGGCCCTGCTGATTGCCACGTGCCGTCGGAAAGAAGGGGGAGGGCTGTTTCAAGGCAGCCGGGAAGAACAAATTGAGATCCTGGCGCAAGCGGCCCGCTCCGGCTGCGATTGGTGCGATGTCGAAATCGAAACGGCGAAGCATATTGCCCGGGGTAAACTTGCCCGCGCGCTTACTCCCGCGCGCGTGATGGTGTCGCATCACGACTTCCGTCGAACGCCGCGAAGCCTCACAGGAATGACTCGCCGGCTGGAGCGCGCGGGTGGACAAGCGATTAAGATCGCAACTCAATGCCATTCTGTTTCTGACAGCATGCGCATCTGCGAATTGGCCCGCGGCCGACGCGATGTTGTCGTGATCCCAATGGGGGAATTCGGACTCGCGGGGCGCGTCTTATCTCTCCGCATGGGCAGCGCTCTGGCGTACGCAGCGGTGGAACAGGCCACGGCGCCCGGCCAGCTCTCAATGGATGCGATGATCGGCCTTTACCGGGCCGCGCAGATCACTCGCCGCACGCGCGTGTACGGCGTAATTGGCGATCCGATCGGGCATTCGCTCTCGCCCTTGCTGCACAACACCGCTTTTCGCGCGCGCAAATTCGACGCGGTATTTGTGCCGTTTCTGGTTCGGAATCTTCGAGAATTTCTGGGCGCGATGGAGGGATTTGGGGTCGCGGGCCTCTCGGTCACAATTCCGCACAAGGAAACGATTCTGCGTTCTCTGGACGACTGCGATCCGCTGGCCGCGCGCATTGGAGCGGTCAACACCGTCGTCGTGCGTGGCGGCGGGCGATTGTACGGGTACAATACAGACTACGTCGGAGTCCTGCGCAGCCTGGAGAAGCGGATGCGCCTCGCGGGGAGCCGCGTGCTGCTGTTTGGTGCGGGAGGCGCGGCGAGAGCGGCTGCGTTCGCGCTGGCCCAGGCGGGGTCGATTGTATGTATTTGCGCGCGGCGTCCGGAGCGCGCCCGCGCGCTGGCTCGCGCCGCCGGAGGGCAGGTCGTGGCGCGGGCCGACCTGGCGCATGAATTTTTCGACGCAATTGTGAATTGCACGCCCATCGGGATGCACCCGCACGGCGGCTCCCCGCTCGCGAGCGCGGAACTGAATTGCCGGATCGTCATGGACATGGTCTACCGCCCGCGGGAAACGGAATTGTTGCAACTGGCGCGGCGGAAGGGCATCGAGACTATTTCCGGCGTGGAAATGTTTCTCGCGCAGGGTTTCGCGCAATACGAAATTTGGACGGGCGAGCGCGCGCCGGAAAGCGCCATGCGCCGCGCGGTGGTTTCGACGCTCGATCGGGAAGAAAAATTCAAAGCGCGCCGATCGTGACGCGCGGCGCCGGGGAATCGCGCGGGAATCGCCGAAAATTTATGATACAGCCTGATTTCAAATCCTTCTGCAAGCTCGCGCGGCAAGGGAATCTCGTTCCCGTGTACGACACGTTCACCGCCGACACGCTCACGCCGGTTTCCGCGTACCTGCGGCTGGCGCAGAACGCGCGGTACGCCTGCCTTCTTGAAAGCGTCGAGGGCGGGGAAAAGATTGCGCGGTACACGTTTGTGGGCGCGAACCCGAGCGAAGTGTTCCGCTACGTCAACGGCGCCTGCGTGCTGGAAAGCGATAGCCGCACGTCCTGGGTGCAGGTGAACCCGCTCGATTATCTGCGCAACCGCGTGGAGCGGTATCGCCCCGTGCGCGTGCCGGGCCTGCCGCCGCTCGTCGCGGGCGCAATCGGATATTTTTCCTATGACATGGTACGGCTCATCGAACGCATCCCGGACACGACGCGCGACGACGTCGGTATGGACGACGCCGTGATGATGTTTTTTCTCGGCCTCGTCGTGTTCGACCACGTGCGGCACAGGGTGTGGATCGTGCGCAACGTGTTCACCGGCGGCGAAGGCAGGCTGCGCGCGAAATACAACCAGGCCGTGCGCGAAATCCAGAGCACGCGCCGCCGCCTGGACGTGCCCGTGGCCGCGGAACATCCGAAGCGCAGGAAGCCGCGCCCGTTCAAGGTTACGTCGAATTTTTCGCGCGCCAAATTTCTCGATGCCGTGAACAAGTCCAAGGAATACATTCGCGCGGGCGACATTTTTCAAGTGGCCATCAGCCAGCGCTTCGCCGCGAAAACCGACGCCGACCCGTTCGAGATTTACCGCTCCCTGCGCGTCGTGAATCCGTCGCCGTACATGTATTTCCTGAAGCTGAACGATCTCGCCGTGGTTGGCAGCTCGCCTGAAATGCTCGTGAAGGTACAGGGCCGCGAAGCGTTTTACCGGCCCATTGCCGGAACGCGCCCGCGCGGGGCCGATGAAAAAGAGGACGCGGCATTGGAAGCCGAGCTTGCCGCCGATCCCAAGGAGCAGGCCGAGCACATCATGCTCGTCGATCTGGGACGCAACGACTTGGGCCGCGTCTCGGAATACGGCACGGTGCGCGTCGAGAAGCTGATGTTTGTCGAGCGCTACTCGCACGTGATGCACCTCGTTTCGAGTCTGCGCGGACGATTGCGCGAAGAGGTGGACTGCTTCGACGCGCTCGCCGCCTGTTTTCCCGGAGGCACGCTCTCGGGCGCGCCGAAAGTCCGCGCCATGGAGATCATCGACGAACTCGAGCCGACGCGCCGCGGCATCTACGGCGGAGCAATCCTGTACCTCGATTTCTCCGGAAATCTCGATTCCTGCATCGCGATTCGCACCATGGTCGTGAAGAAGGGCGTGGCGTACGTGCAGGCCGGCGCCGGCCTTGTCGCGGACTCGGTGCCTGAGACGGAATACACGGAGACGGTGAACAAAGCGCGTGCCTTGCTCACCGCGCTCGAGATCGCGCACCGCGGCGACGATCCCGCGCCGGGAGGCTTCAAGACCAGGCATCGAAACAAGTAAGGAATCTGATATACAGTCCAGTTGTGCACAACGTTTGGATAAGAACGCCGGATGGTGTTTGGTGTTGAATGATTCCGCCCCTGAGCCTCGCACGGGATTCCGAATTTATATAATCGTGTCGATTGTGGCCTTTCTTTTCGCGGGTCTTTACATCGGCTGGGTTTTCTATTCGCGATGGGATGCAAATCAAGCCATTGCAGAAAAGGCAGCAGAGAAAAAGCGTGCACAGGATCAGCAGACTTTCGAGGCGATGGGCGGAAACCGTTTTGACATCCTCGTTTATGCTGCTAATCCCGCAACCATCCAGCCGGGTGAGAGAAGTTCGCTTTGCTATAGCGTTTCCAACGCGAAAACCGTGAAGATCGAGCCGCAAACAGAAGAGCCTGTCTGGCCGGCCTTCAGCCGGTGCGTGCACGTTTCGCCGCGCAAGACCACAACTTACACTTTGACGATCGAGGATGGGGTTGGCCACACCAAGAGTGCGACCGTTGAAGTCCTTGTGCGCTGAATTCCGAGAGCGATTGGGTAGCACAGGCACTCTTGCCTGTCTGGTTTTTGCGATTCTAGTTGGAGAAGCAGCCACTCGCGCGGGAAACAAAAGCGCACAGGCAAGAGTGCCTATGCTACTTAATCTGCTGCGCTTGGTGTTGGTCCATGAATAATTAATTTTTGCACGCGCCAGTTGGACGTTTCCGCGGCGTATACGACGTTGTCCGAAGCGCAGGCGAGCTGGTGGGCGCCGGAAAATTCCTTCAGCTGGCGCCCGGATTTGCCGATCACGCCGAGCACTTTTCCGTCGAGCGACACCTTGAAAATTCGCCCGGGGAATGTGGTCTCTCCAACGTAAAGCACTTGATTTGCGCCGGGCGTGATGCAGATGGAATTGGGCGCGCCGATCACAGCAGCGAGGCGCTCGCCGGTGGGAGTGTTGCCGTTGGTCGCGTGCGTGCCGGGAGCGGGCGGCACGTCAATCGTGAACATGCGCTGAAGTTTTCCGTCGGTATCGAACACCTGAATGCGCCGGTTGGTGCGATCACCCACGTAGAGATTGTTGTTGCGGTCCACCACGATGGCATGCGGGAGACGGAATTGTCCCGGCTCTGTGCCTTTGTCGCCCCAGGATTTTACCCAGTCGCCATTCTTGTCATATTTTGCGACGCGCGAGTTGACGTATCCGTCGGTGATGTAAATGTTGCCGTCCGAATCCCAGGCCACGTCCGTCGGCTGGCGGAAGAGTCCATCCACGGCGGGAAGAGGAGGATTGGGGTGTCCCCACGGTTTAGTTTCCTCGTCGGCCCCTTCGGCGCGGCGTCCGAAAACCATGACCACTCGGCCCGCCTGGTTGAACTTGATGACCATGTCGGAACCTTTGTCGATGGCCCAGATGTTGTCGTCCTTGTCGATGCGCACGGAGTGGGCCTCGGCCCAGGCGTAGAGACCCTTGCCAATCTCGCGCAAGTACGTGCCATCGGGGCCGAACTCAAACAGTTGCGCCGCCGCTGGTGCGTATGCGGGACCGTTGGCGCTGTTGGATCGCGTGAACACGAAGACGTGCCCCTTGGAATTGACGGCCACGCCCGGGACCTCGCCGAAATTCATTCCCGGCGGAAGCTTGAAGAAATTGGGAACGGAGTCAAAAGCAAGTTCAGGCACGCTTTGCTGCGCGAACAAAGGCGAAGAGAGCAGCACAGACAACAGGAAGAGCGACATTTTTATCTTCATCGAAACCTCACCGCAGTTCTGAATTGAATTCCATCACAAGCGTGGCGCGAGCCTACGACAGTCTAGAGGTTAGAGTCTAGAGGTTTGAGGTTAGAGTCCGAGCACGGCGCGCCAATCCTTCTGCTACGGCCACCGCACGTCGGATTAGCCCTTCTTGTTTGCACCGCTAGGTGCGAAGGCCTTTTTCTGGCGGAGGCTGCTTTTGCGTGTTATTCAGCACCGAATCCGGAATGATCAGGCGCTCGACGGGGCGGCCGCCGATGATGTGCGAGTCGATAATTTCATCGACGTCCGCCGGAGTTACGCCGCCGTACCAAACTGCGTCGGGATACACGACAACCGTTGGGCCGATCTCGCACTGCTCCAAACATCCGGATTTATTTGCGCGCACTTTGTCGCCGGGAATCCCGCGCTCGCGCAACTTTTCCTTGAATACGCGGTGAAGTTCGGCCTCGCCCGAAGGATTGCAACAGCCGCGCGGGTTGCCGTCCGGGCGCTGGTTGGTGCAGATGAAGATGTGTTTTTCAAACTTTGCCATGAGTTCCCTGTGAAATGCTTTCTGGAGCGACGCGGTTGTTTTCCGCGGGTCCGATTCGTTGCGATTCTTCCTACCATTTCATTGTACACGGCCTTGCGGGGAGGCGAATCTAGTAGCACAGGCACTCTTGCCTGTGCGGTTTTGCGGATCGTCGATCGCGGTACTCAAGCGTGAAGATTGAGAAAATCGCGCAGGCAAGAGTGCCTGTGCTACTAGATTCGCCTCCCCGGCAAATTCGTGTACTATTAGATTTCAGGGGAATCGGGGCCAATCGCACGGCCATCGGCGGCGGGAGCACATCATGAAGGCGCACTCGATTCGGGCTATCGCTTTTGCAATTCTTTTACTGGGAGTTTTCGCTGTTCGGACGGCGCGCGCGCAGCAGCAGCATCCGCAGCGCGGCCCGTCGACGGCCGATGAGCGCTCCCGGGCTGTGAAAGTCGCGCACGAACTCGAAGAGGATCCGCTCGCCAAAGATGCCAAGGACAATCGCGATTGGGTCATCCAATGGATCGTGGATATTCCGGACATCACCGTGAATGTGTGCTTCGACTATTTCGGCAAGATGCCGAATCCGCCGCGCGGCCATTCCAAGGAAATCGTAAGGCAGATGATTATCTCGAGCGCTGCATTCATGATCGAGCACCCGGACAAAGCCAAAGACGAACAAGCCGTGGCCACGGCGGGTTTGCTCGGCTCATTGAAGGCGTATCAGTCGATCCTCAAGGGGGAGCCCGACGCGCGCTGGCCTTACGTGGATAAGATCATTCAGATGCGCGACCAGGGCAAGCTCGATGAGTTCGTTTCCGATACCCGCCGCAAGTGCGCGCAGGACGAAGAAGAACCCGATCCGGACACGATCCGCGCAGAGGCGCGTTGATTTGTTCCGCTGGTCCGCCAGCCGTAGATTTTCTAATTGATTTTTTCAGCATGCGCCCGTGTGTACGCGGCCGGTGCGGAGAACACTGACAAGAGCTGCCAGCGATGATTCTGCTTCTCGACAACTACGACTCGTTCACCTATAACCTCGCGCAATTCCTCGGCCAGTTGGGCGGGAAGCTGGAAGTGCATCGCAACGATCAGATTACGCTCGATGAAATCGCCGCAAAAAAACCGGAGCGGATTGTGATTTCTCCCGGACCGGGCACGCCGGAAGATTCCGGCATTTGCGTGGACGTGATCCGGCGTTTCGCGGGACAGATTCCCATCCTGGGAGTGTGCCTCGGCCACCAGGCCATCGGATACGCCTTCGGAGGGAAAGTCATCCGCGCGCCGGAAATCATGCACGGCAAGACCAGCCGCATCCATCACGACAACAAAACAGTCTTCAAGGATTTGCCGCAGGATTTCGTGGCCACCCGCTATCACTCCCTCATCGTTGAGGAAAAATCGTTTCCGGCCGATCTGGAAATTTCAGCGAAAACCGACGGCATCATCATGGGCCTGCGCCACCGGACCATGCAGGTGGAAGGCGTACAGTTCCATCCCGAATCCGTGCTGACGGACGTGGGGATGCAGCTCCTGAAAAATTTTCTTTCGCTCTAAGTTTTCTCTGCGACCTCTGTGTTCTCTGTGGTGAATTCCGAAAAGCATTTAACACAGAGGGCACAGAGAACGCAGAGTTCGGAATAGCACATTCACTACATGTGAGCGAACTGAATAAGTGCATCGAGTTTCTTGCGGGCTTCGCCGGAATTGATGGACGCGGCGGCGAGCTGCGCGCCTTCGAGGAAATCGGCGGCGCGGCCAGAGGCGACAATCGCGGCGGACGCGTTGGCGACGACAATGTCCCGGCGCGGGCCGGTCTCGCCGGAAAGAATCGCGCGGATGAGGCCCGCGTTGTGCGCCGCGTCTCCACCTGAAATCGCATCAAGGGGCGCGCGTTCCAGGCCGAAATCTTCCGGCGTGACCTGGTAAATTCGCACCACGTCGCGGTGCACGTCGCCAACCGACGTCTCCCCGGCCAGCGAAATTTCGTCCAGCCCGCCCGCGCCGTGAACGACGAATGCGCGCTCGACGTCAAGCTCGCTGAGTACCAGCGCCACTTTCTCCACGACTTTCTCCGAAAACACTCCGGCGATCTGCGCGCGCGCCCCCGCCGGATTGGTCAAAGGGCCGAGCAGGTTGAACGCGGTGCGTCCCAGGCGGCGCCGCGCCGGCATGGCGTGCCGCATGGCCGTGTGCAGTGCGGGCGCATAGAGAAACCCGATCCCGATCTCGCGAATGGCCGCGCCGACACGCTCCGGCGGAACATCGAGCGATACCCCCAGCGCTTCGAGAACATCCGCCGAGCCGCATTTCGAGGAGATCGAGCGGTTGCCGTGCTTGGCGACGAGCACGCCCGCTCCGGCGGCAACGAATGCCGCCGCAGTTGAGATGTTGAATGTTCCCGAGGAATCGCCGCCGGTGCCGCAGGTATCCACCAGCATTTCATCGGGGCGCGATCCGTCCGCGAAAACGGGCGTCGCATGCCGCCGCATGGCGCGTGCGAAGCCGACGAGTTCTCCTACCGTTTCACCTTTTGCGCGCAGGACCGTCAGCAGCGCGACGATGGTCTCATCATTCGAGCGCCCGGAAAGAATCTCCTCCATCGCGATTTCGGCTTCCTGACGCGAAAGGTCCGAGCCAGCCTCCACTTTTTTGATGAGCGCATTCATCATGGGTGGATAAGACTCAAGCCAGGCCAGAGGTCCAATCGCGGCAGCGAACGCACGGCCGCGTTGTTCCGAATTGACATCCGTTGCGAAATCACCTGGTTCCTTTCGCCTTGCCCGGTTCGAGTGTTCCCTATAAACTCTAAAGTTTCCAATGTAACTAAATTCTAGCACTGATGGACGGGCGATGAAGATCCACGAATATCAGGCAAAGGAAATTTTCCGGCGATTCGGCGTGCCAACACCTCGCGGAGAAATGGTCACCACACCCGATCAGGCGCGGGCTGTCGCCGAGAAGCTGGGGTCAAAAATTGTAGTGGTGAAGGCGCAAATCCATGCCGGAGGGCGCGGCAAGGCAGGCGGCGTGAAGCTGGCGAAATCGCCGGCGGAAGCAGCCGACCTCGCGAAAGCCATGATGGGCATGAAGCTCGTGACCCCGCAAACCGGTCCCGCCGGGCGTATCGTGCAGCGATTGCTCATTGAAGAAGGCCTGGACATCAAGCGCGAACTCTACCTGAGCATCCTTGTCGACCGCGCCGTCGCCGCTCCTGTGATCATGGCCAGCACAGCGGGCGGAATGGAAATTGAGGAAGTGGCGCACAAAAATCCCGAGTTGATTCTGCGCGAGACGATTCTTCCGGCAACCGGCTTGCAGCCGTACCACACGCGCAAGCTGGCGTTTGGGCTGGGCCTGTCCGGCGAAGCGGCCGCTGCGGCCGGCCCGTTTTTGCAGGCGCTCTACCGCGCGTTCCTCGAAACCGACGCGTCGCTCGCGGAAATCAATCCGTTGATCGTGACGGGCGACGGCAAGCTGGTGGCGCTCGACGCGAAGATGGCGTTTGATGACAACGCGCTCTATCGACACAAGGACATCGCCGAGCTGCGCGATTTGAACGAGGAAGACCCGCTCGAAGTCGAAGCCTCGACCTATAAGCTGAATTACATCAAGCTCGATGGCAACGTCGGCTGCATGGTCAACGGCGCGGGCCTGGCCATGAGCACGATGGACATCATCAAATTGTCGGGCGGCTCGCCGGCCAATTTCCTCGATGTCGGCGGCGGCGCTTCGGCTGAGCAGGTGAAGAACGCGTTCAAGATTCTGGTGAAAGACCCGAGCGTGAAAGGCGTGTTCATCAATATTTTCGGCGGAATCCTGCGCTGCGACGTGCTGGCGTCGGGCGTCGTCGCCGCCGCGAAGGAACTGAATCTCAAGCTTCCAGTAGTCGTTCGAATGGAAGGGACCAACGTGGAAAAAGGACAGGAAATTTTGCGCGACTCCGGGCTTGGGCTCACGATTGCTAAGGACATGAAGGATGGCGCACAAAAGGTAGTGGCCCTTGCAGGGGGTGCGCGATGAGCGTGCTGGTGAATGAAAAAACGCGCGTCGTCGTGCAAGGTCTTACCGGGCGCGAAGGCAGTTTTCATGCGGGGCAGATGATCGAATACGGCACTACGGTGATCGCGGGCGTCACGCCGGGCAAGGGAGGCACGAAGCACGAGAACGTGCACGTGTTCAACACTGTATCGGATGCGGTTCGCGAAACGGGCGCGGATGCGTCCATCATTTTTGTGCCGCCCCCATTTGCCGCGGACGCGATTCTTGAGGCGATCGATGCAGGCGTGCCGCTCGTCATCTGCATCACGGAAGGCATTCCCACGCTCGATATGGTCCGCGTGGCGGCCGTGCTGAAAAATTCCAAGACGCGCCTGATCGGGCCAAACTGTCCGGGAATTATTTCTCCGGGAAAATGCAAGATGGGGATCATGCCAGGGCGGATTCACAAGCAGGGAAACATCGGCGTGGTGAGCCGCAGCGGAACGTTGACGTACGAGGCCGTGCATCAACTGACTCAGCTTGGCATCGGCCAGTCCACATGCATCGGCATCGGCGGCGATCCGATTATCGGAACCACGCACACCGACGCGATCAAGCTCTTCAACGAAGATCCCGAAACGCACGCCATCGTGATGATCGGCGAAATCGGCGGCGACGCGGAAGAGCAGGCCGCTGCGTACATCAAGACGAATGTTAAAAAGCCCGTCGTCGGATTGATCGCCGGGCAGACCGCGCCTCCGGGACGACGCATGGGCCACGCGGGCGCGATCATCAGTGGCGGCGCCGGCACCGCGGTCGAGAAGTACAAAGCCATGGCCGCGGCGGGAATTCATACGATTCAAAGTCCAGCGGACATTGGTTCCACGTTGGCGGCGGTGATCAAGAGATAGGCAGCAGGTGGCAGGGAGCAGAGGGTAGGGAAGCAGAATCACGAAATTTCAACGTAACATTACGATTAGGGAGAAATTCTGAATGGCAATCGAACGGACACTAGCAATCATCAAACCGGACGCTTTTGGGCGCGGGCTTTCCGGCGAAATTGTTTCGCGGATTCAGAAGGCTGGATTCCAGATTGTCGCGATCAAGTCCCTGCGACTTACCAAGAAGGAAGCCGAAGGTTTCTATGCCGTTCATGCCGCGCGCCCCTTTTTCGGCGAGCTGACCGAATTCATGAGTTCCGGGAAGGTGGTTGTGCTGGCGCTGGAAGCGGAAGGCGCCATTCTGAAATGGCGCGATACCATGGGCGCGACCGATCCCGCCAAAGCCGCCCCGGGCACAATTCGCAGCGACCTCGGTACCAGCATTGGCAACAATTGTACCCACGGGTCGGACGCCCCGGATACCGCCGCCTTCGAATTGGGATATTTCTTCGCGGGTTACGAATTGATCTAGCCGTCCGCTTTTTCCGAGCCTTGCCCTCGAAGCCGGATCCTGATACATTACCCGCTCAATAACCACGTCCCCGGAAATCAACGTTAGTACGTGCCATGAAGCTGCGGAACCCAGACCCAGCCGCCGCGGCCACTGCCGAAATATCTCCAGTGTCCATGACTCGCCGTCTCTTTGCGCGCCGGCGAATGGAGATCATGGTTTTTGTTAGCCTGGACGCGGACAGCGCGGGCTCCCTTACCAATTCCCGCGAGAATGGTCCGGCCCCTCCAGCGCTCCAACGCCTCGCAATCGGCCAAACGCTTCACGTCCTATTCAAGCTGGCCGGCATCGACGGGTGGATGAGGGCCACGACCAAAGTCATGTGGCTTAGCGACTCGCGAAGAGCCGCCGGCCTGAAGTTCGTCGATATGCCGGACGAAACCGGCCGCCTGGTGGAGCAATGGCTCGCCAAGCGGGAGCAGGCAGTCCGCTCAAACGCGACCTCTGGTTCCCAATCGGCGCCCGCTGAGGATGACACCTCGGCCGCCCTGCCTTACTTCGACGTGGATTCTTTTCAAGTAGCACTGCCAGTTGAGGCCATTGAAATTATCCCGGCGCCATTCGTTTCCAGCAGGGAGCGTGCCTTGGCTGCAGTTCCATCGAGCGTGGCCAGAGTGGCTCCTAGGATTGAAACCGATTCCGCGAAAGGCGCTGCGGCGCCACAAACGCAGGGTTCCGTGAGATTGCCGGACTCGGCCGCTGTTCGTTCTCCATTGGAAGCCCTAAAAAATGACAGGAGAGTGGTGCGGTCGTTTGCGTTGACGGTGGGCGCGCTGATGACAATGTTTGCGATGGTCGGGTTAGTTGTTTGGCAGATTCGTGACGGCTCAATTCTGCGCATGGTTAGCGCGCAACCCATCCAGCCAAACGTTCCCTCCGCGGCTGCCGCCTTCGCTCAGCTGCGGATCGATGCGAGTCTGAATTCTACCGGAGCTTCGCTGGGCGAATTCGCGATCGCTCCCATGACCAAACAGCCCGCGCTCTCTGCCATGCCGACTCGAAATGCGGGCAAGCGAGGGAAGCCGGGAAAGCCGGGCATGACGGCGTCACTCTTTCTCCCAAATGTGGCTGTGCCCCCGACCATCCATCCCCGGGCAAGCGGGCTTGCGCCAGTACCACAAATTCCTCGGGCGGCTCCGCCAAGCGCGGGGATTCTCCCGCCAGCCCGCTTACGGCCGGTGACTGCCGATCCTGCCGCAATGACCCAGATACCACCCGTGACCGCGTCGGCGAATTCGATATCCGAACGCCCGGTGGAACCCGGGGTTCCGGCGGCGACCGCGGAAAGGGCTTCAATCCGAGGATCTTTGACGCCACTCAATGCCGAAAACCAGACCGGCTCCATCGAAGTTATTCTCGACCCGTATCCTTCCATTCGCATGCCTGCGGGGCAAAAGTCTTTAGGGGGGCGCCCATCAACTCTTATCATCGGCCACCTAATATCCAAGGTCGAGCCGATTTACCCCATGGATGCGCTGCGGCAGCGGATTTCCGGAACAGTGAAATTGCACGTCGTCTTGGGGATTGACGGGCGAGTCGAGACGGCGTTGGTGGTCGACGGCCCTGTCCAGCTTCGGGAAGCGACTCTTCACGCCGTCGAGCAGTGGCGCTACGAACCAACCTTTCTGGGAAGAGCGCCGGTGGAGTCAGAAGAGGACTTTACGCTAGTTTTCCGGATCACCACCTCTCATCCAGCCAATTAGCGAGTCCTGCGGTGAAAACTGTAAAATGTGGTTCCATGGATTCCACGCGCGAACTGGGACAAGTGACAGTCAGCAGGCATCGCAATGTGTAGCCGTTAAGCGGGACGCGGTCCGTGCGACCTAGTTTCCACCGCTCGTGTCGAGCGCCTCGCCGCTCGCCAGCACGACTTTCTGAATCCAGATCTCCGGCGCTCCCGTTTTGGCAGGGAAGCCGCTGATCGTAATCACGTCGCCGGTCTTGAGCGTATCTTTCGACCACCCCGATCGCATCAAGTGATTCGGGCTGGTCAGCGCTCCCTGCCAATTCTGCACGTTCCCTTTGTCATCCTTAACATCCATGGCGATCGTCACATGCGGATTGATGAACTGAAAGGTCGTCACGGAGCCTTTTACAGTGACGGACTTGGTCGTATCGAAGTTTGCGGTGCCGTGGTGGGCGAACGCCATCGTGGAACCCAGCAGAAAGAGAACGATTAGAGCAAATGAAACTACCCGCGCGTTATTCATCTGAAACCTCCGAGCTTCGGCTCTGCCAATTTTGCGGCTCTCGAAGCGCCCGCTAACTTCGCGTTAAGAATGGGCTATCCCGCCAGAGGAGGCTGTGACCTCGGTCACCCATGGAAGTGCGGGCCGTCACCCCAGCTAGAGCTGTTTCCCTCGCAAATTAGGTAGAATTGAGGCCAATGGAACCCATGCGCGAACTCGGGCGAATGATGGTTTTCGCGGGCGCGGCGCTCGCGGCGGTTGGCGCGCTCGTTTGGCTGGCTGCGCGGCGAGGAGGGTTTCCGTTGCGCTTGGGTCGCCCCGGAAACGGCGGCGTTTGAACTTGGATATTTCATCGCTGGCTGCGAAAACATAGGGAATCGCATTCTGCCGTGCTAGACACCTATGGCCGGAGATGTTCGTCCCGTTCGCGCTACAAAAATTACCTCTCCGCACTTTATGTGTTTTCGCACGGTCAATCCTGCAGCCCTTAGTTGACGTAAGATTTTTCGGTTCCAACTGATGTCTTCGGCGCCACCAGAAACTAGAACAAAGATTCGTGAATGGGCAATAATTTCTTGCAGTTTCTGTTGAAGAAAATCGAGAGTATCTTCGAAGTACGGGTCCGCGACAATAAGGTCATAGTCCTTCTCGATGCTGAACTCGAACGCGTCAGCAACTTTAAGTTCAACCGGCAACCCCTTCATATGAGCTTTCATTTTTTCTACTTTATCTTTGTCATTATCAACAAGAGTAACCAAATTAAGTTCTTGGTGAGCGCACATGACCTTAGCAACGATCCCCGTGCCGGAAAAGAAATCCAAAACCGTATAGATTTTCTCCGTTTTGGGAATCGTTCTGAGCACACATGAAATGGCAGGACACGGACCGATCAAGTGTCTCCCACGAATTAGTGCATAGTCAATTCCGTAGGTCACACCTGTCCGAATCACAGGGCTATCTGCCCTAATCTTCCCGCTATCAAGGAGATCGGCGAATGGAACTAGCCGTTCTACGGTTGCGGTCTCTGGACCGATAATTTCCAGATGAGCGTGCGCATCGGGGTCCGATCTTCGTACAACGTAGTCGAGGATTCCCTCGACTCTTTCCTTATAGCTACCCTTATAAGATTGGGTCGCTCCCCTCAACATGGACGCATCATTCGTGAACACCTCAATAAGAAAGCAATTGTCTTTTCCGGCCTGCCGGCATGCTTCAGGGGGCATTTTCCTGACTGAGACCCGGCTTATCTTGACAGAAGGATCCAAAATCACGTTTTTCAGAGCTGCGTGACAAACTTCTACGAGGCTGCCTTTGGAGTTCATGTCTTATTATAGGGCTGATCCCTGTTTCTTCGTAATCTCATTCAAATACTCGGATTCGTGTTTTACAAATATGACCTGCTCCGAGATTATCTGCTTCCAGTGCTTCGCCCCAAGCCTCTCAAACGCAAATGCCAATATCAGAAGCGCCGGGACCCCTCCCCCTTTACTGAAGCATTCCCATGAGCTGGGTAATCCGGCGATGAAAATCAATATAGCCAAGCCCGCGAAGGGTAAACATACAGACAGGATCGCCATGACTTTGTACTTTCTCCCCTCAATACCTGTTAGCCCACCGAGAAGCAACACTTGTCCAGCTACGCCAATCAAGATACTGGCGACGGCAAGATGACGAGAAATTTCGTACGATACTCCAATTTTTGCCAACAGATCTGAAGCAAGCAGGTAGAAGCCTGCAACTACGGAAATGTACGACAGCTCGACGAGCATGTAGTAGAAGGAGCTGAAATAGTGAACACGGTTGCGCAGAGGCGAATCACTCGTTTCCAGAAAATACTTGTAGACGTCAACGTTGTCTCTTCCTCCACCTTTGGAAGTGGTCTCAATTATTGCGTCGTTTAGGGGTTTGCGGTATTTCTCGAAGAGAACAAAGTACGGAAAACAGCGCTCGTGAAGGCGAAGTGCATACCCAACCATGCCGAAGAAGAGTGAAGCCACGAGTTGACTCGAAGCCCCTTGTTCTGCGAGGCGCACAAGGGCGTTTCCGGGTGTGAGCAACATGAGCAAGCCCAAAACATAAGCGCCTGGGACCAATATTCTGAAGAGCTCACGGATACCTAATTGCAGCTCAGACAGCTTATCGCTTTGCTTTTCATCTGGCACATGGCGGATGCTAGCAACTGCCACTCCATTGGTCAATAAACTGCTATATTTTCTCAGGTCTTGTCCCAATTGCACCCCTGGCGTGGAAAGAGTTTGCAATTAATGAGGTTGACGCGAGAAATTTAGCGATATGAGAGATGTAGGCAAATTGCTGGTAGAACTCGGAATCGCATTCCTAGTACTTGGTGCCGGAACAATCTTGGTCGCTTCGCGGCGTGTCGGATTGCCCTACCGGCTCGGGCGTTTGCCTGGCGACATTGCGGTCCAAGGAAAGCACGGTTCGTTTTATTTTCCCGTGGTGACGTGTATCCTGCTGAGCGTGGTGCTTACGCTGATCCTGTGGCTGGTGCAATGGCTGAAAAGATAAAACAATTCGAGTTGAACCTCGCGCCGGAGCGAAAAATCTGGAGCGTGGCGGAGCTGACGGCGCGAATCAGCGGGTTGCTTGCGTCGCAATTCTCGAATCTGTGGGTTGAGGGCGAAGTGTCTAACTATCGCCCCGCGCAGTCCGGGCATCTCTATTTCACCCTGAAAGACGCGAAGGCGCAGGTGCGGTGCGTGTGCTTTCGCACGCAGGCGATGCGGCTGAAATTCCGGCCCGAGGACGGCTTGAAACTGATCGTGCGCGGATCGATCAGCGTGTACGAGCCGCGCGGCGAATATCAGATTTACGTTGAGCACATCGAGCCGTCCGGAGTCGGCGCGCTGCAACTCGCCTTCGAGCAGCTCAAGAAGCGCCTCGAGGCCGAGGGACTTTTCGATGTAGCGCGCAAGAAGCCGCTTCCCATGTTGCCCAGTCGCATCGGCGTCGTGACTTCTCCCCGGGGCGCGGCCGTGCGCGACATTATTCGCATCCTGCGGCGGCGTTTTCCGAATCTGCACCTGATCGTTTATCCCGTGCGCGTGCAGGGCGAAGGAGCGGCGGAAGAAATCGCCGCGGCGCTGAAATATTTCAATCGCAAGCAATCCGTGGACGTGATTTTGCTCGCGCGGGGCGGCGGGTCGATCGAAGATCTTTGGGCGTTCAACGAGGAATCCGTGGCGCGTGCGATTGCGGCGTGCACGATCCCGGTCGTGAGTGGCGTGGGGCACGAAACCGATTTCACGATCGCGGATTTTGTAGCGGACGTCCGCGCATCGACGCCTTCCGCCGCCGCCGAAATCGTCGTGCAATCGCGACAGGAATTTCAGCGGCATCTCGGAGAACTGGAACACAAGATTTCGCAGCGCATGCGATATATCCTGCTCGAGTGGCGGCATCACCTGAAGGAACTCACGACGCACATGGGGTTTCGACGTCTCGAGGATTTGCTCCGCCGTCACAGGCAACAGACGGACGAGATGACTGCGCGGCTCGGCGTCGCGCTGCAGGGCCGCCTTGAGCGGCTGCGGCACCGCTACACGATTGCCGCGACGCGCATCGCGTCGTTCGACTTGCGCGCGCGAATCCGCACGCTGGGCTTGCGGCTCGTGCAGCGTTCGGCGGAACTTGGCATGCGGATGGAGCGCTTCCTCGTCGGCAAGATCCAGCAGATGGAGCGGCTGCGCGTGCAGCTTGACGAGCGGAGCCCACTGCGCGTCTTGCAGCGCGGCTATGCCATCTGCACGGACGCCTCGGGAAATGTGGTGAACGCCGCCGACCAGGTTTCCGTCGGCGCTGAAGTCAACGTGCAGCTCGCGCGCGGCCGCCTGGGCACGGAAGTGCGAACCCGCGAAATTCCAAAGCCTTAACTCTTCCTACTTGTTCTCGAAGGTTTTCTCTGTGCCCTCTGTGTTCTCTGTGTTAATTCCGAAAGGCGTTCAACACAGAGAACACAGAGGGCACAGAGAAGAGAATGAGGACGGAACAACTTATTTGCGCGAGCGTTCGATCTCCTGTATGGCTTCCTGAAATGGGATGGCTTCATCGCAGGAAGCTTTCGCGGCGTCGTACGCACGAATTGACTCCAGCTCTTCCAAATCCGCTAGGAGTGTCTTATCGTTTTCCATAATGATGATCTTTTCGTCCTTCCTTATAGTAAGTGAGGACTATTCGTCCGAGGTACTAGCAACTTTCAGCACTGCAAGGAATGCTTCCTGTGGGATATCCACTCGCCCGACGCGCTTCATGCGTTTCTTTCCTTCTTTTTGTTTCTCGAGAAGTTTGCGTTTGCGCGTGATGTCGCCCCCGTAGCATTTGGCGAGGACGTTTTTGCGGATGGCCGCGACGGTTTCGCGCGCGATCACGCGGCTGCCGATGGCGGCCTGGATCGGCACTTCAAACATCTGGCGCGGGATCAGCTTCCTCAAACGCGTGACGAGTTCGCGCCCGCGCTCGTAGGAAAATTCGCGATGGCAGACGAGCGCCAGCGCGTCGACCGGCTCGCCTGCAATCAGGATGTCCAGCTTCACGAGGTCGGCTTCCTTGTAGCCCGCCAGGTGGTAGTCGAGCGACGCGTAACCGCGCGAGGCGCTCTTCAGCCGGTCGTAGAAATCCAGGACGATTTCGTTGAGCGGCATCTCATATGTCAGCATCACGCGCTGCGGCGAGAGATACTCGAAATTTTTCTGCACGCCGCGTTTTTCCTCGCACAGCTGCAGAATTCCTCCCACCGATTCCTCGGCCGTGATGATCATCGCCGTAATCACAGGCTCTTCAATCTTCGCCATTTCGTTGGGCGGCGGAAATTTCGTCGGGCTGTCCACCTCGACGAGGTCCCCGGCCGTCGTCGTGATCCGGTACCTCACGCTCGGCGCGGTGGTGATGAGGTTGATGCCGAATTCGCGCTCGAGCCGCTCCTGAGCGATTTCCATGTGGAGCAAGCCGAGAAAGCCGCAACGGAAACCGAATCCGAGCGCCACGGAATTTTCCGGCTCGTAGAAAAACGCCGCGTCATTCAGTTGCAGCTTGCCGAGGGCGTCGCGCAAGTTTTCGTAATCGCTCGCGAGCACGGGAAACAGTCCCGCGAACACCATGGGCTTGATCGCTTCAAATCCGGGGAGCTGCGGCGCGGGTCGCGCGGCGTCCGTGACGGTGTCGCCCACGCGCGCGTCGGCCACTTGCTTGATGTTGGCGACGACGAAGCCGACGTCTCCGGCGACGAGTTCATCGAGGACAACGGGCTTGGGAGTGAGCGCGCCCAGCGCTTCGACCTCATACACCTGGTCATTGAAACAGAGCCGAATCTTCATGTGTCGAGTAATCCGGCCATTCATGACGCGCACGAGAATCACTGCTCCGCGAAACGGATCGAACCAGGAGTCGAAAATGAGCGCCTGAAGCGGCGCTTCCGCAGTGCCTGTTGGCGGAGGAATGCGCGCGACCACGGCTTCCAGCACGGATTCCACGCCGAGGCCGCTCTTGGCGCTGATCAGCAGCGCGTCGGACGCCGGAATGGCCAGGACGTTTTCGATCTGCTCCTTGGCCTGATCGGGCTGCGCGGCGGGAAGGTCGATCTTGTTGATGACAGGAATGATCGTGAGATTGTGCTGCGACGCGAGGAACGTGTTGGCGACAGTTTGCGCTTCGACGCCCTGGCTCGCGTCCACCACCAGCAGCGCGCCTTCGCATGCGGAAAGGGCCCGGGAAACTTCGTAGGAAAAATCGACGTGGCCGGGCGTGTCGATCAGGTTGAGCTGGTATTCGTTTCCGTCCTTCGCTTTATAGTGCAGACGAATGCTCTTGGCCTTGATGGTGATCCCGCGTTCCCGCTCGAGGTCCATCGAGTCGAGCACCTGCGCGCTCATCTCGCGCTGGCTGAGCGCGCCTGTCAACTCGAGTAGGCGATCGGCCAGCGTGGACTTGCCGTGGTCAATGTGCGCGATGATGCAAAAATTGCGGACGAAACGTGGGTCCATCAGTCAGCCTGCCGGCGCGCAGCGTTTGCGCCGGTTAAAGTCTCCTGTCTTGAGCGGTCTGGTGGCATTGTTTCGCGTAGCGTTTCGCACCGTGCAAAGCGCGAACCGTTCCGTAGCATTTCAGTGTGCCATAACTGACCGCAGGCCGAAAGCGCTCGAGGAGCCAAGCACATTCCGACCCCCAGTCACACTACCGGGTCGCCGTGAATTTCAACTTCGTTCATTTCCACGCCGCACGCTTCGGGCAAGGGCAGTCGGCCGGTCCAGTTCGCCCATCCCCAGAAAATTGCAGTGGTCGAACTGAGCAAGCCCGCTACAACCCCGATCGTTCTCGGACTGTAGCGCGTTGAGGCAATCCCCGCAGCGGCCATGGAGAGCATCATCATCGACCAGGTCAGCGTTTCGATCGTGGAAAAGACGCGCCCTCGATATCGGTCAGAAACCGTCTTGAGCAAATACGAGTAGTTCAGGATCGAATTCATCGCAATGGCGGCGCGCGACACGAGGATATACAACAGCGCCAGCTCGAACTGCGGCGTCCGGCTGAACAGGACGTACGCGCCGCCGTGCACCAGATAATCGACAAAGACCGCCAGCTTGTACTCCTTAATGGAGAGCCGCTTGCCCAGCCAGTTCGCAAACGTGCCGCCGAGAAGCAGCCCTATCCCGGCGAATCCCCAAATTGTGCCGATGCCGGCGGCCCCGCGATTGAACACAACTTCGCCAAACAGCGTAAACAGAATCTGCGCCGCCCCGCCGCCCGTGGCCCATCCCACCGCAAGCAGCGCAATCGCAAGAACGAGCGGAACCGAACGCATGTACCGCAGCCCCTCGCGATATTCATGCCAGGGGCGGATCACTTCCGCTTCCGTCAGGTCTTTGTGTTCGGCGCGAAACAGTTTGCCTTGCGGCTCCCGCAAGTTCCAGATCGCCCACGCCGAAAACAGGAACGAAAGCGCATTGAACGTAAACGCCCATTCATAGCCGATGCCAACCACTGTGGCGCCAAGAAACGTCCCGATCGTCAGATTGGTCCATTGCGTCGTCTGCGTCAGTGAATTCGCGGTATGGATTTCCTCCTCATTGGCGATTGTCGGCAGAATTGCGGTGCGCCCGGCAGTGAAAAACGGCGACGCAATCATCAACAGCGCGCTGAACGTGTACAGGAGCCACACCTGCTGTTGCCGCAAGGCCAGAATGAATCCCAGCGCAAAAACGGCTCGCGTGAGATCGCTGGCGATCATGATGCGCTTGCGGTCAAACCGGTCCAGCATGACGCCCGCAAGCGGTCCAATGGTAATCGCCGGGATGGCGCGCGACAGCATGACGCCCATGACGACCAGGCCCGAATGGGTCAGCTGCATCGCCAGCGCAAACACGGCAATGTTATTGAAGTTGTCGCCGATTTCGCTTACGACCTGCCCCATCCACGTGTAGCGATAATTGCGGTTCCGGCGAAGGAGCTCGAGAAATTCGCGCATTAGTTCAGGCAGCTCTCGCTGCAACCCGGCCGGCTCGGCGAGTGTTCGATGAAAAGGCGACCGCTATGAGCTTGCATCCTCAGAAAGTCTGACACACTTCTCCTCAGCGCACATCATCTAGGTCAGCAGATTGTAATGGATAACAACCAGTCCCTTTCGTTCAAACACCGAAAGGGCCATGAATCTGTGCACAGCTTGGAATTGCTGAATTGAGCAGCGCATCCGCGATCGGTTTGGCACGCCAACCCGGCGCGGTATATAGTATTTTTGTCCTGGCCAATGTCGATCAGCGAGTCCGCGGTCGCAACTTCACTAAGGAAAACCGATCGAGCCCGCATGAGCGTGGATATCGTCAAACAACTGGAAAAGGCCAAGCGCTTCGTCGAAAAGAGCCGCATTGACGAAGCCATCGAGGCCTATCAGTCGGTGCTGTCGGCCGCTCCCAATCACCTCGAATCCATGCAGTCGCTGGGCGACCTTTTCACCATGCAGAACCGGCCGGACCGGGCGGCCGTTTATTACGGAATGCTCTTTGACCACTTTACGGCTCCGCGGGAAGAGCCCAAGGCCGTCGCCCTGTACGCGCGCTTTTTAAAACCGCACCAGCAGCCTCCGGAACGCGTCGCCAGATTCGCCCTGCTTCTGCAGAAGCAGAACCGCATGGAAGAGGCCATCGAACAATTCATGTCCGCGGCTCTCGCGTATGAATTGAGCGGTAAAGGAGACGATGCGCTGGCATGCTTCGTGCGCATCGCGCAGATCGATTCCGAAAGCCGTGAGCGCCACATCGCCGTGGCCGATTTGGCCGAACGTCTCGGCAATCACGCCGCCGCTTCCCGGGGATTTTTGCGAGCCGGACAACTCTCCACGCGAAACGATGACGAGGCGATTGAATTTTTCGCGAAAGCGCACCAGCTCATGCCGAACGATCGCAGCGCGTCCTTGATGTATGCCCAGGCGCTGCTGCGCAAGGGCGACGCGCCGGCGGCCGCCGCGCTGCTCGCGCCTTTGAGCGATACTGAAAAGGACGCGACGTTTCTCGAGACCTACGCCGAAGCCTTGATGCGTTCCGGCCAACTGGACGCCGCGCACGCCGTCCTGGAGCGCATGACGAATCAAGGAGCGGGTTCGGCGGAAAAATTTTTCTCGCTTGCCACCGAGTTCCTTCGCGCCGGCCAGGAAGAAAAAGCCGTCAACCTTTTATCCGCCACCAAGAAAAGCATGCTCGCTGCGCGGCGAGAATCGGAATTCGCATCCGCTGTCGACCAACTGGTTGGAGCGTTCCCAAAATCGCTGCGCCTGGCCCAGTTCTGGGCGGCCTTCTACGCTGAAATCAACCGCGAGACGAAATATTTTGACGCCGTAGTTCGCCTCTTCGATTTGAACCTGGCAAATGACCAGCTTCCCGGCGCCTGTGACGCCCTCGAAAAGCTCGTCGAAATCGATCCGTACGATTCGCGCAATCAGGGGCGTCTCGACCTACTGAAAGGGCGCGCGAGCGACGAATATTTGAGCCGCGTAAAGTCCCGTCTGTCCAATGCCGCGACGCATCGCCCGGACTCCCACACACACGAACAATCTCGCGGCAAAAGCAGCGAACCCTCGCCGGCCATTCTGGGTGACGTTCAATCCGGGCAGACACTCGAAGACCTGCTCGTCCAGGCGGAAATTTTTGTCCAATACTCGCTCCAGTCAAAAGCCATCGAGCGGCTGCAACGCATCGTGGAACTGTTTCCCGGGGAAGAAGAAAATAACGAACGACTGCAAGGACTCTTTGAAGCCGCGCACTGGTGGCCGGAGGAGGGCAGTGTCCCGCGCAGGCCGGCGGAACCTGTGCGGGCGGCCGTCGAGGAGCCCCCGAATCGCGCCAGTACCGCTTCCCCCTATGCTCCCGAAACGCTGCGCGATCTCGCGAAAATTTCGGAAATTAATCAGAACGTGTTCCGCCAACCTTCCCCGCGCGCGATGCTTTCGGTTGCGGTGAATGAGGTAGGAAATTATTTGCGAGCGGCAAGATGCCTCGCGGTGGTCGGCCCTCCCGGGCAGCCGCCACAAATGGCGTCGGAGTTTTGCGCCTCCGGTATTGAGGCGTCCCCCGGCAGCCAGATCGTGCGCCTGATCGGCCAGATTGAACGCGCCACGTCTGACCCGCTCGGCGGTTTGCCGCTCGAAGCTACCGCCGCGCCCATCCTCCGGGAAATGGGCCTGGAAACGTCCCTGGGAGTCCAGCTCACCGACCCGGAGACGCAGTCTCCCGCCGGAATGATGATCGTGGGTTTCGCCGGGCCGCACGCCTGGAAACCCAACGAAACTTATTTCCTGCAATCCATCGGCGATCAAATGCTCATGTGCGTGCACCACACGCGCCTTCGCACGCTCGTGCGCACCCTTGCCGTGGCCGATGAAAAAACCGGTTTGCTGGCGCGCGGCTCCTATATCGATTGCCTGCTCCATGAATCGCAGCGCGCGCGAACGCAGGGCGTTCCTCTGGCCCTGGCTCTGTTGCAGATCGATGGCGGCCCGGAATTGCTTCGCCAACAGGGTGAAGGGCCGTTCGACCGGTACATGGAGCAGCTGGGAAAAGCCGTGCAAGCAATCATCCGCCAAACCGACCTCGCGATAAAGTACACTTCCTGGGCGCTGGCGGTCGTTCTGCCGGACACGCCGCTTTCAGGCGCGCAGATGTTCGCCGAGAAGCTCAAGAGAGCCGTTGGCGGATTGCGTCCTCAGTGGGACGGAGGGCAGTTGACCATGAGCTTCGCCGTGGCCGAGGCGGTCACCCGGCAGGATTATGATAACGAGGACATCGTCACCGATCTGATCAACCGCGTGGAGGCGGGCCTCGAGGAAGCTCGCAAGCGCGGCGGCAATGAAATCGTTGCCCTCGAAATGGCGAAGAATTGAGGGATGCGGATGGCCTACGAAAACCTGCTCTATGAAAAGCGGGAACGCATCGGATTCATCACGTTCAACCGCCCGAAGGTGTTGAACGCGCTTAATCGGAAAACGATGGAAGAGCTGAAGGATATTCTGACCGCCGCGCGCGAGGACGACGAAGTGCGCGTCCTGATCCTGACCGGCGCGGGAGAAAAATCGTTTGTGGCCGGCGCGGACATCGCGGAACTCGCGGTGCAGACGCCGGTCAGCGGCAAGGAAACGGCCGCGTTTGGGCAGGGCGTTCTGCGTTTGCTGGAGACGCTGGGGAAACCGTCGATCGCGGCCATCAATGGATTCGCGCTCGGCGGCGGATGCGAGGTCGCGCTGGCCTGCTCGATGCGCTTGGCCGCGAAGACGGCGAAGCTTGGCCAGCCGGAAGTGAAGCTCGGTATCCTCACGGGCTATGGCGGCTCGCAGCGGCTCACGCGCTTGTGCGGCAAGGGAGTCGCAAACGAACTCTGCCTGACCGGAGAAATGATCTCAGCGGAGGAGGCTCTGCGCATCGGCCTCGTGAATCACGTGTGCGAGCCGGCGGATCTCTTGCCCGCGGCGGAGACCCTGGCGAAAAAAATCATTGCCAACGCGCCGCTCTCGGTCAAGTTCACGATGGAAGCCATCGAGCGCGGAACCGAAATGCCGCTCGAAGAGGGCCAATATCTCGAAACAACGCTCTTCGGCCTGTGCGCCGCCACGGAAGATATGCGGGAAGGAATGCGCGCGTTTCTCGAAAAGCGGCCCGCGCAATTTCGCGGGAAGTAGCGCGAACGTGCGGCGCCGAAACTCATTCAAATGAACAAACCCTTTCACGGAAAAGAAGTTCGCGCGGCGGCCAATGCGGCGGGCCTTCGATTCGCGCTGGTGGTCAGCCGCTTCAATAGTTTTATTACGGATCGCTTGCTGGCGGGCGCCGTGGATGCGCTCGAAGCTTCCGGCGCGGACGCGGAAAACATCGTGGTCGTTCATGTCCCCGGCTCGTTTGAAATTCCGCTTACGGCGAAAAAATTGGCCGAGGGCGGACGCGTCGACGCTGTGATCGCCATCGGCTGCGTCCTCCGCGGCGAGACCGCGCACTTTGATTACGTCGCGAGCGAGGTGGCGCGCGGCGTGCAGCTCGCGCAACTCGACACCGGCATTCCGGTCATTTTTTGCGTTCTCACTTGCGACACGCTCGAACAGGCCATCGATCGCGCGGGGCTCAAGGGCGGAAACAAAGGGTACGACGCGGGCCTGGCGGCTATCGAGATGGCCAACTTGTCGAAGCAGCTTCGTTCGGCGGACGCTTCGCGCAACGGCAAAACCACTCCCCGCGGGAAACGCCGCTAGATGACACTGCGCCGGAAATCCCGCGAGTACGCCCTCCAAATGCTGTTCCAATGGGAAATGGGGAAACAGGAGCATTCCCGAATCGAAGACGGTTTTTGGAAGAACGCGCGCGCCCAGAAATCCACGCGGGAATTCGCCAATCAGCTTTTTGAAAACGCCGCCGCTCGCGCCGCGGAACTCGACCCTATCATTTCCTCGCACGCGCAAAACTGGCGCATCGAGCGCATGGCCGCCATCGACCGCGCCATCCTGCGCCTGGCCCTGGCCGAAATGCGCACCACAAGCACTCCCGCAAAAGTCGTGATCAACGAAGCCGTGGATCTCGCGAAAAAGTTTTCTTCCGAGGAAGCGTCCGCGTTTATCAACGGCATCCTTGACGCCGCCGCAAAATCTTTCGGCGAAAAAACCTCAGCCTGATTAGAATTTGCTGTAGCCCGCCTTTTTGTCCTAGTGGCGCAGGCTTCAGCCTGTGGGGGTTGGTCCTTGCAAGGCCAAAACCCCACAGGCTGAAGCCTGCGCCACTTCGCACTTCGCGTAAGAAATTCTGTCTCGTCGGAGCTACAGGCCGCGAACGATCGCGCAGGCGTGGTCAAGGATTTGCCGCGTAGCCGCAGAGCTCCGCGTCTCCGAATAGACGCGCAACATCGGCTCGGTCCCCGAAGCGCGAAGCATTACCCATCCAATGTTGTCCAGATACAACTTGATCCCGTCCAGATCCTCGCGGCGTTCGACAGACCATTCCAGCACTCGATTCACCCTCGCGCCGCTGAAATGCTCGATGGCGCGCTCCTTCTGTCCCGGCTTGAGTTCCAGATCGATCCGCCCGTAATGATGCTCGCCGAATTCCGCCTGAAGCTGCGCGACAAGTTCTCCGAGGGATTTTTTGTGCCACGCCATCACTTCCATGAGCAGCAGCGCCATCACGGTGGCGTCGCGCTCGGGCAGATAAAGTTTCGTTCCGATGCCGCCCGACTCTTCTCCGCCGAGCAGAATGTCGCGCTCCAGCATCAATTCGCAGATGTATTTGAAGCCGACCGGCGTCTCGAATACTTTGCGGCCGAATTTCTCCGCGATCTTGTCGAGCATTTTCGTCGAGGAAAATGTTTTGGCGACGTCTCCGGAAATCCCGCGCGTACCCGCAAGATGCCAGAGCAGAATCGAGAAAATCTGGTGCGGCGTGATGAACGTGCCGTCGCGATCCATCGCGCCGATGCGGTCGCCGTCGCCGTCCGCGCAGAGCCCGGCGTCGTACTTGCCGGCAAGCACCGCGCGGCGCAACGCCTCGACGTGCGGTTCGATGGGCTCGGGGTTCACGCCGCCAAAGAGGGGATCGCGAGTGCCGCGAATTTCATCGCACGCGATGCCGTGCTTCGTCATGAGTCCGTGCAGCAATCCGCGCGCCGCGCCGTGCATTGGATCCACGACAAACCGGAATTTGGCCGCGCGGATTCGGTCCCAGTCCACAATCTTCTCGATGGTTTCGAGATAAGGCGAAAGAATGTCCAGCGTTTGAATATGATTTGGCTGCGGAGGCAATGGCGGCACACCGTTTGCCAGCACCGTGGCGAGTTCCTTCTCCACTTGCGCGACAATCGAAGGCAGCGCGGAGCTTCCGTAGCTCGCCTTGAATTTCACGCCGTTCCATTTGTAAGGATTGTGGCTCGCGGTGATCATGATCCCGCCCGCCGCGCCGCGCTGCCTCACGAGAAGCGAAAGCGCGGGCGAAGGGCACGCCTTCTCCGCGATCCACACCGGCATCCCGGCCATCGAAACAACTTCTGCCGCCGCGCGCGCAAACCGCTCGGATCCGAAGCGCGTGTCGTACCCGACGAGCACACCCGCTCCTGGCTTTTCCGCGCGCACGACATAACGTGCAATCGCGCACGCCACCTTGCGGACATTGGGAAATGTGAAATCATCGGCGATAACGCCGCGCCAGCCATCGGTGCCAAACTTAATAGCGCTCACAGGTCAGAAGTATATGCGAAGGAGGTGAGTGCGAGAAGTGGCACAGGCTGAAGCTTGTGCCACTAAAGCCGCCCATAGTCTGGGATTATCGAACATCTAAATCAGAGCAGGCGAGCAAACCCGTATCCTTGAACACCACAATCGTGCTGCACTTGCCTCCTGTCAGCATCATAGATAAATCATGAATTCCAAGAGGTTGCCGTCCGGGTCTCGCACGTACACGCTGGAGCCGGTCTTCTTGCGTCCGCCTTGGCGTTCGACGGGACCTTCAACGGCTTTGGCACCTGCCCGATTCAGCATTGCCTTTAGCGATTCGGGCGTGCCTCGCCACACAAAACACAGGTCCCCGCAAGGCGGCTTTGCGGCGGGAGCTCTCAACGTGAACGCTTTGTCTTGCCAGTGCGCGGGCCGATGAAAGTTGATCATCTGGTTGCCGACGTAGACGGAACATGCGTTTGCATTCTCGACCACTTGCAAACCGAGGCCGCGATAAAATGCCAGCATCTGCTCGGTATGTTCCATGGGAAGAGCCACGTGATCGAAGCCCCGGATTCCCGCAGCCTCTTGCGCCTCCACCTTTGAACCGCCAGCCAATGCGCCTGCGGCGGCAACGCTGCTGATGAGTGCTCGACGTGAAATGCCATGTTTCATCACGCACCTCGTCAAGAAATTACAGATTTGAAAGCGGCCGGTCGCCTGAATTCCAGTTGAAATAATTGCGAGACGATTTACAGCAAGCCCGAAAGCTTCTCAGCCTCAAGCCACTTCACGATTTTGCCGACGTCCTGCGCGCGGTCGCGCGGGCAGAGCAGAAGCGCGTCTTCGGTTTCCACCACGACGAGATCGCGAATCCCGACCGCGGCGACGAATTTCTTCGGGCTCCAGAAAAAATTTCCCTGTGCATCGAGCGCGGCAAATTTTCCCGCGGAAACATTCTCTCCGGCTTTTCGTGCGAGCAATTCATAGACGGCGGCCCAGGAGCCGATATCGCTCCACCCCACTTCCGCGGGCAGGACGAAGACGCTTGGGGCCGATGCGCGGCGCGTGACCGGTTCGAGCACGGCGTAGTCCACGGAAATGTTTTCCAGCTTCGGATAAATGCGCTTGAGCGTGCCCGCGTAGCGCGGCGTCCCGATTTCGCCCGCCAGGCGCATCAGCGCGTCATGCGTCTTCGGCAGAAATTTCTCGAGGTTGCCGAGGAATGTCGAGACGCGCCAGAAGAACATTCCCGCGTTCCAGTAGTAGCGTCCGGAAGCAACATATTTGCGCGCTCGCGGGAGCGCCGGCTTTTCCGTGAACTGGCGCACCGTAAAGACGGGAACGCCGTCCGCATCCACCGCTTTCACTCGCGCGCGTTCGATGTATCCGTAGCCCGTCTCGGGCCGCGATGGCGGAATGCCCAGCACGACGAGCGATCCCGAGGCGTGCGAGACATGCAGCGCGGCACGAACGATCCTCAGATACCGCGACGGCTTCGCAATGTAATGGTCGGCCGGAAGTGCGGCCATGAGGGCGTCGTTTTCCTTGCCCAGGCCGCCATGCAGCAAATGCGCGGCGGCGAGTCCGATTGCGGCGGCGGTGTTTCGGCCAACCGGTTCCGCAAGAATGTGCGACGCGGGGACTCGCGGCAATTGCTTTCGCACCGCGGCGGCCTGCTCGGAATTGGTGACAACCCACTGGCGCGACGGCGGAAACAGCGGCGCTAGGCGCGCGGCGGTTTGCTCGAGCATCGTGTCGCTGCCGATGATGTTGAGCAATTGCTTCGGCGTTCGCGTTCGGCTTCGCGGCCAGAAGCGCGTGCCGCGGCCTCCGGCGAGAATGATGGCGTGCGCGGCGAGCGTTTCGTGGCTGCGTTCTCGCGTCACAGATGCACCACGCGCGACCACGCCGCTTCCGCAATGCGCTCCTCGGTGAGCCGCTGCACGAAGCCGTGCAGGTCCGGCACGTACGCGCGCAGGAGAGTCGTGGGAGAATCCGGCGCAAGCTGATACGCGCCGAGAGCGGCGGGGAACAGCCAGACTTCCGCTGGCGCGAAGGATTCGGCCCCACCTGCAAACTCGATGCGCCCCTTGCCTTCGAGAAAAATCAGCAAATCGAAATGCTCCGGCGCAGTGACGGCGGCGATTCGCTCGCGGAATTCCCAGCGCTCGGTCGCGAAGTGCCGGCACGCCGCATAAAACGTTTCCGTGATCGCGCCACGC
>Ga0209517_10001319_pt1 | contig 37805 bp, 31 predicted proteins | sample PeaSoiMetSII2010_FD_187695 | JGI IMG/M metagenome (GOLD analysis project Ga0209517, IMG submission 187695) | Peat soil microbial communities from Weissenstadt, Germany - SII-2010 (SPAdes) (version 2) | ecosystem: Environmental > Terrestrial > Soil > Wetlands > Peat | place: Germany...
AGACCGGGAAAAGGACTCTGGGCGGAGTGAATCCCAGCTTTGTGAGGATATGGTGTACGAGGAAACGATGAATCCGGCCATTTCCGTCATCAAAAGGATGGAGAAATACAAACCCGAAGGCCGTGGCCGCTGCGGCGACAACTGCGTCAGTCACATTAGGGGTCTCAAGGCGTTGGGTCATCTGCATCCATGCCGCCATCAGACCGGGAATATCTTCGGACTTCGGGCACACAAATTGCACGTCCTCCGTGTAGTCGGAAAGCGTCTGAGAAACATAGTTTTGCGTTGTGCGCCAATCGCTCTGGGCGTAACGAGGGTCTACGATAGCGTTCTGGAGGCGCACGAAGGCTTCCTTGCTACTGGCGTCGAACACTGAAGCATTTTCCAAGGCGGCGACGAAGCGGGCAGTACGGTCCCGGTTCGGTACCTCGCCTTCGATCGCGAAAGAGGATTTCGTTTCTTTTGTGAACAGGTAATGCACGGCCCGAGTGAGAATTGCCGGGTCGCACCCCTCGACGATGCTGCGTGCCTCTTTTGCGAGGTCTTTCGCCATAAAACTTTTCAAGGTCTCCGTCCGGCGGACCAATGGACAGTGGAAACGATTTCCCAACAAGTTGTCGTTGATCCTCTGGCGACGGACCTGAACTTTTGCTCCAGTAATGTGCAAATCGGAATCGAGCAGGTCCACATAGGATGCAGGGCCTATGTCTGGGATGTCGAGCGTCTTCCCAGTCAGCAACTCGAACAGGTACCAAGCGCGGCGTGTGAATATGCCAGTCGGTTCAGAGCGAATCCAGTTTTCGAACTCGCCGATGTCGAGCACGCCAAAGACAGCGGCAAGCGTCGCGAGGTCAATGGGTTCATATCGCATGGCAAATCGGAGATTGCCAGTTACACCAATTGGGAGGTAGCCCTTGGGATATTGTTCGAGAACCGTGTCATCTGTGACGGTTGTTCTTCTCGCTCCTGAAATGACCTCGGACCGGACTATGGGCAGTGGTATCTTGAGGTTAAACTCCTCTATCAGACCATGAAGGCCTACGGCTTTGGGTGCACCCTTGGGTGTGGGAATCTTCTCGGTCATGTGAAAATCTTCTCCCGGCTACAATTGTATGCGAAATCATTCTCCAGACCACATTAGACAATAAAATCACACTTTGTGCTATGAAATCCTTTTCAAAACCACTATACGGCTTGAAACCGCTCTCGAAACACGAGGGCCAGAGCCCGGCAATCCCCTATACACCAGGTAATAGCGTTGGCGTGCGTAGGCGACGCTAGACGGAAGTGCCGCATGCCCGCGAACTGAAGGTAAGCCCAACCCAGTGTCTCCGAGGCTCTGTCATTCTAAGGCCCGAGAAGGGTAGTATCTAACTTTCCATTTCGCGGTGGAAAAGGCACGAGCTTAAGAGAAGTTAGGAGGCTTTGGCCATGGTAAACCGGCGAGATTTTCTGCAATCGGTCGCCATCGGAACGCTGCTGGCCACGGGCAGCCCGGGCAGTTCCGGCGCCGTGACCGGGTCAGACCCAACAGGATGGTACGATCGCCCGATGCGCTGGGCGCAACTGGCCTTCGTCGAGGACGATCCGGGCAACTACGATCCCGCCTTTTGGCTGGACTTTTTCCGCCGCATTCATGCCGACGCCGCATGCCTCAGTGCCGGAGGGTGCGTCGCGTTTTATCCCACTCAGATTCCTCTTCATTACCGAAGCAAATGGCTGGGCAATAGGGATGCTTTCAGCGAGATGGTAAAGGGTTGCCGCGATTTGGGCATGAATGTGATTGGCCGGACCGACCCTCATGCCGTGCATCAGGATGTCTACGAGGCGCATCCGGACTGGATCATGGTTGACGCCGAGGGCAGAAAGCAGCGGCACAAGTCAGATCCGGACTTCTGGATTACTTGCGCCCTCGGCCCCTACAACTTCGAGTTCATGACCACCGTGACCCAGGAGATCATGAGACTCTATCAGGTCGACGGAATCTTCTCGAACCGCTGGGACGGTTCTGGCATGTGCTACTGCGTTCACTGTCAGGAGAACTTCCGGGCGTTTTCAGGAATGGATCTGCCACGTACCAACGACCCGCAGAATGCGGCGCGACGCCGGTACATCGTTTGGCGTCAGAAGCGGCTCTTCAAGTTGTGGCGCCTCTGGGATTCCGCCATTAAAGCCATCAATCCAGGCGCCAGCTTCATCGCGAATGCCGGAGGCGGGGCGCTTAGCGGACTCGACATGAAAACCATCGGCGAGATGGCCCCCACGTTGTTCGCCGATCGGCAAGGGCGCAGTGGAGTGATGCCGCCCTGGGCCAACGGTAAGAATGGCAAGGAATACCGCGCCACCCTGGGTCGCAAGCCGATTGCTGGAATCTTCAATGTCGGCCATACCGAGAAGTACCGGTGGAAGGACTCCGTTCAAAATGGCGACGAGATCCGGATGTGGGTTGTCGACGGCATTGCCCAGGGTTTGCGCCCCTGGTGCACCAAGTTCAACGCCAAGCCGATCGACCGGCGGTGGCTTCCCGTTGTCGAAGAACTCTATGACTGGCACTACCGGAATGAGCGGTACCTGCGGAATGAAGCTTCGCTGGCCCGGGTTGCCATGGTGTATTCACAACAGACCGCCACATTTTATGGAGGGGAGCAGGCACTGGCCAAGGTGGAAGATCCCGCTCTCGGCTTTTACCAAGCGCTCGTTGAAGCTCGGATTACCTTTGAGATGATCCATGACCGGTTGCTCGACTCTGAGCACGTGGGGCCATACCGTACGCTGATCCTGCCGAACATTGCAGCGCTTTCTACGAAACAATGCGCTCAGATTACCGAGTACGTGAACAAGGGTGGAAGTGTTGTCGCCACTTATGAAACGTCGCTCTATGACGAATGGGGCGTGCGTAGAAAGGACTTCGGGCTTGCCTCCCTGTTCGGTGCTTCGTTTGCCGGCAGGGTGGAAGGGCCGATGTTGAACTCCTATCTGACCTTGGAAAAGGACCCGGCGACCGGCCGTTTCCATCCCTTGTTGTCCGGGATGGAAGATGCAACTCGCATCATCAATGGAGTGAATCGAGTGATCGTGCAACTTTCCGAAGAAGCCGCGTACTGTCCGCTGACGGTTGTCCCCACGTATCCCGATCTTCCCATGGAAGAGGTTTTCCCGCGGCCGGCCACGAAGAATGAACCGGGGGTGTTCATTCGCGAGATCGGACGCGGACGCGTGGTGTACTTCGCTTGGGATCTGGACCGCACCTTCTGGGAGGTCTTGGATGTGGATCACGGGAAGTTGCTGCGCAACGCGGTGCGATGGGCCACAGACGAGCCGGCGCCGGTTTCCGTGAAGGGTGCTGGCGTCCTTGACCTTTCGATCTGGCGGCAAAAGAACTCCCTCACCGTTCATCTTGTGAATCTGACCAATCCCATGATGATGAAGGGTCCCCTGCGGGAGATCATTCCCGTGTCGCGCCAGCAGGTGCGCATACTTATTCCCAATAGCCAGCACATCGCAAAGGTCCACCTATTGGTGGCAAACCAATCGATTCCGTATCGGCGAGACAGCGATTCCGTTGATCTGGAGATCCCGGCAATCGACCTTCATGAGGTCATCGCGATTGATTTTGCATCCTAGTATTTCCGCCAGAGCCGTCGCGACTAAGAACGGCTAGAATGCCCGGCACTATGGATGACTTTAACCCTGCCGACTTTACCGTCCTGCAGCCTCACCTTGATCCCGTGTGGATGAAACGGGGAATTCGTGAGAAGGTCCTGGACGATGCCTCGGGTCTGTTTCCCTGTGCGCTGGTCCTCTTTGAGGACAATTGAAACGTCTGCTCCACGCGCCACGTCACTTCGGTTCCGTCCATCCATGGAACTTACCCCCTTTACAGCCGCGTCCAGGACCGCCAACGAGTCGATCAGTTTGGGTACTATGCCCTCGCTCTCGATCTTCGGTTCCCGTTCGCCGTCCGACTGTACTCATTTTCTCGTGCCTCGGACTTTAGCGTAGACGTCCGGCCGGCAGACGCCTTTACAGCCCGCTTCGGCGCTTTTTGCGAGGCCGTTCTGTGTACTTCATTGCCAGGGCGCGAATGTCGTAGGCGAATTCTCGAAAGCGCTTTTCCCAGCGGCGGGCTTGGGCAGGAGTGTAATTGTAAAATCCCTGGGCGTTGGACACTCCCAGGCCGCCCGCATCCACAACTGTCCGCATTAGCGCCGGAACTTCTTTGGAGTTACACAGTTCCGGCAGCAGGTCTTTCATCACTCGCCCATAGGCGGGCACGCCGGTGAGGTCCATGAAGCGGAAAGGCCCGGCAAGAGTGATCCAGTAGCCAAGATCATTCCGCACCGAACGATCCACGTCCTCGATTGTGGCGTAGCCCGATTCGACCAGATAGAACGCTTCCCTCATCAGGGCGTACATACAGCGGTTGGTCAGGAATCCGCGGATGTCGCGCCGGACAACGGAAGGCTCTTTGCCCCAGCTTTCGGCCAGGGCCCGCGCGCGCTCGACGAAGCGCATGTCAGTCTCGTCGCCGCAGATGATTTCCATGAAGCGCAGGACGTGTGCGGGTTCGCCCCAGTGGATGCCCACGAATCTTTCCGGATGGCTGGCGCCTTTTTGCAGCAAGGTCACGGGGATCGCGGAAGTGTTGCTTCCGATGATCGTCTCAGGTGAGACCACCGCTTCGATTTTCCTGAACACCTCATATTTCACCTGCATGTCTTCCAGCACAGTTTCAATCACCACCCGGCAGTCGCTAAGGTCCGCGTAGTCTTGTGTGGTCCGCAGGTTCTTCAACAGCCGGACCGGATCAGCGGAGAGCAGTCGCTCGTGGCGCATCTCGCGCAGCAGAGACTGCAAGTGGCGGCGGGTGTTGCGGTGCTTCGACAGGCTGCGGGTCACGCCGACCACCGGGTGCCCGGCAGCCAGCAGGCAGGCCACAATACTGTTTCCCATCAGCCCCAGGCCCACCACACCGACAGGAATCTCCGCTGCTTTCTCGAGCCGCCTGGTCGCCGCGCCGCTCGTGCCTTTCTTGCGTGCTAATGCCATGTTCATTGCCTCCTTTTTCCGCGCCGCCGCATGCGCGGTCTCGCTTCCGTTCCAGTTCGAGTACTGACTTCAGGTGTCCCAAAACCTGCTCATGAGGTATGGGCTCTCGGGGCGCGGTGCGTAATGCGGTTTAATCTCCTGGATGGTAGGTTCGCTCGGTGTGGCCTTGAAGCTGCGAGCGGTAGAAATAGACCTCCCTCAAATCGCCTGTGGCGTAGCGCTTCGCCTCATCGTCAAAATGGGGTGACGAGGGATCGCCGCTCTCGCCGCCCGCCGTCACGGCCTTGGCGTGCACGGTCTTCCCGAACTCAACCACCGCGACGAAGCTGTTTCCGCCGCTGCCGTACCACTTCTTGGTTCCCGGGTACGACCGCGCGCCAAACGACGCCAGCGATCCCCATTGGGCGGAAGTGAACTCGACGGGAATGCTGGGCTTCGAATCGTCGAAGTGCGGCACGATATCGTCCGTGAGACGCTGGAAGCGGTTCACGTCACCCCAAGGCGTTCTCCAGGTTCCGAAGTCCGCGGCCAACCGATCAGATGCCGCCTCGAGCGATGGCAGGAGCTGTCCGGCAGTCGTTTTGCTGCCAACGTAGTCGTAAACCGGCAGACCCGCGCGCCGCGCTTCGCCCGCCACGCGCCGCGAGATGTCTTCACCCCAGAACACCGCAAGCGAGGTGGCAACGGAATCCACCCCCCAGCGATAATCCCAGGCGCGCAGTAGCTTGATCTCATCCGCCAGCTTAGCCTTCAGCGGGTCGGACTGCGGGGCCTGGTCCCACGCTTTGATCAGCGCGGGAATTGCCTTCTCAAACCACGGCAGGTAGCTGTCGAAGGCCGCGCCGATTAACCCATCGAGGGTGACATCTCTTTTGTTTTCCAAAATCCTCACGGCGTGAAGCCCGCGCGCCGATTCCCCGCCGGTCTCGACGTAGGCAGGAAAATCTTCCTTCTTCAGGCTGCCCGGCCCCGCCGCCGACCACGGCGCGTCGTTCGAGTTGTAAATCCAGCCGCTCTTAGGGTTTAGCAAATGCGGCGTCTCGTCGACGGATAAAAGCCCATGCCAATCGGTCGCCGGGTCGCTGCCGTCCACCGGTTTCGTCCAGTCGAATCGCGTGTCGCGCCGGGGAATGAAATTGCCGTGGAAGTAGGCGATGTCGCCATCGGCATCCGCATAAATCGTGTTGTTCGACGAGTTCGTGTGCAGTTCCATCGTCTGCCGGAACGATCTGTAGTCCGTCGCCTTGGTCCGCGTGTAAGACTGGATCAGCGCTTTTATCGGCTCTTGCATCAGCCGCACAGTCACCCATTTCCCGTCCTGCTCGCCGATCACCGGGCCGTGATGAGTGCGATAAACGGTGAATCTCCTTTCGGCTATCCCACGCTCGGTCATGTACGGCACTCTAATTTGCCCGGTTATGACAGCAAACTCCTTGCCGCCGTACTTGTAGTAGTAGCGGTCCGCCTTTCTCTCGATTGTCTCAAGGTATTCGCTCATGGCGCTGACCCCGCTCGAGGTGTGCATCCAGCCGACGCGCGGGTTGAAGCCTTGGTAGATGAAGAACTGACCCCAGGTTACGGCGCCGTAGGCATCCAGGCCTTCCTCGCTCGCCATCTGAAGCTCGGAGCGGAAATAGAATGACGTGTGCGGGTTGATCAGCAGCAAGGCATGGTGTGAGGTTGTGTTCGAAGGCGCGATGGCTACGCCGTTCGAGCCGGAAGGTTCAGCTTGTTCCTCCTCGACTCGAATCGCCGCCTGTGAAAAGAGGGCATCCCCACCCCTTAGTCCCCTCCCCAACTGGGGAGGGGTGCTAGCGGATTCAGTGATTCCCCTCCCCGGTTGGGGAGGGGATAAAGGGGTGGGGTGCGCGAGGCCCACTTGCTGCCTGCCATAGAACGCCTCAAGTTGACTGAGGCTCACGCGTTCGACGTCCCATCCGATGCTGCCTTCGGTAAAGCTGAGCGCCATCCACGGCTCGAATCTCCTGATGACCCTCGGTTTCACCTCCGGATGTTTGTAAAGGTAATAATTCAACCCGTCGGCGAAGGCACTCATCAGCGTTTTCAGCCACGCCGGACTTTCCGAGTACTCCTGCTCGAGCGTTTCCGGATTAACGAACAGCTTCATGCGCAGGTCCTGATAGATCTTGGACTCGCCCTCTGCCTCCGCCAGCCGCCCCAGTGCGTTGAGGTAGTTCGTCTCCACGCGATTAAAGTCGTCTTCCGCCTGCGCGTATTCCATGGCGAAGACCGCGTCCGCGTCCGTGCGCCCGTAGACGTGTGCAATTCCCCAGTCATCCCGGATGATGGTGACCTGCTGGGCTTCTCGCTCCCAGCGCGCGACTTCCGGGTTCTCAGATCCCCAAACGGCAGCAGGAACAGATGCGACCGCAACAAGGAGAATAAGTCTTTTCATTATCACCACGTTAAGGTGGATGTCGCTCGTCCAATGGCGCAACCGACAACATATGCCGGACCGGTTCCGAATGCAACTGCTCAAGCATAGTCCGTGAGCGGCCTTAGGGGGGCAGTGGCTCGATGCCATAGGTTGGCAGGGCACTGGTGATTAGTTGTGTTAGTGAGCGCAATTACTCTGCGTCCTGGAAGGGCGGGGCTTCAGCGCCGCCGGTACGCAGAGCACGGTAGAAAGGGCCTTCAGGCACTGAAGCAACGCGGCTTCAGGGGCTAAAGCCCGTAGGAGCGGTCGGTTCTCTGCGGCGGGGCTGAAGCCCCGCCCTTCCGACTTCAAACAAATAAGAACGCCCGCTTGTGTGAGTAGGCTCTAGCCCTGTGATCGAAGGCGGTTCCTGTTTTTAGCAAGGCAGCAGAGTCCCAACAGCAGGGACTCTGCGCTACGCCGTGTTAGCTATTCTTACCGATGCTTGCCAAGCCTGCGATGCCGGAGAGAGGGCTGGCGAAGCCCTCATATCTTTTGCCTTCCGAGACGAGGCCTCCGCTCGATCCCACAGGCTTCTTGGGCATGTCCTTGATTTCCCAGGGAGACTTGTCGATGAGCGCCGACGCCTGCGTAAGGATGTTGTCGATAGCGCCTTTCTTCATGTGTTCGATGTAATCCTTCCAGCCGGGCGTGGCGAAGCACTTGATGGGGATGATGTCACTCAGCGTGGCGCAGTTCAGCAGGTAGCAGCCCATCAGTGGATAGGTTTCGAACAAAGTGATGTCCAGATGCCCGGCCGCCAGGGCCGCGTTGGCATCTTTCGTGGCCCGGTATTCCATGCCCAGCAGATACAGCGTGTGCGCGATTTGCGCGAGCGCATTCACCGCCCCGACCACCGGTCCGCTGATCGCTCCGCCATCGGCGAACAAGAGCCCGGTTTTGGCGGCAAAGGAAGTGGTATTGATGCCGGCGCTGATGGCCGAGTGCTGAGTCTGGTCTTTCAGAAGTTTCTCGAGCGCCGCAAAGGCCGCGGCAGGGGCGCCCAACTCGATCGAGTAGCTGCAGCGGGAGATGGTGTTCTGGTGGTACAAGCCGAGGCCTACATCAACCCAATCGTCGACGACGGCAATCCCATCCTTGATGTGCCCAATCACGGGGGCCGCGCTGGCCGCACATTCCGCCACGACAGTCAAGACGAGCGAAGTAAGGGGACCGAGCAAAGCGATGCTGTCCACCTCGAAGAACTTCTGCACCATCTCCTGCAACTTCGCCTGGATCATGTCCTTAACAGTTTGATTTTTGCCGAGATTCACACCCATCGCCCCGCCTCCGGGAGCGGTTCCCATTCCCGTAACTACGAAGGGTTTTGGAGCGGCGGGCTGGGAGGAGAACTTGCCCTTAATGGACTGCCAAGCCTCGCCGGACTTGGTTTTCACGTCGTCGCGCGCTTTCGTCAGGGCTTTCGGCAGATTGGCCGCCTTGAGCACCACGGGTTTCGCATGGCCGTTCGCGTCCTGGAAGAGTTTCGTGATGACCTTGGTGCGCTCGGATTTCATGTACTCGAGCGCGCGAAGCTCCTCGATGCTCATGTGGGTGATTTGGTAAGTGCGGTAGTCGAGCTGATCGAGCTCGAAGGCAAGCTTCTTAATCACGTTATTCTTGTTGCGCTCGCTGCGGTCCCAGGCAGGCCCCTTGGATCTCTTCCAGTCCTCAAAGGCATTCTTGATGGCCCACAGATTGTCCTGGTTCTTCGATTTGTTGTACTTCTCGATTGAAGCATCCAGCGCCTGGAGCACCTTGCTGCGTGGTTTCGTGATCCCCAGCGTGGTGTCTTTCTTCCATTGGTCATAGGTCGGAATGTTCATGGTGGCCTGTCGAAAGTTCTCCTTTGTCCATAGTTGTCAGGTGCTGGAAACTGCCCTGCTTTTAATATATTCCCGAAGCCCGTTCGAATGCAAACGCACACTCCGGAGAACGGCGCATCTTGTGCTGCTTTGAAAAACCGGTAGGGGTAGGGCTTGCCCTACCCTCGCGGGGACGGCAAGCCGTCCCCCTACATGCAGGTAAAGGAGGGGAATCGTTTTCATGGTTTGAGGGTGGCTCGCTGCCGAGAGTATGGCGCTGTCGCCTGTGTCGACTGTGTGTTGCACGGCGGAGGAGCAGAATGTAGAATGGACAAATTGTCCGGCTCGGCGACGCCGGGTGTTCCCTGATGCATGATCTATTCGGTCCCCATTTACGGTGACCGGGTTTCGCAGGTACGACCTGACTTCGGACGCGGCTTTGAATGGGAGTGCTGGCATGAATAGGTTGAAACGGCTTTCGGGGGAACTGCTTGACGCGGCCCCCGACGCCATGGTGGTGGTTACCCAGGACGGCAAAATTCTAATGGTGAATGCCCAGGTGGAGAAAGTATTTGGCCACCGGCGAGAAGAACTGCTGGGAAAAGAACTTGAGATCCTGATCCCTCCGCGTTTTCGAAATGCTCATCCTGATCACAGAAAGAGGTTCTTCGCCGAGCCGCGCGTGCGTGAGATGGGAGTGGGGCTGGAATTATATGGCCTGCGAAAGGATGGAACGGAGTTCCCGGTTGAGATCAGCCTCAGCCCCCTTCAGACGGAGATGGGCCTGCTGGTGTCGAGCGCCATTCGCGACATCACCGACCGTAGGCGGGTGGAAGCGGGTATTCAACGGCTCAACGAGACCTTGGCCCAGCGCAGTGCGGAACTCGAGGCCACGAACAGAGAACTGGAAGCATTCGCCTACTCCGTTTCGCACGATCTTCGGGCCCCGCTGCGCTCCATTGACGGTTTCAGCCAGGCACTCATGGAGGATCATCTGGAAAAACTCGACGCGGAAGGGCGCGATTACCTTCGTCGAGTGCAAGCGGCGGCGCAGCGAATGGGCGAGTTGATCGAGGGTCTGCTGGGGCTGGCGCGTCTGGCGCGCCGGGAGATGTACCGGGAAAGCGTGGATTTGAGCGCCCTCGCCGGCTCCACGGCGCAAACCTTGCGCCAGAGCGATCCCAACCGAGAAGTGGAGTTTTCGATCGCTGAAGGCGCAAAAGCCGAGGGGGACCGTCAACTGCTCGAAATTGCGCTTCAGAACCTGCTGGCCAATGCCTGGAAGTTCACACGTAAGCAGCCGAGCGCACACATCGAGTTTGGCGTGCGGGGAGAGAACGGCCAGACGGTGTACTTCGTCCGCGACAATGGCTCCGGGTTCGACATGGCGTATGCCGCCAATCTCTTTGGCGCGTTTCAGAGGCTGCACACGCAAGACGAGTTTGAGGGGCACGGGATCGGACTGGCCACGGTGCAGAGGGTTATCCGCCGCCACGGAGGGCGCATCTGGGCCGAGGGTGAAGTCGGCAAAGGGGCAACGTTTTCGTTCACGCTGTAGCGCCACGCTGTCATCCTGAGCGTGGCGAAGGATCTCGGCAGTTGTTCGTAAATCCGTGGCCCAAAAACCAACTGCTGAGATCCTTCGCTACGCTCAGGATGACAGCCGCACGGAGCACGGACGCCGGACACTACCGGGAGGAACCGATGAACGAGAAGGCCATTCTGCTGGTGGAAGACAACCGCGATGATGAGGTTCTTACGCTCCGAGCGCTTCGCAAGAATAACATCATGAACGAAGTCGTGGTGGCTCGGGATGGAGCTCAGGCTCTGGACTATCTCTTCGGCGAGAATCAATACGCGGGCCGCGACGTCACGGATTGGCCATCGGTAGTTCTGCTTGACCTGAAACTCCCGAAGATCACCGGCCTGGAGGTTTTGAGGAAGATCCGGAGCGATCAACGCACCCGAAGCATGGCCGTGGTGGTTCTGACGTCCTCGAAGCAAGAAGAGGACGTGGCGGAGAGTTATGGCCTGGGTGTGAACAGTTATGTGCGCAAGCCGGTGGAATTCACGAAGCTGTTCGAGGCGGTGAAGCAGATCGGGCTTTACTGGCTGCTTTTGAACGAGGGTCCGATTCCGCCGCGAAGGAGATAGATGAGCACAGCTCTGAGGGTTCTTATCGTCGAAGACTCCCCGGACGACGCAGCCCTGGTCTTGAGGGAACTGCGCCGCGGCGGGTACGAGCCTGTCTCGGAGCGGGTCGAAACCTCGGAAGGAATGAGCACGGCCCTCGAGCGCGCCGAATGGGATGTCATCCTCTGTGATTACACGATGCCGCACTTCAGCGCGCTTCAAGCGCTCGAAACACTGAAGTCGAAACAACTTGACATCCCTTTCATCATCATTTCGGGGACCATCGGCGAAGAGACCGCGGTGCTTGCCATGAAGGCTGGAGCGCAGGATTACCTTATCAAAGGCAGACTGGCGCGCCTTGTCCCGGCCTTGGAGCGCGAAATTCGGGAGGCCCATAGCCGCCTGGAACGCAAGCTTGCAGACGCTGAGAATCGGAAGCTCGAAGAGCAATTCCACCAAGCGCAAAAAATGGAGGCGGTGGGCCGCCTGGCTGGGGGACTGGCTCACGACTTCAACAATTTCTTAAGTGCCATCAACGGCTACACCCAACTGACGCTGAATACTCTAGATCGAGCCGATCCGACGCGAGTCTGGCTGGAAGAGATCAAGAAAGCCGGTGACCACGCGGCTTCCCTGATGCGCGAGTTGCTCCTCTTCAGCCGGCAGCAGGTGCCGGTGCCGCAGGTTCTGGACCTGAACGAAGTCGTCGCCGGCGTCGAGAACATGCTGCGTCAGTTGATTGGCAACGGGGTAGATTTGGTAACCCTTCCCGGGCCGGCGCTCTGGCACGTGAAAGCCGACGCGGCCCGAATCAAGCAGGTGATTGTGAATCTGGCTGTTAACGCGCGAGACGCGATGCCCGAGGGCGGCAGGCTGACGATTGAAACCTCAAACGTCGAACTGGACGGCGCCTCTCGGCAAAGACGTCCGTCAGTTTCGCCCGGCCAGTACGTGATGTTGGCGGTGAGCGATACGGGGATCGGAATGGATGCGGCAACGCAGTCGCACGTCTTTGAGCCGTTCTTCACTACCAAGCAAGAAGGCAAGGGAACTGGGCTCGGCCTGGCGATGGTCTACGGAACGGTGAAACAGAGCGGCGGCGCCGTCTGGGTGGACAGCGGGCCTGGCCAAGGCGCCATGTTCACGATCTACCTGCCTCGAGTCGAAGAACGCCCCGCCACTTCGGATGGCGTGCACGCATCTCGCCCTGACCTGCGCAGTGCGCAAGTTCCTCCTTGCCGTCCGAAGCCCGCGTCGGGACCAACCTGAAGAGATTCCTATCCGCCCAATCAGCGCTGCTCGGAAATTCCGGTTGACTTGAAGCCTGGCGAAACGCAAGATGATGGCCGAATTTTGCGCTGTTCTTCATCGCCGGATATGGTACTCTAGCGGCGGCGTCCAGCCATGACTGATCTCGCTGTTGAGACGAACGGGCTTTCGCGCCGCTTCGGAGAGTTGGAAGCGGTGCGCAAGGTTAACCTGCGCGTGGAAGCGGGTCAGTTCTTCGGATTTCTGGGCCCCAACGGTGCGGGGAAATCCACCACCATCAAGATGCTCACCGGCATGCTGGAGCCCACGGCGGGGCAGATTCGGATTCTCGGCCTCGATCTGGCCAAAGATCCCATCGGTGTGAAGAGCCAGATCGGCGTGGTGCCGGAAGGCCTTGCCCTTTTCGAACGTCTGACGGGGCCGGAATACCTTATCTTTGCCGGGCGCATGTATGGCCTCGATCGCGTTACCGCCGCCGAGCGCACGCAGGAGCTGCTCGACTTCATGGGCCTGGCCGATCGCACCAAGTCTTTGATTGTGGACTACTCGCACGGCATGAAGAAGAAGCTGGCGATGGCCGCGGCAGTCATCCACGGACCTAAGGTGCTTTTTCTTGACGAGCCCTTCGAGGGCGTCGATGCCATTGCCGCCGGCACCCTCAAGGCCATGCTGAACCGCATGATCGCGCGCGGCGCCACCATCTTCCTCACTTCCCATGTGCTTGAGATCGTCGAGAGGCTGTGCAGCCACGTGTCCATCATCGATCGCGGCGAGCTGGTGGCCCAAGGCTCGATTGACGAGCTGCGTTCTGGCGTTTCGGCCCGGCGCGATGATGGGCAGAAGCTTAGTCTGGAACAGATCTTTCTCGAGATTGTGGGCGGCGAGCGCGCCGCCGTCCCGGAGCTTTCGTGGCTGGAGTGACCTCGGCGCCCGACAGATCCACCCAGCTCTTCTTGGTGGGCTGGCTGCGCTGGCGTCTTTTCGTGAACAGACTGCGGACCTCAACCGGCAAATTGAACCTGGCGGTCCAAATCATCACGAGCGCCGGCATGGGCCTCGGGGTGATTGGGTTCGGGTTTGCCCTGAGCCTCGGTAGTTGGTATGCGATCAGCCGGGGCAAGCCCGCTTTGCTTGCGGGCGAGCTTTGGCTGGTGTTTCTGGTTTGGCTGCTGCTTCCCCTTCTCATCTCCGGGTTTGGGGCGGAATCTGACCCGGTTTCGCTGCTGCGGTTCCCGCTCCGGTACTCCACGTTTGTGTTGCTGGCTTTGGCGCACGGAGTCTTTGACCCCGCGGCTGCGGCTTGTTTGTACTGGCTTGCCGCGATGCTCCTGGGCATCGCCGTCGCGTCATTCGGCGCTCTCGGGTGGGCGATCCTGGCCTTCGCGGGGCTCGCGCTGCTCAACCTGCTGCTCAACCGGGCTATTTACGCCTGGCTCAGCCGCTGGATGGCCGAGCGCCGCACGCGCGAAATCTTGGGCGCGATGGGCATCCTCCTGGCGATCAGCGGCCAGTTCATAGGGCCCCTCACTCGGCGCTATGGCCATCTGGCATTGCCGTGGGTTTCGCGCCTGGTTCTGGCTGCGCGCTTCCTGCCGCCCGCCATTGCGGTGTCAACGATTGCGTCTGGACGCGGGGGCTCAGGAGGTAAGGCGTGCGCTGAGCTTGCGGGTCTCCTGATTTACAGTGGGATTCTGGGGTGGCTGCTCGCCGTTCGCTTGCGCGCCGAGTATCGCGGCGAAAACTTGAGCGAGGCGCGCCGCCCGTCCGTCGAAGTTCATGCCCCTGTGCGCGCGGGTTGGAGCGTGACAGGAATCTCCCCCATCGTGGTGGCCTTGTTCGAAAAGGACCTGCGCTATCTTCTTCGAAACGTCATGGTGTATCTCACGTTGCTTATGCCGGTCGTCGTCATCGTCGTCGCAAGTATGGGGCGTCATGGCAGTCCGCACCCCAAGGTAACGGGTTTCATGCTGGGCCCCTCGACCTACTTCCCCATGGGCGTCGCTTACGTTTTGCTTACCATTGTGGGTCTTGCCTTTAACAGCATGGCCTATGACGGGCCCGGGTTGCCTTTGCTTTTCGCAGCGCCCATCCGGTTCCGTGACGTGATGGTGGCGAAGAATCTGCTTCACACGATGATACTCGTGGCCGAGGTCATCCTCGTTTTTGTGATGGTCCAAATTGCCGCGGGCCCTACACCCTCGCGAGTGGTGGGATTGACCCTGGCAGGGGCGCTATGGGCGCTGCTCTTGAACTTGACGGCCGGCAACCTGGTCTCGCTTTACTTTCCACGCAAGATGAAGCTCGGGCAGATGCGACGGCAACAAGCGTCGGGCCTGGCTATGCTGGTCAGCATGGGAGTTCAAGCGTTCGTGGCCGCAGTGGCTGCGGCCTTGTACTTTCTTTCGCGCTGGGCGGGAAATACGGCCTGGTGCGGGATTGGCTTCCTGGGGCTCGCCGGCATAACCTGGCTTGCCTATCGCCGCGTGCTCAATCTCGTCACTGGCATCGCCTGGAAGCGGCGCGAGGCCCTGCTGGCCGAGTTGTCGCGGCCTGACTGAAGGACAAAAGCGTCTTCAACAGAGCAAGCTGTTGACCTCCTCCAGCCTATGCGTTATCGTGTTCTTGTGCTGCACAAAGGAATTTCGCCATGATGATTGAAGTCAAGCCTGAACAGGCACAGACGATTGACGAAGCTATCCAGGCCGGTCTTATTAAGAGTGCCGATGAGGTCGTGGAAGCTGGCCTTGAGGCCCTGCGTGACCGGCTTCACGCCACGTCCACCTCCGTTAGGTCCGACGAATGGATGAGCAAGTTCCGCGCGTGGGCCCACAGCCACTCCACGAGCGCGCCTCTCTTGTCAGACGAAGCGATCAGCCGGGACTTTATCTACCGCGGGCGCGGCGCATAGATGGCCATTCTCGCTGATACCAACATCCTGCTGCGTTCGGTCCAGCCCCACCATCCGCACTACGCTTTCGTGGAGCACGCCTTTGCTTTTTTCCACGCCCAAGGGGAAGTACTGTTTGTAAGTCTTCAGAATCTGATTGAGTTCTGGGCGGTGGCAACGCGACCGCTAGTACTCGAGAACGGGCTAGGCATGACCACCGACGCTGCAGCCAACGAACTGGCCGCCATTAAAGATCTGTTCCCGATACTGCCTGAGCCGCCATCTATCTTCCAAGAGTGGGAGGAACTGGTCATCACCTACAAGGTTTCAGGCAAGAATGCCCACGATGCCAGGCTGGTAGCAGTCATGAGACTCTGCGGCATCACCAAGATCTTGACGTTTAATGTCTCCGACTTCACGCGTTTCGCTGGTATTGAGGCGATTTCCCCGATAAGCCTCTCTTAGACCCAACCCGAGGATAATAGGAAGATTGCCTGTCTCCAGCTTTGAGGGTGTGGCGCACTCCGTCCCGCATTGAGAGAGGCCGCAGACCTTGAGAAGCACGATTTCTGCCGCCCGCACTCGTGCTTGCGTCGTGGGCAGTCTCTGTCGCCGATTAGCCTGCGGTTTCTCGCCTCCTTAACGGCTGCAAAACTCCCAGTCAAGTTCTCCCGCAGATTGCCGATGGATAAAGCTGAGTTGCGAGCGAGCGCAGGGGCGGCGGTAGTTGTGATTATGTCGAGCAGCCACCAGGTTCGCGCCCGCACAGGACTGTGGCAACTCCGTTCGAACGCATTCGTTTCGCGAGACTCCTCGAGGCTTGGGAAAGACGGACGCACCGTGATTTCCATAAAGAAATACCTTGACCTGGATCAGAATGAACTGAGCAAATACCGCCCGCCGACCACTGACGAACTTCTGTCGGGCATGCTGGAGGCGTACCGAGCCGTGCTCGGCGGCATGGGGAACAGCGCGTTTCGGGCTTGTCCGGCTGTAGGCGAGGACCTTCAGCGCCGCCTGATGCTGCTTGCTGAAGACTTTACCAAAGCCCTCACCGTTGCCCTCATCCGTGAAACGGAGGGTGAGGTGGAACAGCACCTTCGAGCCTGGGGAGAGCAGACAGCCGGGTACTTACAGCAGCGGGCGGCGGATGTCAAGGAAATCGTCCTGGTGCTGGCGTGCGCAGCGGAATCGGTGACTGAACGTGACCAGCGTTACGCCACTCACTTCAACGAGTTCACCAAGCGCCTGCAAACGCTCGCAAAACTTGAAGACTTGCCGGAACTCAGGGCTGCGGTGGTGAGCGGGGCCAAGGAACTGAAATCGTGTGTGGACAAGATGCAGCAGGAAAGCCGTGAATCCGTGGCGGCGCTGCAAACTAAGGTTACAACTTATCAGGCCAGACTCGAGGAAGCCGAGCAGCGCGCCTCACGCGATTCCTTGACGGGACTCGATAATCGCCAGGGAGTGGAATCCAAGGTACAACGCTGGACCGCCACCCAGCAGCGTTTCTGCGTGGCTATGCTGGACCTCAACGGATTTAAAGAGGTCAACGACCTTTACGGGCACGAAGCGGGCGACGATCTGCTGCGTCAATTCTCCGCCGAACTGCGGTCGACCTCGCGCGCTAGTGACGTCGTCGGCCGGTGGGGCGGTGATGAGTTCATCGTAGTCCTCGACGGGTCGCTGGCGGATGCTCAGGCGCGCATACAGCGAATCCAGGAATGGGTTTTGGGCAGCTATACGGTTCAGAACCTCCCCGCGGAATCCAAAATCGACATGAGCGCCGCCGTCGGCTTGGCCGAATGGCAACCCGGCGAAACTTTCAAAGAGGTTGTGGCGCGCGCCGACGCGCTCATGTACCAGGAAAAAAGCGCCTCACGCAAGAGAGAAAGACCCCCATTAGGCCTGCCGCTTGATCTACATCCGATCGTCTTCAGTCCAATTTGATTCGCAGCGCCGGCCTAGACGGGCTACGGAAAGATCCTCGCAGCCCGTCATTCTGAGCGAAGACTTCATGATGCCTCCGCTCACCACTTGTCATAAGAATGCCCTCTCCCCTTTGGGGGAGAGGGTGGCCCGCGACGGCGCATTCACCAGCCGGCGCGGGTCGGGTGAGGGGGTCCCGGGCCCTCTGTTTTCATCGCAGCGAAGAATCCCAGCAGTTGCAGTGTTAACGAACTGCGGAGATCCTTCGTCGCCCCGATCTGATCGCGGCTCCTCAGGATGACAGTAAAAGGGGATTACTCGCGGACTGTTTAGGCTCGTTTGCCGGCCTGAACCTCGGCCCTACTTCTAAACCAGCGAGTCTTCGCCGTGCGCTGAATCGGTCAGAGGGTTTTAGCGGCCGGGATTGTGGCTGCCGACCACCCCCTGGTTTGTGTATACTGCGGTGGGCAAGCGGCCCCGAGCGGCGTTCTGCTTTAGCGTTCCTTCGCCGCGAGGAACCACTCCGGCATGTGGCCACGAAGAGCATTCGCGGTTTTTCTTGGTTTGACATTCTGCGCTCATGGGGGCGTGGCGCAGGCTCCGCTTGCGGGGCCAAACTGGGTGGGGTCGTGGGCGGCTGCCCAGCAAGTTCCGGAGGCGAGTAACTCTCTCGCGCCCGGGGACCTGCGCGACGCCACGTTGCGCCAGGTGGTGCACCTTTCGATCGGCGGTGAAGCCCTGCGTGTACGAATCTCTAACGCATTCGGCACTGCACCGCTCGAGTTTACGTCCGTGCACATTGCCCGGCCGGCTGCGGCGGCATCGCCTCGCATCGACGCCTCGACCGACCGCGCACTGACGTTTGCCGGACGCCCGGACGTCAGCATTCCCGCCGGCGCCTATTTTATTTCCGACCCTATTGCCTTTGCGGTGGCGGCGCAGTCCGATCTCACCGTCACCTTCCATGTCGGCCAGCCCCCGGCGGTCGAGACCAGCCATCCGGGGTCGCGCGCTACCTCTTACCTCGTGCACGGCGACCATGTGGCCGATGCGGACTTGCCGGGAGCATTCACCTTCGAGCATTGGCTCAACATCTCCGGCGTGGAGGTGAGCGCACCGCCCTCGGCGGCTGCCATCGTCGCGCTGGGCGACTCGATCACCGACGGGCGCGGCTCGACAACCAACGGCAACGACCGCTGGCCCGACGACCTGGCGCGCCGATTGCTCACCGCGCTGCCCTCGCGATGCCTTGCGGTTCTCAACCAGGGCATCGGAGGGAACCGCCTATTGCTCGACGGTCTGGGCCCGAACGCGCTCGAGCGCTTTGACCGTGACGTACTGGCCGAGCCTCGAGTCCGTTACCTGATCGTTCTGGAAGGCATCAATGATATCGGCACACTCGGCCTCGCGGGCAGCACCGCGCGAACAGCGCATGACCGTCTCGTGGGCAGTATCATCGCCGCTTATGAGCAGATCGTACTGCGCGCTCACGCTCACGGCATTCGCGTTTTCGGCGGCACGCTCACGCCCATCGCCGGGTCCGCCTACTCGAAGTCCGGACCGATGAGCGAAGCCGATCGATCTGCCGTGAATCAATGGATTCGGGTTCCCGGCCATTTCGACTCCGTGATTGACTTTGATAGAGCGCTTCGCGACCCGCGACAGCCGGAGCGGCTTCTGCCGGCGTTCGACTCGGGCGATCACCTTCACCCTTCGCCCGCGGGATATCGCGCCATGGCGGACGCCGTTCGCCCGGCGGATTTTACGCCCTAGTGCAGTCCGTACGATTTGGAGGATTCCATGAGATTTGCGATTCCCAAGCTTCAGGCCTCGTACGTTCTGGTTTTGATCGGCAGCGCATTGTCGTGCAGCCTCCTCTTCGGCCAGTCCGCGCCCGCCTTCGAGCAGTCCGCCTGTCAGCCCGTCACCTACACTGCCGAGCAGGATCATCAGAACATGCAGCGGCAGCTTGGCATCAAGGCGCTGCGTCCGGGGGCAAGCGGCGACGAGAAGGCGCCGAATCACGCCAACTATGATGAGTCGAAGGCCAATCCATTTCCGAATCTGCCCGATCCATTGACGCTCAAGAACGGCCAAAAGGTGACGATGCGGGACATGTGGTGGGGCGAGCGGAGGCCCGAGATCGTGGAAGACTTCGAGCGAGAGGTTTACGGCCGCGTTCCGGCGAACCTTCCGAAGGTGACGTGGTCAGTGAAGGCGGTCGATAAGGAGAGGATCGGATTCAATCCCGTCATCGCCAAAGAGGTGATTGGCCACGCAAACAACTCTGACTGCCCTGCCATTGACGTGAATATCCGTATGACCTTAGTGACGCCCGCGAATGCGAAGGGGCCGGTTCCAGTTTTGATAATGTTCGGCCGCAGCGGTTTTCCTGCGCCTAACCAGCCCTCGCCGGAGGAACTGGAGCGAATCAACTCGGCGCTGAAGGCTCTGCTGGTTCAGCAGGATCCTTCGCTGCGCGAGGTTCTCGAGAGGCATCCTGCCTATCAACCGGAAACTCCGCCTCCATTCCAGATGCCGCAGTTCAACGCTGACGGCAGCCCGCCGCCGACCTGGCAACTGATCGCGGACGGCTGGGGCTTTGCCACCCTCGACACTGCCAGCATCCAAGCCGATGACGGGGCTGGAATAACGCGGGGCATCATCGGCCTCGTCAACAAAGGACAGCCTCGCAAACCTGACGACTGGGGTGCTTTGCGCGCCTGGGCTTGGGGTGCGGGACGCGCGCTCGACTTTCTCGAGACCGACCCGGCGGTAGATGCGAAGAATGTGGGCATCGAAGGCGTCTCGCGTTTTGGGAAGGCGGCGCTGGTCACCATGGCCTTCGACCCGCGCTTTGCCATGGTTCTTGTTGGCTCTTCGGGCAAAGGCGGCTCAACGCTGCTGCGTCGAAATTTCGGCGAAGCGGTAGAGAATCTCACCGGCGGGGAGTATTACTGGATGGCCGGCAACTTCATGAAGTACGGCGCGTCAGATTCTGCGCTCGGCAGCAAAAATGCCGGAGACCTGCCAGTGGACTCTCACGAACTCATCGCCTTGTGTGCGCCGCGCCTGACTTTCATCAGCTACGGAGTGCCGGAAAAAGGCGACGCCAAGTGGCTCGACCAACAGGGCAGTTTCATGGCAACTGTAGCGGCAAATCCTGTTTTTGCCCTCCTGGGGGCCAAGGGGCTGGGCGTCTCCGAAGGCTACCACACCGCCATGATGCCGCCTGTCAACGTCGGTCTGCTCGATGGCCAGTTGGCCTGGCGGCAGCACGACGGCGGACACACCGACGCACCCAACATCAAGTACTTTCTGACATGGGCCGACGCATTCATCGGCTACGCCCGGCCTGAGTAGCGTGAGGTCAACCGGACGACGAGTAGGGGCGGTTCGCGAACCGCCCCTACAAATCAAGTCTGCGCTACTCGGCTACAAAATGAATAATTTGAAAATCCACCGTTGATAAGTTAGTCTAATCGCGGCAAACGCGCCTTTGCGCGGGCGCGACATGCCATTAAGCGTCTCACGGAGACAAGGAATGGAGCCGCCTCCGACTCTCACAGATCCGCAGGCCGTAACTCGCGCTCCGATCTTCGCTTGGGGCGGGTTGCTGGAGAGCCTTCGTCCCCAGCAGTGGGTCAAGAACGGCTTCGTCTTCGCGGCTTTGATATTTTCCCGCAGCATCATTGACTGGCACCGCAACGTGCGCGTCATGGCGGGCGCCTTCCTGTTCTGTCTCATCTCCAGCGCAGTTTATCTGCTCAACGACATCCTGGATGCGCCGGAGGACCGGAAACATCCCCTGAAAAGACTGCGGCCCCTGGCTTCGGGGAGGTTGGGGGTGGGCACTGCCGCCATAGCCACGATAACACTGGGGGTGGTCGCCCTAGGCGGCGCGTGGGCGCTCGACCGGACGTTCTTCTTCATCATGGCCGCCTATGGCGTTATCAACGTGCTCTATTCCTGGGTGCTGAAGCGTGTAGTCCTCCTCGACGTCTTCGTAATCAGCGCCGGCTTCGTCTTGCGGGTGGTGGCCGGCGGTGTGATCATCCACGTCGAGATCTCACCTTGGCTCGTCGTGTGTGCCACGCTGCTCGCCTTGTTTCTCGCGCTGAGCAAGCGCCGGCATGAACTGGTTGTCTTGGGAAAAGAGGCGGGCAACCATCGCTCGATCCTGTCGAAATACTCGCCGTATTTTCTGGACCAGCTTATTGGGATTGTTACCGCATCCACCGTAATGTCGTACGCGCTCTACACGCTTTCGAGCGACGTACAGGTTAAATTTCCCGGCAAGCGGCTTGACCTCACCATTCCTTTTGTTCTTTTTGGGATTTTCCGTTATCTCTATCTCGTGCACCAGAATGAAGAAGGAGGCAACCCAACGCGGTTGTTCTTGACGGACTCCGTGCTGCTTTCGGTCGTGCTATTGTGGGCGGCGAGCGTGATCTTCATCATATATCTCTAAAGGCTGTTCCCCTCGTTGTTGAGGAGACGTAGGGGATGGTTGAGCCGCCTGCTCTGATTTGCGCCCGTCAGCCCCATTCACGTCCGCCACCGGCAGGGGAGTTCTCGTCATTGCTCGGAAAGAGCGCGTAGGGGCGGTTCGCGAACCGCCCCTACACAAAACGTCGATATGGTGGACAACTTCATAACTCAACCACTCTCCGGCTGGGGACGATTTCCGGTCGAGACTTGTAATGTCTATCGCCCCGAAAGCCGACGGCAACTGGCGGCCATTCTGGAATCCAGTTCCCAGCCGTCCTTGATATCGTACGGCTTGGGACGCAGCTACGGCGATGCGCCGCTCAACGCGCAAGGCGGAGTCATTTGTGGCGCTCGGCTCAACCGCTTTCTCGCCTTCGATGCGCAGAGCGGCGTGCTGGAATGTGAAGCGGGCGTGAGCCTGGCTGAAATCCTCCGCTATTTTCTGCCTCGCGGGTTCTTCTTACCGGTAACGCCAGGGACCAAGTTTGTGACTGTTGGCGGAGCGATCGCCGCCGACGTGCACGGCAAGAACCATCATCAAGATGGCACCTTCGGGAATTTTGTTTTGGATTTCAAGTTATTAACGCCCAAGGGCGACACCCTCTCCTGCTCGGCGAATGATAACAGCGGAGTGTTCTGGGCGACATTGGGGGGAATGGGACTGACAGGCGTCATTCTCAGCGCCAGGATTAAGCTGCGGCCCGTCACCTCAGCGTGGATGCAAGTGGATTACCAGCAGGCGGCAAGCCTTGAAGACGCGCTCGGAAGCATGACGGAGTCCGACATTCATTACCAATACTCGGTAGCCTGGATTGACTGCCTGGCAACCGGCTCGCACATGGGAAGGGCCGTCTTGATGAGAGGTAATCACGCCCCGGCAAGGGATTTGCCGGCGAGCATCAGGGATCCCTTGGCCGAACCCCGGCGCCGCCGGTGGACGCTGCCCTTCGATTTTCCCTCGCTGGCCTTGAATAGTCTTACTGTGCACGCGTTCAACTCCGTTTATTACAATGTGCATCGAAATGCCGTCCGCCAACTCGTTGAGCTGGAGACTTTCTTTTATCCACTCGATGCGATTCATCATTGGAATCGCCTGTATGGGCGCAGGGGCTTTGTTCAATATCAGTCGGCTCTGCCTTTGGCAGGGGGACTCGCGGGACTCAAGAAAGTTCTGACTCGACTGTCGCAATCGCGCCGCGCTTCCTTCCTCGCCGTCCTGAAGCGTTTTGGGAAATCGAACCCCGGCCCGCTCTCTTTTCCGATCGAAGGTTACACCTTGGCCCTGGATCTTCCCGTCGCGAACGGCCTCGTTCCTTTGCTGCGAGAATTGGATGGGCTGGTTCTGGATTATGGCGGCAGAATTTACCTGGCGAAGGACGCATTGATGACCGCCCCGGCTTTTGCCGCCATGTACCCGAAGCTGGAACAGTTCAGGGAGATCAAGAACCGGCTCGATCCGCGCGGTCTGCTCTCTTCATCCCAGGCGCGGAGGCTGGGGATTGTTCCTTAGGCTGCCAATAACTGAGGTGAGAGCGTGTCAACTGTACTGATTCTGGGCGCAACTTCGGGTATTGCCTCCGCCTTGGCAAAAGAGTTTGCGGCGCATAAGTTCGACCTCGTTCTGGGCGGCCGCGATCGAGACGAATTGAACGCGCTCGCCTCCGATCTCAGCCTTCGCAATTCGGTTCGCGCCGGCATTCTTCCCTTCGATGCCCTCGACACACAAACCCATGCCTCAAGCTTGCGCTCTTTTCTTGCGGAGGCGGGCAACGCTCTCGAGGGCGCCGTGGTTTGTATTGGCTACCTGGGCGATCAGGTCAAGGGCCAAAGCGATTCGGAGGAAGCTCGCCTGATTCTCGAGACCAATTTCACCGGGTGCGTTTCCGCCCTCAACATTCTCGCCAACCATTTCGAAGCCCGGCGGGCGGGTTTCATCTGCGCCATCTCCTCGGTAGCCGCCGACCGCGGCCGGCAGAGCAATTATCTCTACGGGGCTGCGAAGGCGGGGTTGAGCGTCTATCTTCAGGGTTTGCGGAATCGGTTATTCCCAGCGGGCGTCAAGGTAATTACCGTCAAGCCGGGATTTGTGGACACGAGCATGACCTACGGGCGTCCGGGAATGTTCCTGGTTGCCTCGCCGGAGAACGTGGCGCAAGGCATCTTCAAGGCGATCGCCAAGGGGAAAAGCGAGGTATACCTGCCGTGGTTTTGGCGTCCCATCATGCTCATCGTCCGTTCGATTCCCGAAGCGATCTTTAAAAGGCTGCGAATGTAGGGAGACGGCTTGCCGTCTCCTCTCAAGGACCTGCGCGAACTGGCGAGGGAACTCACCCCGCGGTAGCGTCCATGTTGAATTCGTAGCGCTGGCCTTTAGGCCAGCATTTGCCGACCCTTCGCGCCGCTCGGGGCAGGCTCTGAAGGTCGGCGCTACGTTCGAACGAGGAGCGAGCCCTACCGCTAAGTTGACATCACTCCAGGTGGTGATTAACCTAGCTTGAGAGGGGTAATGGATATCTTCTCTGAAATTGCGAAGCTCAGAAGGGAAGGGCGCAAGGCGGCGCTGGCTACCATTATCCAGGTGCAGGGCTCCATCCCAAGCTACGAAAGCGCCAAGATTCTGATTCGCGACGATGGCTCGATTGTGGGCACGGTGGGCGGCGGTTGCGTCGAGGCAGAAGTGTGGTCCGCGGCACAAGAGGTGATGCGCGAAGAGAAGCCGCGCCGCCTGCACTTCAACCTGAACACACAGCCCGAATACGACAACGGGTTGGTGTGCGGGGGATCGCTGGATATCTTCGTCGAGCCCATCCTGGCCACTCCTACCCTCTATCTCTTCGGCGGCGGGCACGTTTCGCTTGCCGTTTCGAAGATGGCCGGCCTCGTAGGGTTCGATGTGATCGTTTCGGACGACCGGGCGTCGTTTGCCAACCCCGACCGCTTCCCGGAAGCGGTCGAAACCCACGCCGGACCTTGGGCAGAGACTTTCCAGAAGCTCAAGATCAACGAACTGTCTTACCTGGTGCTGGCCACACGCGGGCACAAGGGCGACCTGGATTGCCTCCGGTGGGCGATCACAACTCCGGCGCATTACATCGGGATGATTGGCAGCAAGCGGAAGCTTATCGAGGTCTCGAAGGTGCTGGAAAGTGAAGGCGTGCCGGCGGAGAAGTTCCCGCGCGTCTATTCACCCATCGGTCTTGATATCGGGGCGTTGACTCCGGAAGAGATCGCGGTCTCCATCGTGGCGGAACTGATCGCCGTGAGGCGCCAAGCCTCGTCACCCTACGCCTCTCTCTCGCACAAACCCAAGGCCGTTGAGATCAGCACTGCCCCTCAGTCTCTTCCACGCTGAGTAGGGGATTAAGGGGTGGCGCCATCCTATGATTGCCGGACTAATCCTCGCTGCCGGCGAGTCCTCCCGCATGGGAACCCCCAAGGCCACACTCGCCTATCGCGGCCGCACATTCCTCGAAGCGATCGTGGAGACGCTTCGCGAGGGTGGGCTCGAGCGCATACTCGTTGTACTGGGCCATCAAGCGGCGGAGATTCAGCAGCAGGTTCACTCCGTGCAGGTGGTCATCAATCCTGATTATCGGTCCGGCCAGACATCGTCCCTGCAAGCGGGATTGCGGGCGCTGATCGCGGACGATACGGAGGCTGTGCTCCTCTGTTTGGTGGACCATCCCGCGGTTTCAGCGGAGACGGTGAAAACGATCGCTTCGGTGTTCCGCGAGAGCGGCGCTCCCGTCGTGATCCCAACATATCACGGCCGCCGCGGGCACCCGGTGCTGATAGGACGTCATCTCTTCGCGGAGCTGTTGGCGTTGACCGCCGGCGCCGGAGCCGATTCGCTGGTGCGGAAATATCGCGCTGTGACCAAGTTCGTCGAGGTCGAAGATGAAGGAGTGATCATTGACGTGGACGACCCTGAAATCTACCGGCGGCTGATTGGTTCCCCGCAAACGAATCCGTAGCCCCTCCCTGTTAAGACACCTTCGATAGATGTTAGAATCTCAACTTTCGTTATGAGCAGTACGGCGGTCGCTCATTCCTCGGCGGGTCGTTGGCTGGTGGCGGTGGCAGTGATGTCCAGCGCGATCATGGAAGTGCTGGACACCTCTGTGGTCAACGTCAGCCTGCCGCACATCGCGGGCAGCCTATCGTCCACCGTCGATGAATCCACTTGGGTCCTGACCTCTTACCTGGTTGCCAACGCGATTGTTCTTCCCATCACCGGCTGGCTGGCGAACTACTTCGGCCGGCGGCGATTGCTGTTGACGGTGGTGACAGGTTTCACGGTCTCGAGCCTTTTGTGCGGCATCGCTCCGAATTTGCCGGCGCTGATTCTCTTTCGTGTACTGCAAGGCACTACTGGCGGAGGGCTGCAGCCTATTTCCCAGGCCGTTCTGCTCGAGGAATTCCCCGGCGCCGAGCGCGGCAAGGCCATGGCGTTTTGGAGCATGGGCATTATCGCCGCTCCCATTCTTGGCCCCACTATCGGCGGCTGGATTACCGACGCTTATTCGTGGCGCTGGGTTTTCTATATCAACCTCCCCATCGGCATCGCCAGCCTGATCATGATCGGCCTGTTTGTTACCGATCCTCCTTACCTGCGGCGCGGCAACTTGCGCGCCGACATCTTGGGGTTTGGCATGTTGGCAGTGGGCATGGGGGCGCTCCAAATCATGCTCGATAAAGGTCAGGAGGATGATTGGTTCGGAAGCCGCTTCATCATTTCGTTGGCAGTTTTGGCGGCCGGTTTCCTGGCGGCTTTCGTCATTCGTGAATTGATCACCGAGCAGCCCATCGTGCATTTCCGGCTTTTGAAGTTCCGCAGCTTTGGGGCAGGCATCGCGTTGGTCACGCTGCTCGGCTTCGTGCTTTACGGCAGCCTGGTGACTTTGCCTCTGTTCATGCAAACCCTGCTCGGCTGGACGAGCGCGACCGCAGGGCTTTGGACCAGTCCGCGCGGCATTGCCACGGCCTGCTGCATGCCGCTGGTGGGATATCTGCTGGGTCGAGGGTGGGACGGGCGCTGGATGCTGGTGTTCGGCTTCACGGTCGCAGGCATTGCTTTCTTTGGCTACTCGCACATGGACCTGGACTCCGGCACTTGGGACATCCTCACACACCTGCTCAACCAAGGGGCCGGGCTGGCTTTCGTTTTTGTGCCTCTGACCGTGCTTACCATGGATCAGATTCCAAAACATGAGACCGGGTATGCCACGAGCCTTTACAGCGTCATGCGAAATATAGGCTCGAGCATGGGCGTTTCTTTCGTCACCACCTGGATTGCCCGGCGCTCCCAGTTCAACCAGTCGCTGCTCGCCGCGCATGTGACGGACATCAGCCCCGTCACCCGGCAAGCGCTGGAACAAGCTCAAGGGCTGTTCCTGCGGGGTGGCGCCGACCCTGTCACCGCAAGTCATCGCGCCCAGGCGATGCTCTATGGAGCCGTGCAACAGCAGGCAACCTTGCTGAGCTTCCTGAGCGTGTTTCGCTTAATGGGGTTTCTGTTTCTGCTCATTATCCCGTTGGTGTTGCTCTTTCAACGACAACGAAGACATCCGGCAGCGTCATAAGAGTCTGTGTGAAAACTCGATTAGTCTGTCATTCCGAGGAGTTTCCATGGGCCTTTCGCCCACCCCAGGCGATGAAATTCGTCGTCGTCCCCGCGAAAGCGGGGACCCATTGTCGGTCAAATGGATTCCCGCTTTCGCGGGAATGACACAGAGGGCGCGATTTTCAGCAGAGCCGCAGGCGGCGAGGAATCTCGCCCTGGTTCCTGTTCAGTGATCCACTCTACGCAGAGCGAGATTCCTCGCTTCGCTCGGAATGACACCCTGAATTCGGAATGGCGCCCTAAATAGGGTTCTCACACAGACACATAAGCCGTCCCGTTACCGGTTCGGCCAGGACACAAAAAACTTGTATTTTTTCGGTGGATTCAGAATACTCTAAGTATCAGGTTAAAGGGCTTGAGAACGATGCGCAGTGGCAGGATCTCTCTAGTGTCCGTTCTGTTACTTGTCTGCCTCCCGGCAGTTTTGCTGGCGCAGGGGAGGATTCAAGGCGTGGTCTCGAACGGCACTGATGGCCAGCCGGCAGCGAACCAGACGGTGCAGTTGTTGCTTCCGCGAGGCGGGATGCAGCGTGTAGCGGCGGTCACGACCGATGCGAGCGGACGTTTTGTTTTTCCCTCCGCCAACATCGATCCGACGTCGTTTTACTTGGTGCAGGCGCCTTATTGGGGAGTGGATTATAACGCCCCCGCGCAATTTGATCCGGAGGGAACTGCCACCATCAGCATTACCGTGTACGACTCCTCCGCGAATGTGCCGCCGTTGCGCATTCAATCGGCGCGCGTAGTCGTCCATGCTCAGGGCAGCAAGGCCCACGTGCAGGAGATGTTTGCAGTCCGGAATGCGAGCGACCCTCCACGCAGCTATGTCAACCCGGCAGGGACATTCCAATTTCATCTGTCGCCGGGTATCGCTGAGCCGAATGCCGCCGTGGCAGGGCTGATGAACATGCCGTTGCCGCAGGCAGTGAGCGCCGGGAAAGGCCGCGGAGATTATTTCCTCCAGTATCCTCTCAAGCCCGGCGTGACCGTCGTCATGGTTGCCTACGATGCGGATTACGCTTCGAACCGTCTTGAGTTGGGTGACTCGTATCCTTATCCCATCACCAACGCTGAACTGTTGGTTTCACCTCCGGGCCTGACGGTGGATTCGACCCTATTTACCCCTGCAGGAAGTGACGCTGAAACGGGCAGCGAACGGTATGTTGCCTCGGGCTTAGTTCAGGGGACGAAGCTTGAAGCCCGCTTGAGCGGCGAAGCACGCGCCGACAATGCGGGGGGCGAAGGAGCAGAGTCGGGCCAGGCGCAGGCGCAAGTCCAGATCCTCCCTAACCCCATCACCCGGCTGGGTGTTCCTTTGCTTGCCTGCTTCTTGTTGCTGTTGCTGTGGGCGCTCGGCATTCGCCTGGCCAAGGAGTGGCCACGATTTAGGGAACAGCAGAAAACGAGCTCAGTGCAAAAAGAGCTCGCGGCCACAGTGGAAGCGTTGTTTAATTCTCTGGCCGATCTCGATGAACTCTTTGCCGAGGGCAAGGTACCCGACAAACAGTATTGGAAAGAGCGGCTGGATCTGAAGGCGCGATTGACCGCGACGCTGAAGAAAGCATCGCCCTTGCTGCTCGAATCTTATGCCACCCGACACACCTCCTCCCGTTAGAGCCGGCCTCGAACTTCGAAACGTCTCCAAGTATTTTGGCGACCTTGCGGCGCTGGTGGGCGCACAGTTGCGCGTAGGGCCGGGAGAGTCAATTCTGCTTTACGGCCCTAACGGCGCAGGGAAGACAACCCTCCTCCGCGTCCTGGCGACAATTGCGCGGCCGAGCGAGGGCGAGGTCTTCTTCGACGGCAGAAACGTCCGGCAACACGCGGCTGCGGCGAAAGCGGCCATGGGGTTTGTTTCTCACTCGACTTTTCTCTACGGGGATTTGACAGTGCGCGAGAACCTGGAGTTCTTTGGCACGTTGTTCGCGTTGCCGGAAGCTGAAAAGAAGATCGCTGCCGCGCTGGAACTCTTCACTCTTGGAAACCGGGCCCATACGCAGGTGAGGAAACTCTCCCGCGGCCTGCAGCAGCGCGTCTCGCTTGCCAGGGCTCTTTTGCACGAGCCGAAGTTTTTGTTGTTGGACGAGCCTTTCACGGGGCTGGATGCCGCTACCGTGGCCACCTTGGAGACCCTGATGCGTCAACTTCCGGCCGAGGGAAGATCGGTGGTATTCTCCACTCACGATTTCGAACGTGGCGCTGTGCTGGCGCGAAGACTCGTCAAATTGGAGGCCGGAAGGATTCGCTACGATGGCCCCTTCGAAGGCAGGAGTCAGGAGCCAGGAGTCAGGAGCCAGTGAGCGGAAGGCAGAAAGCAGAAGGCAGAAGGCAGAGGGCAGAGAGCAAGGCAGAAGCTAGCATCCAGAGGTTAGAATTGAATGAACAGCCCTCTCCCTTGGGGAGAGGGTGGCCCGCTGCCGGCGCTTTCATCAGCCGGAGCGGGACGGGTGAGGGGTTTCTCCGTCGCCCATCAAAGTCGTCGCGCCAGACTTCTGACTCCTGAATCCTGAATCCTACGCCCGTGCACAGCCTGAAGATTATCGCTGCAGTTCTCACCAAGGACCTCCGATTGGAGTGGCGCAATCGGGAGACGCTGGCTTCCGTGTGCGTCTTCGGCATCCTGGTCGTCTTCATTTTTAACTTTGCTTTCGAGCCGGGACGCGAAGAATCGCTGCGCCAGCTTCCGGGACTATTGTGGGTTGCGTTTGCTTTCGCGGGCGTGCTCTGCTTCAACCGATCGTTCGCACTGGAGCGTGAGAATGCCTGCCTGGAAGGGATGGCGCTTGCCCCGGTGGATCCTGGTTTGGTTTATCTGGGCAAGATGCTGGCCAACTTGATCTTTCTGTGCATCGCAGAAGGCGTCATCGTTTTCGCCGCGAGCCTCTGGTATAATTTCTCCTTTGTACCTTCGCTCAAGTGGTTCGGGTTGATCACATTCTTGTGCACGCTGGGCTACGTGGCGGTGGGCACTACGTTCGGGGCTGTCGCTGCCAACCTGCACATGCGCGAAGTCATGTTGCCGGTGTTACAGTTTCCTGTTGCCCTTCCGATCTTCATCGCAGGAATCGAAGCTTCCACGGGGGCGCTTAAAGGTGATCCACCCTCAAGTTACATGAGCTGGGTTAAGCTCGCGGCGGGCATCGCAGTGATTTTCGTCGTGCTGTCATATCTGCTGTTTGAGTATGTCCTTGAAGAGTAGGTCCGTTGTCAGTTGTCCGTTGCTCGGGCGCTCAGGAGTGGAGAAGTGTGCGCTCCGAGGTCCATGGGGCGCCGGACATCGCACGATAGGTAAGTGACAACGGACGACGGACCACGGACCACTGACAATGGCCAAAAGTCTCCACCCAGTACACTTTTTCGTAACCCTGGCCTGGACGCTCCTGGCGTTCTGGATGATATTTCTGTATGCGCCGCAGGAACTCACCATGGGCGAGGTGCAACGGATTTTTTACATCCATGCGCCGTTGGCTTGGGTGGCTGGCACGGCCTATACCATCGTTTTCATCTGCAGCGTGATTTACCTCTGGAAACGCTCCCCGCTCGCCGATGACCTCGCGCACGCCTCAGGGGAAGTCGGCTTCATTTTCTGTTCGAGCCTCCTCTTTACCGGGCCGTTATGGGCAAAACCGGTATGGGGCATTTGGTGGACTTGGGACCCTCGATTGACGGCGACCTTCGTTCTCTGGCTGCTCTTTGTTTCGTACCTGATGTTGCGCAGTTACGTATCGAGCCCTGGGCGCGCCGCGACCCTCGCCGCGGTGGTGGGTATTATCGGATTTGTAGATGTCCCGATCGACTATATGGCGATCCGGTGGTGGCGGACCCAGCACCCTCAACCGGTGATTGCGGGCGGGGAGGGTTCCGGCCTCGACCCGCGCATGTTCCTGGCTTTCATGGTTTGCGTGGGCGCCTTTCATTGCTTGTTCAGTTACCTTCTGGCGCAGCGTTTGCGGCTGGCGAGAGCGCGGCGGGAAGTGAGCGCTCTGCGGCGGACTCTGGGCCTGCGCTACACTGAGGAATAACGTGCTCAACAAGTATCTGTTCGTGGCTTTCTCTGCACTCTGGGTGCTCTTCTTCGTCTACGCCTGGAGTCTCTCCCGGCGGCAGGCGCGCTTGCAGAAAGAGCTTGAAGAACTGAAGAGCAAACAAGGAGTCAGGAGTCAGAATTAAGTGACCTCACCCCCGACCCCTATAGGCGCTAGAATAAGCTCGATCGGGTTTCGGAGCCCGCCGGGGCGGGCGCAAGAATGTGGCCCACGGCGACAGCCGTGGGGAGAAAGCAGGGCCGATGCACCTGAAAAGCCCCGGGAGGGGCGACAGAGATGTCTTGATGATCGCTAATCTTCTGTCGCCACTACGTGGCTCAGCGTGCTCTCTGTGTGCCGTGATCCCACGGCTGGCGCCGTGGGCCACATTCTTGCGCCGCTGACGCGGCTTGGCTTGGGGTCACGGGCTTATTCTACCGCCGATGCCCCCGGCCCCTCTCCCCCAAGCGGGCGAGGGGAGAAATAACCCGGGTTTATGCCCTCGCCCCTTTGGGGGAGAGGGTGTCCGTCAGCCGACGGACAGGTGAGGGGGTTGGCCTGTCACGATATTATGTAACCCTCAGTAGACTCGCCGCGACGGCCACCCAGCATGTAAATAAATCGACGGCCCGCCCTGACGCGTGCTAACATTCCATAGTTCGATGAGCTTGGCAGGGGAAGAAGCATCGAACTTGTCAGACTTCGGGCTCTGTGCGACGGATGTTCGCGAACCCCGCCAGGTCCGGAAGGAAGCAACGGTAACGAGCCTCTCCGTGTGCCGCAGATCAACCCGAAGTCTGACCCCAATTCGAAACCGGAAAATAGAAACTGGAAAATGGAAAACTGGAAATAGGAGAACGAGTCAGAATCCCTAGTGGTTGTACGGCACCGCTCCATCGGCCGAGTTTGTATTTTCCATTTTCCAGTTTCTATTTTCCGGTTTCTGATTTGCATGTCTTACCAGGTTATAGCCCGCAAATATCGGCCCCAGGTCTTCGAGGACGTGGTGGGGCAAGGCCTGATCACCGACACGCTAAAAAATGCCATCCGCAGCGAGCGCGTGGCGCACGGGTACATCTTTTCCGGCGCGCGCGGAGTGGGTAAGACCACCACTGCCCGGGTTCTGGCCAAAGCCCTCAACTGCGTTCAGGGCCCAACGGTGAAACCCTGCGGTGTGTGCCCCTCGTGCCAGGAAATCGCGACGGGCAATTCCATTGACGTGATGGAAATCGATGCTGCGTCTAATCGCGGCATCGATGAAATCCGGGAATTGCGCGAAACGGTGCGCTACCTTCCAGCGCGCGACCGGTACAAGATCTTTATCATCGATGAAGCGCACATGCTGACCACCGAGGCCTTCAATGCCCTGCTCAAAACCCTCGAGGAGCCGCCGCCTCGTTCCTTGTTCATTCTTGCCACGACCGAACCCCACAAGCTTCCATCCACCATTCAGTCGCGGTGCCAGCACTTCTCGTTCCGCCTACTCGACTACGGAGAGATCTTCGGGCGCTTGAAAGCGGTTTGCGAAGCGGAACAGATCAAGGCCGACGAGGGCGCCCTCAGCGCCGTCACCCAGGCTGCCGAAGGAAGCATGCGCGACGGCCTTTCTCTGCTCGATCAGGTCATCGCCTCCTGCGGGAACCAGCTTGAGGAGAAACACGTCCGCCAGGTGCTGGGCGTGGTCCCCATCCAGTTACTGAGTGACGTTCTGGAAGCGGTCAGCGAACGGGACGCAAGGCGAGTTCTCGAACTCGTGGGGCAACTGGCGACGGAAGGCTATGAACTCGGGCACTTCTGCGGAGAACTTACCCGCACGGTGCGCAACTTGATGGTGGCCAAAAGTTGTGGCGCTGATAGCTCCTTGATGCAGGTGGCGAGCGACGAGCGGGCGCGTTTGGCGCAGTTAGCCCAGCTTTTCAGCGAAGAAGATCTGGCTCGCTTTTTCAATCTCTTATTGCGCGCTGAGAGCGAGATGCGTTACTCACTTCAGCCGCGCTTTCACCTCGAGCTGGGCCTGATGAAATTGGTGCATGCGCAGCGGCTGGCTTCGCTCGAAGGCTTGCTGTCGAAGCTCGGGCAGGCCGCACCGGCCCCGAAGACGATGGGACCGGCAGCTCCCCGGAACCAGTCCGCCCCGGTCCCCTACCGGCCTGCGCAGCGAGCCACCGTGCGTGACGATCCCGTGGCTGAAGCGGTGGCAGAGCCGGTCCGCGCCCTGCCGCCAACCCCCCCTGCAACTGCACCTCCCCGAGAAAGGGCTGCGCCGGGAGTCAGTGCGCCGATCAGTACGGAAAGTCGGGCGACCACAAGGGTCACCCCTACAAACCTTGCGACTCCCGCGGAAGATGCGCGGCTCTCCTCCATCAAATCGACTCTGTTCGACCAATCGAAGCGCTTCCTCAGCAGTTGCCTGGATCATTTGGCGGGCTTCCGCGTCGAGGACGGCGAAGTCCATTTTGTTTTTAAGCATAAGGACTCCCTGTACGCCGACCTTTTGCAGGCTCGCGAACAACAGGAGGCGTTGCGGGCAGTGTGCGGCCAGGTGCTCGGCCAGCCCGTCAGGATTTATGTTACACTTGAGGAGCCTCGAGCAGAGTCTCAGGCTCCCAGGCTTAGCGCTCGCGAGCGTGCAGAGCGCGACCCAGGGGTTGAGGCCTTCAGGAAGAGATTTGACGGCGTTTTGGACAGTGTGCAAGACCTCAGCCAGGAGTGAGCGATGAAAAACCTGCAACAGATGCAACAGATTCTGAAGCAAGTTCAGCAGTTTCAGGAGCAGCTTCAGAAGCAGTTGGACGAACTCGAGGTACAGGGGGCAGCGGGTGGCGGGATGGTGACAGTCAGTATGAACGGCCAGAAGCAACTTAGCGAAGTTCATATCGAACCGGAAATTTTCGCATCCCGTGACCTCGAGATGTTGCAGGATCTCATTCTGGTTGCCGTGAATGACGCGACCCGGAAGGTGGATGAACAACTCGCCAGCCAGATGGGAAGCTTGGCGGGTGGACTCAGCATCCCCGGACTCACGTAAGGAAAGCCGAAAATCGAAATTCGAAACTCGAAAGTGGGGAATTGTAGCGCCGACCTTTAGGTCGGCAAGGGCTGTGCTGACCTAAAGGTCAGCCCTACGACATTCCCAGTCTTTCGAATTTCGAGTTTCTATTTTCCATTTTCCGTTTTCCATCGCTATGAAGGACTACGCCGAGCCTTTGGCTCGCTTGATCGATGAGCTGAAACGGCTCCCTGGCATCGGGCAGAAGTCAGCGCAGCGGATTGCATTCCACCTGGAGCGGGTGGGGCGCGAAGACGCCGAGCGTCTGGCGGGCGCCATTCTTGACGTCAAAGACAAGATCAAGCTTTGCAGCGTGTGCAATAACCTTACGGAAGATGATCCGTGTGAGTATTGCTCCGATCCCCGCCGCGATCCGGAAGTGATCTGTGTGGTCGAGACGCCTTACAACGTAGTCTCCGTCGAGAAGACGCGGGAATACCGCGGGCAGTATCATGTTCTGCATGGCGCGCTTTCGCCCTTGCAGGGCATCGGTCCCGAGCAGTTGAAACTGAAAAACCTGGTCGAGCGGCTGAAATCCGGCAAGGTTAAGGAGCTCATCGTTGCCACCAGCCCCACGGTGGAAGGTGAAGCTACCGCCGTTTACCTCTCCAAACTCCTCAAACCACTTGGCGTCAAAGTGACACGCATCGGCATGGGCATTCCCGTTGGCTCCGAACTCGAGTTCGCCGACGAGGTTACCATGCTCAAGGCTATCGAAGGCCGGCGAGAAATCTAAACAAGTCGAGAGTTGAAAGTCGAGAGTCGAGAGTTCTCACACACCTGAAGTGTGCGAGGATGCGGGCGGCCCCCTCACCCGTCCCGCGTCGGCTGAAGAAATCGCCGACTCGGGCCACCCTCTCCCCCAAGAGGGAGAGGGGATTTCCCGACATTTTCAACGAAGCAGCCACGGGCGCCGGTAAACGACCCTTCCACCAACCACCGTGGCCGTAACAGCGCCCTTCAACGTCCAACCGTCGAAAGGTGAATTGCGGCTTTTGGAGCGGCCTTCGGCGGTGCGGTAGGTCCATTCGAGGGTAGGATCGAAGATCGTGATGTCGGCCGGGGCACCCACTCTAAGTCGCCCATAGGGTTGGTTGACAATGCGTGACGGGTTGGTGCTCATCAACGAGATGAGGTGCCACATCGAGATTTTTCCCGTGTGGACAAGTCGAGTCAGCGCCAGGCCCAACGCTGTCTCGAGCCCGATAAGGCCGAAAGGAGCATCGCTACTCAAGGGTCTGGCTTTGAGTTCGGGCGCGTGCGGAGCGTGGTCCGTGGCGATGGCGTCGATTGTTCCATCCTGAAGCCCGGTCACGACGGCTTCGACATCCTGCTGGCTGCGCAATGGCGGGTTCACTTTGGCATTGGTACCGTGTTCCAGCACGGCCTGGTCTGTAAGCGTGAAATGGTGCGGCGTGGCCTCGCAGGTGACGCGGACGCCACGGCGCTTGGCGAGGCGCACCAGATCGACAGAGCGCGCGCTTGAGACATGGCTGACGTGCAGGTGTGCGCCCGATGCCTCGGCGACAATCAGGTCGCGCGCCACGCAGACGTCCTCCGAGGTGGTCGGAATGCCGCGGACGTTGAGTTGGCTCGAGACGGGGCCTTCGTTGATCACTCCGGAGGCGCTCAGGCTAGGGTCCTCGCAGTGGTCCATCAGGGGAGCATTGAGCTCGTTCAGCACTTTGAAGGCACGCTTCAACAAGCCTGCGGTTTTCACCGGCCGTCCATCGTCGGAAAAGGCTACCGCACCGGCCTCCACCAGCGCGCGGAAATCTGTGAGCGACTCTCCCTGACTTCCCATGGTAACTGCGGCGACAGGAAGCACGCGGGCGAGGCCGATCCGCTGAGATTTTTCGATGGTGGTGCGCACAAGTTCCGGGCGGTCGATGACCGGCTTGGTGTTGGGCATGGGGCAGACGGCGGTAAAGCCTCCGGCAACGGCCGCTGCCAATCCGGTCTCCAGTGTTTCGGAGCCCTCGCCGCCCGGCTCGCGTAAGTGAACATGGATATCCACGAATCCGGGTGAGACGACTTTGCCCGCGGCTTCGAGGACTTCGTCCGCAGCCATGTCGAGGTGGGGCGCGACCTGACGAATTACACCATCCTCAACCAATACGTCGAACTCGCCGTCCAGTTGGTCTTCGGGCGAGATAACACGACCGCTTTTGATAAGTAAGGACGCCATCACCATTCACCTCAGGTACAGAGGCGCAGCCTTGGAGGTTCGCGCTTCTTCCTTGGACAATTGAAGTGACCCCTCACCCGTCCGGTGACGGCTGGAGAATGCGCCGTCGCCGGACACCCTCTCCCCAGGGAGAGGGCTCTTGTTTACACTTTTGCTACGTCGTCTCCGAAAAGGGAAAAAGCGGAAGCAGGCAATCCATCACCGGCTGATAAGACTTCCTGTGCTCGGCACACGGGCCATGGGCAGCGAGGGCTTCGAGGTGCACCGCCGTCCCATACCCCATATTTGTAGCCAAGCCATACTTCGGGTACAAGCGATCGAGTTCTCGAAGATGCGTGTCGCGGGCGACCTTGGCCAGGATGGAGGCGGCCGCAATAGAAACCGAGAGGGCATCACCGTGGACCACGGCGCGATAGGGAATCGGAAACCCGGCGGCTTGGCCGGAGACTTCAAGCGGCATGGCATCCGTTAGCACGAACTCCGGAGCCGGTACGAGCGCCAACACAGCGCGGATCATTCCTTGCCTCGATGCCTCGTAGATGTTGATCGCATCAACCTCGGCTGCGGAAACGGAGACGACCTTGAAAGCTATGGCCTTCTCAGTGATTTCTCTGGAGAGCGATTCGCGCCGGACTGCGGTGAGTTTCTTCGAGTCATCAACACCCAGGATGGGTTTGGCGGGGTCGAGGATGACGGCAGCAGCGTAAAGCGGTCCAAGCAGCGCGCCGCGTCCCACCTCATCACAACCTGCCACGAGGCGGCATCCCGATTGGAAGACCTGTTTCTCCAGTTTCCAAGTACACTTGAACGCGCTGGACCTAGGTGAAGTCGGCATGGTGTGAACCATAACCGTTGACGAAGTGTGCTGTCAACAAATCAGTAGGGCGACCCTCGTGGTCGCCCGCGGGCGGCCACAAGGG